>Ga0208716_1000016_pt1 | contig 51977 bp, 45 predicted proteins | sample NGESurdeep092012_8_FD_184482 | JGI IMG/M metagenome (GOLD analysis project Ga0208716, IMG submission 184482) | Arctic peat soil microbial communities from Barrow, Alaska - NGEE Surface sample 415-3 deep-092012 (SPAdes) | ecosystem: Environmental > Terrestrial > Soil > Wetlands > Peat ...
CGGCCGCGGCCACTGCCCAGTCGACCGACGCCGGTTTCTTGGCGTACGACTCCAGCACGGCGAACTCGGCGGCGGTGTTCGATCCCAGGCCGAAGACGTCCTCGCCCACTGCCACGTCGGTGACACCGTCGCCGACCTCGTCGACCAGGCCGGCCGCGTCGTAGCCGAGATAGCGGGTTCCCTCCAGCGGCTTGCCCCCGGCCAGGTACCCGGCGCGCAACTTCCAGTCGATGGGATTGACGCTCGCGGCTCTGACCTGCACCCGTACCTGCCCGGGACCGGCGTGCACATCAGGCGCCTCCCCGACCGTCAGCACCTCGGGACCGCCGTAAGACTTGTACTGGAGCGCGAACATCTCGATTCCTTCCGTTGGGCTGGCAGCGTCTGTCGGCTCAACCTGCCTGATTCGTTCGGTATTCCCATCCTCCACCGATGGGACAATGATCCGGTGAGCCAGCGGCTGGTGGCGGGGAGGTACCGCCTGGACGCCATGATCGGCCGCGGCTCGAGCGGCAGCACCTGGGCGGCGACCGATGAGCTGCTCGGCCGCCGGGTGGCCCTGAAGAAGATCGACATTCCGCGGGGAATGCCGCCTGCCGAAGCGAACGCCTTGCAGGAAAGGACTCTTCGGGAAGCGCGGGCGGTCGCCGCACTGTCCAACCCACATGTCGTCACGGTGTTCGATGTGCTGCCGGCCACGGAGACCGGGCCGGTGATCGTGATGGAACTGCTGCGGGGCCGGTCGCTGGCGCACGTCATCCGGGAGCGGGGCCGGCTGCCGCCGGGGCAGACCGGCACCATCGGCGTCGCCGTGGCATCGACCCTGATGGACGCGCACGCCAACGGGATCATCCATCGAGACGTCAAGCCCAGCAACATCCTGATCACCGACGGCGGGCTGACGAAGCTCACCGATTTCGGGATCGCCCGGAACGCGGCCGAGCACACCATCACCGGCACGGGACAGATCGTGGGCTCCCCGGCCTACCTCGCGCCGGAAATCGCCAACGGACTGCCCGCCGGCCCGGCGTCCGATGCCTGGAGCCTGGGCGCCACCCTGTTCGCCTGCGTGCAGGGCAACCCGCCGTTCGACAAGGGCACCGCGATCGACACCGTGGTCTCTGTCGTCAACGACCCGGTCCCGCCCCACCCGCATGCCGGCCGGCTGGCCCCGGTGATCTCCGGCCTGCTGGTGAAATCACCCGAGCTCCGGTTGACCCTGGACCGGGCGATACCCGTGCTGCGCCGCGCCGCCGACGACCCCAGCGGGATGCGCGCCTGGTGACTCAGCCGAACGGATTCTCCTCGGGCAGCCGCAGGTCTGGCTTGTCCAGCTCCTCGACGTTGACGTCCTTGAAGGTCACCACTCGGACGTTCTTCACGAACCTGGCCGGTCGGTACATGTCCCAGACCCACGCGTCGGACATCCGCAGCTCGAAATACATGTCCCCATCAGGGTTTCGCACCTGCAAGTCGACCGCGTTGCACAGGTAGAACCGCCGCTCGGTCTCCACGACGTACGAGAACTGGCCGACGATGTCCCGGTATTCCCGGTAGAGCTGAAGCTCCATCTCGGTCTCGTATTGTTCGAGATCCTCTGCGCTCACAGTTGCGGTCCGTGCCCTTCCTGGTCACAGTCAAGATCACGGTCCAGATCGACCACGGCCTCATCATCCTCCAGCCGGTCCAACATGCCGCCGTCCGGGTCGCCGAACAGCTCGGGATCCTCGTACGGCAGCCGCCAGCTGCGACGGTGCACCACGGACGGCCCATGGGCGCGCAGCGCGGCCAGGTGCTCGGGCGTGCCGTAGCCCTTGTTGACCGCGAAGTTGTACTGCGGGTAACCGGCCGACAGCTCGACCAGCAACCGGTCCCGCTCGGTCTTGGCCAGCACGCTCGCCCCGGCCACCGCCGCGCAGGTCAGGTCCGCCTTGACCCGCACATGCACCGGCGGCTCGGCGCAGGGTGGCACCTCGACCTGCACCTCGAACAACGGCGGATGGTCGTCGTCGGCGGCCGGCAGTAACGACGGAGTGCTCAGGTAGTCGTGCGACCCGTCCAGCAGCACGGCGTCGACGGGGCCGGACAGCCCGGCCAGCGCCCGCTGCCCGGCCATCCGCAGCGCTGCGATGATGCCGTAGGTGTCGATCTCGGTCGGGCTGGCGTGACCGACCGCCCAGTCCGCCACCCACCTGCGCACCGGCCGGACCAGCGCATCCCGGGCGGCGGGGGTCAGTAGTTTCGAGTCGCGCAGCCCCGTCGGCACCCGCCCGACGGCGGCGGTGACGACCACGACGCCGATGGTCACCGGCCCGGCCAGCGCGCCGCGGCCGACCTCGTCCATCGCGGCCAGCCGGCTGGTCCCTGACCGGAGCAGTTCCTTCTCCACCCGCAGGTGCGGGCGATGCCCGGCCTGGGCGGGCAGCGTGACCTTCAGGACCCGGCTCGCCGTCGTCATCGACACCTCATCGGCGCCTCATCGGCGCCGCTTCCGACGGATCACCACGGCACCGCGCAACCCGGCAGCGGCCAGCAGCCCGAGCGCGCCGGGGGCGCCCATGGTCGCCGCCGCGGACAGGGCATTCTGATTGCCGGGGTCGATGTCCGGGTCGCCGATAGTCCCCCACCGCGACGGCGGCATCACGATGAACACGGCCTTGCCGATGACATTCTCGACCGGGACTGGCCCCTGGCACTGCGCACCGCTGCCAGGCGCGAAGCCTTGACATTGGTAGGACGAGTCGGCCGAATCCGACCGGTGGTCCCCCATCACCCACAGCTGTCCCGCCGGGATCGTCACCGGACCGAAGCACCGCCGGGACATGGGGCTAGAACTGCAGTCCAGCTCGCCGGGGACGAACTCGATGGGCTCGTAGATGTACGGCTCGACCAGCGATCGCCCGTCCACCGTGACCGCGCCTTGCGCGTCGCAACACTGAACGGTCTGGCCACCGACCGCGATGACCCGCTTCACGTAATCCTTCTCGTTCGGCGGAGCGATGCCGACGACCGAACCCAGCGACTGCAGCGCCGAGCCCAGCCAGCTGGTCGGTTCCGCGATACGGGTCTCCGGCACCCAGGTCGGCGGCCCGGCGAACACCACGACATCGCCCTGCGCCGGGTCGCGGAAGTCGTAGACGACCTTGTTGGCCAGGATCCGGTCGCCGCCGGAGGCGACGCCGTGCAGCGTCTGCTCCATCGACCCGGACGGCACGTAGTAGACCTTCGCGATGAACGTCTGGATCAGGAAGGTCAGGCCGAATGCGATGAGGATGAGGATCGGCAGTTCGATCCAGAACGGTCGGCGCTTCTTCTGCGGCGGCGCCGCCGACGCGGAGCCGACGTTGGCCGGTGCGGCGCGCTCGGCCGCCACCGGCTCGGGCGCCGGCCGAGAGCCGGGTGCGGCTGGCGGATCGTCGTCGAGATCGGCCTCGAAGTCGTCGCCGTCGACGACGTGCCGGGGCCGCGGCGGCCGCGCCGGGTCGGGGACGTTCTCAGTCATCAGCGTCAGGCTACGTGCCGTGCGTCAAGCCGCCGTCAGCTGACATGCCAAGGCGCCCAATCGAGTCGGATTCCCGGCTCACCTGATCCCTATCAGCGGCCCGAGCGCTTCTCCTTGATCTTGGCGGCCTTGCCCCGCAGATCACGCAGGTAGTACAGCTTGGCCCGGCGGACGTCGCCGCGGGTGACCAGCTCGATCCGGTCCAGATTCGGCGAGTGCACCGGAAAGGTGCGCTCCACGCCGACGCCGAAGCTGATCTTGCGAACGGTGAAGGTCTCGCGGATGCCGCCACCCTGCCGGCGGATCACGTGACCGGCGAAGACCTGGATACGAGAACGCGAGCCCTCGATGACCTTGACGTGCACCTTCACCGTGTCGCCGGGACGGAAGTCCGGGATATCGGTCCGCAGCGAGGCGGCGTCCAGGGCGTCCAGGGTGTTCATTTTCGTCATCCTCATCAGTATGTTCAGGGGGCCGCGCTCCTGAGCGCGCCAGAACGGCCGCCGTGACGGCAACCGCTCCAGTCTGCCAGATGCCCCGCCAGATCGGAAAACGGCGACCCCGCGGTGCTCAGCCGTCGACCGCGGGCAGCAGGTCGGGCCGGTTGGCCAGGGTCCTGCGCAGCGACTCCTCGTGCCGGTAGCGGGCGACGGCGCCGTGGTCCCCGCTGGTGAGCACCTCCGGAACAGCGATGCCGCGGTACACCGGCGGCCTGGTGTACGACGGAGCCTCCAGCAAACCCGTGAGCGCCCCGGAGAACGAGTCCTCCCCTGCGGAGTCGGGATTGCCGAGCACCCCCGGGATCAGCCGGGTCACCGCCTCGATCATGACCATGGCCGCGACCTCGCCACCGGCCAGCACGTAATCGCCGATGGACAGCTCGCGCACCGGCATACGGGTCGCCGCGTCGATGATCACCCGCTGGTCGATGCCTTCATAGCGGCCGCAGGCAAAGACCAGCTGACCGTCGGCACCGAGTTCGGTGGCCAATTCGGTGGCCACTGCCTGGTCGAACCGGCGGCCGGCCGGGGTGGGCACGATCAGCGTGGGTGTGTCGACTGACTGCCCGTCCGCTGGGTCACCGCACACCGCATCCAGCGCGCGTCCCCACACGTCGGGCTTCATCACCATCCCGGGCCCGCCGCCGTAGGGCGCGTCGTCGACCGTCCGGTGCCGGTCGGTCGTCCATTCCCGCAGGTCGTGCACGGCCAGTTCGATCACGCCGTCCGCGATCGCCTTGCCCAGCAACGACTCGCGGAGCGGATCGAGGTAACCGGGAAAGACGGTGATCACGCTGATCCGCATCAGCCGAACATCCCGTCCGGCGGATCGACCACCAGCCGGCCGGCTCCCAGGTCGACGACCGGCACGATCGCGGACACGAACGGCACCAGTTCCTCCGACCCGTCGGGCCTGCGCACCGTCAGCACCGGCGCGGCCGGCGGGTGCAGCACGTCGACGACCTCACCGAGCACCGTGCCCGCACCGTCATGCACGGCCAGGCCGACCAGCTGGTGGTCGTAGAACTCGTCGGGATCGTCGGGCACCGGCAGCGTCGAGGCATCCACGGTCAACGCGACCCCACGGAGGGTCTCGGCGGCGTCGCGGTCGGCGAAACCGTCGAAGGCGAGCACCAGCATCCGCCCGGACCGGCGAAACCCGGTGACCGTCAACGGTCCACGGGACGCCGGGTCGGTGGACAGCTGGCTACCGACGGCGAACCGGGCTTCCGGGTCGTCGGTGGACGGCGCGATCGTCACCTCACCGCGCACCCCGTGGGGGCGGCCGATCCGGCCGACCACCACCATCTGCGCGCTGATCGGTTGCCTCAGCGGTCGGTGTCGACGACGTCGACGCGAATGCCGCGGCCGCCGACGGCGCTCATCACCGTGCGCAGCGCGGTCGCGGTGCGGCCGCCCCGGCCGATCACCTTGCCCAGGTCGTCGGGGTGCACCCTGATCTGCAGGGTGCGGCCACGGCGCCCGGTCGACATCTCCACGCTGACCTCGTCATCGTGGTCGACGATGCCCCGGACCAGATGCTCCAGGGCGTCCTCGAGGACGCTCACGACGAGGTCGTGGAGCCGGCGGGCGATTCTGCGGCGGCGGGCGCGGCGGTCGGTTCCGGAGCGGCGGTCGGTTCCGGAGCGGCGGTCGGTTCCGGAGCGGGGGTCGGCTCCGGAGTTGGGGTCGGCTCGGGCGCGGCAGCGGCCTTCCGCTTCGGGGTGGTCGCGGACCGGCCGTCGTCGCCGCCCACGGAGGAGAGCGCGGCCTCGTACAGCGCACGCTTGTCGGCCTTCTCCGGCTGGCCACGCAGCGTGCCCTCTGCGCCGGGTAGGCCCTTGAACTTCTGCCAGTCGCCGGTCACCTTCAGCAGCGAGAGCACCGTCTCGGTCGGCTGGGCGCCGACGCCGAGCCAGTACTGCACCCGGTCGGAGTCGATTTCGATGACGCTCGGCTCGGCCTTCGGGTGGTACTTGCCGATGTTCTCGATGGCACGGCCGCTACGGCGGGTGCGGGCATCGGCGATGACAACGCGGTAGAACGGCTCGCGGATCTTTCCGAAACGAGCGAGCTTGATCTTGACAGCCACGGTGGTGGACTTCTCCTTGCGGTTTGCGGGTGTGCGGCCGCGATATCCGTGTGGGGGCCCGGACTCATGACGCGCCAATGGCGGCCGTACCCGGTGAGAGGGACCGGGTGACAGCCGTGACCGCCTTATTCTGCCAGACGCCGCTGTCGGGAACTAACCACCGTCATTCAGCACCGGACGAACCGCGCACCACCCGGCCGTGCCGCACCACCGCGACGGGGTGCCGCAACACCTCGGGATCCTCCCCGGGATCCTCGGCGTAGACCACCAGATCCGCGCTCGACCCGGGCTGGTAGGTCGGCAACCCGAGCCACTCCCGCGCTTGGTGCGCGGCGGAGCGAAGCGCCTGCCGCCGGTCCATGATGCCGCCCAGTGCGACCACCTCGTCGACCACCCGGCCGTGCACGATGAAGCCGCCGGAATCGGTGCCGGCATGGATCGCGAGGCCCGCATCGACCGCATGCCGGTAGGTCGCGTCACTGCGTGCGTAGAGCTCACGCATGTGCTGGGCGTAAGCCGGGAACTTGGCCGCGGCATCGGCGAACGACGGGAAGTTCGCGATGTTGATCAACGTCGGGACCAGGTGCACCCGGCCCGCGGCCATGGTCTGGATGGTGTCGTCGGTGAGCCCGGTGCCGTGCTCGATGCAGTCGATCCCGGCGGCCAGCAGCCCGGGCAGCGCGTCCTCGCCGAAGACGTGCGCGGTGACCCGCGCCCCCGCACGGTGCGCGACGGCGATCGCCTCGACCAGTACGTCGTCAGGCCACAACGGAGCCAGATCGCCGACGGACCGGTCGATCCAGTCGCCGACGATCTTGACCCACCGCCCGTCGCCGTAGCCGAGCTGCCGCGCCACCTCGGCGGGCAGGTCGGCCGGGTCGTCCAGGTCCACCCCGAGGTCACGGACATAGCGCTTGGTCACCGCGATGTGCCGGCCGGCACGGATCAGCACCGGCAGGTCGTCGCGGCCGGCCAGTTCGTGGGTGTCCAGCGGCGACCCGCAGTCGCGCAGCGCCAGGGCACCGGTGTGCATCGCGGTGATGGCCTGCTGTTCGGCCTCGTCCATGGTGACGACGCCGTGCGTGGAGTACCCGACGTGGCAGTGCGCGTCGACGAACCCGGGCAGCACCCAGCCGGTCAGCTCGATGCCCGGTTCACTGGCCGGGGCGTCCACGAACGCGCCGCCGACGGCCCACAGGTCGATCGGTTCGCCGGTACCAGCGTCGGTCCCCCTGACGTGCAGGCCGCCCACCGTCTACTTCTTCGGGAACTTCAGTTGGGACGGGTCGAAGCCGGGTGGTAGCTGGTCGAGGCCGAATCCGCTGGGCAGCTGACCTGGCTTGCCGCCGGTTGCGCCGCCCATCCCGGCCGGCATGCCACCCATCCCGCCGGGCATCCCGCCCATTCCCGGGAAGCCGGGCATCCCCTTCACCTTCGGCGGCGTCGGACCCTTACCGGAACGTTTCGCCCCCTTCTTAGCGCGACCCTTGGCGGGCTTGCGGTTCGACGGTCGGGTACCCGCCAGACCGAATCGGCCGGCCATCGACGACATCATCTTGCGGGCCTCGAAGAACCTGTCCACCAACGCATTGACCTGCGCGACGGTGGATCCCGAGCCCTTGGCGATGCGCTGCCGGCGGGATGAGTTGATGATCTTCGGGTCGGTCCGCTCGCCCGGCGTCATGGACTGGATGATCGCGGCGGTGCGGTCGATGTCCCGGTCGTCGACTCCTGCAAGCGCCTCCTTCATCTGACCGGCGCCGGGCAGCATGCCGAGGATGCCGCCGATCGGACCCATCTTGCGGATCATCATCATCTGCTGCAGGAAATCGTCGAGGGTGAAGTCGTTGCCGGCCATTTTGGCCGCCATCTCCTCCGCCTGGTCGGCCTCGAAGACGTTTTCCGCCTGCTCGATCAGGGTGAGCATGTCGCCCATGCCCAGGATCCGGGAGGCCATCCGGTCCGGGTGGAAGGTGTCGAAATCCGCGAGCTTCTCGCCGGTGGACGCGAACATGATCGGCGCGCCGGTGACCTGTCGCACCGAGAGCGCGGCGCCACCGCGGGCGTCGCCGTCGAGCTTGGTCAGCACCACGCCGGTGAACCCGACGCCGCCCGAGAAGGCCTCGGCGGTGGCGACCGCATCCTGGCCGATCATCGCGTCGACGACGAACAGGATCTCGACCGGGTCGACCGCGTCGCGGATGTTGATGGCCTGGTTCATCATCTCGGTGTCCACACCCAGCCGGCCGGCGGTGTCGACGACGACGATGTCGTGCATCCGGACCCGGGCGTGCGAGATACCGTCGCGCGCCACCGCGACCGGATCACCGACGCCGTTGCCCGGTTCCGGCGCGTAGACCTGCACGCCGGCCTGCTCGCCGACCACCTGCAGCTGGGTGACGGCGTTCGGGCGCTGCAGGTCGCAGGCGACCAGCAGCGGGGTGTGCCCCTGCCCCTTGAGCCACAGGCCCAACTTGCCGGCCAGCGTCGTCTTGCCGGAGCCCTGCAGGCCGGCCAGCATGATGACCGTCGGCGGGGTCTTGGCGAAGGTCAGCCGTCTGGTCTCGCCGCCGAGGATCGCGATGAGCTCCTCGTTGACGATCTTGACGACCTGCTGCGCCGGGTTCAGCGCGCCGGAGACCTCCGCCCCGGTGGCGCGTTCCTTGATCCGCGCGATGAAGGCGCGCACCACGGGCAGCGCGACGTCCGCCTCCAGCAGGGCGATGCGGATCTCCCGGCAGGTGGCGTCGATGTCCTGTGGGGACAGTCGGCCCTTGCCGCGCAGGTTGGAGAAGACCGTGGCAAGCCGGTCGGACAGGGTTTCGAACACTGACGGGCCTCACAGGATTTTGGGTGTGCATGGGTCGATCCGGGCCATTGTCCCGCTTCACACCGGCGGTCTGTCCACCACCACCGTATCCAGGGGTCAGGCCAGGATCAGGACAGTGCGTCGCGGACCGCTGCGGCGATCTCCCGCCCCCGGGCAGCGGACAGCGACGAGCCGTCCGCGGACTGCACGTAGAAGACGTCGACGGCCTCGGCGCCAAGGGTGCCCACCCGAGCCGAGACCACGCTGATGCCCAGCGTGGTCAGCGCGGAGGCAACCGAGTACAACAGGCCGGGGATGTCGTGGGCACGTACCTCCAGCACCGTGGAGCGTTCCGACGCACCGTCGATGACGTGTACCGCCGGCGGGGCCGCCAAACCGCGCCTGGCCGGCGCCGACCGTTTGGCCATCCGGGACGCGATGTCCAGGCTGCCGTCGAGGGCGCGGATGAGGTCCGCCCGCAGGGTGGCCGCCGCCGGGGCGTCACCGAACTGCGGGGCAACCGTCCAGGTCTGCAGCGCGGTGCCCTCGATGGTCCGCAGCCCGGCGGCGCGCACCGTCAGCCGATGCAGGGTCAGCACGGCCGCCGACGCAGCCAGCAGGCCCGGCCGATCGGGCGCGGTGATGGTCACCCGCAGCGCGCCGGGAACCTGCTCGATGACGATGCCCACTCCGCCGGCATCGATCAGCTCCCGCTCCACCTGGGTGATCGTCGGCGGTTCCGCTGGTTGCTCACCGGCCAGCGCCCGGCGAGCCCTGGCCACCAGGTGACCGATCTGCCCGGCCTTCCAGGTGGTCCAGGCCGCCGGGCTGGCCGCCCTGGCGTCCGCTTCCGACAGGGCGTGCAGCAACTCCAGGGTGGGCGCGTCACCCACCGCGTCGACGATCAACGCCACCGTCGCGGGGTCGTCGGGATCGCGGCGGGAGGCGGTGTCGCCGAGCAGCAGGTGGTAGCGGATCAGCTTCGCAATGATCAACACGTCGGCGGCGGGCACCCCCATCCTGGTCAGCCACGGCACCACCAGGTCCGCGCCGAGCGTCGAGTGGTCCCCGTCCAGGCCCTTGCCGATGTCGTGGAAGATCGCCGCCAGCAGCAGCAGATCGGGCCGGGACACCTTGCGCACCAACGAAGATGCGTTCACCGCAGTCTGCATCAGGTGCCGGTCGACGGTGAATTGATGGATCGGTTCCCGCTGCGGCATCGACCGCAACCGCTCCCACCCCGGCAGCAGGCTGGAGATCAGCCCCGCCTGGTCGAGGTCCTCCCACGCCGCGATCATCGGCTCGCCGGCACCGATCAGGGCCAGGAACGCGTCCAGCGCGATCGGCGGCCATGGCTCGGGCAACGGTGGGCAGCTCTTGGCCAGCCGCACCACGGTGGCCGGCGAGACCGGGAGTCCCGCCTGCGCGGCGGCCGCGGCGGCGCGCACCACCAGGGTGGGATCGGTGGCGGGGTTCACGCCGCGGGCCAGCACGGCTTCGCCTTCCTGCTCCACGATGCCATCGGCCAGCGGGGTGCGCTCCGCGCGGCGGACCAGCCTGCCGCCGACCTCGGTGACCGACCCCCTCGACCCGCTCAGCGCACGATCGACCCGGTGCCAGGTCATGTCGCTGGCGTGGTCGACCGTCCGGGCGATGGCGGCGACGTGCCGCAGCAGCACGTCCCGGTCGTCCAGCCCGAGTTCCTGCGCGACGGCGTCCTGGTCCTGCACCTGCAGCCGGTCGGTGGCCCGGCCGGCCAGGGTCTGCAGCACGTCACGGACGTCCAGCAGCGCCGACCGCGCCTCTTCCAGCCCTTGGTGCGGGCAGTCGGCGACCCAGGAGGCCGCGACGGCCCGCATCACCACCAGGTCGCGCAGCCCACCGCGGGATTCCTTGAGATCGGGGGTGGTTGCGAAGGCCAGGGCGCCGGAGCGTTCGGCCCGCTCGTTACAGCTCTCGCGCAGCGCGCTGAGCCGGTTCTTGGCGTCGGCGCGCCAGTCGGCCAGCACCCGGCGATGCAGGGTGACGGCAAGCTCGGGATCACCGGCGATGTGCCGCAGGTCCAGCATGCCGAGCATGGCGGGCAGGTCGGTCCTGGCGATCTGTCTCGCACCGCCGACCGACCGGACCGAGTGATCGAGCCTGATCTTGGAGTCCCAGATCGGGTACCACATCCGCTCGGCCAGCATGCCGGCGTAGGACGCGGGTGTCTCGGTGGAATGCAACAACACGAGGTCCAGGTCGGAGAACGGCGAGAGCTCCCCCCTGCCGTACCCGCCGACGGCGACCAGCGCCACTCCCCCGACGTTCACCCCAGCTTCCTGGGCAAGTTCTCCAAGCCACCCGTCGGTCAACCTGGACAGCGCACGGCGCCGAGCCGGACCGGTGACTCCGGTCCGACTCAGCAGCTGTGCCCGCAGTTCAGGGAAACCGCCCGCCGTCCCCACAGGCGTCGTCGGCATGGCCCTACAGGGCTTCCTGACCGCGCTCGCCGGTGCGCACGCGGATCACCGTCTCGACGGGAACGGACCAGACCTTGCCGTCACCGATCTTCCCGGTGCGAGCCGCCCTGACGATGACGTCGCTGACGTCGTCGACGTCCTCGTCGTCGACCAGGACCTCCAGGCGAACCTTCGGAAGCAGCTCCACCGTGTACTCCGCGCCCCGGTAGACCTCGGTGTGACCGCGCTGGCGGCCGTACCCCGATGACTCCGAGACGGTCATGCCCTGCACACCGAATGCCAGCAACGCTGCCCGCACCTCGTCGAGTTTGAACGGCTTGATGACGGCGATGACAAGCTTCATGCCTTGACCTCCTCGGTCTTCGAATGTGCGCCAGCAAGCACGCCGGAGGCGCCGGAGCCGGACGAGGGCTCGAGATCGTAGGCGGCCTCACCATGCGTGGTGACGTCGACGCCCTCGACCTCGTGCTCCTCGGGAATGCGCCAGCCCATGGTGTACTTCAGCGCCAGACCGATGATGACGGTCATCACCCCGGAGATCAGGATGGCGATGATGGCGACCACCGTCTGGGTGGCCAGCTGGGTCAGGCCGCCGCCGTAGAACAGGCCGTTCAGGGCGCCGTCCGGCGCCCACGTGTACGACGTCACGGCGCCGTCGGCGTCGCGGGCCACGTTGGCGAACAAGCCGATCAGCACCGTGCCGACGACGCCGCCGACCAGGTGGACGCCGACCACGTCGAGCGAGTCGTCATAGCCGAAGCGGTACTTCAGTCCGACCGCCAGCGCGCACAGGATGCCGGCGGCCAGGCCGATGAACATGGCGCCGACGATGTCGACCGAACCGGCGGCCGGGGTGATGGCGACCAGACCGGCAACCACGCCGGAGGCAGCACCCAGGCTGGTGGCGTGGTGGTCACGGATGCGTTCCACCAGCAACCAACCCAGGGACGCGATACAGGTGGCGGTCAGCGTGTTGATCCACGCCTGCCCGGCGGTGCCGTCCGCGGCGAACTCGGAACCGGCGTTGAACCCGAACCAGCCGAACCACAGCAGGGCAGCGCCGAGCATCACGAACGGCAGGTTGTGCGGCTTCATCGGCTCCTTGGCGAAGCCCCTCCGCTTGCCGATGATGATCGCCAGCATGAAGCCGGCCATACCGGCGTTGATGTGCACGACCGTGCCACCGGCGAAGTCGATCGGGGTGGACAGCCACTCGGCGATCTTGCCGCCGCCGGACAGCGCACCACCGCCCCACACCATGTGCGCGATCGGCGCGTACACCAGGGTGACCCACAGGCCCGAGAAGACCAGCCAGGTCCCGAAACGCGCACGGTCGGCGATGGCGCCGCTGATCAGCGCCACGGTGATGATCGCGAACGTCGCCTGGTAGCCGACGGCCACCGTGGCCGGCACTCCCGTCGCGGCCATCAGGCTGCCGTCATCGGTCAGGTTGTGCAGCGCGAAGTACTCGAAGGGATCGCCGATGATGCCGGCCACATTGGTTCCGAAGGTCTCCGAGTAACCCCACAGCATCCAGATGGGTCCGACCACGGCCAGCGCGCCGAAGCTCATCATCATCATGTTGAGCACGGACTTCGAGCGGGTCATGCCGCCGTAGAAGAACGCCAACGCGGGGGTCATCAACAGCACCAGCGATGCCGCAGCCAACATCCAGGCTGTGTTCCCGGGATCCAGTACGAACGGTTCCATCAAAGCCTCCAGGCTCGTCGGATGAGAGCTCTCAGACCGGCGCAGCTGCGTGCGCACAGGCCTGGCCCAGTGACACCCCAAATTTCGCCTGCCAGTGTTTCGACGGGCGCTCCGACCTGTTTCGCAGGTGTGAACTCGCACCCGAATGCGTTTCCGTTGTGTTTCCTTTTTGTCGACAACACGTGACGCCCGATCACATACAGTCACATTGATCATGGGCGTACACCAGGTGGGTGACTCCCACCTGCACCTTTGGCCTAATCTGTGGGCGATCAGCCCTTGGCGTCACCCAACAGGGCATCCACGAATGCTTCGGGCTCGAACGGAGCCAGATCGTCGGGTCCCTCACCGAGGCCGACGAGCTTCACCGGGACGTTCAACGTGCGCTGCACGGCCACCACAATGCCGCCCTTGGCGGTGCCGTCCAGCTTGGTCAGCACAATGCCGGTGATGTCCACGACGTCGGCGAAAACCGTCGCCTGGACCAGCCCGTTCTGGCCGGTGGTGGCATCCAGCACCAGCAGGACTTCGTCGACTTTCGCTTGCTTCTCTATGACCCGCTTGACCTTGCCCAGCTCGTCCATCAGGCCGGTCTTGGTGTGCAGCCGCCCGGCGGTGTCGATCAGCACGGCGTCCGCGCCGTCGGCGATGCCCCGCTTGACCGCGTCGAAAGCGACCGACGCGGGATCGGTCCCGGAGTCGGCGCGCACCACGACCGCGCCGACCCGCTCCGCCCAGGTCTGCAGCTGGTCGGCGGCCGCGGCGCGGAAGGTGTCGGCCGCGCCGAGCACGACATGCCGGCCCTCAGCGACCAGCACCCTGGCGAGTTTGCCGGTGGTGGTCGTCTTGCCGGTGCCGTTGACGCCCACGATCAGCAGCACGGACGGGCGGCCGTCGTGCGGCAACGCCTTGATCGACCGGTCGGCGGTGGTGCCGACCGCGTCCACCAGCACCCGGCGCAGCAGGGCCCGTGCGCCGGCGGCGTCCGCGACCCCGTGCGCGGCCACCTCGGCCCGCAGCCGCTCGGTGATCTCGGCGGCTGCGCCCGCGCCCAGGTCCGCCAGCAGCAGGGTGTCCTCGATGTCGATCCAGGAATCCTCGTCCAGGGTCGCGGCGCCGAGCAGGCCGAGCAGGCTCTGGCCGAAGACGTTCTGCGAACGGGACAACCGCCCCCGCAGCCGGTTGAGCCGCCCGGCGGTCGGCGCGATCTCCTCGAGTTCTTCTACGGCGGGAGCGGGGGCTTCGACGACCGGCTCGGGCTCGGGCTCGGGCTCGGGCTCGGGCTCGGGCTCGGGCTCGGGCTCGGGCTCGGGCTCGGGCTCGGGCTCGGCGATGACCGGCATCGGCGCGGTCTCGGGCTGGATGACCGGGGCGGGAGCGGCGGGTTTGATGACAATCTTGGGCGGTGCCTCCGGGGTGATCGGAGCCTCCGGCAGGGCGACGTCGACGATCCCCCTGCTCACCGAATCCCGCGGGACCGACGCGTCGTCACCGACCCCCGGCTGGCCGTCGACCTCGGTGCGGTCGGCGACCGGGTGCACCGGCGGCTCGGCAACCTTGGTTTCTGCGGGCGCTTCGACCGCAGGCTCTTCGACCGCAGGCTCTTCGACCGCAGGCTCTTCGACCGGCGGCTCGACGAACGGGTGCTGGACCGCCGGAGTTTCGGTGGGCACCACCGGGAACGGCTTGGTGACCGGCGGCCGTGTCGGGCCAGGTGCGGGGGTGGGTGTGGGCGGCGGTGCGGTGGCGGTACCCGACCCACCCCCACCCGCGGAGAACGAGATGGACCCGCCGGCCTTGTACCCACCCTTGGGCGGCGGTCCCTCGGTGACCGGCTTGGCCTCGGCCGGCGGTGCGGCCTTCAGCGAGATCCGCCGGCGACGGCTCAGCATCAGCCCGACGCCCAGCACGACCGCCAGCACGGCGACAACAGCGATGACTATCCAGATCCAGATCGGCACCGACCAATCCTGACAGATCAGCCGCCGTCGAAAACCCGGTCCACGACCTTCCGGGCGCGGCGAGTCGCCCGCCGGTAGTCGTCGACGAACTCACCGGGATCCCCACCCGCCGGGTAACCCAGCGCGCGGGCCACCGCGGCCAGCTCCCGACCCTGCCGCGGGATCTGGTCGTCCGGCTTGCCGCGCACCAGCATGATCGCGTTGCGGGTCCTGGAGGCGACCAGCCAGCCGTTGCGCAACGCGGCCGCATCCGCTTCGGACAGCAGGCCGGCCTCCATCGCCGCGGCGATGGCCTGCAGGGTGTGCGGCGTGCGCAGGCCGGGAATCTGCGCGGCGTGCTGCAACTGCAGCAGCTGGATGGTCCATTCCACGTCGCCGAGGCCACCGCGGCCCAGCTTGGTGTGGGTGGTCGGATCAGCGCCGCGCGGCATCCGCTCGGTGTCGACCCTGGCCTTGATCCGCCGGATCTCCACGACGTCACGGGTGGATAGGCCGCCCTCCGGGTAGCGGAAGCTGTTCGCGGCTGCCATGAAGTCCGCGCCGAGTTCCTCGTCGCCGGCCACCGGTCGCGCTCGCAGCAGCGCCTGCCGTTCCCAGGGTGCGGCGAACCTCGCCCAATATGTCTTGTAGGACTCCAGGGACCGGACCAAGAGGCCGTTCCGGCCCTCGGGGCGCAGGTTCGCGTCGATCTCCAGCGGCGGGTCCGGGCTCGGCCGGCCGAGTAGCCGGCCCATCAGGTCGGCGACGGCAGCAGCGTCGGCCCTGGCATCCTGCTCGTCCTGCCCGGCTGCGGTCTCCCCGACGAACATCACGTCGGCGTCGGAGGAATATCCGAACTCGGCACCGCCGAGCCGGCCCATCCCGATCACGGCCAGCCGTGCCCGGAAGCCGCCGCGTTCGGCGGTCACCTGTTTCACGGCCGCGTCGTACGCGGCCGTGATGCTGGTCTCGGCGATGCTGGTCAGGCCGCGTGCGATGTTCGTCACGTCGATCAAACCGAGCAGGTCGCCGCACGCCAGCCGCAGCATTTCCTGCCGGCGCGCGGACCGGGCGGCATCCACCGCGTCCCGAGCGTTCGCGGCCCGGCGGGAGCGGGCCAGCAGCGCCGCGGCCACGGTCTCCGGCTCCGGCGCCAGCAGTGCTTCGTCGTCGGTGAGCAACTGCAGCACCTCGGGCGCCCTGGTCAGCAGGTTCGCGATCAGCCGTGACCCGCCCAGCAGGGTGGCCAGCCGCTGCGCCACCGACGCCTCATCGCGGAGCAGCCGGAGGTACCAGGGAGTGTCGGCCAGCGCCTCGGAGACCTGCCGGTAGGAAAGCAGCCCGGCGTCCGGGTCGGGGCTGGAGGAGAAGTAGTCCAGCAGTACCGGCAGCAGGGTGCGCTGGATGGCGGCACGCCGGGAGACGCCGACGGTCAACGCGGCCAGGTGACGCAACGCGGCGTCGGGTTTGGTGAAGCCGAGCGCGGCGAGCCGCGCCCGCGCGGCCTCCGGGGACAGCCGCATTTCGTTCGTGCCCACGGTGCCGACTGCGGCGACCGCGTGCAGTAGTGGTCGATAGAACAGCTTCTCGTGCAGCCGCCGGACGGTGGCGCCGTGCCTGACCCGTTCGGAGGTGAACACCTCGGCGGCGCTGGCCGCTCCCGACGCGGTGTAGCCGTCGGTCCGCGCCAGCCACTCCATGTCCGAGCGGTCCTCGGGCAGCAGGTGCGTCCGGCGCAACCGCTGCAGCTGCAACCGGTGTTCGGCGCGGCGCAGGAAGGTGTACGCGGCGGCCATCTCGGCACCGTCGGTGCGGCCCACGTAACCGCCCCGGATCAGCGAGCGCAGGCCCATCAACGTGCCGGGAAGCCGCAGGTCAGGATCGGTCCGGCCGTGCACCAATTGCAGCAGCTGAACTGCGAACTCCACGTCACGCAACCCGCCTGCGCCGAGCTTGAGTTCCCGGCGCCGCAGGTTCCCGGGAATGTTCTCCTCGACCCGGCGCCGCATGGCCTGCACGTCGTCGACGAACGACTCCCGCCCGGCCGCGTTCCACACCCCGGGGGCGGTGATCTCCACGAATTGCCGCCCGATGTCGGGATCGCCCGCCGCCGGCCGCGCCTTGAGCAGCGCCTGGAACTCCCAGGTCTGCGCCCACCGCTGGTAGTACGACGCGTGACTGGCCGGCGTGCGGACCAACGCACCGGACTTGCCCTCAGGGCGGAGGGCGGCGTCGACCTCCCACGCGGCCGAGCCGCAGATCCGCATCACCCCGGTGGCCAGCCGGGTGGCGGTGGACAGCATCTGGGTTTCGTCCCTGTCAGCCAGGCCGTCAGCTGGGACGTCGGGTGGGCCGTCGGGTGGGCCCTCGCCGGCAGGCGGGTGATCGGCGGCGAAGATCACGTCCACGTCGGAGAGGTAGTTGAGCTCCTTCGCTCCGCACTTGCCCATCGCGATGATGGCCAGCCGGGCCGGCGTGGCGTCCGCCGGCAGTTCGGCGGCGGCGACCGAGAGGCCGGTCTGCAGGGTGATGTCGGCCAGCGCGGTCAGCGCCTGACAGACGGCCGGTAGCGCGGTCGTCGGCAGGGATGGTTCCACCGCAGGCGCGAGGTCGTGAGCGGCGATCACCAGCAACTGCGAGCGGTAGGCCCTCCTCAGTGCGGCGATGGCCTTTCCGCCGGTGATGGTGGCCCGACCACCCTCCGTCCCCGTGCACAGCGGGAGCTCAAGGTCAAGGCCGACGGCCTCGGCCAGCACCCTGCGCATCTCCGAGGCGGCAATCAGCTCCTCGGCCGGCGCTTCCGGCAGCAGCAGCAGCCAGTCGTTCGGGAAGGCGGCCAGGTGCTCGGAGAGCACGGTGGATCCGCCGAGCACGCCGATCAACCGGCCGCGGAAGCGCGGCTGAGAGCGCAGCGCCTCCAGCAGGTCGACGTTGGTCCGACCAGGGCACTCCTCGATGAGCCTGGCCAGACCCTGCACCGCGTACTCCGGGCGGCCCGATCGGGCGATGGCGGCGAGGATGTCCTCGCTCCCGGCAGTGGGCCCGGCGTCGGTGAACAGCCCGATCGCCGCGAGGTCGTTGCGCACCCGGTCGGTGGTGGGCAGCCCGTACCGGGCCGGGGTGCGGGCGGCGGGCCTGGTCACGTCTCGCTCGTGACAATGGGTAGCCGGACGCCGCGGGCCGCCGGTCCGGACGCTGTGCGGTCGGGGGCTGTGCGGTCGGCGGCTGCCCGCTCCGCGGCTGCCCGGTCGGCGGCGAACCCGACGAACCGGTGCGCGAACTCCTGCCAGACGAAGCCCATCGTCTCCTCGGCGTCGTCCAGCATCGGACCCAGTCTGGCGGTGACGGGGACGCCCGCGTCCCGTGCCCACCCGCGGACGTGCTCGGCGGTCGGCTCGATGTGGAACTGCAGCCCCCAGGCCGCCGCGCCGACCCGAAACGCCTGATGCGGGTAGCCCATCGCGGACAGCAACAGCACGGCCCGCGGCGGCAGCACGGAGATGACGTCCCCGTGGTAGTGCATGACGTCCGGGGTCATCGGCAGCTCGTCGAACAGCAGATCGTCGTGGGCCGCATCGCGTTTCGCCGTCAGGTAGGCGCCGATCTCCGGTCCGTCCGCGCCGCGTTCGACCCGCCCGCCGGTGGCCGCGGCCAGCAGTTGGGCGCCCAGGCAGATGCCCACGGTCGGCGTGCCGCTGGCGACGGCCGCCGAGAGCAACGTCCGCGTCGCGGGCAGCCAGGGCGCGGCCTCGTCGTCGTGGGCGCTCATCTCCCCGCCGAGGCTGATCAAGGCGTCGAAGTCGGCCATCTCTGTCGGATCTGTCGGAGTTTTCGAGAGTGCGGGGATGGGGTCGCCGGCGTACGGGCGCAGCACGGTCAGCACGGCGCCGGCCTCGACGAGCCAGTCGGCGAGGCGCATCAGCGGATCGGTGGGATCGTGCTCGAGCACCAGGATCCTGACCGGGGGCACCGGGGGCGGCGTCACGGGCCCAGCTCCACGATCACCGGCGCGTGATCGGACGCCCCTTTGCCCTTGCGTTCCTGCCGGTCGATGGACGCGCCGATGACCCTGGCGGCCAGCGCCGGGCTGGCCAGCGCGAAGTCGATGCGCATGCCGCGCCGCTTCTGGAAGCTCAGCTGCTTGTAGTCCCAGTAGGTGTACACGCCCGGTCCGGGCAGGTGCGGGCGGACCACGTCGGCAAATCCCGCCGCGACGAGGTTCCCGAACGCCTCACGCTCCGGCGGCGTCACATGGGTCTGACCGCGGAAGAAGTCGACGTCCCAGATGTCGTCGTCCGTGGGCGCGATGTTGAAGTCGCCGCAGAACGCGAGCTGCAGCCGCGGGTCGTCGGCGAGCGCCTTGGCGCCGTAGTCGCGGACCGCGTCCAGCCAGGCGAGCTTGTAGAAATAATGCGGATCGCCGATGGCTCGCCCGTTGGGGATGTACAGGCTCCATACCCGTACCCCCGCGCACACCCCGCTGATCGCCCTGGCCTCGGTGACCGCTGGGTCGCCGAACGGCGGCAATCCCGGAATGCCGATATGCACGTCGTCCAGGCCGACCCGGGACAGCACCGCCACCCCGTTCCACTGCGAGGTGCCGTGGTGCGCCACCTGATAACCGATGGCGGCCAACGCCTCCGACGGGAAGCGCTCGTCGTCGATTTTGGTCTCCTGAATGGCCAGCACGTCGACGTCGCTGCGGGGCAGCCAGTCGATGAGCCGGTTCAGGCGGGAGCGGATCGAGTTGATGTTCCAGGTGGCAATGCGCATCGGATCAGCCAAGGACGGGAGCGGGCGGAGGGGTGGGGACGAAGAACGGCACGGTCCATTCCGGCCTGGAGTCGCCGTCGATCCGGGCGCGCCAGACCAGGACCTGGCCGGGGGGAAGCGGCAGCCCGGTGTTGAAGTAGAGCACCACATGGGTGCGGGTGGGCAGGGCGCGCCGGGGGACCCCGCTGCCGCGGAAGTTCGGCTCCTCGATCTGCAGGGTCTGCCCGAATCGCATCATCCTGGATCCGGGTGGTGCCGCTGGGTCGGTCAGCTCCACCGGGTTGCCCGCCTGGTCCTCCAGGACAACCTCGAACACGTACTGCTCGTTGAAGAGTTCCGGCGGAAACGCCAGTCCGACCACGACCGCGAACGCCGCAGACACCCCGGTGGTGTGGTTGCGGCCGATGATCTGCAGGCCGCCGCCGACCATCTGCAGCTTGCCGAGCTGATCCGCGACGGCGAAGTCGGCCAGTATCAACGACACCGACGCCTGTTCGAAGACTTCGCTCATGGTCCCGATCCTCCCAGACCCGGCGCAGGGCTGCGGACCGCAGGCTCCCTGTCCGCCGCAGTTCCCGCCGCAGTTCCCGCCGCAGGTTCGCGATCACCGGAAGTCCCGGGATGGCGTGGCCACCACCATGTTCACCGCGGCGATCCGATCGGCGACGACGGAAATCGCCCCGCCTGCTCGTTCGACCACTCCGCGGATCAGCAAGGAGGGTGACCCGCGGGCAACCCTGCGGTACCGGGACCACAGCCCGACCGAACAGATGACGTTGATCATCCCGCTCTCGTCCTCGAGGTTGATGAAGATGACCCCTGAGGCGGTGGCCGGGCGCTGCCGGTGGGTGACCATCCCGGCGACCAGCACCCGGTTTCCGTGCTCGACCTGATGCAGATCGGCGGCGGTGCGCACCCCCCAGCGCTCCAGCGTCTCGCGGGAGAACTCGGTGGGGTAGGCCTCGGGCGAGATCCCGGTCGCCCAGATGTCCGCGACGGTCAACTCGATGTCGCTCATCCCTGGCAGGGCCGGGGCGTCCAATCCCACGGTGGTGCCGTCGAGCGTCCCGGCCCGCTCACCCGCGGCAGCACCGGCCGCCCACAAAGCCCGGCGCCGGTCCCGGCCGAGAATCTCGATCGACCGACCGTTCTCCCGCGGGACGGTCAGCACGTCCAGCGCACCCGAGGTGGCCAGCGCCTCGGCCTGTGCGGTGGTCAGGGTGACCGCCCTGGTCAGTTCGTCGAGCGTGACGTACCCGTCGACCGGCCTGGCGGCGACGATCTTCTCCGCGATCTCGGTACCGAGGGTGCGGATGCCGGCCAGGCCGAGCCGGACGGCAGGTTTGTGGGTGCTCGGGCGGTTGGGATAGGGGCTGGGATCAGGGCTGGGATCAGGGCTGGGATCAGGGCTGCCGGGACCCGGTTCGAGGCCGGCCTCCACCCCGGAGATGTTGATGTCCGGTCGGCGCACCGTCACGCCGTGCCGACGGGCATCGGCCACCAGCGACTGCGGGGAATAGAACCCCATCGGCTGCGCGCGGAGCAGCGCGGCACAAAAGGCGGCCGGATGGTGGAGTTTCAGCCAGGAGGAATAGAAGACCAGCGCGGCGAAGGACAGCGCATGGGATTCGGCGAACCCGAAATTGGCGAAGGCCAGTAGTCTTTCGTAGATCCGGTCGGCCGAATCACCGGTGATGCCGTGCAGGGTGGCCATGCCGTCGTACAGCCTGGCCTTGAGCTTTTCCATCTTGACCGTCGACCGTTTCGCGCCCATCGCCCGGCGCAGCTGATCGGCCTCGCCCGCGTCGAATCCGGCGACGTCCACGGCCAGTTGCATCAACTGCTCCTGGAACAGCGGGATCCCCAGGGTTTTGGACAACGACCGCTTCATCACCGGGTGGTCGTAGGTGACGGGCTCCATCCCGTTGCGGCGCCGGATGTACGGGTGCACCGAACCGCCCTGGATCGGTCCCGGACGGATCAGCGCCACCTCGACCACAAGGTCGTAGAACGTCCGCGGCTTCAACCGCGGCAGGGTGGCCATCTGCGCCCGGGATTCCACCTGGAACACCCCCACCGAATCCGCGCGTTGCAGCATCTCGTAGACCGCTGGTTCCTCCAGATCAAGTGCGGCGAAGTCGACCTCGATCCCCTCATGGTCGCGCACCAGGTCGACCGCGTAGTGCAGGGCGGAGAGCATGCCCAATCCGAGCAGGTCGAACTTGACCAGACCCATGGCCGCACAGTCGTCCTTGTCCCATTGCAGCACCGACCGCTTCTCCATCCGCCCCCACTCGACGGGGCAGACCTGGGCGACCGGGCGATCACAGATCACCATTCCACCGGAATGAATTCCCAGATGCCGGGGGAAATCCTGGATCTGCCCGGCCAATTCCAGCACGTCGCCCGGGATGGCGTGCTCCATCGGCCCGGTCCCGGCGCTGGCCGCTTCCACCTGCGCGGCCAGTGGAGCCCAGCCGTCCAGTTGTTTGGAATAGGCGTCCTGCTGGCCAGGCGAATGACCGAGCGCCTTGGCCATGTCCCGTACTGCCATCCGCGGTCGAAAGGTGTTGACGTTGGCCACTTGTGCCGCGTAGTCACGGCCGTACTTGTCGTAGACGTACTGGATGACCTCTTCTCGGCGGTCGGATTCGATGTCGATGTCGATGTCCGGTGGTCCGTCGCGCTCCGGCGCCAGAAAACGCTCGAACAATAGCTGGTACCGCACGGCGTCGACCGCGGTGATACCGAGGGCATAACATACCGCGGAGTTCGCGGCCGATCCCCTGCCCTGGCAGAGGATGTGGTGGTCACGGCAGAAGGAGACGATGTCATGGACGATCAGGAAATAGCCGGGGAAATTCAGCGTGGCGATGATCGTCAATTCCTTCTCGATCTGCGCGTAGGCGTCCGGTTTCTCCTGCGGGGAACCGTATCGCCGGGCAGCGCCGATCATGGTGAGCTGACGGAGGTGGGAATTCTCGTCGTGTCCCGGCGGAACGTCGTAGGGCGGCAGTTGCGGAGCAACCAAATGCAGGTCGAACGAGCATTCCTGGCCAAGCGCGGCGGCGGTCGGTACCGCGGAGGGATAACGGGCGAACAGCGCCGCCATTTCCGCGCCGGATCGCAGGTACGCCCCCGGCCCCGGCGGCAGGTAGGGGTCGGCCTCGTCCAGGCTGCGCCGTCCACGGACGGCCGCCATGGCCGCACCCAGCCGGCTGGCCCGCGGGGTGGCGTAGTGCGCACCGGTGGTGGCCACCACCGGCAGTCCGAGTCCGGCGGCCAGGTCGGCCAGCGCGTCGTTGTCCTCGTCGTCGGTGGGCAGCAGTTGGGTGGTGAGCTCGACCACCACGTTGTGCCGGCCGAACCGATCCATCAACGCGACGATCTCGGTGCTGGCCAGGTCGGGGCCGCCAGTGGTCAGCGCCCGCCGCACCCTGCCTTTGCGGCACCCGGTGAGGATCAGCCAGTTGTCCTGCGCTGCCTCGGCGAGGTCGTCGAGGTCGTAGACAGGGCGGCCCTTCTCGCCACCGGTGAGTTGAGCAAGGCTGATCTGTTGGGACAACCGCTGGTATCCCGGCTGGCCGCGGGCCAGCACCAGCAGGTGATCACCCACCGGATCCGCAATTCCCATCTGCGGCTCGGGGAGGCCAAGGGACAGTTCAGCGCCGTACATGGTCCGTAACGGGGTGTCGGCTGCAGCTTCGGCGAACCGGACGATGCCGTACAGGCCGTCGTGATCGGTGATGGCCAGCGCCTGAAGTCCCAGCCGGAGTGCCTCTGCGACAAGGTGTTCCGGTGTCGACGCGCCGTCCAGGAAGCTGAACGCGGAGTGGGAGTGCAACTCTGCATAGGGAACCGCCCTGCAATGTTCAGCTGCCGCGGGACGTGCTGTTCGCGGGTCCGGAGGCCGGGGGTCCGGAGGCCGGGGGTCCGGACGGGCGTGATCAAGAGGGCGCAACGGGCCGAGTGTTCCGCGGCCGGGTTTCGGCGGCCTGCCGGACAGCGCACGTTCCAATTCGGACCAGGGCACATTGGGGTTGGACCAGCCCATCAGTCGTACACCCCCTCGAGCTGCCAGCCGTCTGCACCGAACCGCATCAGCATCGCGACCCCCGCATCGGTGACGACCTGCAGACGAGACAGGTACCGGGTGGGTGTGTCGTTCGCCCACCATCGTTCGTCCAGAACCCATGGCCCTGCCCACACATCGATGTGCTGACGCCCGCCCTGCTGGTCGACCCAGGCGGGCGAGCCGGTCAGCAGGCCACGCCCGGTGAACAGCACCGGGCGTCCTGCTGCGTCGAGAACAGTGACGTTCTCCGGATCAGAGGTGGCAAGTCGGGTCGGCGACGGCGCGGGAAGCGCCCCTGGCCAGGGTGCTGACGGATCCCGTTGAGCGGTTTTCTCCTCTCCCCAAGGCACCAGGGTGATCCTGTCCGCGGGACCACGACCACCGGAAAGTACGGGTGTGACCACCGATTCCGGCCCCAGCAATCCCTGAACCCTGGCGAACGCCCACCCTGCGCGTTGATCGTCCTGGCCATCAGAACCCCACAAGCCGTACTGGATCAGCCCAGCGCCGATCGCCTCGACCGGCTCCAACGTCAGTCGTACGATCGCCCCCGGACCTTGGGGGTATCCGTCTTCGGTCAGATCTCCTGGCCGAGCCGTCCTGCCTGCCGTGAGCCACCCGTCGAGTTGCCAGCGCAATCGGTCAGCGGTAGCGGCGGCGGTCAGCGGCTTGGCGCACCGCCAGATCCGGGACAGCCGGGAACCCCGTTCGGTGTCGGCGATGATCGCCAACCGGGTGCAGGCAAGACCGGCATCGGCAAGCCGGGTGTGAAAGCGGTCGGCAAGCGCACGGGCCGCGAACGCCGCGGTGTCCACCCTGTCCAGCGGTGGATCGCAGGTCTGCTCCACGGTCAGCTCGTCGGGGATCTGCCGGCGGGAAACGCCCCGTTCGGCGAGCCCGCGGGCCAACCGGTGTGCCTGCACCGCATCCGCCCCGAACCGGGTTGCCACCTTGATCTCCGGAAGTGCGGCAAACGCACCGATCGTGGTGATCCCCAGCCGGACCAGCAGATCGGTGAGCGCTGCCCGTTCCGGGGGCGAGATGGCTGGATCACGAGCCAGTTCGGTGATCGGCAACGGTGCGCAGAACTCCGCTGATCCGGCCGGCGGAACGATCGTCGAACTCCTGGAAGCCAGCACAGCGACCGCAAGGACATCGGCCACTCCGACCCTGCACTCGACATTCAGGGATTCGACGATGTCGACAATCTTTTCCGCAGCAGCGATCTCGCTACCGAAATACCGTGCGGGACCACGAGCCGAGCAGGCAAGGACACCTGGGCGCAGGATCTCCACTCCAGGGGCGATCGTTTCCACCGCAGCCGCGACCGGCTCGAACAGCCGCGCGTCGCGGTCCGGATCGGCTCGGGCGATGTGCAGGTTCGGGCACCGCGATTGGGCGTCTCGGCGGCGTTGCCCCAGGTGCACTCCTTCGTTGCGGGCGGCGGTGGTGCACGCCTGGACCCTGTTGGCGTGAAAGACCGCGACCGGGTCCGCCACCGGATGTCCGGCAAGGCGGGCCGCGGCGACCGCCGGCCAGTCCGGGCACCACACCACCAGGGTCCGGCTGATCGTGGTTCCCCCGTTCATGCCGGCACGTGTTCGCCGGCCCTGCACAGCACACCGACGGAATCGGCAAGGCTGAACCGCTCTCCACGCCAGCCGGGTCGGATCCGTTCCGGGTCCATCGGCTCGTCGTTCGGTTCCACCGGATTGTCAGGTGGATTGTCAGGTGGATTGTCAGGTGGATTGTCACGGTGCTGCCGATCCAACCCACCGAAGGGAACGAGCACCTTGTCTGGCCGTCGGAACACCCATCCCCCGCCCTGTCGGCCGTCGCCGGGATCGGTGGACCAGGACAGCGTGAACCCCTCTTCATGAATGGCCCGGTGATGTCGGCCGCAGAGCAGCACCAGATTGTCCAGATCCGTCGGCCCGCCGTGCATCCAGTGCACGGCGTGATGCGCCTGCAGGTGCCTGCGGCGATGGCAGCCAGGGAACTGGCACCCGCCATCCCGGATCCGCAATGCCCGACGCAACGCAGCGGACATCTTCCGGGTCTTGCGACCCAACCTCAACAACTCTCCCGGTTTGGCCGAGTGAAGCACCGCGACCATCGCCGAGTCGCACGCGATCCGCTCGGCGGTGGATCGATCCACCCCTGGCCCGTTCTCGAGCTGGCACAACAACTCTCCTGCAGAACCTGGCTGGTCCTCCGGCGATTCAGATGTGTCTGCAAATACACCGACATCCGCATGCAGCACCACCAGGTGTTGATCATCCCCGGAGCTGTCCACCGGCCCGGCGGCCAGCGCGGACCGAGCCATCGCCACCAGAGCGTCCGCTGCGCTGACCGTGTCACCGTCATCACCGTCGGATTCATCGGCATCTGACGCAGGAACGCCGGTGGCGGCGCCCGGCCGGGATGATACGAAGACTTCCTGCTGTGCCTGTTGCAATGCCGCCACCACGACTGCACCTTCGTCGGAGGTCAGCCTGGCGCTGACCACCAACATGCCGTCCTCATCCCAGAACCAGCGGGCTCGCCGCCGCCGACGCTGCTCCCGACCTATCCCCTCGGCCTTGCGATATCCACGAACCACTCGCTCCAGCTGCGACGCCGTGTGCACCAGGCCCTGATCCAGCAGGGTCTGCTCCTCGATGCGATCCGCAACCCTGGTCAGCGCCCGCACCTTCGAGTACGACAACCGCCCGGCAGCGAATGCCGCATCCAGCAACGGCAATCCCACCAGTGCCGTCGCCACCCGTACGTATTCCCTGGCGGCGCCGACCGCCACCGAACACGACCACGACAACCAGTGCGCACAGGACACCACACCCCACTGCGCCCACCCCTTGCGCCGATCGAACTCCGCGATCAGCCGCAGCCACTCACACGTCGACGCCGCGAGACGACCTGCCAGCGAACAGATCCTGGCCTCCAACCGCTCCAGCGGAACCTCATCGGCGTCGTCTGTACGGAGCTTGGTCACCGGATTGGTCACCGGATTGGTCACCGGAAGTGTTGATCGGCGCGGGGGTATGCCAATGGCAAGGACAACGTTACCGTCGATAGCGATCGGCGGATCGGGTTCCGGACCAAACCAGTTCTCCGGAACCGCCTGCTCCTGGCTCCGGCGTACCGGAGCGCTCTGCCACATCAACGTCAGATCGTCCATCTCCCCAACCCTTCCGACCTGCATTCCAGCTGACCTCTGGACCTATGTTCGAGGCTAGAACAGGGGTACGACAGTCCCCTGATTCCAGAGTTTCGCCCTGACTTGTCCGGTATGTCGATATCGCGGAAACGCCGTGGCGTCGCTTCGAAGGTCGCCTCGGCTCGGCGCCGTCGACCGCGAGATGCCAATGTGCATCTGCGAGAACCGGCGAGAACCGGCGAGAACCGGCGAGAACCGGCGAACCGGCGAACCGGCGAACCGGCGAACCGGCGAGAACCGCCTCGACGGAACAACCCATGAGCACAGACACGGACCCCCGAGACAGCAATGTCCGAAATGTCTCTACCGCGGAAAAGTCACTCGATATCAACCCACCTCGGCCACCGCCGGGAGCAGACCCGGATCGAAGCCGCGCGTATCCCCGGCACGGACCGAACCCTGGTCGATCTGCACGGCGGTGCGCTGACTGCGCAGCAGCAGCACCGCCTGCCGGGTGCGACCCGCCGCCGCTCCCCGTCCGCTGACGTCCACCACGAGTTCCCGCTCCCGCAGCCGACCATGCCCCTGCCCGAGCCCGGCCCACCCCTGCCAGCGGGAGGTGAGCACCAGGTCGGCGCCCGGCCACGGACCCACCGAGAGCAACACCGCACCACGTTGCCGAAGCCTGCCGGTGATCACCCGAAGCCGTCCGGGGCCGGGCCGGGCGCGGGGTGGCAGGGTGACCGCCACCATGTCCACACCGTCCACCAGGATCGAGAGCACCTGCAGCACATCGGGTCCCGGCTCGGGAACCAGCACCACCCGATCCAGGTCGACGCCGAACTCCGACGCCGCCAGCATCCCGATGTCCGGCATGCCGACCAGCGCCGACCAGGGCGCGGGTGGTCCGGACAGCAGGGCGAACAACAGGCTCGACGCGCCCTGCCCTTGCAGGCTGACCACCGAACCACGAGCAAGCCCGCTCCGCGGCAGGACAGCAGCCAACGGCGCGGGAACCGGGAAGGTGCCGGCTCCCGCGACAGGGAGCGAAGAAACAGGTGGACTCTCGCCGGTGACCGAGGCAACTCGACGACGCAGCTCACCGATCACCTCGTGACGCTCTGGCGTCACGGTGTCAGGAAAGCTGGTATCGAACACGTGTTCGAGAGTAATCCTCGACCGCACCCCTGTCGAGCCGTGAAGGAACGCTAGATCGAACCCACCCAGCGCTGCAAGACCTCGGCGCCGGCATCCCCGGACTTCTCCGGGTGGAACTGCGTCGCCGACAGCGGACCGTTCTCCACTGCCGCCACGAACCGGTCACCGCCGTGCTCGGCCCAGGTCACCACCGGCGGCGTGAACGGCCGGGTCACCTCCAACTCCCACCGGCGCACCGCGTAGGAGTGCACGAAATAGAACCTGGTCCGCGGGTCCAACCCGTCGAACAGCACCGAACCCTCGCCGGGTGAGACCGTGTTCCAGCCCATGTGCGGGATGATCGGCGCCTGCAGGCGTTCCACCACTCCAGGCCATTCCCCGACACCGTCGGTCGCCACCCCGTGCTCCACCCCACGCTCGAACAGGATCTGCATGCCGACGCAGATTCCCAGCACCGGGCGTCCACCGGCCAGCCTCCGGTCGATGATCCTGGCGCCGCGCACCGACGTCAGCCCAGCCATGCAGGCCGCATACGCCCCCACGCCCGGCACCACGAGGCCGTCCGCCCGCAACGCGGTGTCGAAATCCGAGCTCACCTCGACCTGCGCTCCGGTACGCCGCAGCGCGCGCTCGGCCGACGCCAGATTGCCGGAGCCGTAGTCCAGCACGACAACAGTGGTCACTCCTGCCTACCTGACATGCCCTAACCGGCCAGCCACAGCAGCCCACCGGCAATGCACCCGGCGGAGAACACCGCCAGCACCACCGCCGCTACCCGGGACTTGTTCCAGAACGACACCACGCCGCCGATCAGGAATCCGCCAAGGCCGATCAGCAGGATGGGCAGCCAACTCACAGCACACCCTTCGTCGACGGGATCCCGGTCGCCCGGGGATCGGGTTCGACCGCCGCCCGCAGCGCTCTCGCGATCGCCTTGTACTGCGCCTCGCAGATGTGGTGCGGGTCGCGCCCGTACAGCACCCGCACGTGCAGCGCGATCCGGGCATGCAACGCCAAGGAATCGAACACGTGCCTGTTCAGCACCACGGGATAGTTGCCACCGACGGTGAAGCCAAGCACCGCATCCGGTTCCCCGGTGTGCACCGAGAACGGCCGGCCCGAGACGTCGACCGCTGCGTGCGCGAGGGTCTCGTCCATCGGAATGAACGCATCGCCGAACCGGCGAATGCCTGCCTTGTCGCCCAGCGCCTCGCCGATCGCCTGACCCAGCACGATAGCGGTGTCCTCCACGGTGTGGTGCGCGTCGATATCGACATCACCGGTGGAGTGCACGGTCAGATCGAAACTGCCGTGCACCCCGAACGCGGTGAGCATGTGGTCGTAGAACCGCACGCCGGTGGAGACCTCCACCACCCCGGTCCCGTCCAGGTTCAGCTCCACCAGCACCGACGACTCGCTGGTGGTCCTGGAGATCCGGGCCCGCCGCGGCGTGCCGGCAATCTGCGTCACGAGGTCTCCCTGTCCGTTTCCAACACGCGGTCCGCACCGATCGCAGCGCACGCCGCCAGGAACGCGTCGTTCTCCGGCTCGGTGCCGATGGTGGCCCGCAGGTAACCGGCAATGCCCATGTCCCGCAACAGGACTCCGGCGTCGAGGAAATGCCGCCAGGTACCGGCCGAGTCGGCGAAGGTGCCGAACAGCAGGAAGTTCGCGTCGGAGTCGATGACGTGAAAGCCCTGACTGAGCAACACCTCTCGCACCCGGACACGCTCGGCCACCAGTCGGGCGACAGATGCCAGCGTGTCGTCGGCGTGCCGCAACGCGGCCAGCGCGGCGGCCTGGGTGAGCGTGGACAGGTGATAGGGCAGGCGCACCAACATCAATGCGTCGATGACCGCCGGAGCAGCGGCCAGATACCCCAATCGTCCACCTGCGAAAGCGAACGCCTTTGACATCGTCCGCACCACAACGAGTTTGGCGGGGAACTCGGGGATCAGCGAGATCGCAGAGGGTCTCTCGGAGAACTCGGCGTACGCCTCGTCTACCACCACGATGCCGCGCGCCGCCTGAACCAGCAGCCTGATGTCCGCCAACGGCAGCGACCCACCGGTCGGGTTGTTGGGGCTGGTGACGAACACCACGTCCGGCGAGCGTTCGGCGACAATGCTTGCGGCGGCTTCCATGTCGACGGTGAAGTCCGCCCGGCGGGGACACGACACCCAGCTGGTCCTGGTGCCGGAGGCGATGATCGGGTGCATCGAGTACGACGGCTCGAACCCGAGCGCCGACCTGCCCTGGCCGCCGAAGGCCTGCAGCAGTTGCAGCAGGATCTCGTTGGATCCGTTGGCCGCCCAGACGTTCGAGCCGGACAGCGGCACGCCGGTGCTGCTGGCCAGATAGTCGGCGAGCTTGTCCCGCAACGCCACCGCGTCCCGGTCCGGGTAGCGATTCAAATGAACAGCTTCCAGCGCAACGGATTCCGCCAGATCAGCGACGAGCGCATCCGACGGCGGATACGGGTTCTCGTTGGTGTTGATCTGCACCGGAACGCTCAATTGCGGTGCGCCGTAAGGAGTTTTGCCGACCAGATCGGCCCGCAACGGAAGGTCCGCCAGGGTCACGTCGGTGCCGATCATGCCGGGAACCGCGCGCTGACGGCTTCGCCGTGGGCGGGCAGGTCCTCCGCGTCCGAGAGCGCCAGCACGTGCCCGGCAACCTCGCCCAACGCGTCCCGGGAGTACTCGATGACCTGCATCTGCCGCAGGAACGTCGTGGTGTTCAACCCCGAGGAGAATCGTGCGGATCCGGACGTCGGCAGCACATGGTTCGACCCTGCACAGTAGTCGCCCAGCGACACCGGAGAGAACGGCCCGACGAACACCGCCCCGGCATTGCGGATCCGTCCCGCGACAACGGCCGCGTCACGGGTCTGGATTTCCAGGTGCTCGGCGGCATAGGCGTCCGCGACCGCGATGGCGTCGTCGATCGAGGCGACGAGCACCGCGCCCGACTGCGACCCGGACAGCGCGATCCGCACCCGTTCGTGGTGTTTCGTAGCCGAGACACGGTGCGGCAAGAGCTCATCCACCGCGTCGGCAAGGTCAACAGAGGTGGTGATCAGCACCGATGCAGCCAGCGGGTCGTGTTCGGCCTGCGAGATCAGGTCGGCGGCGACGTGCACCGGATCGGCGGAATCGTCGGCGATGACCGCGATCTCGGTAGGCCCTGCTTCCGAATCGATCGCCACCGTGCCGCGTAGCAGTCGTTTGGCGGCGGTGACGTACACGTTGCCGGGCCCGGTGATCACGTCGACCGGTTCGATCATCGTGCCGTCGGTGTCGGTCGCACCCAGCGCGAGCAGCGCGATCCCCTGGGCGCCACCGGCGGCGTACACCTCGCCGACGCCGAGCAGGGCGCAGGCGGCCAGCACGTTCGGGTCCGGCCAGCCGTTGCTGTCCTTCTGCGGCGGCGACGTGACGGCGATCGCATCGACCCCGGCGACCTGGGCCGGCACCACGTTCATCACCACACTCGACGGGTACAGCGCCAACCCGCCAGGTACGTACAGCCCGACCCGGCGCACCGGGACCCAGCGCTGCGTGACGGTGCCGCCCGGTGCGATCGTGGTCACCCGTTCCACCGGCAACTGGGCGGCGTGCCCCACCCGGGCACGGGCGATCGACTCGGTCAGCGCGTCCCGGACAGCAGGCGTCAGGGCGTTGACGGCGGCCGCGATCACCTCGGCCGGCACCCGCAGGGAGGGCGGCGCGATGCCGTCGAAGCGCGCGGCGGCGTCCAGCACGGCCGCTGCCCCGCGGTGTCGAACGTCCTGCACGATCGGGGCAACCGCCTCCGTCGCGGCGCCCACGTCGACGGCGGCCCTGGGGAGCACCCCGCGCAGGTTACCGACGCCGGAGCGCAGGTCGATCCGCTGCAGCATGGGCAACAGCCTAGTGACCTGCGGTGCCCGCCTCGGCACCAGCGACGTCGACCACGTCGACGACCGCAAGACCGGGCCCGGTCCCGAGCCTGACCTGCTCCTCACCGCCCGGCGACCAGACGCCGCTGCGGCCGCAGGCGGGACCGCCACCCGTCCCCCCGCAGTACTGGGCCAGCACCACCCAGAGCCCGCGAGCGGCGGCCGCGGCCATCTGACCGGCCATCCGCTCGTCGGAACCCAACCGGAACAGCGCCGCGACCGCGTACACGTCCGCACCCATCCCGATCAACTGCTCGGCATGGGCGGGAACGGCGGCGTCCCTGCCCACCGCGAGACCGATGCGCCAGCCGTTGATGTCGACCAACCCGGCGGCCGTGCCCGCGGCGAAGATCCCGATCTCACCGGTGTCCAGATGGCATTTGTGGTACGCCGGTGCGATGGCTCCGGTGGCTGAGATGTGCAACACCCCGATCCGCGGCGGCACCGGTCCGAACGCCCCCCCGTTGGACGCTCCGCTGCCCCTGTCGGGGCCGACCGGCGCCCCGATCAGCGCGTGCAACCGCCGCCGACGGCAGGCGGCGCGAATCGGGTCGAGCTGAGCATCGGTGGCATCCACTCTCATCCGGTGCAGGTCGATGAGATCCGGGTCGTACCCGGTCACCGACAGCTCGGGAAACACTGCCAGCGAGGCCCCGTCATCGGCGGCGCGCTCGATCCAGCTGACGTGACGCTCGACGTTGGCCGGCACGTCCCCGTCGACCGAACCGTCCTGCACGGCGGCCACCCGCAGCGGCGGCCGCGGCGCCCCTTCGCGCCGATGGCCCGCACCACGCCCGGTGGTCACGTGACGCTGGCGGTGAGGTCCAGCCCGAGATCGAGGGCCGGAGCCGAGTGAGTGAGCGCCCCCACTGCCAGATAGTCGACTCCGGTCGCTGCCACCTCGGACGCCCGGGCGAGGGTCAGCCCGCCGGAGGACTCCAGGCGCACCGCACGCGGCTCCCGGCGCGCGCGAACCACGGCCGCGAGAGTGTCGGCGGTGCTGAAGTTGTCGAGCAGCACCAGGTCGGCGCCGGCTGCCAGCGCCTCCTCGAACTGATCCAACGTGTCCACCTCGACCTCCAGGGCGACCGACGGATTCCGTGACCGTACCGCCGCGATGGCGGCGCGAACAGAGCCGGCGGCCTCGACGTGGTTGTCCTTGATCAGCGCGGCGTCACCCAGGCTCATCCGGTGATTCACCCCGCCCCCGCAGCGGACCGCGTACTTTTCCAGCGCCCGCAGTCCGGGCAGCGTCTTGCGGGTGTCCCTGATCCGGGCGCCGGTACCGGCCACCGCGTCCACCCAGGCCCGGGTCGCGGTGGCGATGCCCGACAGGTGGGTGAGCAGGTTCAGTGCGGTGCGCTCCGCGGTCAGTAGTCCCGCCGTCCGGCCGCGGACCAGCAGCGCCGCCTCGCCCGGCACCAGCGTCCCGCCGTCGGGCACCAGGATCTCGCCGGTCACCCCGCCGAAACCGGCGCCCACCGTCTCGAAGACGGCCAGCGCGACCGGGCCGCCGGCCAGCACACCCGGCTGGCGCGGGGTGATCGCGGCGACGCTGGACTGTTCGGCCGGGACGGTGGCCGTGGTGGTGACGTCGGGACCGTCCCGCAGGTCCTCGGCCAGTGCGGTGTCGATCACCGCGGCGACCCCGCCGGGGTCCAGTCCGGCCGCGGCGAGGGCGGATCGCAGCGGTGCTGAGATCACGCCGCAGCCGAACAGAGTTCGCTGACGCTGGCATCGAGCCCGCTGCCGCTGCTCCGGACGACCACTGAACGCTCCCACGACGAGCGGCGCTCGCGGTGGTCGTTGCGCACGTGGCAGCCGCGGGATTCGGTGCGGATGTCCGCCGCGGCGAGTAGCGCCGACGCCGCCAGAGCCAGGTTCGCGGCCTCCACCGACCATCGGTCCACCCGTGCCGGCGGCACAGCGGATCCCACACCGTCCACCACATCGGCCGCGCCGAGCAATCCGATCTCGTCGCGTCCGATACCGGCGCCGGCACTCATCGCCGACTGCAGCGCGGTTCGCCCGGCCGGGTCGCTGCCGGGCACCGGGGTCAGGATCAGCTCAGCGGGGTGCGCCGGCGCCGACCGCACCTCTGCACCCACCGCTGCCGCGGACCGCTCGCCCATCACCAGGCCTTCGAGCAGGGAATTCGACGCCAGCCGGTTCGCCCCGTGCAGCCCGGTGCGGGCGACCTCGCCGATCGCGAACAACCCGGCGACCGTGGTCCGTCCGTCCATGTCGGTGAGCACCCCGCCGCAGTGGTAATGCGCGGCCGGAGCCACCGGGATCGGCTGCGACGAGGGGTCGATGCCGGCCGCCGCACATGCCGCGGACACGGTCGGGAAACGGCGGGCGAACAGCTCCCTGGCGATCCCGGTCGCGTCCAGGAACACATGGTCGGCAACGCCACCCGGTGCCTGTCCCATCCGGCGGGAGATGGCCAGCGACACCACATCTCGGGGCGCGAGGTCGGCGAGTGGGTGGACGCCAGGCATGATCCGGGCGCCCGCGCCGTCGACCAACACGGCGCCCTCGCCGCGGACCGCTTCGGTGATCAGCGGCCGGTGACCCAGATCGCCGGGGCCGGTCCACAGCACCGTGGGATGGAACTGCATGAACTCCACGTCCGCGACCGCGGCACCGGCACGCAGGGCCATGGCCAGCCCGTCGCCGGTGGCCACCCCCGGGTTCGTGGTGGCGGCGAAGAGATGGCCGGCGCCGCCGGTCGCGAGCACCACCGCTCCGCCGCGGATCAGCCCGATCGACCCGTCCGGCGCGAGCACCGACACACCGCGCGCCCGACCGGACCCGTCCAGCACGACGTCGAGCACCTGATGCCCGGACAGCACCGCCGGCAACCGACGCACCGCGAGCAACGCACGCTCGATCTCCGCGCCGGTGGCGTCACCACCGGCATGGATGACCCGGTTCGCCGAATGGCCTCCCTCCCTGGTCCGGAGCAATCCGTCCGGGCCGGTGTCGAACAGCGCACCGCGGGCGATCAATCGGGAGACCGCGGCCGGCCCCTCGGTGAGGATGAGCTCGACGGCGGCAGGATCGGCCAACCCCGCGCCGGCGACCAGGGTGTCGGCGATGTGGGCCGCGATCGAATCACCCGGGTCGCGTTCGTCGCGCACCACGGCGACGCCGCCCTGCGCCCACTGGGTGCTCGAATCGTCGGCGGCGCCCTTGGTCACCACCACGACGGTCAGGCCGGCGACGGCCAGGTCCAGTGCGGCGGTCAGCCCGGCGACACCGGATCCGACCACCACGACGTCGGTGGCGGCGTCCCAGGACGGGATCAGTGTGGACGGCAGATGCATCATTCGCCACCGCCTCCGCTGGTGCCGATCGCGATCATCCGTTCGACCGCACCCCGTGCCCGACGGGCGATCTCGGGATCGACGACGACCTCGTCACGCAGCTCCTCGAGTGAGGTCAGCAGCTTGCCCGGGGTGATCATCTTCATGTACCTGCAGGACGCCCGCTCGTTGACGGCACGGAAGTCCACCCCGGGAGCGGCCCGGCGTAGCTGGTGCAGCATGCCGATCTCGGTGGCGACCAGCACGGTGCGGGAGGACCCGCGCTTGGCGGCGGTCACCATCTCGCCGGTGGACAGGATCTTCACCCGGTCCGCGGGCACCGCGCCGGCACCGGCCAGGTACAAAGCGCTGGTGGCGCACCCACATTCGGGGTGGATGTACAGGTCGGCGTCCGGGTTCTCCCTGGCCTTGGTGGCCAACTGGGCGCCGTTGATGCCGGCGTGCACATGGCACTCGCCGCCCCACACCGAGATGTTGTCCCGGCCCAGGATCCGCCGGACGTGCGCGCCCAGGAACTGGTCAGGGCCGAACAGCACCGGGGTGTCGGCCGGGATCGATGCAACGACATCCACCGCGTTCGACGACGTGCAGCAGATGTCGGTGAGCGCCTTCACCTCGGCGGTGGTGTTGACGTAGGAGACCACCACGGCTCCGGGATTCTGCGCCTTCCAGGTGCGCAATTCCTCGGCGGTGAGCGAATCGGCCAGCGAGCAACCGGCCCGCGCATCCGGGATCAGCACCGTCTTCTCCGGGGAGAGGATCTTCGCGGTCTCGGCCATGAAATGCACGCCACAGAACACGATGGTCGACTGCGGGGCGGTGGCGGCGATCCGGGACAGCGCCAGCGAATCGCCGACATGGTGGGCGACGTCCTGGATCTCGGGCACCTGGTAGTTGTGCGCCAGGATCACCGCGTTGCGCTTCTCGGCCAGTGCGCGAACCCGCCGCGCCCACTGCGCGGTCTCCTCGAGCGTCATCGAGGGGTGTGCGGAGCCGGGCCGGCGCAGGGTGTCGAGCGTCGGTGCGGTCATGAGTCCTCCTGGGCCGGCGGTGTGTCGCGCGGTGACTGTCAGCTGGTTTTCGACTTATAATCGAAAACATGCCACATCGTATCAGGTCGTCACCTCCCGGTCATCCTGTGGAAACCCAAGTGGAGGTGCTGGCGGCCGTCTTCACCGTGCGTCCCGATCCGACGGGACGCCAGCGGCTGCACGTCCTGCTCTGGCAACGCGCACGACAACCCGACGCCGGACGGTGGGCGCTGCCCGGTGGATTGGTGCTTCAGGACGAGGACGTCGACGCCTCCGCGGCCCGTCAGCTGGCGGAGAAGGTGGACCTGACCCGGGTCACCCACCTCGAGCAGATCGGGGTGTTCTCCGACCCCGGCCGGATGCCCGATGCACGGGTGGTGGCCACCGGCTTCCTCGGGTTGGTGCCACTGGATGCCGACCCGCAATTACCCGAGGACACCGCCTGGCATCCGGTCGACGACCTGCCGCCGACCGCGCTGGACCACGGGTTGATCGCCGACCGGGCACACCGCCGGCTGCAGGCAAAACTCTCCTACACCAACATCGGTTTCGCGCTGGCTCCGGCCACCTTCACCATCGGTGAGCTGCGCCGGGTCTATGCCACCGCACTCGGCCACGACGTGGACCCGACCAATCTGCAACGCATTTTGACCAGGCGCGGGATGCTCGAACCAACCGGGTCGACCGCGGCCTCCGGCCCGAGCGGCGGCAGGCCGGCCGCGAAGTACCGGTTCACCATCGGGGAACTGCGGGTCACGGATCCGTTCGCGGCGTTCCGGCCTCGACACGAGCCAGCGGAGCCGCGTCAGGAGACCTCGTAGAGGTCCGGACGATCCAGCGTGGGGTGGCCGTTCCAGGCCGCCAGAAAGGTGTACACCGTCGCGGCCAGCGCGGGCTGGGCGAGCACCACCAGCGCGGTGCCGGTGGTCGCCGGCGCGGTGACGATCGAATCGGTGGCGGTGGGGCCGATGGTGGCCGGGTCGACGCCGCCGGCCAGCAGCTCACCGACCAGCCAGCCGACGGTGGCGCCGACCAGCGACCCGCCGACCACCGTCACCAGCATCTGCCAGCCCCTGGCGGAGCGGACCTGCCAGGCCGCAGCGGCGGCCACGATGCCGATCACCATTCCGGACAGTGCGAAGATCGCCGCCGCGACGAAGTAGTAGGTGGACGTGGTGGGCAGCGGACCGAACCGGCCGTCGGCGAGCACCTTGTACGGAACGCCGGGCGCGACCGCGGCCCACAGCAGGCCCTGCAGCACGCCCAGCACCAGCAGTGCGCCGAGGACGATCATCAGCGCCAGCCGCCCGTGGGGAGGCAACCTCACGCCATGCAATCCGCGCCGAGCAACGCCTTGAGGTCGCCCATCAGGGCGGACGTGGGCGTGACCCGGAACTTGTCGTCGACCTGGAACCGCTTGTCACTCGCCCCGCCGGTCAGCCGGAGCTGGACGGTGGTCGTCCCGGGATGGGCCTTGAGTACCTCGCACAGCCGGGCGACCACCGGCGCGGTGCAGCGGTTCGCCGCGATGCTGACCTGCACCGGTCCCTTGCTGGCAACATCGGTCACGTCCGGCACGATCACCTGCTGCGCATGCAGGGACAGCCGATCCTCCGACCGCGACACCCGGCCCTTGACCAGCACGATCGCGTCCTCGGCCAGCAGCAGCGAGCACTCGGCGTACACCTTGGGGAAGAACGCGACCTCCACTCCTCCGGCCAGATCCTCCAGCGTCGCCGACGCCCACGGATCGCCCTTCTTGGTCAGTCGCCGCTGCAGGCCGGTGAGGATGCCGCCGACCGTCACTGCCGCGCGGTCCGGCACCGTTCCGTCCAGCAGGTCGGGAACGGACGCGTCCGAATGCGCGGACAGCACGTGCTCCACCCCGGACAGCGGGTGGCCGGACACGTACAACCCCAGCATTTCCCGCTCGAAACCCAGGCGCAGCTTGGTGTCCCATTCGGTGTCCGGGATGTTCCCGCGGAACGAGCTGCCCTTCTCGTCCTGGGTCATCTCACCGAAGAGATCGAACTGACCGGCGGCCTCGGCGCGCTTCAACCCGAGTACCTCGTCGATGGCCCTGGAATGCTCCATCAACAGGCCCTTACGCGGATGACCGAGGGAATCGAATGCTCCCGCCTTGATCAGCGATTCGACGACCTTCTTGTTGCAGGCGACCGCGTCGACCTTTTCCAGGAAATCGTAGAAGTCGGTGTAGTCGCCCTTGTCCCGGCGGCTGGCGACGATGGAGGCGACCACACCGGTGCCGACGTTGCGCACCGCCGACAGGCCGAAACGGATATCGGTGCCGACCGGCGCGAAGTTCCGTTCCGACGCGTTGACGTCCGGCGGCAGCACGGTAATCCCCATTGCCCGGCATTCGGCCAGGTAGATCGCCATCTTGTCCTTGTCGTCACCGACGCTGGTCAGCAAGGCGGCCATGTATTCGGCCGGGTAGTTGGCCTTGAGGTAGGCCGTCCAGTACGAGAGCATGCCGTACGCCGCGGAGTGCGCCTTGTTGAAGGCATAGTCGGAGAACGGCAGCAGGATGTCCCACAGGGCCTTGATCGCGGCCGGCGAGAAACTCCGTTCCGCCATTCCCGAGGAAAATCTCTCGTACTGGGCGTCCAGTTCGGACTTCTTCTTCTTGCCCATGGCCCGGCGCAGCAGGTCGGCCTGACCGAGGGAATAGCCGGCGACGTGCTGCGCGATCGCCATGACCTGTTCCTGATAAACGATGAGACCGTAGGTGTCGCCGAGAATCTCGGCCAACGGCTCGGCGAGCTCAGGGTGAATCGGGGTGGCCGGTTTCCGGTTGTTCTTGCGGTCCGCGTAGTCGTTGTGCGCATTCGCGCCCATGGGTCCCGGCCGGTACAACGCGATGACGGCGGAGATGTCCTCGAAATTGTCCGGCTTCATCGAGCGGAGCAGCGCGCGCATCGGGCCGCCGTCGAGCTGGAAGACGCCGAGGGTGTCGCCGCGCGCCAGCAGCTCGTACGCCTTGCCGTCGTCCAGCGGAAGGTCTTCCAGCACAATGGATTCGCTGCGGTTCGCCTGCACGTTCTCGACCGCGTCGTCCAGAATGGTGAGGTTCCGCAGCCCCAGGAAGTCCATCTTGATCAACCCGAGCTTCTCGCAGGTCGGGTAGTCGAACTGGGTGATGATCGCGCCGTCCTGTTCCCGCTTCATGATCGGGATCAGGTCGAGCAGCGGCTCGGAGGACATGATGACGCCGGCGGCGTGCACCCCCCACTGCCGCTTGAGGCCTTCCAGGCCCTTGGCCCGCTCCACCACGATCTTGACGTCGGGGTCGGTCTCGGCCAGCGTCCGGAACTCGCCGCCCTCGGAGTACCGCGGGTCCGCCGGGTCGAACATCTTGACCAGCGACACGTCCTTGCCCATCACCGGAGGCGGCATCACCTTGGTGATCCGGTCGCCGACCGAGAACGGCATCCCCAATACCCGGGCCGCGTCCTTGACGGCCTGCTTGGCCTTGATGGTGCCGTAGGTGACGATCTGCGCGACCCGGTCGTCGCCGTACTTCTCGGTGACGTAGCGAATCACGTCGCCGCGCCGGCGCTCGTCGAAGTCCACGTCGAAGTCGGGCATCGACACGCGGTCCGGGTTGAGGAACCGTTCGAAGATCAGCCCGTGCTGCAGCGGGTTCAGGTCCGTGATCCGCATCGCGTAGGCGACCATCGAACCGGCGCCGGAGCCACGCCCCGGCCCGACCCTGATGCCGTTGTCCTTGGCCCAGTTGATGAAGTCTGCGACCACCAGGAAGTAGCCGGGGAAGTTCATCGCCGTGATGACACCGACCTCGAAGTCGGCCTGTTTCTGCACCTCCGGCGGGATACCACTGGTGAATCTAGCCGAGAGGCCCTTTTGCACCTCCTTGACGAACCAGGTGTGCTCGGTCTCCCCCTCCGGCACCGGGAACCGCGGCATGTAGGAGGCGGACTCGTCGAAGGTGACCGAGCAGCGCTCGGCGATCAGCAGGGTGTTGTCGCAGGCTTCGCGCAGCCCGTACTTGCCGTCCCACAGCGCTCGCATTTCCGAAGGCGACTTGAGGTAGAAGTCCCGCGCGTCGAACTTGAACCGGTTCGGGTCGTCCAGTGTCTTGCCGGACTGCACGCACAGCAGCGCCTCGTGGGTGTCGGCGTCCGCGGCGTCGGTGTAGTGCAGGTCGTTGGTGGCCACCATCGGCAGCTGTAGGTCCTTGGCCAGCCGCAGCAGCCCGTCTCGGACCCGGGTTTCGATGGACAGGCCGTGGTCCATCAGCTCCAGGAAGTAGTTCTCCTTGCCGAAGATGTCCCGAAATTCAGCAGCACTCGCGACCGCTTTGTCGTAGTTGCCGATCCGCAGCCAGGTCTGCACCTCGCCGGACGGGCAGCCGGTGGTGGCGATCAGCCCGGTGGCGTATTCCGACAGCAGTTCCCGATCGGCCCGCGGCTTGTAGTAGTAGCCCTCCAGTGAGGACCTGGAGGCGAGCCGGAACAGGTTGTGCATGCCCTGCGTCGACTCCGACAGCAGCGTCATGTGGGTGTAGGCGCCGGCCCCGGAGACGTCGTCGTCACCGCCCTCGGCCCAGCGGACCCTGGTCTTGTCGAACCGGGAGGTGTTCGGGGTGACGTAGGCCTCCAGGCCGATGATCGGATTCACCCCGGCGAGCCGGGCCTGGCGGTAGAAGTCGTGCGCGCCGAAGACGTTGCCGTGGTCGGTCATGGCCAGGGCCGGCATGCCCATCTCGGCGGTGCGCTCGAACAAGTGGCCGAGCCGGGCGGCACCGTCGAGCATGGAGTACTCGGTGTGCACGTGCAGGTGAACGAAGGAGTCCTGAACGCTCACTGGGCCCCCTTCGCGGCGATGCTGGGCCGACGGCGGCCGAACAGTGGTACGGCAACCGTTCTAGCACGGAACGCCGACAGCCCCCGCGCGTGGCGGGCTCTGCGGAGCTCCGTGTCGAGGGGACCTGCTGATTATCCGGGGCCCGTCAGGATGTAGCCGTCGACATCCACCACCAGGTCGACCGGGCCGCCCGACCCGTTGAACACCTGCACCTTGCCATCGGCCCCGACGGGGACAACCACCGCATTCGGGATGGTGACGCGAGGTTGGAAGTTCAGGTTCGACGTCCCCGGCCACGGCGAGCCGGCCGGCCAGACGCTCAGGAATCCCTCCGCCGCCGGATAGACCGCGGTCACGTTCAACACCACAGAGGTGACCCCGTGAGCGGGCACCCCACCGCGCCCGGCGACCTGCACCGCCGCGGTGCCCATGCCGGGAATTGCTCCGGAGATCTGCTGACTGATCCGGGAGTCGGCCACCCTCGCCGGCGGTACCGACGTCATCGCCCCCGCGGCGACCGGAGTGCCGTCCAGGACGTACCCGTCGACGTCGACCAGCAGATCGACCGGCCCGGCCGATCCGTTCAGCAGCTGGACGCTGCCGTCGGCACCAACCGGAACCACCGCCAGATTCGGGATGTTCTGCCCGGCCTGGAAGTTGAGGGTGGAGGTGCCCGTCCACGGCCTACCCGAAGGCCCCACGCTCACAAATCCGGCGGCCAGCGGACGGACGGCCGTGACGGTCACCAGCACCGCGGAGACGTCGTTTCGCGCTGGCACCCCTGCCACGCCGGCAACCTTCACGGTGGTGCTGCCGTACCCAGCCACCGAACCGCGGATCTGCTGGTTGATCCTGGAGTCGGCCACGCGCGCCGGAGCGATCGTCACCAATGCCCCGGCATCGGCGGGTGTGCCGGACAGGATGTACCCATCGACATCGATCGCCAGATCCAGCGGCGCCGCGGACCCATTGAGCAGCTGAACCGCGCCGTCACCGTTGACGGCCACCACCACCGCGCTCGGGATGTCCTGCCCGGCACTGAAGTTCAGGTTCGAGGTTCCCGTCCAGGGGAGACCCGAGGGCCACACGCTCAGATAGCCGGCCGCCCGCGGCTTGATGACGGTGACGTTCAGCACCACTGCGGACACGCCGGCCGGCACCCCACCCCTGCCGGTGACCTGGACGGTCACGGTGCTCTGCCCCGGCACGGCACCGTGAACCTGCAGGTTGCTTCTGGAATCGGCGATCCGTGCCGGTCTCACCGATACCGCAGCCCCAGGAATCGACGGAGTCGGTAGGTCCACGTCACGGCAGCCGAGCTCGGCGTTCCCTGTCCCCCTGGCGACGTTGATGGCATAGACGCAGATGGTGTGATGACCCGATTCCAGGCCGGATAGTTGTGCGTCGAAGCCGAAATCCCCGAGCAGATTGTAGACGCGATTGACGTCATCCCTGCGCAGATTCGCCAATCCGCGGGTGTCGACTCGCGTCCCATTCGGTCCGAAATCATAAAAGTGCAGCGCAGTCGTCCCGTTCACGGCGTCTGGATCGAGCGCCCATCCGGCCACGCGAACGGCAGTGCCCTGGACCGCGACGTCGTCCACGACGCCGAATGGATTGCGGCCGGCCTCGCCCAACGCGGGATCGGTCGGGATACTGGTGCAGGTGAGCGCGCCGCCCCCGCCACCGCGGTACCAGGGCAGCGCGACGGCCGGGGCGTCCTGGTTGTTGTCGACCTGTCTGGTCGCGGATGCTTCCCACTGCGCATACAAATTGCCCATCGTGCTGCCCTGCACGGCTTCCGCGGCATCCGCCGGCGTCATGTTCTGCCACCCCGGCACGTTGAGCAGGCCGGTGTTGACCGACGCGCTGGTCGGTCCGCCGAAGAACGCCATCGACTCCCAACGCGGATCGAGCAGGCGCTGCACGACCCCTTCCGGATCGGTGACGCCAGTGCTGCCGCCGTAACTACCCCAGCCGTAAGCGGGACGCTGCTGGAACAGCCCGATGGAATCCGTATCGTGCGCCCCGTCCAGCGCGCCAAATTTGTCATGCGGGTATTTCAGCGATAAACGCGTCACGCTGAGCCAATATGCACGACCCGGTGCCGGCCAGTTCACCGACGGACTGCTGCCGTCGTTCGCAAGATTGCGCAACGTCGTTTCTTGGTACATCACCATCACGGCGATGATCTGCCCCTTCCTGGGCACATTCATCGTCTTGGCGACCCCGATCGCCCACCGCACGGCCGCGGCCCCGGAAGCGAGTTGCGGAACCGCAGCGCCGCTCTCGCTGGGCACCGTGCAGTTCGCGGCCGCTGCCACCGCCGCGGAGGCAGGCCACGGGCCGGAGGCAGGCGACCGGCCGGCGGCCGGCGTGGTGCCGGAAAGGAACAGCAGCAGCGCACACAGCAGCAGGACACCGAGGTTGGCCAGCGCACGGGTGATCTTCACGGCACTCCCTGAGGCAACGCACCGTCACAACTAGGTGACGGCAGGTAACAGGGAAAGGTAACCACGATCAGATGAGTGCCGCGGGAAATCCGTCAGGAGATGCGCACGCTGGGTCAGAGTTAGGCACCACCGACCCGAACTGGGTCCACCCACCGGACTGGGACGGCCCCGATCGGACCTGCCGGTCACCGCGGCGCTTCGGCAATGGAGGGGGAAATGTACCCAAAAGAGCGAAACAGACGTCAGTCGCGCAGGCTCCAGCCGAACAGCCGGGCGAGCGCCGCGATCATCACCAGGAAACCGGCCACGCTGACAGCTACGCCGATCGCCACCACTGCCTGCGTGGCGATGGCGCCGACCAGCAACAGCGCCAGCCCGAGCAGGAACCCGAGGCCGCCCGAGAACGCTCGATGGTGCCGAACCTGATCCAGGTTGACACTGGCTGCGAACTTCGGGTCGTCGTCGAGCAGCGCTCGCTCGATCTCCTCGAGCGTGCGCTGCTCATCCTTGGACAGCGCCATGGCCGTTCCTATCGTCGATCTGGGCTTTCGTTCTGGATGGTCTCCCACGTCAAACGGTAGCCGGGTGAGCGCTCCGACCCGAAGGGGCGAAAGTCCCCAGTGCAGATAGGCGAAGGCCCATGCGCGGCGGCGGCAGGTTTCGCAACAGATTGGCGGCCGATCGGCAGCACGGTGGCACAGTGGATTGGTGAGTCCTCACAATTGGCGTGCGGAATACGCCGCGCTGAGCGACCGGGATCGCCGGCCCGGCGGCTTGCCGCCCGAGGAACTGGAGCGGCTTTCCGTCGCGGCCTTTCTGTGTCTTCCGGCATGAATGTGGGTGACCGGGCGGTCTGGCCGTTGGTTTCTCCCTGTAGGGCAACGGTCTTGGGCTGGACCGGGCGGGCCGCTATCTGTACCCGTTCTTCCCGCCCGCCCAGCAACCCGGCGAGGGCCGCGATGACCAAGCGGAGCGCCTTCGGCGCGCTGCCATCTTGATCGCGCCGCTGCCTACACCCGGCCCACTCCCGGTCAAGGCCACCCGAAGATCCTTCCCCCACAACAGGGAAGCATCTTCGGGGCCCAGCCCTGACCGCGAGCCTCCGGGCCGGGTGCGTGACGGCAGCGCGGCAGGCGGGGCCTGCCGAGGCAAACGCGGCGCGATCACAACCCCAAAACGACCCACAATCATGCCGGGAGGCCCGCCTTTCTGTTGGGTCACAACGACGAGGCGACGACGCTCCGCGAGCGGGCGTACCACGCTCACCTCTCCGGGGGCGAAATCTCCGCCGCGGTGCGGTGCGCCCTACGAGGCGGCCAGGTGCCGGATGCTGATCAGCACCGCGTGCTGGGCGCTCGGCGATGCGGACGCGGCGCGGATGGAGAGTGCCGCCGGCCGTGCAGCTCTCGAACGGCTCGGCGCGATGGGTGATCTGGCCGCGGGTCCAGCGGGCCGGCCCCATCGCCGGTCCGTTGGCAGACCGGCAGCACGACCGGCAGCCGCTGACCGCGCGCGAATGCGAGATACTCCGACTTGTTGCCACCGGAGCGACCAACAAGGCCATCGCGGAACGGCTGATCCTGAGCGACAAGACCGTCGCACGCCATGTGAGCAATATCTTCGGCAAACTCGGCGTCTCCAGCCGGTCGGCCCCGACGGCGTACGCCTACGAGAATCAGCTCGTCTGACTCGCTCCTCCCCGGCCCGCTCCTACACAGAATGACCCACGCCGGTGCGGCGAAAGGTGGTGCATTCGTTCGATGCGCCGGACCTGCTGACGCCCTACCGTCGATCCGGGAATTCGCGGAGGGCGGTCGTTCATGGAAACATCCTTCGGCACGGTGGTGATCGGAGGCGGCCAGGCCGGCCTGGTGACGGGCTACTACCTGGCCAGGCACGGCGAGCCGTTCGTCATTCTGGAGGGCACCGCTCGCGTCGGTGAGAGCTGGCGACAGCGCTACGACTCGTTGCGGCTGTTCAGTTTTCCCCGCTACGCCAGCCTGCCGGGTTGGCGTATCCCGGTCGACGGCTGCCCGACCCGGGACGAGATGGCCGACTACCTCGAGCGGTACACAGAGCGCTTTCGACCTCCCGCTGCGCACCGGGGTCCGGGTGAACAGGATGTCCCGGCACGGCGAGCGTTTCCTGGTGGACACCGATCACGGTTGCTACCTCGCCGATCAGGTGGTGGTGGCAACCGGCTCCCATCAACGGGCCAGCACACCGGCGTGGGCCGCCCTGCTCGATCCGGCGATCAGGCAGGTCCATTCGGTGGACTACCGGAATCCGTCACACTTGGCACCCGGAAATGTGTTGGTGGTCGGCGCCGGCAATTCCGGAACCGACATCGCACTGGAGGCGGCCCGCACGCACCCGACCTGGCTGGCCGGGCGCCATCCGGGGCAGGTTCCGGTGGACATCGATTCGCCGCGGGCACGTGCGATGATCCCGGTCGTGATGTTCGCGTTCAAGCACGTGCTGACGCTGCGCACTCCGATGGGACGGGCACAGCGGCAGAAGGGATTGGGGCACGGCGCCGCCCTGGTGCGCAACAAGATCGAAGACCTGGACGCCGCCGGGATCACCAGGGTGGGCCGCGTTCTCGGAACGCGGGATGGCCTGCCGGTCGCCGAAGAGGTTGGACAGCTGAGGGTCTCGACGGTGGTGTGGTGCACCGGATCCGAGCCCGACTACGGCTGGCTGAACCTGCCGGTGTTCGGGTCCGACGGTCGGCCGCGGCATCACCGCGGGGTGTCCGACGCCGAGCCGGGACTGTACTTAGTCGGGCTGGACTTCCAGTTCTCGCAGGCCTCGGCGACCATCCAGGGTGTCGACCAGGATGCCCGCTACGTCGTGCGGCGGCTCCGCCGGCGGGCCAGGAAAGCGCACCGCGCGGGGGCCCAGAACTCGGAGGCGGCGGTCAGCCGCGCGCGGACCGGTACCGCCTGATCAACTCGTTGGTGGAACTGTCGTGCGAGAGCTCCGGCTCGGTCTCCGCCTGCAGCTCGGGAGCCACCCGCTGCGCGAGCTGCTTACCCAGCTCGACGCCCCACTGGTCGAACGCGCTGATGGACCACACCGCGGCCTGGGTGAAAACGCTGTGCTCGTACAGCGACACCAGCTGCCCCAGCACGTACGGCGTGAGCTTCTCGACCAGGAAGGTGGACGACGGGTGGTTGCCCTCGAACACCTTGAAGGGCACCAATTCCTCGGCTGTGCCCACTGAGCGCACCTGGTCGGCGGTCTGGCCGAACGCCAGTGCCTCGCCCTGCGCGAACACGTTCGAGGTCAGGAAATCATGGTGCTCCCCCAGCGGGTTCAGCGAGTGCAGGAACGCGATGAAATCCACCGGAATCGTCAGGGTGCCCTGATGGATCAGCTGGTAGAACGAGTGCTGGCCGTTGGTGCCAGGCTCACCCCAGTAGACCGGCGAGGTGTTGTAGTCGACCCGGCGGCCGTCCAGCGAGACGGATTTGCCGTTGGATTCCATGGTCAATTGCTGCAGGTAGGCCGGGAACCGATTGAGATACTGGTCGTACGGCAGCACCGCCTGGGTCTGCGCGCCGAAGAACTCGACGTACCAGAAGGTCAGCAAACCCATTAGCACCGGCAGGTTCTCGCCGAGCGGCGCGGTTCGGAAATGCTCGTCGATGGCATGCGATCCGGCCAGCAGCTGCTCGAAATTGTCGGGCCCGATGGCGATCATCGTGGACAGCCCGATCGCCGATTCCATCGAATAGCGGCCACCGACCCAGTTCCAGAATCCGAACATGTTCGCGGTGTCGATGCCGAATGCCGATACCGCCGGCGCATTTGTGGAGACGGCCACGAAATGCTTGGCAACCGCCGACTCGTCGCCGAGGGCGTTCAGCGCCCAGGCCCGCGCGGAGCCGGCGTTCGTCATCGTTTCCAGCGTGGTGAACGTCTTCGACGAAATGATGAACAGTGTCTCCGCCGGGTCCAGGTCGCGTGTCTTCTCCGAAAAGTCCGTGCCGTCCACGTTCGAGACGAACCGGAAGGTGAGGTCGCGTTGGCTGTAGTGCCGCAGAGCCTCGTACGCCATCACCGGACCGAGATCCGACCCGCCGATGCCGATGTTGACGATGTTGACGATCCGCCTGCCGGTGTGCCCGGTCCACTCCCCCGAGCGCACCCGGTCGGCGAACGCCCGCATCCGGCCCAGCACCTCGTGCACGCCGGGCACCACGTTCTCGCCGTCGGTGGTGATCACCGCGTCGGACGGCGCCCGCAGCGCCACGTGCAGCACCGCGCGGTCCTCGGTGACGTTGATGTGCTCGCCGGCGAACATCGCGGCCCGCAGCGCCGCCAGGTCCGATTCCTGCGCCAGCTGGTTCAGCAGATCGATCGTTTCCGCCGTCACCCGCTGCTTGGAGTAGTCCAGGTAGATGCCCTCGGCCTCGAGCGTCAGCGCGGTTCCCCTCGCCGGATCGGCGGCGAACAGGTCCGTGAGGTGGGCGTCCTTGACCCTCTCGTAGTGCTGCTCCAACGCCTTGAAGGCTGTTCGCTGACGAAGTGGGGTGGACGCGGCAAAGGTCATGCGCAAAAACCTAGCGGCACCGGCAGCGGGCCGCGCGAGCGGCCGCCATTGGCTCACCCGATACGCGGTCGGCGCATCTACGTTCCGGACAGCAGGCGTGTGCTTGATCTCAGCGTGGTCGGTAGGCGTCTTTAAGATGGTCGATACCGACGACTATGACCTCGCGCGGGTCGTCACGAAGTCGGTACAGCACTCGGTAGGTACCGCGACGGGCAGACCAGATGCCAGCGAGTCACCACGCAACGGGGTGCCGACACGTCGTGGTTGCGCCACCAGGGTGGTGGTGAGGAAGTCGATGACCGCAGTAGCGACCGCTTCGGGAAGTCGGTCGGTCAATGCGCGACTGGCGGGCGGGGTAAGGACGAGCTCGTATCGTTCCGGGTGGGTCAACGGACGAGGTTGCGGACCGCGTCGACGCCGCGGACGACGTCGCCGCGGGCGTAGGCGGCGTCGGCCTCGCGGATATCGGCCAATGCCTCCGGGTCGCCCAAGACGGCAATGGTCTCTTCGAGCTCGGCGAGATCCGCCGGGCTGATCACGACGGCCGCATCACGTCCATTGCGGGTGATGATGACGCGCTCGTGCTGGTGTTCCACCCGGTCGACGACTTCGGACAGATGGTCGCGAACCGAGCACAGCGATTCAGCAGAAGTCATGGCCACAGTTGTGGCGACCGTCCAGCAGGATGTCCACAAGTGCTACCGCCTGACGACGGCAAGCTCATCACGGGCCCGCGTGGCCGCCACGTACACCAGGGACCGCGCTCGCAGCTCGGCATCGTGCCGCTTGGCCGGGTCGAGGGCGGCCAGGCGGCGCTGCTCGGCGTCGCTGGTCCACCCGACCCCGGCCAGGACGACCTTGGAGAATTCCGTGCCCATTGCCCGGTGCATGGTCAGCACCGACACCCGGTCCGGAACGGGGCGGTCGCGGTCGATCTCCCGCGCCGGTAGTCCGGCCTGGGTCAGCGCCCCGGTGACGCGTTGCCGCTGGTAGCGGTCGTGCACGAGGACGGCGATCGCGTCCAAGGCGGGGTGCCGCCCTGGATCCAGCCCCGCACGACCTCGCAGACGGTGTCCAGCTCGGCGGTCAGCGAATCGACCTTCTCCACCCGTGGAACGGGACCGGTCCGTGCCGAGCGGTAGCCGGTTCTCTCGGCCTTCTCCTCCAGGTCGACGTAGGACCCGCCGTCAAGGATGCCGAGGGCGTAGCGGAGGTTCTGCGCAGTCGTTCGGTAGTTGAGCGTCAGCCGACGAGATCGGCCGACGATCCGGATGCCATACCGTCCGAGTACGACGGGGGACTGTAGATCCGCTGATGCGAGTCCTCCGCGAGGAACAGATCGTCCGGCGCCGGGGCGACGAGCGCGCGCAGCATCTGCCAGTGCACCGGCGAGAGGTCCTGCCCCTCGTCGACGAGCACGTGATCGACGATCGGTCGCTCTTTCTCCAGGTAGGCGGCGGCCACCGCGGCCGCCTCGGCGTAGTCCAGCGTGCCATCGAGCCTGCTCTGCACCCGATACGCCTCGATGAGATCCCACACCTGGTGGCGGCGGGCCCGGTCCAGCGCCACGCCACGGCCGGGGCGGCGCACCCGCAGGTACTCCTCCGCCGTCCGGATACGGTTCGGCAGCACGACCAGTCCGTACTCGGCGGACAGGTACGCCTCGGTGGGCGATCGACGGGGGTAGTGGTGTCGAGGCTGCCTCAACGACGTCCCGCCACCGGGTGCCTGGAGTGCGCGAGTTCACCGCTGCCCGGGGCCCGCCGAGCACCGCTGCCACGGCCTCCGCGACGGCGGCCCCGGCCTGCCGAATCACCGTCGCGGCCAGCGCATCCGCGCCCGCCGCGAACACTCCCGGCTCGCCGAGGCGTCCGGCCGGTGCAAGGGTTCCAGTTCCGCCACGTCTTCGCGCAGCGCCTCCGCGAGGTTCGTGGTGAAGGTGGTCAGCACGATCCGCGCTTTCGGATCTCGGCGCGCGAGGGCGCGGGCCCGACCGTGGTCAGCACGTGCAGTACCCAGCCGTCGCGCAGGTCGGGGTCGTTCTCGTCGGGTTGGACGAACAACAATTGCCGCGAGCGAACCGAGAACCAGGCCAGCCCGTCGACCCGCGACCCGCGCAGCGCCTCATCGGCCTCCCGTGCCGCGTACAGAACGGCGCGGAACCGGCCCTCGCGCCGGACGTGGTCGCGGCGGATCGTGATATCGGTGCCGGCGAGGTCGTGCCCGACCGTGGCGAGGCCGATCCCCCACCCCGACCGGCCGCACTCCCGGCAGAAGACGGCCGGGAACGACGGCCGCGGCTCGGCGATGTCGCCCCCGTCCGGGCCGGCGACGGGCGGCCCGTCGTCGCCCCAGCGGAACTGGGCGGTGGAGTCGGCCGCCCGGTCGATGCGGGTCAGCTCCCGCACCCACAGTTGCGCCTCCGCGGTCAGAGCCGCCCGACCGGCCACCGCCCGCAGGTGCCCGAGGGCAGCGACCACCGCCGCGAGGAATCGCTGCCACATCCGGTCGGCGCCCGGCGCGGCGAGGGCGGTGGCGGCGTCCGCGCCGAGCACGAACCGTGCCAGGTCGTCCAGCGCGATGGCGTCGCCGGCGTGCTGGGCCATGGCCGCGACGAGCGGGTGCGCCCGCAACAGGTCGAGGAACTGCCCGGGGTCCGGCCCTGGCGGCACCGTTCCGCTGTAAAGGTGATCCAGGACGGCCGTGGTGGGGTCCGTACCGGGCGGGTCGGACCCGAGGGCGTCGACCGCCGCGGTGACGGCGGCCACGTCGATGCCCGCTGGTGGTATTGCTCGCAGTTCTTGCGCCGCAACGCCTTCGGCGGCATTTCCCACCCATTCGGACAGCGACAGCCGGGTCTCGGTGATCACCGCGTCCTGGTCGAAGGGGTGACCGAAGACACGTCGGTTCCCTGCGCACCGTCGTAGGTGTGGAACTCGTCCAGCACCAGGTATTGCAGGCTGGTGGCCGATGCCTGCCAGAGCCGCTGGTCCTCGGCCCGGAGCAGCAGCTGGTCGAGCATCTTGTAGTTGGTCAGCAGGATGTCCGGCGGGCTGTCCCGAATGATCGCGCGATCGGTGATCAGCCCGTCGGCGGTGACGGCCGTCCGCGGCGGACCCTGCTGCCCGGTGTACAGTGCGGCGGTGATGGCGCCGAGTTCGCGATGACCGGTGATCATGCCGGCGAGCCGCTGCGCCTGGTCGTTGGCCAGCGCGTTCATCGGGTACAGGATCAGCGCCTTGGTGCCGGTGATCCAAGTCGGCTGGCCCGTAGGACGTGATCCACGATCGGGTGCAGGAAAGTTCCGGTCTTGCCGGAGCCGGTCCCGGTGGTGACCACCGTCGGTTGCGGCCGCCGTGGAACCCCGGCGATGCAGGACGACAGTCGGGCGAACGCCGCCGCCTGATGCCCGTACGGCGGGAACCCCTCGTACCACTCCAGCGTGTCCCGCCAGCCAACTTCCGCCGGGCGGAACGGCAACCGAAGGCGGACGTAGGGGCCCTTGAACATGCCGTCGACGGGATCGGACAGGAACCGGTCCAGGCCCGCTCCCTTCAGGGCCGCGCCCTGCATCGCGGCCAGCGCGTTCGCCGGACCGGACGCAGAACGGTAGGGCGGCGCGGAATGGACACCGACCGCC
>Ga0208716_1000018_pt1 | contig 51547 bp, 42 predicted proteins | sample NGESurdeep092012_8_FD_184482 | JGI IMG/M metagenome (GOLD analysis project Ga0208716, IMG submission 184482) | Arctic peat soil microbial communities from Barrow, Alaska - NGEE Surface sample 415-3 deep-092012 (SPAdes) | ecosystem: Environmental > Terrestrial > Soil > Wetlands > Peat ...
CGGACCCACCCACCCTCCCCGACCCACCCACCCTCCCCGGGGCCGGAGATCTGGTGATCGCCGCCGGGGTGGGCGTCACCGGCCTGCCGGTCGTCCGGTACCTGGCCGCGGTCGGGGCTCGGGTGGTGGTCACCTCGAATCGGCCGGCCCCGGCGGCGCTGGGCGACATCGCGGGTGACGTGCGCTTCGCCGGTGACCTGGCCGAGCCGCCGGAGGCGACGGGCCTGGTCGTCACCTCCGCGGGGCTGCCCCCCACTCACCCGCTGCTGGCGGCCGCCGCAGCCCGCGGCATTCCGGTCATCGGCGAGGTCGAGCTGGCCTGGTGGATCGATCAGCGGGACCCGGACGGGCCGCGGCCCTGGCTGGTCGTGACCGGCACCAACGGCAAGACCACCACCACGGGCATGCTCGAGGCGATCCTGCAGCGGACCGGCCGCCGGGTCAGGGCCTGCGGCAACATCGGCTGGCCGGTCATCGAGGCGGTGACGGCCGTCCCCCGGCAGGAGGCCATCGCCGTCGAGCTCTCGAGCTTCCAGCTGCACTGGGCGCCGAGCGTACGACCGGTGGCCGGGGTGGTGCTCAACGTGGCCGAGGATCACCTGGACTGGCATGGCTCGATGGCGGCGTACAAGGCGGACAAGGCGCGTGCGCTACGCGGGCAGATCGCACTCGCGGTGGTCGACGATCCGGGAGCCGCGGAGCTGCTGCACGCCGCCCCCGCCAGGAGAACCGTTGCGATCACCGCGGGCGAACCGGCGCCGGGTGGCCTGGGTGTGCGTGCCGGGCAGCTCGTCGACTCCGCGTTCGGGTCCGGCCTCGGGTCCGGCGTCGGGTCCGGCGTCGGGTCCGGCCTCGGATCGGGCTCGACGCAGGATGCTCCGGTGACGATGGCCGCCGCCGACGTCCGCCCCCCGGGCCGGCACAACGTCACCAACGCGCTGGCAGCGGCCGGGCTGGCCCTCGCGGCGGGTGCCACTGCGGCCCACGTCCGGGACGGCCTGCTGGCGTTCCAACCCGGCGGTCACCGGAATGTGGTCATCGGCCGCCTCGAGCTCGGCACCGCCGGGGTGCTGTTCGTGGACGATTCCAAGGCCACCAACCCACACGCCGCGCTGGCCTCACTGCTGGCCTACCCCCGGGTGGTGTGGGTGGCAGGTGGGCAGCTCAAGGGCGCCGCCGTCGACGATCTGGTCACCAGGGTGGCGGATCGGCTGGCCGGAGTGGTGCTGCTCGGCGTCGACGCACCCATGATCGAGAGCGCTCTTTCCCGACACGCGCCGGATGTCCCCCGGCAGGTGGTGGCCGGCAAGGACGATGACGTGATGCTCAAGGTGGTCCGTGCTGCCGTAGCGATGGCCGCGCCAGGTGACGTCGTGTTGCTGGCGCCCGCCGCCGCGTCCCTGGACATGTACTCCTCGTATGCCGCCAGGGGCAACGCCTTTGCCGACGCAGCCCTGGCGCTCGGGGCCGTCACCGCCGGGCAGCCGACGTGACCACGACATCGTCGCCTCCCGGATCGGCTCCCGCTGGATCAGCGGACGCGGTCGAACCGGACGACCCCGACTCGGCGCCGCCGACTGCGCGCACGACGAGATCGGCGCGCGCCAGGACGAAGCAGCGCCGCCAGGAATCCGGGCTGCGGCCGTGGCTCCGGCAATCGCGCCGGTCGGTCTCCCGGCTGGCCGCCGACTGGCTCGACCGTCCGATGACCTCCCTGCACCTGGTACTGGCGATCTTCGCGCTGATGCTCGGGTTCGGCCTGCTGATGGTGCTCTCGTCGTCGTCGGTGTCGGCGTTCCGCATCGGCGGTTCGTCGTTCTCGGTGTTCGCCAATCAGGCGACGTACGCCATCGTCGGGTTGGTCTGTTTCTGCGCTGCGCAATACATCCCGGTCCGGGTGATGCGCTCGCTCTCCACCGCGGCCGTGATCATCTCGCTGGCCCTGCTGGTCGCGGTGCTGCTCCCTGGAGTCGGCGCGGTGGTGAACGGCGCGCGGAGCTGGATCCGGTTGGGCGGCCTGCAGTTCCAGCCCAGCGAGGTCGCCAAGCTGGCGCTGCTGGTGTGGATGGCGCACGTGCTGGCGGCCCGCCGGTCGACGCTGCGTTCGCCCAAGGCGCTGCTGGTTCCGGTGCTGCCGGTCTTCGCCCTGATGGCGGCGCTGATCATGATGCAGCCCGACCTCGGCACCACCGTGGCGCTGACGATCGTGTTCATGGCCGTGCTGTTCTTCGCGGGCGCGCCCTGGTGGATGTTCGCCGGGCTCGGCACCGCTGGGCTGGTCGGGTTCTTCGCGCTGGCGTTCACTGCGGACTACCGGATGGCCCGTCTGCTCTCGTTCGTCAACCCCGAGGCCCATCCCGAGGTCAGCTACCAGTTGCTGCAGAGCCTGTACGGGATGGGCAACGGCGGCTGGTTCGGAGTCGGGCTCGGGCAGTCGCGTGCCAAGTGGAGTTACCTGCCCAACGCCGACTCCGACTTCATCTTCGCCGTCATCGGGGAGGAACTCGGGCTGATCGGCGCCGGGATCCTGCTGCTGCTGTTCGCGTTGCTGGCCTATACCGGTCTGCGGATCGCCCGCCGCAATGTCGACCCGTTCGTCAAGATCGTCGCCTCGGCCGGCACCGTCTGGCTGGTCGGCCAGGCCGCGATCAACATCGGGTACGTGGTGGGTCTGCTGCCCGTCACCGGGATCCCGCTGCCGATGATCTCTGCCGGCGGCACCTCGCTGCTGATCACCATGGTGGTGTTCGGGCTGCTGGCGAACTTCGCCAGACGCGAACCGCAGGCCGCCGCGGCCCTGCACGCCGGCGGCGGACACCCGCTGGCCCGGTTCCTGGGCATGCACCCGACGTCCAGGTCGCAGCGCGTGCCCCGGCGTCGTCGGGTGCCGCGGCTCAAGCGTGCTCCGAAGTCCCCGCCCGCGGCGGGCGCACCCCGCACCGGGCGTGCCGCGGTGCCGCCGCAGCGCTGGTCCAGCGACAAACGATCCTCCGCCGACCGGGAGCGGCAGGGCGCCCGGTCGGGCGGCGACCCGCGGATGACCGATCCCCGATCACGGGGCCCGCGAGCGGACGATCAGCGGGATCCTCGGGCGAGGGGAGCACGGAAGCGGGACCCAGGGTCGACCGGTGACCCGCGCCGCGGCGACCCGCGATCGGGTGCCGATGGTAGGCGCCGCACGGACGGCCGTCAGGGCTCTCCGCCGGCACAGGACCAAGCGCGGCGAACGGCAACGCCTTCGCGCGGTCGGGAAGCGCCCCGTTCCACCGGCACGGGCCCGGCCGAGGGCCGCCGGGGCTCGCCGCCGCCGGCAACCGGGAAGGGCCGCGGCTGGTTGGGCAGACGGGGCGGCGGGTGAGCAGTGTGCTGATCGCCGGTGGTGGCACCGCCGGCCACATCGAGCCGGCGTTGGCGGTCGCGGACGCGCTGACCGCCGCAGACCCGACCATCCGGATCACCGCGCTCGGCACCGAACGCGGTCTGGAGACGACGCTTGTTCCGGAGCGCGGTTACGACTTGCGATTGATCCCCGCGGTGCCGCTGCCGCGCAAGCCAACGGCGGACATCCTCACCCTGCCCAGCCGGATGCGTAGCGCGGTGAAGGCCACCCGGGCGATCATGAAGGAACGCGACGTGGACGTCGTGGTCGGTTTCGGCGGCTATGTCGCGCTACCCGCCTATCTCGCGGCCAGGGGCCGGGTGCCGATCGTCATCCACGAGGCCAACGCCAGGGCAGGGCTGGCCAACAAGATCGGCGCCAGGTTCGCCACCTCGGTCGCTGCAGCCGTCGACGGGTCCGGCCTGAAGCATGCGACCGTGGTCGGAAACCCGGTGCGGCGCAGCCTCTCCCAGCTCGACCGGGGCGCACTGCGGGCCGAGGCCAGGGACTTCTTCAGGCTGGATCAGGCCGCACCCACGCTGCTGGTTTTCGGCGGATCGCAAGGCGCGCAGCGCATCAACGACGCGGTGTCGCAGGCAGGGCCCGATCTCGCAGAGATCGGCATCGGGGTGCTGCATGCCTACGGTCGCCGGAACGAGATCACCGTGCCGGAGCCGACTCCCGGGTCCCCGCCGTACGTCGCCGTGCCGTACCTGGACCGGATGGACCTGGCCTACGCCGCCGCCGATCTGGTATTGGCCAGGTCGGGGGCGATGACGGTGGCGGAGATCGCCGCGGTCGGCCTGCCCGCGGTGTACGTGCCGTTGCCGCACGGCAACGGCGAGCAGCGGCTCAACGCCTCCGCCCAGGTGGCGAGCGGGGCGGCGATCATCATCGAGGACGCCGCGCTTGACCGGCGGACGGTGGCCGAACAGGTTGCGCCGTTGGTCATCGACGGGATCGTCCGGGACGGCATGACGGCGGCCGCGGCGGCCGCCGCGTCCCATCCGGTCGACGAGGTGCTGGCGCAGATGGTGCTGGATGCCGCGGCCACCGGGCGGTCGGCCGGTGGCCGTCGCGGGGGTCGGCGGGTGTGATCGCCGCAGCGGCGGGACCGGTGACGGCGGAGGGGATCTCGCTCGAACGTGCGCACCTGGTCGGCATCGGCGGCGCCGGAATGAGCGGCATCGCCAGGATTCTCGCCGACCGGGGGCTGGCGGTCTCCGGCTCGGACTCCCGGGATTCGGCTGTGCTGACCGCGCTGGCTGCCGGCGGGGTGCTCACCGCCGTCGGTCACGACGCGGCGCACCTGGACCTGCTGCCCGGCGGGCCGACGGCGGTGGTGGTCTCCACCGCGGTGCGCCCGGACAACCCGGAGGTGCGCGCGGCTCGCGAGCGCGGCATCCCGGTGGTGCGGCGCGCTGATGCGTTGGCCGCGTTGATGTCCGGCCGCCGCGGGGTCTGCGTCGCCGGCACCCACGGTAAGACGTCGACCACGTCGATGCTGACCATGGCGCTGCAGCACGCCGGGCTCGACCCGTCGTTCGCGATCGGCGGCGAGCTCACCGGGTCCGGGCTGGGTGCGCACCACGGCAGCGGCGACATCTTCGTCGCAGAGGCGGACGAGTCCGACGGCTCGTTCCTGTCGTTCACCCCGCACGGCGCGGTGATCACCAACCTGGAGCCCGACCACCTTGATCATCACGGCACCGCCGAGGCGTACACCGCGGTGTTCGACCAGTTCGTCGACCGCATCGAGCCGGGCGGATTCCTGGTCATCTGCGCCGACGACCCCGGCACCGCCGCGCTGGCCGGCCGGGTGGCGCTGCGGAGAGTGATCACCTACGGCACGGACCCTGCCGCGACGGTGCGGGTCGTACCGGCCGACGTCGATGAAAGTGGGTTTCCCGGTGCGGAACCCGGCGCGGCCGACCAAGCCGGCCCGAGTGTCGCGATGGCGACCAGCGGTGTCCGGATGGTCGAGAACACCGCCACCGTGGTACTTCCCGGGCACCGATCGGTGGTGCTGCGGTTGTCCGTCCCCGGTGAACACATGATCCTCAACGCCGCGGCGGCGCTGGCCGCCGGTGTGGAGCTGGGTGTCGACCCCCAGGAATTGGCGGCCGGCCTCGCGTCCTTCACCGGGGTGCGCCGACGATTCGAACTCAAGGGCGTGGCCCGCGGAGTCACCGTGTATGACGACTACGCCCACCACCCGACCGAGGTCGCGGCGCAGATCCACGCCGCCAGAGGCATTCTCCCCTCGCGAGCGCTCACATCGCCGACAGCGCAGGCGGTGTCGGCGGTGGCCGGCGTGGAGTCGGCGACCGGTCCGGCGTCCGGGACGAGCCGGCTGGTGATCGTCTTCCAGCCGCATCTGTACTCCCGCACCGAGACGTTCGCCGCAGAGTTCGGCGCCGCCCTTGGCGGCGCGGATGTCGTTGTGGTGCTGGACGTTTACGGCGCGCGGGAGGATCCGCTGCCGGGGGTCACCGGTGAGCTGGTAGCTCGCGCGGTGCCCGAGGGCGCCGCGGCCGACGTGCGGTACCACCCGGAACGATCCTCCGCGGCGTCGTTCGTCGCCGGTCTGGTTCGAGGTGGTGACGTGGTGATCACCATGGGAGCCGGCGACGTCACCACGGTCGGACCGGAATTGTTGATCCTGCTGGAGGCACAATGAGCACCACGACAACGGACAACGATCCCCGGACGGCTCCCCCGACGGGAGCCGCGCCCGCGGGACGTGGATTCATCGCCCGGCGCCGGCGCCCCTTCTCCACGGGCCCGTCGGCGTCCGGCGAAACGTCGGGCAAACCCACCGATCGCTACTCGGGGCGGCGCCGGTGGCCGTGGATCCTGGCACTGGTGCTGGTCGTCCTGCTGTTGGCCGGTGCGGTGTACGGGGTGTTCTTCAGCCCGCTGTTGGGCGTGCGATCGGTGAGCATCTCCGGCGCGCCGGACTCGGTCAGCGTCAAAGTCCGTGCCGTCGTTGACGTTCCGGACGGCACACCGCTGGCCCGGGTGGACCTGGACAGCGTCGCGGAACGGGTCAATGCCGTTCCGGAGGTTGCCGAGGTCGAGGTCGCCCGCAACTGGCCGGATACCTTGGCCGTCACTGTGACTCCCCGGCTGCCGATCGCGGTGACCTCCGCCAACGGCCGCTCCTGGCTCATGGACAGCACCGGCGACCCCTATCTTGCGGTCGATGCTCCGCCGGCGGGGCTGGTGCCGGTGAAGCTCGCCACGCCGGGCGTCGGCGACCCCGCCACCGCTGCGGCGCTGACGGTGGTCACCTCCCTGACCCCGGACTTCCGCGCGCAGGTCGCCGACCTCGCGGCGCGCACGGCCTACGACATCAAGCTGACCCTGACCGACGGCCGTTCGGTGATCTGGGGTGAGGCGACGGATTCGGCGGAGAAGATGGAAATCCTGCCGGCCGTCCTCGCCCAACAGGGCACCGTCTACAACATCTCCGACCCCACCCTGGTCAGCGTGCGCTGACCCGCCATCCCCGCCGCTGCCCCCCTTTCGGCGCTGCCCCCCTTTCGGCGCGGATCAACTTGCTCGGCGCGGATCATCGTCTCGGTTATGGGACGGGTGAGGCTGCTGAGCACGATTTCGTGCGCGCAAGTTCCCGGCGGCTTGTTCGTCAGCAGTTCCACGGCCCAGCAATGACTCGACCGGGGATTGTGGATAACTCCCGGGGCCGCCGAACGGATCGGCAAGGATGCTGGCGTGACGGGAAGGAGTCGGGAACCATGGTGCCCATGGCAGCGGAGGTGCAGAAGGCGGGGCGGTGGCACCCGGATCTCCTCGACGGTGAATGGACCGTCGAATTGTTGGAGACGCTGCCCGACGACGGACTCCGGTACGAACTCATCGACGGGACACTGCTGGTGAGCCCCGCGCCGTCGGCCTTGCATCAGATTGTGGCGGCCAACATGTTTCGCCTGCTTGACGGTGCCGCACCGGTTGATCGTGCGGTGCTGTTCGCGCCGGTGGCCTGGCAGCCCGATGGCCGAACGTCTGTCGAGCCGGACCTCCTCGTCATCGCCAAGGACCGAATCGCTCCCCACCGGATCACCGGCGCACCGGAAGTTGTTGTGGAGATTCTCTCTCCCAGTTCGGGCAGGTTCGACCGCACGGTCAAATTCTCCCGCTACGCGGAAGACGGCGCGGCCCACTACTGGATCGTTGATCCTGCGACCCCATCGGTCGAGATCTATGTTCTGAACGACGGTGAGTACGTGCTCGTTGCGGGCGGCGCGCAAGACGACACGGTCTCTGTCACAGCACCTTTCGCCTTTTCCGTGACGCCCAGCCAGCTGGTTCGGATCTAGCGATTCCGCCGACCGCGGGCCAGCGGATCACCGAAAAGGCGCGGATCAACTTCCTCGTCGCGGATCATCGTGTCGGTTATGGGACGGGCGAGGCTGCTGAGCACGATTTCGTGCGCGCAAGTTGCCGGCGGCTTGTTCGGCAGCAGTTCCGCGGCCCAGCAGTGACTCGACCGAGGATTGTGATAACTCCCGGGGCCGCCGAACGGATCGGCAAGAATGCTGGCGTGACGGGAAGGAGTCGGGGAACCATGGTGCCCATGGCAGCGAAAGTACAAGAGGCGGGGCGGTGGCACCCGGATCTCCTCGACGGTGAGTGGACCGTCGAGTTGTTGGAGGCGCTGCCCGACGACGGGCTCCGGTACGAACTCATCGACGGGACACTGCTGGTGAGCCCGTTGCCGACTCCCCGACACCAGGCGGCGATCGGTGAGTTGTATCTGCTGCTGAGGGCCACCTGCCCGGAAGATCATTTCGTCTTTCTCTCGCCGCTCGATTGGCAGCCCGACGGACGCACGTCTCTGGAACCGGATTTGCTGGTGGTCCGTCGGGACAGGATCGGCGCGAAGAACATCACGCAGACCCCGACCCTGGTGATCGAGGTCATCTCGCCGAGTTCGAGGCGCATCGACCGCACCCTGAAGCTGTCCCGGTACGCTGGGGGCGGCATCTCGCATTACTGGGTGGTCGACCCGATGACGCCCTCTGTCGACATCTACGAGTTCCACCAGGGCGAGTACCGACTGGTGGCGAGTGCCGCCGTTGACGAAAGTGTCGTCGTCACAGCGCCTTTCCCCGTTACCGTGACACCGAACAATCTCGTACCGATCTGAACCCCGCGCGGGCACCCCGCTGGAAACAGCCCGCACACCAACAGCATTCGCCCGCGCTGAACTCGGAGGTTCGTCCTCCCGACTCCCTCGGGCCGATGTACCTCAGGCGGCCAGGAACAACGCCAGCACCGCGGTGTCCGCGTCGTCGTTGACGTTGATGCCGGCCCTGCTGATCATGCTGGTGATGTTGCCCCGGTGATCAGCCTCGACCCAGGCTGCACGATGGTCGAGTCCCAGATGGGGAAGCCCGGGCAACAGCACACAACCGGACGCGACCTCGTCGTACTCCGGGAGGGAGGGACGGATCTCGGTGGGCGGATGCAGCACGATGAGCCCGGGAGGTTGGTGGGCGGCGAATTGCCCGGGAATGACGGCGTTCTCCCCGACGATCGGCCCCTCTGCGATGACCAGGCCGACGGTTCCGGGAGCCGGTTCGTCCGGAAGCTCCTCGCGGACCCGGAACACGGTGCTGGTGTGCAGCATGCCGGGCACGCTGGCGACCCGGACGGCGAGCAGCAGGAAGCGGGCCCATTCTGTCGTGGACGCGGGCCACCGCCCGGACACCAGGAAGCCGCTGAGCAGACCGTCGGCGTGAAACGGTGAGACCTCGACGGACGATGCTGCCTCGGGATCGTTCATGGTCAACCTCCATCGCGGGCCGGCCGGATGGTTCATGGTGAATCACATTGGTGTTAGCACACAAGACCCAAAGAGTGCTAACGATTTTCGTTCGTATCGGTAGGGTCACGGGCAGGTTACGGCGTGTACCGTCCACGACGAACCGGGCTGCTCCGGGCTTGATCAACGGCGAAACAATTCGGCCGAGATGTGCTGCGCTTCACCCTTTCCAGTATTTCGGTTGCCGTCCGATCATTCTGCGATCGAAATTCCCAGTTCGATGCAGGAGAATCGAACCGCGAACAGCCAGTACTGTTCGGACGTCGATGGCCGGCACCCTCGGTGGTGAACGCACCAACGGAGTCCGGGCCGTCCGATGACGGGCGGCTGACCGCCCGACTGCTGTTCGCCGGCCAGGCCGTGCTACTCGGGATGCTGTCCGCACACCCGAGAAGGTCCCACCGACGCCTTGTCGCCGGGGTTACCCAGGCTGGGCACCTCCGGGAATACTCACCGGCGTCGGCCTAGCCGAGGCCTACTAGCCGGGGTCGGTGCGACCTCACTCGCCCGTGACCAACTGAAGGCGGCGATGACCCACGCCGCACGTTCGGCCCATCGTTCACCGACTTCCGCACCGCGGCGATTGTCGTACCGACAGACCACCGACAGACCACCGGGCCCGATGTGGCGGTATTGCGGCCCGGACACTCCGGACCCTCCCTGGACGCCGCGATCGGGCCTACCTTGGCGTCATGACGGCGCGGTCAGATCCCCAACAGAAGGGCGTTCCCGGCTGTGCCAGCACGGGCGAGCCGGTCACCCCGCCGTGCTGCGCGATTCAAGAGTGCGGATGAAAGGCGATCGGCCCGGGCTGGAGCTGGACCGGGCCGCCGCCGAGATCTACTCCGACGTGCGGCTCGCGCCGTTCCTGCGACGCCTGCTCGCCCGCAGCAGCGACCTCTTGGGGGCCGTCGCCGGGAGTATCTCGCTGGTCGACCCACCGAGCCAGCGGTACACGAAGGTGGCTGAACGCGGGGCGTCGTGCCGGTTGGGCCAGACCTTCGCGCTCGACGAGGGCGTGACCGGGCAGGTTGTCGCCCGCCGCCGACCGGTGGTGTTGAACACCTATCAGCAGATCTCGGCCGGCCACCTTCCGGCAGGCCACCTCGCTGGCAGCGGCGCCGTGGTGGCTGTCCCGATCTGGTGGCGTGGCGACGTCATCGGGGTGAACGTCAGTTTCGCCGGGCGCAGTCGGCGCTTCGCCGCCCGAGAGGTCGATGGCCTGGAAATGCTCACCCAGCTCGCGGCTCCCGGCATCGTCCAAGCGGGCGCGAGCGACCCCTCACTGGCCACCATGATCAGGGAATACCAACGATGTGAAGACGTCGCAGACGGAGTCGATGGAGCCGATGGAGTTCGCGGAATGCGGACGGTGGTCACCGAGGTGGGCCGCGCCCGCCCGGTGGCACCGTCGGTGGCGGGGGTGGCATTGGACTTGGTCACTTTGGCCGGGCAAGCCGCCGCCCTGCGAGAACCGACCGCCCGGTTGCATGTTGCCGTCGTGCACGGCGCGGATCGTCTGCGGTTGCTCCTGTATGACGCAGCCGATTCACCAGTCGACAGTGCGACCCATTTGCCGTCCCGGCGGCAGGCCGCGGGTGAGCGGGGCTGGCAGGAACTCGTCGACGGCGCAGGCGGCGGCGTGAGCGTCGAGCACGTCGCGGGCTGGGGAACGCTGGTGCGCGCGGACCTGCCCTACGAACAGGCACCGCAACGAGAGGGGTCGACTCGCGGCGAGACGGCACGGCAGGCAAACCCAGCCGCGTCGCCGTTCACCCCCCGGGAACAGCAGGTTGCCGGCCTGCTGGCGGACGGCCTGAGCGATCGCTCGGTCGCCAAGGCGCTGGAGATCTCGCCGAAGACGGTGGAGAAACACGTCGGTGCCCTGCTGCGCAAAACCGGCACCAACAGCCGGACGGCGGCCGTGATGCGCGCCCTCGAGCGCGGCTGGTTGCCGTCCTGACAGCGGCCCGTGGGGGATTTCCCCCATTCATTCCCCGGTCGAAGTGTATTTGACTGATCTTGCGTGGTCCGGCGGTCCCTCGCCGGACGTACACCCGGGAGGTCACGTGCCGATCGTCTCGCTGACGGAAACGCTGGACCGAGCATTCGCGGAGCGCTACGGGGTTCCCGCGATCAACATCATCAATGACCTGACGATCGACGCGGTGCTTGCCGCCGCCGTCGAGGAGTCCTCTCCCGTCATCCTGCAGACGTCGGTCAAGACGGTGGTGATGTACGGCCGCGATCAGCTCTACGGGATCTTTGCGGCGCTGACCCGCGACTGCCCCGTGCCGGTCACCTTGCACCTGGACCACTGCCCGCAGCGCTCGGTCATCACCGACTGCCTGGACGGCGGTTGGAACTCGGTGCTGTTCGACGCGCACGAGCTCGATGTTGCCGAGAACCTTCTCCAGACAACAGAAGTCGTCAAGGAAGCGGCCGCGCACGGCGCGCACGTGGAGGGCGAGATCGAGGGTATCCAGGGCGTCGAGGACGGCGTCGGTTCGGACCGCGCCTCGGTGCAGCAGAGCCTGGACGTCGCGGTGGATTTCATCAAGCGCACCGGGGTGCACTGCTTCGCTCCGGCCATCGGCAACGCGCACGGGCAGTACAAGGCCGCGCCCGTCCTGGACCACCAACGGGTCACCGACCTGGTGCAGGCGACCGGAATCCCGATGGCGCTGCACGGCGGAACCGGGATGAGCGCCGAACAATTCACCGACCTGATCGCCAGGGGCTGCGCGAAGGTCAACATCTCCACGGCGCTGAAGGAGTGCTACATGAAATCCGGCCTGGAATTCCTCCGCGGCGCGGAGGAGAAAGACAAATGGGATCCGCCGTCGTTGTTCAAGGTCCAGACCGCGGCCGTGAAAGAAATGGCGCGCGAGCACATGCGCACCTTCGGCAGTTCCGGGCGTGCCTGGTGACGGCCCTGATCTTCGATTGCGACGGCGTCCTTGCGGACACCGAAAGGTACGGGCACCTACCGGCGTTCAACGCGACGTTCGACGAATACGGCCTGCCCGCCCACTGGGACGAGGCCGAGTACGGGCGCCGACTGAAGATCGGCGGCGGCAAGGAACGGATGGCCAGCCTCTTCACCGACCCGGGTTTCGTCGAGGCGGCCGCGATCCCCGACGATGCGAAGGCACGCGCCGCCCTGTTGGACACCTGGCACAAGAGCAAGACAGCCCATTTCCGCAATCTCGTCGGCGACGGAAAGCTCCCGGCACGGCCCGGAATCGCGCGGATCATCCCGGCCGCACTGGACGCCGGATGGACGGTCGCGGTTGCCTCCACCTCGGCCGAAGAATCGGTGCGCGCCGTGCTGGAGCACGCAGTCGGGCCCGAAACCGCTGGAAGAATCAGCGTTTTCACCGGGGATATCGTCCCCGCGAAGAAGCCCGACCCGGCGATCTACCTGTTGACCATGGACCGGCTCGGTCTCGACGCGACCGACACCCTCGTCGTCGAGGATTCCCGTAACGGACTGCTGGCCGCCGACCGGGCCGGCTTTGCATGCCTGGTCACGGTCAGCGGCTACACCCGCGAGGAGGCCTTCGACGAGGCCGTCCTCGTGGTGTCCGAACTCGGCGATCCCGGCCGGCCGGCCATCGAGGTGATCGCCAACCGTGGGCCCGCCCGGCCGGGTGACTACCTCACTCTCGACGACCTCGGGGTGTGCGCCGGCGTCCGGACCCCGAACGCCACACCGGCCGGGCAATCATGGAGCGAACCAGCACAGGGAGGTACCCGGTGACGGACACTCAACAGCGGGTGGACCTCGTTGTGCGGACGATTGCGCAAACGGCGATCGACAACGAAACCTATTTCGGTGACCTCGATTCCGTCGTGGGCGACGGGGATTTCGGGTATTCCTTGGCGCGCGGATTCGAGAAGGTGATCGAGGGCTGGGACGACATCGACCGCACGAATCCCGGGACCTTCCTCAAGAAGGTGGGGATGATCGTCAGTTCGCGGATCGGCGGCACCTCGGGGCCCATCTGGGGCACCGCGTTCATGAAGGCGGGCATCACCGCGGGCACGGCCGACCAACTCACCGGTGACGACGTCGTCGCCATGCTGCGCGCAGCGACCGACGGCATCAAGATGCGCGGCCAATCCGACGTCGGCGACAAGACGCTGCTGGACGCGCTGGTCCCGATGACCGAGCGCATCGACGCCGAATTGACGGCAGGCACCGACCCGGCAGGGCTGCTGGCAGCCGCGGCCGCCACCGCCAGACAGGCCGCCGAGGCCACCAGCGAGATGATCGCGAAACGCGGGCGGGCGTCGTACACGGGGGAGCGGAGCAGGGGTTCGGTGGACGCCGGGGCGATGGCGGTCGCCGTACTCGTGGAACACATCAACCAGGCGTGGCCGACCGAGGGAGAGTCATGAAGAAGTTCGTCAACGACCCGAAGCAGTTCGTCCCCGAAATGCTGGAGGGCATCGCGCTGGCCAACCCCGGCACGCTGACCTACGTCCCCGAGTACAACCTGATCATGCGGGCGGACGCCCCCGCGCCGACAAGGTGTCGATCGTCCAGGGCTCCGGGTCCGGGCACGAGCCCGCCCATGTGATGGTGGTCGGCAAGGGCATGCTGGACGCCGCCTGTCCCGGTGACGTGTTCGCGGCGCCGCCGATGGATTACGTCTACGAGACGACGAAGCGGCTCGCCTCGGACAAGGGCGTGCTGCTGCTGGTGAACAACTACACCGGCGATCGGATGGCCTTCGACATGGGCAAGGAAATGGCCGAATCCGAGGGCATCAAGGTCGAGATCCTCAGCATCAACGACGATGTCGCCGTCAAGGATTCCACGTACACCATCGGCCGGCGCGGCGTGGCAGGGAACTTCTTCGTCATCAAGGCCGTCGGCGCGGCGTCCGAGAACGGTGCCGATCTGGACGAATGCATCCGCATCGGTCGCAAGGTGAACGACGTGACTCGCACCATGGGGGTGGCGCTGACGGCGTGCACCCCGCCGGCCAAGGGCTCCCCGCTGTTCGAACTCGGTGGCGACGAAATCGAAATGGGGGTCGGCATTCACGGCGAGCCGGGCCGCGAGCGGAAGAAGCTGGTCGAGGCAGATGCCATCGTCGACGAGGTGCTCGACGCCGTGGTGAGTGACCTGCCGTACAGCTCGGGCGACAACGTGGCGCTGATGATCAACGGGCTCGGCGGCACCCCGATCAGCGAGCTGTACATCCTGTACCGCCGTGCGCACCAGCGGCTCGCCGACCAGGGCATCACCGTCAAGCGCAGCTACGTCGGCGAGTACTGCACGTCCCTGGACATGGCCGGCGCCTCGATCACCCTGGTCAAGCTCGACGACGAGATCGAAGCACTGCTCGCCGAACCGGCCGAAGTCGCCATCCGGGTCTTCTGAATCATGACCCGACCCGGGTTGCGAACCTGTCCGCCGCGACGATCGCGGCCCAGGGCAACTGGCCCTGCTGGCCGGATTGCGGGAATGCCTTCTCGATCCTGACAGTCACCCGCTGAGCGCCGCGGTTCGGTCAGCCGGCCGTGGTGAAGGTGACTACGACGGCACGGTTGGCCGGATCCGACGCCGGTTCGACCAGCGGCTCGGTCTCTCCGTACCCGACCACCTGGGCGACGTTCTCGGCCGGCACCCCGAGCTCGCGCAGCAGCGCGGCGACCTCGGTGGCGCGCTGGGTCGACAGGTCCGTCGCTGACGCCTCGTCGCCACCGGCGACCGCTGCGGTGTGGCCCTCGACGGTGATCCTGGTCGTCGGGTCGAGGGTGCCCACGCACTCGCCCAGCGCCGTCAGGGTCGCGTTCTTGTCGATCAGGTTCGGGGTGTCGGGCACGAAGAGCGCGGGCGACGGCAGGGTGCAGGTCCGGGTCGGTCCCTGCTGCTCGGAATCGATCTTGGCGTTCGGATCCGGGATCGGCACCGGTGCGATGGTTCCGGTGCCGGGCGTCGTGCCGGTGCCGTCGAAGAAGGTGACGTTGCCGGCGCCGGCGGCGGTGGCGATGCCCTCCCAGACCGCGTGCTGGTAGCCGACCTGCAGGTCCGAGAGCTTCTGCTGCTGGCCGGCGACCGGCGTCACCACGAAGGTCACGTCGCGGCCCTTGAGGTCCGGCAGCGCACCGGCGGCGGTGGTCGCCGCGACGACGGTCGGCGGCGACTCTTCGAAGGCCAGCTGGTTGAAGTCAAGGGCCCCGGTGGTCTCCAGCAGCGGTGAGAAGACCCATACCGGAGAACCCGCCGGGGACTTGATCGCGGCAAGCCCGGCCAACGCGGACCGGGCGCCGGGAGCCTGGGATTGCAGTGCGTTCATCTTCTCGGTCAGCCCGGTGATCGCCGCGCCGGCATCCCCGGCCAACCCGACGGGTTCGGTGTCAATGGTCGTGCCGTCCCCCGAGACCGACACCCATTCCACTCCCGATCCGGAGCCACCGAGACCGGTCAGGCTCGCGGTGATCGGCGCCGGGAGCACGATATCGGTCTCGTTGGAAGAGCCGGCGGTGCTTACCACGCTGCCCGCCACCGTCACCGGCGCGCTCGATGTTGTGGTCTCTGCGGGCGTGCTGCTGCCGGAGCAGGCCGCCAGTGCTATCAGCGCCGTCAGTGAGACGGCGATCACGGCAGCTCTTCGGGGCACGGTCGGCTGGGTTGATGATCTCCGGCGCATGCATCAGGTTAGAACAGAACAGTTTTCCGAACTTCACGCTCGGCGTCGGGTGGCTGACGAAACGTGGCAGGTGTTCCGCGCCGGTATTCTCGCCTGCGGCCGATCGTGTCCCGCAGCGCCGATCAGGATCCTCGCCCTCGAGCGGCCGAGTCACACCGGGCACGCGACTGGGTCGACGAGCCTGCCCGAAAGGACCTTGTCCGGGGTCCGCGGCCGCGGTTCAGTGAAATCATGCAGCGCGAGGTGCTGCCCGTCCGAACCGCCGCCGCACGCCGAGCAGAGGGCGTCCGGACGGGCCGGTCGGTCGGTCGAGCCCGCGTACCGGCAGTGCTGCGTCTGCAGCGGGACGCCGGAAATCGGGCGGTCAGCCGGTTGCTCACCGGGCAGCCGGTGGTGCAGCGGGTGGTCGAGTTGTACGTCCATGGCGGTGGGCGGGTCACCGACGTCAACGGTCCCGGTACCAACGCACGCAAACCGGTGCTGTTCGTCCAGAAACGACTGATCGCGGTGGGAGCACTGTCCGAGGAGGAAGCAGCGGCCGATCGGGCGAAAATGGACGCGCAGACCGGCCGGATCATGGCGGGCGACATCCCGAACACCATCGCCGCGATCACCAAGTGTGCGGCGCCGACCCTGTCCGAGCCCGCCGCCAGGAAGGCGCTCAAGGCCGATCTGGTGGCCGGTGTCGGCACCGGCGAGACCAATGATGCGGCCGACGTGGAATTGGTGCTGAATCTGCTGCACGAGGAATCGCACGTCTCCAACGCGGACTACGACGCCGGCATCGTCGTCCTGGAAGGCATCGGTCGAACGGTCGATCCGGCCGCGCTCCCCGGGTTCCTTCCCGGCCTGACCAAGTTGAAGAAGTCCTACGCCTCCGGCTATCCCTTTCGTGGCAGCACCAAGCGGCGCAAGGGTCTGCTGGTCACCGAGGGGACCGCTGCCTATCAGAAGGCGGTCGACTACCACCTCGCCGGCCGAGCGCAGATGCAGACATGGCTGGACCAGGCCATCGGGCAGACGAAGGACCTGGTGCTCCGCAATTCCGCGCAGTGGTTCCGGTCGGGTCGGGCCAAGATCTTCTGCCAGACCAAGACTCACGACTCGGCCGCACGGGTCAAGGCCGAACACCAGCCACGGCGCTTCTACGCGATCTTCGGTTATCCGCAGGGTTCGCTGTCCGAGGCGCCGGTGCCGTACCTGCGCAAGCTGAAGGGCGAGACCACCTTTGACAACACCAATGTCGCGATCGAGGCGCCGTCCGGCGGGTTCCAGTCGACCGGCGAGATCGGCATCGTGGACCCGGTGTCGATGGGACGCAAGTACTTCATGAGCTCCATCAAGCACGAGGCACAGCACGGTGCCGACCACACCCCGGAGACCGACGAGGGGCACTTCAAGTCGGAGGTCAACGCGCGCTGGACCGAGGGCAAGTTCGACTACCTGTCGCCCCGGCGGCGCATCAATCGGATGGGGAACACCTGGACGCAACGGCAATTCGCCATCTTTCAGGACCTGTGGTCGTACCCGGACCTGTACCCGTACATGCGGAAGAATTGGAACGACACGGACCGCGCCCAACGTGCAGCTTGGCGGACGATGGTCGTCAACTACCGGACACCGGAGAGTTTCAACCCGATCAATTCGGTGCGCATCGAGACGCTCAGTGAAAAGATCAATGCCTGCACCACGGCCGACTGCCTCGCCGACGACAAGTTCCTGGACGGCACCGGGCCGGCCAACGCCAAGGCAGGGGCGGTGCGCGCGGCGATCGCTGCACTGGACGAACTCGACCGAAAGACGTTGGTGCACAACATCGAGCTCAACCGATTGGCGCTGACGAACTTGGCCGGAAAGCTTCGCGCGGAATACTTCGCGATCCGATGACGATCACCCCGGCCCGCGCCCGCGGCCTTGTCGACGCTTCCACCGGCGACCTGGTCGTCATCACCCAGCAGCGCATCATCTGGGCAAGGCGGGGCGCGACGGTGGTGGACGTCACCCCCGGATTCGACTGGACGTGCGCAGCGGTCGGCGGCGGAGCGGTCGCGGTGGCCGGCGCCGATTCGGTGCTGTGGACGGGCCGGGATGGATCCTCCCAGCAGGGTGCGGCACCCGGGTCAGGGCTGTGCCGGCTGGCGGTGGCGGGGCGACTGGTGGCCGGCGCGACGCGCGAGGGGCTGGTGACCGTGTGGGAGTCGCTCGAGGCGGATCCGCTGTCGATGGATATCGCGGATATCGCCGTCGAGCCCGAAGAGGTGGGTATCGACGGGCGCCGGCGTCTGGTCACCGTCTGGGGATGGCAGGACCAGCGCGCGACGCTGGCGGCCTTCGACTGGCGGCCAGAGGTTCTGCTGCCCGTCCTCCCCGCCGGCGGTTGGCCGGCGCCGGTCACGGGAGTCGTGCTCGGGTTGGCCGGTGGCGTGCTCGGCATCGGTGGGACCGACGCGCTGACCCTGGTGTCGACCGGCGGCGACGTCCTGGGCAGGGTCGACCTTCCGGGCCTGGAACGGGTGGTGGGGTCAGCAGAAGGGGTTGGCTGGGTTCGCTCGTCAAATGCCGATGACGTCGTCCTTGTCGGATGGGGAATCGTGACCGGCTCGGGCGACAGGCGTGCCGTCGACCTCGTCGCGGAGCAGCCGATGCCGGGTTCGGACCCGTTCCCCGAGCTGGCGGTGTCCGGCGGCGCGCTCGTCGTCGCCGAGGGCGTCGACGCCCACCGGCTCCTTGTGCACAGGCTGACGAGCCGGGGCTGGCTCGATCCCGAGGCTGTCGGACCGTAGGCCGATGCGCCCGAGTGACGATCAGCCGGAGTGACGATGCGCCGGAGTGACGAGGGGAACCCCACCGGGACAGCCGTCGACCGGCGCGATGGACGTCGCTGCGCGCGACGATCGTCCGGGCGATCATGCGCTTCCACTGAACGGTAGCTATCGGCGGGGAACAGTGTCCGCCTTGCCATAATGCAGCCACGACGGCGCGACCTGCCGGGTGTCGGATTCCAGCGCATCGCGGGATGATGGCCACCCTCCCACGACTTGTATGCCCCAATCTGGACAGGAAGGCAACTCATGGCGAGCGAGCAGCATCGCGTAGTGGTGGTGGGCGGCGGCTTCGGCGGCCTGAATGCCACCCGCGCTCTGGCGGGAGCCGATGTGACGGTGACGATGGTGGATCGGACCAATCACCATCTGTTCCAACCGCTGCTGTACCAGGTGGCGACGGGGATCCTGCCGCCCGGTCTCATCGCCCCGGCGTTGCGCAGCGTGATCAAGAAGCAGCGCAATGCCCGCGCGCTGCTCGCCGACGTCTACGACCTGGATCTGGACAACAAGCGGGTGCGGGCCAACGGCCCGGACGGCCGCGACATCGATTTGCCGTACGACACCCTGGTGGTGGCCGCAGGCGCGTCGCACTCCTACTTCGGCAACGCCCATTTCGCCGAATTCGCCCCTGGCATGAAGACGGTCGAGGACGCCCGCTATCTGCGGGACGGCATCCTGTCGAAGTTCGAAATGGCGGAGATGTCGACCGATCCGGTGGAGCGGGCCGAGTATCTGACGTTCGTGGTGGTCGGCGCCGGACCCACCGGCGTGGAGCTGGCCGGCCAGCTGGGCGAACTGGCCCACAAGGTGTTGCCGCTGGACTACCGCTCGATCAACACCCGCGAGGCGCGGATCCTGCTGCTGGAAGGCGCCAAGTCCGTGCTCCCGCCGTTCGACCCGAAGCTGCAGCGGTACACCCACAAGCACCTGGAGAAGCTGGGCGTCGAGATCCGGTTGAACACGATGGCCGTCGACATGGATCACGAGTCGATTTCCATCAAGGGTCCCGACGGTCCGGAGACGATCCGCACGCGCACCCGCATCTGGGCCGCGGGTGTACAGGCGTCTCCGCTGGCAAAGATGCTGGCCGAGAAGACCGGCGCGGAGACGGACCGCGCGGGCCGCATCCCGGTGAACGGAGACTGCACGCTGCCCGGGCACCCGGAGGTGTTCGCGCTCGGCGACATGGTGTCGCTGAACAAGCTGCCCGGCGTCGCGCAGCCGGCCATGCAGGAAGGTACCTACGTCGGCAAGGTGATCAGGGCAAGGGTGTCCGGCGAACCGGCGCCGGAGCCGTTCAAGTACTTCGACAAGGGCAGCATGGCCACCGTCGGCCACAAGGCGGCGGTGGCGGACGCTTTCGGGTTGAAGTTCACCGGCCTCATCGGCTACGTCATGTGGGGCTTCATCCACTGCCTCTATCTCATCGGCTGGGGCAATCGGCTGGGCACGCTGTACACCTGGGCGCGGGCGATGTGGTTCTCCAACAACCGCGGCCACCGGGTGATCACCTTCGAGCAGGCCGGTGACGAGCTCAGTTCGGACCTACCGCCCAGCGGCCGGCCCGCACACATCCTGCCGGCCAAGCAACCCACCGCCGAGCCGAACTCGGTCGCCCCTGCCCAGTTGGCCGACCGGACCGGCTGACCCCGAAGGAACCGGGTGCCCCGCAACGGCGCGGATCAACTTCCACCGCGCGGATGAAAGGGTTGACTCCTGCCACACCATTCCCTCAACCGTAACGTTCGTCCGCGCGGGCGGATAGCACCCGGGGCCGGGCGGGGGTGGACCCTTACCGTCACCCAGGTTGGGTCGGAGGTCATGAACGAACTGCTCGCCGAAACGGTCGGCGTCGGCGTCGGCGGTGAAACGCCGTACCGTACCGGCAATTCGCCGACGCCGCCGCCACGTGCGCACACCATCACCTGTTTCGGCGGGATCGCCACCGGAGACCTGGTCGACGCGCAGAGCCCCGGGCGCCGGCGCGTTGGTCGGCGCGATCAACGAGGCCTACGACCTCGGGACCGGCATCGCCAGTCAGCGGAACATCAAGGAGAGCGCCGCCGTAGTGCCGGTGCCCGGCTCGGCCCCGCCTTCGACGATTTCCTCCCTGCTGAACTCCGGAACGCCGGTGCCGGCCCGGCCCCGGCCGCGGTTGGGCCGCGCCGAAACCCGTTGGCGCGCTGGTAGTCCCGGCTGCCGGCCTGGTGGCGTCGACGATTTTGATGAGCGGCCCTGGTGGCGGGCGATCGACGAGCGCAGGAACGGCCGATTTCCGTTGTGAGGGAATGGATCTCAGGCTTTGCTCCCGGTCAGTAGCAGGTACTCCCACTCCATCACCGCGGCGCCGTCGCCGAGCTGGAACCGCCGGACCAACGCGTCGATGTCGGCATCCAGGGCGGCGACCCGATGCGGATCGTCCGCGATCGAGCGGTACACCGCGATGGTCGGGCCGTAGTGGGACTTGAAGTACTCGCGGAAATCCGCCGGCCTGCGAAAGTGATCGACGGTGACGGCATCGGTGCGGGCGGAGATGTCGGTCACCCGATCACCGAGCAGTTCCCGGACATGATCCTCGTTGCCCCACAACGGCGGCGGCTGCGCACCGGGTGGCGGCGGCGGTGCGTACGGCTTCATCGTCGCGAACAGTTGCCCGACGAAGCCGCCAGGAGTCCAGCTCAGCAACCCGATGGTTCCGCCGGTCCGGCAGACCCTGGTCAACTCGTCGGCGGCGCGCTGGTGATGCGGTGCGAACATCACCCCGACACATGACATCACGATGTCGAAATCCCCGTCGGGGAATCCCATCGCCTCCGCGTCGGCAGTTTCCCAGGTCAGCGACGCACCGCACGCGGCGGCCTGGGAGCGCCCGGCGTCGAAGAGTTCCGGTGTCAGGTCGGAGGCCACGACGGTGGCGCCGACCAGCGCCGCAGGAATTGCCGCGTTGCCCGAACCGGCCGCGATATCCAGGACCCGATCTCCGCGCCGGATCTTGCTCGCGTTCACCAGCACGGGACCCAGGCTGGAGATGAGATCCGTTGCCAGTTCCGGGTAGTTGCCGAGCGCCCACATGGCGCGGTGCTTCGCCTTGAGCTGCCGGTCGGCATCCAGGGCGTCGATGGTTGTCGTCATGCGAGCCGTCCTTCTCTGCGGGCCGGCGAGTTCTTGGCCGGCGTCGGGTCGTTGATGCCCTCGACGGTAGGTACCACGCGGTACCCGCCGACACCGCGCCGACGCGTAAGTCAGCGCCGGCCGGCACCGGTGACGAAGGCGGCGCACGCGTAGTCGTCGCCGGCCAGCAGCGCTCGTCGCCACCGCGGTACCTCGAAAGGACCGATACCTTGGTCCAGCTTCCGCCCGGCCAGCGGGTGTGCCATAGCGCAGCCCGCATCGGGTCGGGCAAGAGCCTCCGGGTATCAGGAGGGCAGGGGAAATCACCCGATCCAGAGGGGGGACGGACATGCCAATGACATCGAACACCAGAGGGCGGCAGTACTTGCCTGCCCTTCGGAACCGGTCGGCCGTCCCTCGCACGCGGATTCCGGCGGCGTGCCATGGCACGTGATACGGCCTCGCGTCGAGGCGGCCTACAGCCTCATCAAACGGCACGGCACCGCGCGGGAGACAAGAGCAGCGGCTCACTATCTCGCCTACGGCCGGCCCGCCGGCCTGTTCGCCCTGGCCGCCGTGGTGGCGGCACGCACTTCCGCACCGATCCGCCTCGCGGCCTGAGGTCCACGCCGGGAACCTGAGCGCCCCTTGTACGCCGGCTACTGGCGCCGGTTGGTGCGGGCCAACCGGTCGCCGTCGCCCGCGAGCAACAGCGCTGCCGCGGCGGTCCGCTGCGCCGAACCGGCGAGATCCAGCTTGCGGTAGATGGTTTGCAGGTGACGTTCCACGGTCCGCACGCTCAGTGTCAATGTCGAAGCGATCTCGCGATTGTCCTGACCGGCTGCGACCAGTCGCAGCACATCGCGCTCCCGTGCCGTCAACGACTCCAGCGCCTCCAGTGACGGCGCGCCGGAGCGGCCATTCCCGCTGTTGCCGGGCCGCGACTGGCGCTGCGGACCGAGCGCCCGATCGGCCCGGCGGTCGGGTTCCAGGAACTTATCGATCTCCGCGAGAAACACCGGCCACGCCGGCTCGTCGGCCAGCAGCACATGGTTGTCCGACTCCAGGGTGACCAGCCGCGCGCCGGGGATCTCCGCGGCCAGCCTCCTGCCCTCGGAGAAGTCGTTGCACTGATCACCTCTCGCGTGCAGCACCAGGGTCGGCAGAGCGACGTGCGGAAGCAGGTCGCCCACGTCGACATCCCGGCGCTGCTGACGGAAGGCAACGGCGTTGGCCGTGGACGTGGACATGCGCATCAGGTCGTCCACCCAGGTCATCTGTTCCGGCGTGGCCCCTGGCATCAGCATGTCGGTGAAGACCCGACGGAAACGGCCCTCGGGGCGCGCCCAGCCGACCTCGATCATCCGGGTGAAGGCGTCCTCGAGTTCAGTGGATTCCGGGGTGGGTCCAAGGGTGGCGGTGTAGCTGCCGTGCAGGATGAGCCGGGTGACCCGCTCAGGGTGGCGGAGCGCGTAGGCGATGGCGACCGGTCCGCCCTGGGACATCCCCAGCAGCGCAAAGGATTCCAGACCGGCCGCGTCGATCACGGCCTCGAGGTCGTTGATCCGCGACTCAAGGGCGAAATCCGGCACATGCCAGTCTGAAAGGCCGAAACCCCTTTCGTCGTAACGGATGGTGGTCGCGATTCCGGCCATCCCGGTCACCCAGTGCCGCCAGACCGGGCTTTCCAGGTCGTACTCCAGGTGGCTGAGCCAGCAGGTCGCGATGACCAGCGGCGGGCCCTGCCCGACACGCGCGAACGCGATCCGTACACCGTCGGCCGAACGGGCGAAACGGATCGTCTGCGGCGGCACCTCGAGCGCCATGCTCAAACGGTAACCCACTCAGCCTGCGATCCGGCCGGCTTCCTGCCGATCGAGCGCGCCACGCCGACTGAGCATGGTCGGCACCGCAACCAGCCCGGGTATGTGGCGCCGGCCCATCGGTATCTGCCCGCAGTGTGGGCTCGGGCCATAGTCCCGTGCCGCGCCTGGGCCTACGCTGCCGGTATGACGACGGGGTCCGAACAGCAGAGCCGACCAATCGCCGGCCGCACCGCACTGGTCACCGGTGCGGCCAGCGGTATCGGCCGGGCGATCGCGACCCGGTTCGCCGCCGAGGGCGCCACCGTGATCGCGGTCGACCGGGACGCGGAGGCGGTGGGCGAACTCGCCCAGCAGATCGGCGTGACGCCGTTGGTCATCGACCTGTCCGACATCGACAACCTGCCGGCCGCCATCGAGAGTGTGGCCGGGAGCGTGGACATCCTGGTCAACAACGCCGGGATCCAGCACGTCGAGCGCCTCGAGGATTTCCCGATCGCCGATTTCGAGAAGATCCTGCGGATCATGCTCACCGCACCGTTCGTGCTGTCCAGGGCCGTGCTGCCCGGAATGTACGACCGCGGCTGGGGGCGGATGGTGCACGTCTCGTCCGCGCACGGCCGGCGGGCAAGTCCGTTCAAGGTCGCCTACGTGACGGCCAAGCACGGCCTGGAAGGGCTGTCGAAGGTGATCGCGCTGGAGGGTGCCGAACGTGGCGTCACCAGTAACTGCATCAATCCCGGGTATGTCCGTACCCCGCTGGTCGAGGCGCAGATCGCCGATCAGGCTGTGGCGCATGGTTTGTCGGAAGACGAGGTGCTCAGCAAGGTGATTCTGGCGTCCTCGCCGGTGAAGCGGCTGATCGATCCCGCCGAGATCGCTGCGGCAGCGGTGTATCTGTGCTCGCCGGGGAGCGATTCGATCACCGGATCGGACCTGGTGCTCGACGGCGGCTGGGGCGCCCGCTGACCGCCAGCACGGCCCAGCACCCCGCCGGCCCTGCCCAGCGCGGTCCACACCCGCCGCCCCCGGCCGGGCGAGCGGCGGTCGATGCCGGTGGCAGCGTTGTGCCCATGGGGATGGCAGCCGGGGTGTGCCACTTGCTCGAGCTGCTGGCCAGGGACGCACCGACGGTCGAGTTCGAGCTGCCGGTCGCGGATGCTCGCACGGCGGGGTTGCCGGCTTCGGACATCGAGGCGCTGGAGCGGGCCAAGCGGGTGGCGCTGGGCGTTCGCGACCAGCTTGGACGCGCACCCCGCCGGGAAGCCGAACTCGCCGCGCACCCGCAACCCACCCCAGGCTCAGAACGGTGTGGGGATGTGCCGTAACGACAGTTCGGGGTCCGTGTAGCCGCCGCGCTTCTGCCGCTTCGGCAGGGTGACCTTCTTTTTCGGCAGTGGCTCGTACGGGACCTGGCTGAGCAGGTGGCTGATGATATTCAGCCGGCCTTGCTTCTTGTCGTCGGTGTGGGCGATAAACCATGGCGCCCAAGCGGTATCGGTGGCCTTGAACATGTCGTCCCTGGCTTGCGCGTAGTCGTACCAGCGGCTGTAGGACTTCAGGTCCAGGTCCGAGAGTTTCCAGATCTTGCGGGGGTCGTCGATGCGGCTCTCCAGCCGCTTGGTCTGCTCGTCGGGGCCGACCTCGAGCCAGTACTTCAGCAGGATGATGCCGGAGTCGACCATGGCTTTCTCCACGCCGGGCGTCAGCGCGAGAAACTGGGTGACCTGCTCGGAAGTGCAGAAACCCATCACGCGCTCCACCCCGGCGCGGTTGTACCAGCTGCGGTCGAAGATCATCACCTCGCCGGCCGCCGGGAGGTGCGACATGTAGCGCTGGGCGTACATCTGGGACTGCTCGCGCGGGGTGGGGGCGGACAGCGCGACGACGTGGAAGACCCGGGGGCTGACCCGCTCCACGATCCGCTTGATCGTGCCGCCCTTGCCGGCGGTATCTCGTCCCTCGAACACGATGCAGATCTTCGCGCCGGTGGCTTTCACCCATTCCTGCATGGCCACCAGTTCGCCCTGGAGCGCGGCCAGCTCGGCCTCGTACTCCTTGCGGCTCAGCTTCGTCCCCGCCTGCCCGGCCTTCTTCTCGTTCTTGCCCATCTGGTCATCTCCCGTTGATCTCGGCTCGAGCACAGCTTCGCTCCGTCATGATCATCGGCCGCCATCGACTCGGGCGCACCCTGAGTTCCTCCACATGGCGCATCGGCGGTCCGGATCGGCGGTCCAGGATCTCCATTGGGGAACGGTCAGCCGGCGGAGGCGCGGTGGTGCCCACCACGGACAGCCACCAGAAGCCGCCGACGGTGACCAGGAACCCGGTCGCGCTCAGCATGACGCCGGCAATCAACAACCACTGCGCGGCGATCCCACCCACCACCACCAGAACCAGGCCGAGCAGGATGGTCGCGACGGGCGCAATGATCCGACGACGCCGAGCCTGGCCGAAATCCAGGTGGCGGCGAAATTCGGGTCGTCCTCGCGGAGTGCGCGCTCGATCTCGTCGAGCTGGCGCTGTTCGTCGTGGACAGCATGCTGGCTACTCCCCGGACTGACCGTTCGGATCCTGGTCGCGGTGTCTCTGACCACCTCTGGCCATTCGAGCCGCTGGGTTGCCCCGGCGCATCCTCCTTTCGGAGTGATTCGATTCCGCTGGCCCGGCGAGCACGGTCGCGGCGGGAGAACTGCGCCCGTCATGTCCGATCGGCGGGGGCGTCCGGCGTATCGTCCACCTGCTCCTGTGGCCCGGTCCCGGTGAACCCCCGGGCCCGCTGGATCGCCTTGATACTTCCGGTGAAAAGTCCCTGGCTGTGCGTCGATTCGGACTCGCTCTCGCCTGACGAGCCCCGAGCCCGGGGACGAGACACCGGCAACGTGTCGTCGGCCGGGCCGTCGGCCAAGTCGGTCGGACCCGCCTGCTCCGGGATACCCGGCGCGAAGCTCTCCAGCCGGATCCGGGGAAGCGCGTCGGGATGGCGGCGCTGCAGGTATCCGACCAGCGCCTCGCGAACCTCACAACGCAGGTCGAACACTGTCGGCCCGTCCACACCGGAAACCAGTACCCGGACCCGGACCACGCTGCCGACCGCATCGGTGACCTGCAGGATGCCGACCCGTTCGTCCCAGATCTCGGAGGACTGCAGGGCCCTGTCCAGCTCGACCCGGAGGTCGTCGAGCGGCACCCGCCAGTCGACGTCCAGCTCGACGGCGCCCAGCACCGCGGATTCCTTGCGGGTCCAGTTCTGGAACGGGGTGGTGGTGAAGTAGGTCGAGGGCATGATGAGCCGCCGGTCGTCCCAGATGTGCACCACCACATAGGTCAGGGTGATCTCCTCGATGCGGCCCCATTCGCCCTCCACCACGACGACGTCGTCCACCCGGATGGCGTCGGTGAACGCGAGTTGCAGGCCCGCGAACAGATTCGACAGCGAGGACTGCGCGGCGAGGCCGGCGACGATGCCGATGACCCCGGCGGAGGCGAGGATCGTCGCGCCTGCCTCCTTGGCGCCGGGCAGGGTCAGCAGCATCGACGCGATGACCAGCGTGATGATCGCGGCCACCGCCAGCCGGCGGAACAGCGTCACCTGGGTGCGTACCCGCCTGGCCTTGCGATTGTCGGCCACGTCGATCCGGAACCTGGCCAGCGTCAGGTCCTCCAACACGAACGCGAGCACGGCCAGCAACCACCCGCAGACGGCCAGGATCGCCAGCTGCACGACGGTGACCAGGGTGTCCTGCCAGCCGCCCAGCACGGTTGTCGAGGCGATCACCTGACGGATCGCGATCAGCACCAGCAGCAGCCGGAACGGTAAGCGGCCGCGCCGTGATGCCTCGACAACCACCGGCCACCGCCGCCCGAGCCGGCGGAACAGGGCGCCGAGCAGCACGGCGAGGATCAGCGCCCCCACGGCGGCGACGACGATCGTCAGGGCCAGCCACGCGACGGGCGCGTCACCGGAATCGGTCGGTAGGTCAGCCAGGTACATGCGGTCAAGGTTCCCCCATGCCGCGCCACCCCGGCGCCTCGCCTGTCCAGCGCGGATCAACTTCCTCGGCGCGCCCGAACGTCGCGGTTGTGGGGCTGCTGTGACGCGAGTCAACCAGATGATGCGCGCGAATCGCCGTGGGCCGCCGACTGTCGTGCGGCCCGCCGCGTCCGCCACCACACTCCCGCCCTGCCGCGATGACGGTGATGCCGCCCGACGCGAAGCAGACCACCAGGATGAACAGCGACCTCAGCACGAACGGCGGCTGGCGCGCTGGTAGGTCATCGCTTCCGGACCGGTGAGTACATAGGTGCGTCCGTCGTGCCCGCTTTCGGTCAGCGCCACGGCTGCGACATCGCCAGGGTGGATCATCGCGATCCGGGCGTCCGCCGCGGGCGCGAACAGCATTCCTTGATGGCGGACACCCTCGGCGGCGCCAAGCAGTTTCGTCATCAGGAACCGGGGCCGCAGCACCGTTGCCGGTGTGCTCGACATACGCAGGTGCCGCTCGATCATCGCGTGCCAGTGCCAGTATGCAACGGGCGAGCCCTCCGCGGCTCCGCGCGCGGACAGCTTGACAATCCTTCGCGCGCCGGACCTTTCGGTCTCATCGATCACGGCGCATTCGTGCTCGACCTGCTCGGGGACGTTCCCGCAGGCCAAGAAGACCGCGTCGACGCCGTCGAGCGCGGCCCGCGGGGAGGCAGGATTGCCAAGTCGCCCTGCACGATCTGGGCGCCCGCAGCGGAGATTCGCTGCGCACGGTCGGGGTCGCGGACCAATGCCCGGACGTCTCTTCCCCGCGCTCGCAGCAGTGGAATCAGGGTGGATCCAACGGTGCCGGTGGCACCGGTGACCAGGATGGTCGTCATCTCTCGGCTCAGCTTTCGGTAGGGGTTCAGTGGACATACGCGGGCCCGGCGGTCACCGATCCCGGGATAGTGCGGTTGAAGCGGAAGAGGTTTGACGGGTCGTACCGCTCCTTGAGCCGGACGAGCCGCTGCCAATCCGCCGTCGAATAGGCGGCCCGCACCCGCTTCTCGGTGGCACCCTCCAGATCCAGGAAGTTGACGCAGGTGTCGCCGTTGGCGAGCGCACCGATGCGCTGTTCGATCCGGTCGAGGTGAACCCCGACGGCGGCGGCCCGCTCCGGGGTCGGCGTGACACCGATGGCATTGAGGCTGAATCCCGCTTCGGTGTGGGCCATCGGGGTCAGCGCCGTAGCCGGGCCGGGAGGGCACCGCCGAGTTGCCGAATCTCCAGCATCACCAACGGCGACCCGGACTCCGGACCGGCCAGGTCCACCAGCGCGTCGATGACGTCAGGGCTGAGTGCGGCGAGCAGTTCCGAATGGCTCATCGCGCCCCTCGGATCAACCGGATCCAAGCTGATCGCCGCCGGCCCAGCCGCCGGCATCACTGCGAACGTGTCGACGGCCGCAGGTCCCAGCGCGGCCCGCGCCTTCTCGATCAGCGACTTGCCGTCGTCGAGTTCACCGCAGTAGCAGCCACGCACCGCGACCAACGACTTGCCCCGCAACGGTTCCGGCTTTGTCGGGGAACTCGCGCAGCGTGGATCATCGGCTCGGCGCGGTCGTGCCGAGCGTCCACGATCCTGCGCTTCGGCCCTGCGGGTTCGCTGATGCCGTTACGTCAGGTGGATCTCGACGAGTTCACCGGCCGCGGCGGCCAGCCTGCGATCGCCGGTCAGGAGTGGGGCGTTCAAGACCTCCGCCAAGGCGACATAGTGGGCGTCATGGACGGTCATGGTGTGACGCATCGACCAGATCCGGCCGGCCAGCGGCTCGGTGGGATAGCGGCGGATCGGAACCGGCAGCAGGTCAGCCACAGCTTCACATGTCAACTCTGCGAGTGCGGAATTGCCGAGACAGTGGATCGCGAGATCGCGGAGTCGCCCGATCGGCTGGGCCGGGAACCGCGACTGTCGTACCCGTCAGACACACTGTCGGGGTGCAACGGGGACGGGGTGACGGCGGCGATACTCGATCAGCGCGACCGTCGGGCGACCGCGCGGGGCGCGACGACCGGACCGCCGGGCATGTCGGCGGCTTGAACCGATCCGTACGAGGGTCGGCGGGTTCCCGATGACGCTGCACATCCACCGCGCCGAACGCGCGGACACCCTGGCCGCCGCATTGGCCGAACTGCTGACCGACCCCCTCGACGACGTCTTTGCCGAGGAGGTGGTGGCCGTGCCGGCCCGCGGCATCGAGCGGTGGCTGACCCAGCGGATGTCGCACCACCTCGGGGCCAGGGGTGGCCGGCACGACGGCATCTGTGCCGCCGTCCGATTTCCGTCACCGATCCGGCTGCTCGAGGAGGCGGCGGGCAGCCTCGGCGGTGCTCAGGATCACGACCCGTGGGCACCGGACGCCGCGGCATGGCCACTGCTCGAGGTGATCGACTCCTCGGGCACCGAACCCTGGTGCCGTTCGCTGGCCGCTCACCTGGGCTACCTCGACAGCGTGCCGGACGCCGAGCACCGGCGCGGCCGCCGATACGCGGTCGCCCGCCGGCTCGCGGGGCTGTTCGACGGCTACGCCACCCATCGGCCGGACATGCTGGCTGCCTGGGCGCAGGGTGAGGACGAGGATGGCTGGGGTGATCCGGTACCGAGTGACGTGGCCTGGCAGCCGGAGTTGTGGCGCCGGCTGCGCGAGCGGATCGGCGGCCCGGACCCCGTGCAGCGTCTCGCCGCCACTGTGCACGACCTCCGCGCCGATCCGACGAAAACCTCTCTGCCGGAAAGGCTCTCGTTGTTCGGGCCGACGGCGCTGCCGGACCGGCAATTCCGAGTGCTGACCGCGCTCGCCGAGCACCGCGACGTTCACCTCTGGCTCCCGCACCCCTCGCCGGCGCTGTGGACGACGCTGGCCGGCGGCCCGCCGAACCCGCACGGTCCGGTGCGCAGGCGCGCGGATCCCAGTGCCGCCGCCCCGAGACACCCGCTGCTGTCCTCGCTCGGCCGGGACGCAAGGGAGATGCAGACCACGCTGTGCCGAGCACCGCATTCCGACATTCATCATCCCGCGGACCGAGCCGCAGCGACCCTGCTCACGACCCTGCAACGAGGCATTGCCGAGAACGAGAGACCAGGTTCGTCAACACATCTGCTCGACGACACCGACACCAGCGTCCAGGTGCACGCGTGCCACGGCCCGGCCCGCCAGGTCGAGGTGCTCCGGGATGTGCTGGTGGGCCTGCTCGCCGACGACGCCACCCTGCAACCCAGCGACATCCTGGTGATGTGCCCGGACATCGAGGCCTACGCCCCCTTGGTACAGGGCGCGTTCGGGCTCGCCGACGTCGTCGACGGCGGACACCCAGCGCACGGGTTGCGGGTGCGGCTGGCCGACCGTGCGCTCACCCAGACCAACCCCCTGCTGGCCACGGTGGATCGACTGCTCGACCTGGCCGACGGCCGGGTCACCGCATCCCAGGTGCTGGATCTGGCCGCCTGGCCCCCGGTGCGCCGCCGTTTCGGGTTCGACGATGACGAGCTCGAACAACTGGCCTCCTGGGCGGTCGATTCCGGCGCCCGATGGGGGCTCGACGCCCGGCACCGCGGCGTTTTCGGATTGCAGGACTTCCCGCAGAACACCTGGCGCGCCGGGCTCGATCGGGTGCTGCTGGGGGTCGCGATGGCCGAGGAGGACAACAACCGACTCGGCGTGGCGTTGCCGCTCGACGACGTCGGGAGTTCGGATGTCGACCTCGCCGGGCGGCTGGCCGAGCTGATGGCCAGGGTGACGAACGCGCTGGACGCCCTCACCGGCGATCACACCATCGACGAGTGGCTGGCCGCGTTGATCCGCGCCGTGGACAGCCTGACCATGGTGCGCGGAACCGACGGTTGGCAGTCCGCGGAATTGCGCCGGGAGCTGGCCGGTGTCGAGCAGAACGCGGCCGAGGCGGGTGCGGCGACCACCAGGCTCAGCCGCTCGGACATCCGGGCCCTGCTGGCCGGCCGGCTGGCCGGTCGGCCGACCAGGGCGAACTTCCGTACCGGCACGCTGACCGTGTGCACCATGGTGCCGATGCGGTCGGTGCCGCACCGGGTGGTGTGCCTGCTCGGGCTCGACGACGGGGTCTTCCCGCGCGCCGCCCGGGAGGACGGCGACAACATCTTGGCCCGCGAACCCGCTGTGGGAGAACGTGATCTGCGATCCGAGGACCGGCAGCTGATGCTGGACGCGTTGATGGCCGCCACCGAGAAGGTCATCATCACCTATACCGGCGCCGATGAGCGGACGGGTGCGCGGCGCCCGCCGGCCGTGCCACTGGGCGAATTGCTGGACGCCCTGGACGACACCGCGCGGACCGTGACCGGCGCGAAGGCCGGCACCCGGGTGGTGGTGCAGCATCCGTTGCAGCCGTTCGACCCGCGGACCGTCACCCCCGGCGCCCTCGGCAGGCCCGGCCCTTTCACCTTCGACCCGGCGGCGCTGACCGGAGCCCGCGCCGCCGCCGGCCTGCGCACCCCTGTGCCGGCATTTCTGCCGTCGCGACTGCCCGCGCCGCCGGTCGGCGACATCGACCTGGCCGAGATGAGCGCGCTGCTCACCCATCCCGCCAAGGGGTTTCTGCGGCAACGACTCGACGTCGCGGTCCGGTTCGAGCAGGACGAGCCGTCCGATGCGTTGCCGGTCGAATTGAACGCGCTGGAGCAATGGAGCATCGGCGAGCGGCTGCTCCGCGACCGGCTGGCGGGGATGAGCGAGGAGGACTGCAGGCAGGCGGAGTGGCGCCGCGGCGTGCTGCCGCCCGGCCCGCTGGGCGCCCGCACCCTGGAGGACGTGCTGTACGACGTGCGGCCGCTGGTGGAGCGGACGGCAGCACTGCGAGCCGCTGCCCGGCGCACGATCGACGTCGCGGTCCAGCTTCCCGACGGGCGGCAGGTTCGCGGCACCGTTGCCGGTCTTCACGACAGCTGCCTGGTCACCGTGACGTACTCCAAACTCGGGCCCGCGGTGCGGCTGCGGGCCTGGATCGCGATGCTGGCGCTGAGTTCCGCCCATCCCGAGACACTGTGGGGAGCAGCGAGTGTCGGGCGTGGCGATCCAGGGCAACCGCTGGGCGCCACCGTGCAGCCGCTGGAGCAGGAGTACGCGCAGGACATCCTGGGCGAGCTGGTCGCGCTGTACGACCGCGGCTTGCGGGAGCCGCTGCCGCTGCCGGTGAAGAGCGCCGCCGCCTACGCCGAAGCCAGATTCAAGGGCATCGAGGTCGCCGAGGCCGAGCGGCGGGCCGGGCAGAAATGGGCCACCGGGACGTTTCCCGGCGAGGTCGAAGACGTTGCCCACGTACAGGTCTGGGGCCGGAACACACCGTTCGACGTGCTCCACAAGGCGCCCCCCGAGGACAGCGGCGGCGAGCCACACGTGTTCGGCGAACTCGCGGTCGGATTGTGGTTCCCGCTGCTGGAACGCGAAGGGCGGGCAGTGCTGTGAGCGCCGCCGATGCGACGAGGCCGTTCGACATCCGCGGCGAGCTGCCCAGCGGGATCACCGTGCTGGAGGCCAGCGCCGGGACGGGTAAGACGCAAGCCATCGGCGCACTGGTGACCCGGTATGTGGCCGAGGGTGTCGCCACCCTGGACGAATTGCTGGTCATCACCTTCGGCCGTGCGGCCAGCCAGGAACTGCGGGAACGGGTCCGCGGTCATCTGGTCGAGGCCGAACGGGTCCTCGCCGATCCGGCCGTGGCACGGTCGGGGGGCGACCCGCTCTACTCGTTGCTGGCCGCGGTGCCCGACGACGATGTCGCGACCCGCCGGGAGCGGCTGCGTGCCGCGTTGGCCGGGTTCGACGCGGCCACCATCGTCACCACCCATCAGTTCTGCCAGTACGTACTGACCGGGCTCGGTATCGCGGGTGACGGGGACGCCGACGTCGAGCTGGTGGAGAGTCTGGACGATCTGGTGGTCGAGGTGGTCGACGACCTGTACGTCCGGGCGTTCGCCGGAAGCCGTTCCGGGGAGCCCATTTTCGATCGGGCCACCGCGTTGTCGCTGGCCCGCACGGTGATCGACGATCCGCAGGCCACATTGGTGCCGGCCACCGAGGAGCCGGGCACGGTGGCAGCCCGGAGGGTGGCGTTCGGCGTCGCCGTGCGGGCCGAGGTGGATCGCCGCAAACGGCGGCGCCGGATTCTCGGCTACGACGATCTGCTCACCCGACTGGCCACCGCTCTCGAACCGGAGGATGCGGCGGCACGGGACCGGATGCGGGCGCGGTGGTCGATCGTGCTGGTCGACGAATTCCAGGACACCGATCCGGTGCAGTGGCAGATCCTGGAGCGTGCGTTCGCAGGCCACGCGACGGTGGTCCTGGTGGGCGACCCGAAGCAGTCCATTTACGCCTTTCGCGGTGGGGATATCGACACCTATCTGGCGGCGGCGAAGACCGCAGGGGCGCACCCGACACTGAACAACAACTGGCGGGCGGACGCCCCGCTGGTCAATGCCCTTCAGGTGCTGCTCGGCGAGATGGCGATGGGCAGCCAGGACATCCGAGTACGACCGGTCTCCGCCGTCAGCGAGAAGTCCCGGCTGGTCGGCGCGCCCTCCAGTGCGCCGCTGCGGCTGCGGGTGGTGCGGCGCGATGACTTCGAGATCGGCCGGAACGGGAAGATCCCGATCGATCGGGTGCGCAAGTTCGTCGCCCGCGATCTGACCGCGGATGTGGCGGCCCTGCTGAGCTCCGGCGCAAGCTTCGACGGTCGCCCGATCGCTGCCGGGGATGTCGCGGTGATCGTCGGGACGCACCAGCAGGCGAATCTGGTGCGGGAGAACCTCACTGCGGCGGGCATTCCGGCGGTGGTTGCCGGGAATGTCAGCGTGTTCCACACCAGGGCGGGTGACGACTGGCTGGTGCTCCTGGAGGCATTGGAGCAACCGCACCGCTCCGGGCGGGTCCGCGCCGCCGCGCTGACCCCGTTCGTCGGCCGTACCGCCGCGCAATTGGCGTCCGGTGGCGAGCGGCTGACCGACGAGTTGAGTGCGTTGTTCAGCCGGTGGGCCACCGTGCTCGCCGAGCGCGGGGTGGCCGCGTTGATGGAGGTCGCCGTCACCGAATTGGACCTTCCGGCCAGGGTCCTCGCACTGGTGGACGGCGAACGAGCGCTGACCGACCTCCGGCACGTCGGCCAGGCGCTGTATGCCGCCGCGCTGGAGGAGGGTCTCGGGCTGACGGCGCTGACCGAGTGGTTGCGGCGTCGGCGATCCGACACGGACGCCGAGATTGCCACCGACCGGATCCGCCGGCTCGACACCGACGCCGCCGCAACGCAAGTGGTCACCCTGCACGCCAGTAAGGGCCTGCAGTACCCGGTCGTCTACCTGCCGTTCGCCTTCGACCGGTTCGTCCGCGCACCGGACACCCTGCTGCTGCACGTGAACGGGCAGCGGGTCCTGGACATCGGTGGGTCCGGCACCGCTGGCAGGTCGGAGCGGCAGCGGCAGGCGCTGGCAGAGGAGGCGGGCGAGGCGCTGCGCCTGCTCTATGTCGGTCTGACCCGGGCGCAGTCGCAGGTGATCACCTGGTGGGCACCGACGAAGAACACGCCGTGTTCGGGCCTGCACCGGGCGCTGTTCGGGCGCCGGGACCTCACCGGCGGGGTCCCCGACGAGGTGTCTCTCGTCGCCGATGACGCGGCCGCCCGTCAGTTGCGCGAACTGGAACAACGCGGGGGACCAGTGGTGGAGCGGGCGGCGGTGGGCGTGACACAACCGCCGGCACCGCCGGTTCACCCCGATACCACCTTCGCAGTAGGCGTTCTCAATCGTCCGGTGGATGCCGGGTGGCGCCGGGTGTCGTACTCGTCGTTGTCGGCCGCGGGGTCCGCCGCGCTCACCGACGGCGCGGACGACGCTGTGACCGGGGCCGCCACGGGCGACAGCGGAGTCGGCAGCGAACCGGAGACCGCCGAGCGGGAGGACGAGGCGATCCCCTTGCTGCGGAGCGGGTTCGCGACCGACGAGGCTTTGCTGGCGGTGCCGTCACCGATGGCCGACCTGCCGGCCGGGACGTCCTTCGGCACCTTGGTGCACGCGGTGCTGGAAACCACCGACCCGCAGGCGCCGGACCTGCTGGCCGAACTGCGCGTGCGGTGCGCGGAGCAACTGGCCCGACGCACCGCGCCGCTCACCCCGGACCAGTTGGCCCAAGCCCTGCTTCCGGTCCTGCACACCCCGCTCGGTCCGCTCGCCACCGGAATCACCCTGCGGGACATTCCGATCCGGGATCGGTTGGCGGAGTTGGAGTTCGAAGTGCCCCTGGCAGGTGGCGACGAGTCAGGTGGCGACGAGTCAGGTGGCGACGGGTCCGGAACCGGGATCACCCTGGGGGAGTTGGCACCTGTTCTGCGCCGTCACCTGCGGCCGGGAGATCCGCTGGCCGGCTACGCCGACCGGCTCTCCTCACCGGGGTTCTCCTGGTTGCCGCTGCGCGGGTACCTCACCGGCAGCCTGGACGCGGTGCTGCGGATCGCCGGACCGCGGTACCTGGTCGTCGACTACAAGACCAACTGGCTGGGTGAGATCGGCGGCGCGCCGAGCCATCCGCCAGGCCGGGCGGCGCCGCCCGCACCGGACTCGACGGCAACGGCAGGGTTGATGTCGGATATCCCGCAGGGTCTCTCGGCATGGCACTACCGTCCGGCGGCTCTGGACGCGGTGATGGCCGAATCCGATTATCCGTTGCAGGCACTGTTGTATTGCGTTGCGCTGCATCGCTTCCTGCGATGGCGACAGCCCGGATACGACCCGGCGCTGCACATCGGTGGGGTGCTGTACCTGTTCGTGCGCGGCATGTGCGGGCACACGACGCCGCTGGTCGACGGGCGGCCCTGCGGGGTGTTCGGCTGGCAACCGCCGGCGGAGTTGGTCACCGGTTTGTCGGACCTGCTCGACGGCGCCGGTGGATCCTCGCATGCGATCGGAGGCGCCGGATGACCGGTGTGCTGCCCAGCGGCCCGCTCTCCGACACGGTGACGGCCGAGATCCTCGTTCCGGAAGACCCTTTCGACGCCCGGCTGGCGATGGGGGCCACCGGCCTGCTCCGCGAGTTCAACGAGGCGGGGATCCTGACCGCGGCCGACGTGCACGTCGCCAGTCGGTTGGCCGAACTCGCCAGTGAGCCGGACGAGGCCGTCCGTTTGGCGATCGCCTTGGCAGTCCGCGGGGTGCGCAGCGGGTCCGTGTGCGTCGACCTGTCCCAGGTGCGGCAGGTCGATCCCGCGCTGCCCTGGCCGGAGCCGGAACCGTGGTTGCGCGCGGTGATATCGAGTCCGCTGGTCGGGGAGGGGAAACCGCTCCGTTGGGAGTTCGACCTGCTCTACCTGGACCGCTACCGCAGGCAGGAGGAGCAGGTCCGGCGTGATCTGCTGGCCCGGGAGGCCCAGCCGGCTCCGGAGGTCGACGGCGACGTGCTGGCGGCTGGTCTGGATCGGTTGTTTCCCGGCACCGAGGCCGGGCAGCAGCGGTTGGCCGCCGAGGTCGCCGCGACGCAATGGACAACTGTGCTCGGCGGCGGACCGGGCACCGGGAAGACAACCACCGTGGCCCGGGTGCTGGCCTTGCTGCTCGCGCAACCGGGTCCGCCGCTGCGGGTGGCGCTGGCCGCGCCGACCGGTAAGGCCGCCGCCCGATTGCAGGCGGCCGTCCAGGGCGAGGCGAGCACGTTCGCCGAGCCCGATCGGCACGACCTGCCCACCCTTTCCGCCTCGACCCTGCACCGGCTTCTGGGATGGGTGCCGGGTCGCGGCACCCGGTTCCGGCACAACCGGGACAACCGGCTGCCGTTCGACGTGGTGGTGATCGACGAAACGTCGATGGTCTCGCTGACGATGATGGCCCGGCTGCTGGAGGCGCTGCGCCCCGATGCCAGGTTGATCCTGGTCGGTGATCCGGATCAGCTGGCGTCGGTCGAAGCCGGCGCGGTGCTGGCCGATCTCGTCGCCGGGCTGACCTCGCGCGCGGACGCTCGCGCCGTCGAGAGCGGGGCGGTGTCGGATTCACCCGCACACCACGGCCCGCGCAGTGGTGTGGTGTTGCTCCGCAAGACCTGGCGATTCGGCGGTGCCATTGCCGATCTCGCGGCCGCGGTGCGCGACGGCGATCCCGACGCGGCAGTGGCGGTGGTGCAGAAAGGGCCCGACGAGGTGGTCTTGGTGGACGCCACCGACCCTGGCGTCCAAACCGACGTGGTCGATGCGGCGACCGCGGTCCGCGAGGCGGCGTTGGGTGGGGACGCCGTTGCCGCGCTGGACAAGATGGAACGACACCGGTTGCTGTGCGCGCACCGCACCGGGCCGCGCGGGGTGCTGGACTGGAGCCGTCAGATCGAGCTGTGGTTGGCCGAACTGCACGGCACCAACCGGCAGGCCGAGTGGTACTCGGGCCGTCCGGTGCTGGTGATGAAAAACGACTACGCCATCGGACTTTTCAATGGCGATACCGGTGTGGCGGTGACCGAGCCCGGCGGGGGTCTGTCCGTGGTGTTCACCCGGGAGGGCAAACTGCTCCGCTATTCACCCCGTCGGCTGGCCGAGGTGCAGACGGTGCATGCGATGACGGTGCACCGCAGTCAGGGCAGCCAATTCGAGCGCGTGACGTTTCTGCTTCCCGAGGTGGACTCTCAGCTGTCGACCCGGGAATTGCTGTACACGGCGCTGACCCGCGCGGAGTCCTTCGTCCGACTGGTGGGCACCGAAGCGGAATTGCGTGCGGCGATCTCCCGGCCCGCGGCCCGAGCGAGCGGGTTGCGGCTCCGCTTGGCGGAGCGGTAGGGCCGAGCCGGCAGATCGCCGACCTCGGACTGCCACAGTGATGTTGCCGGCCGAACGAGGTCTCAGCGATGGCCCCAGGCAGGGGCACCGTCCGCAATCCCCGGGCTACCGATTCCGAGCTGCCGCAATCCGGTTCCGTCCAGTCCGATCACCCAGATCTGCCGTTCGGAGGTGCCGGCGGCGTTGTTCCTGTTGCTCTTGAAGGCGACCTGGGTTCCGTCAGGCGAAATGGTGGGGTCTTCGTCATAGGCCGTGCCGTCGCTGACGGGTCGCAGACCCGATCCATCCGTCTGCACCGTCAGGATCTGCGCGGAGGTTCCCCAGTCCCTTCCGGAATTCGCGCGACGAAAAACGATGGTCTTACCATCCGACGAGAACGTGGCGTCCGCGTCGCCCGCATCGCCGGGCGTGGTGACCTGCCTCGGGAGCGCGCTGCCGTCCGCCGGTTGGATATAGAGCGCACCGCCGGTGGCTGTCGGATTCTGCGTCCCCCAATACATGATGAACTTTCCGTCCGGCGAATAACTGACATCGTCGATGTTGGGGATCCCGGTGTTGATCGTGCTGCGAATCGTCCCGTCCACGTTCACCAGATTCAGCTCGATCTTGCCGTCATTGACGCAGCGCAGCGCCAATACGCTCGGTTCGACCGGATTCCACGCGGGGATCGTGACGCAGTCTGCCAGCGGACCCGAGAACAGCTCGCGGTCTCCGGCGCCGTCGGCAGCCATGGTTCGTAACTGGTGATGCTCTCCCAGTTGCATGTACACGATCGTTCCCCGGTCGGGCGAGAAGATCGCGTACTGCGGTCCTGTCGCGCCGTTGGTCAACTTCTTGCCGACAGCGCCGGTGACGGCGTCGATCTGGTACAGGTCCTCGCTGCCGTTGACGACCCGGGTCGCCAGCAGCACGTTGTCGGGTAGCGGTGCCGCATGGGGCATACCCAGCACCGGCAGCGGGTTGCTGGAACCCGAACCTATGGCGGTGCCGCCGGCAGCGACCGACGGACTGCTCGCCGGCGCGGATGATCCGGCCACGGTCGGCGAGGACGAGCCGGCGGCCGGTGTCGGCGTGCTGGCGGTATTCGCGACCCCGCCGATACCGGCGCATGCGGTCGCCGCGGCAAGCACGAACACTGCGGCGGCACTGGCTCCGACCAGGGCGAGACGCCGGGGGCCGCGACGGGGGTCGGTGGGCGTTGGGGTCGCGAAGTCCCGCTGTGATGTCACGGCCGTGGCGTGCTGATACCGCCGCGGCGTTGGGGGATGCTGCGCGTTGCGTGATCGTCCGTCGGTCGCGCTGTCGCCGAGCCATCGTTCCATGACCCACCATCCCCTGTCGCGACGATCGCTCGTCCTTCGGTCGCCGGCCGGTGAACACGGCCACGCGCAATCGTTCGGCTATGCTGTCGTCCCGGTCGGCCGGCCGACTCGCATGTGATCATCTTCCCGGCGCAGGTCCGGAGTCCATCAAACCTTCTGACGATGCCCAGCGTCTGCGGATTTTTCATTGCGCGGCGAGCCATCGCGCAAAGGACGGGTTGGACAGGCAGGCTGGTGACCGCTTGGTGCGGACCAGTTCGATCGCGTCGCCGCTGGGCATCCCGCCCAGCATGAGCGCGCGACACACCACCAGACTCGACCGGTTGAGTCCGGCCTGGCAGTGCACGAGTGTGGGCGCCCAGTCGCGGCTGTCATTGACCCATCGTGCGAGGCTGTCGACCTGGTCGAAGGCCTGATCGGTGCTGTCGTACATCCGCATGATCAGCGAGCTGTGCAGTTCGTGATGGACGGTGTACCTCTCCCAGGGGTACAGGGACACCAGATGTTTGATGAAGGTGGGCAGCACCAAACCGTCTTCACAACCGCCCAGCCACAGGTTGGGAACGATTTCGCTCATGAACGGCACATCGAAGGGCATCAGGCCGTGTGCGGAAACGCCCACCATATGCTGGGTCATCGGATCGAATTCGATATCGATCCTGGTCGGGTCCACTCTCACGGGTCGCGCCTCCTTCGGATGCCAGGGTAACCGCGGTGGCCCGGCAGCCGCCCGGTTCGGCCGGAATTCGGGCGATCGGATCTCGACGTGCCACGCGCGGCAGCGCGACCCGATGCGCTTTCTCCATTGCCCACCACAACACCGTGCCGACGCGTGGACGGCGGCGTTCGTACTGATGGCCCTGGCCGTGGTTGTCACCCGGGCCGTGGTGGCGGCGGTGGTCGCGACCCGCACGGGTCGTCCTGCCGTTTCCGACAACCTGCGCGCCGACCGTGTGAACCCGGTCAGCGCCGGTGCGCCCGACGCGTCGTCACGGGGGGCGACGACGGAGTGGCGGGTTGTCCGTGCAGCGACGCCCGGTCGACCTCGATACCGACCACGCGGGCAATACGGATGAGCGTGCGGTCGGAACTCAGCAGCGACGCGCCAGAGCGCCAGGCCACGGACGCGACCATGCACTGGACCATCCCCGTCGGGATGATCTCGGCGTGCCGCGAGCGTCGGTAGATGCGCATCGCGGCATCCAGGTCGACGGCGGCGTCGAAGCGCAACAGGTCGAACCGCAACATCAGTCGACGCAGGTCGTCTTCCCGTGGCCCGTGGTGTGCGCGCGCCAGCACCTCCATCACGACAGGCTCGGTGACAGCAAGCGGACCGTCGTTGTCGATCAGCGCAGTGAGTCGCTGTTCGACCGGGCTTCCTGTCGCCCGGTCGTATTCCACCCACGCGGAGGTGTCGGCCAGGATCACGCCGGCCCGCCAGGACGATCGTCGGGCTGCGGTACCTCCATCGCGTGTGCACCCCGCATGGCCAAAGCCTGTTCCCGGGTCATCGGCTGACCGGCCAGGTGGCGCAGGGCGAGTTCCACCGCCTCGGTCTTCGTCTTCACGCCGAAGCGATCCATGATCGCCTGAACGTAGACCTCGTCGATCTCGATATTCGTCCGCACGCGGGCCATGGAAGTAAGCTACGCCATCGCGTGTACCGGGGGTGTACTCCGTCGAGATGCCGTCGACGGACAAGACGGCACCCGCGGCCCGCTCGACCAGCGCACGGACCTGTGCCGGATCCCTGACCTGCAGCAGACATCAACGAATAGCGGTGTAGGGCAGGCCCATCACGCCGAGGGAAACCCGATCAAGCCCGGCCCTGCTGACCCGCCCGTACAGGTCGCGGGCGAGCTGCTTCACCAGCACCTCGACGGGGTCATTGAGAGTTCGCAGCGACTCCGCGGCTCGGGTGGCGACGGCACCGGGATCGCCGGAGCGGCGGCCCGGTCACACTTCGAGGTTGGAGTCGCGTGGTGTTTTCGCCGCGTCGTCCGAGGTCGCGAACGCGTCGGCCTCGTCGGCCAGATCGGCGTACTGGGCGTGCACTCTGTCGTACTCCGCCTGCGCATTGACGACCCGCGGATCGGTGCGGTTGCCGCCCGCCGCTGCGAGCGCATCATCGCGGGCCTTCCGCTTGGCGACGACCTCCTTCTCCAGGGCATCGTGACGCCTGCCGGCCTCGCCGTGGCTGGCCTCGAACATCTGCTCGGCCACCACGAATTCCGTGGATCCGCGGGTCAGCGGTCGGGACTTGGCTTCCTCGGCGACCTCTGGCTTGTTCGTGGTGCCGATCAGCCCGGTGATCTCCTTCGCCGAGCGATCCTTGCCGGCCAGCATCCGGGCCTGGTTGTAGAGCTGCTCGGCGTGCCTCGCTTCGTGATAGACCGTGCGCCGCAGGTTCATTCGCTTGTCCTGCGGCAGCGGGATCGGGTCGAGCAGCTGCGGGGTGATGAAGGCGGTCCATTCGCTGATCCGGAACCCGCCCTCGCCGCCGGTGTCGCCCTTGGACACCGCGGGAATCGGCGTGACCTGCTCCTCGGTCAGCGATGGGATCACCGCACCCCAGGCCGCGGCGAGCCGCTCGTCGATGCTCGACGCCGGTTTCAGGCCGTCGACCGCGTCATCGATCAGGCCGGAGTAGTGGGTGCGGTCAGTCTGCGTCGCCAGGCCGAATTCCAGCAGCCGGCTGAGCGTGCGCGGGCCGGCCATGCCGTCGCCCTTCAGCGGCGGGTGGGTGTCCTGGAAGGTGGCAATCGCGTCCAGGGTGGGGTCGTCGATCTTGCCGGTGGGTGCCGGAATGCCCAGCGCGGTCTGCATCTTGGTGATGAATGCCGGGGTGTACCGGTCGTGTTGGGACGCGTAGAAATTGCGTGCCTTTGCCCGTCCGGCCGGCGTGAGATCGGTGATCTGCACCGGCGGGATCGTCAATGTTTGATCGTCCAGCACGGTGACCGAGGACGGTGCGTTGGGGTCGAACTCGAGATCGCGGACCTCGGCACCGCCGGAGGGCTTGCGCGGGTTCGTCGACCTGTCGGGGGCGAGCGCGGTGATGTCGTTGCAGCTGGCCAGTTCTGGAACCTCGGATCCCGACAACACCTTTCCTCGGGTGAAGCTGCCCGGGTTGCCGCCCAGGCACATCGTCACCGGATCGCTGAACGACTTCACCACCACGCCGAGCGCATCGGCCAGCTGCTGCACCATCTGTGGATCGACTCCGGAGTTGCACGCTGCCAAGGTCAAAGAAGTGAGGGCCTTCCCGGCGATGGCCAGCTCGGCCTTTTTGGCCTGCACGGCGTCGAACGACATGCCGGTCGCCCGCGTGAAATGGACGTCGTCGCAGCCGCCCGAAGTCTTGTTCACCGGGCCGCCGAACCCGAAGAAGCCGCCTTCCCGTCCGGTGCCGTGGCCGATCAAGGTGACGTCCTGTTTCGCGGTGCCCCGGCCTTTCAGGGTGCTGATGAAGTCGTCGAACGATCCGAGTGCCGGGCCGCCGGCCGCCGCTTTGAAGTCCTGGCTCTGCGGTTCCCAACAATTCGTCACCGGTTTGCCGTCGGCGGTCTTCCGGTGGGCCGCGTTGAATTCCTCCTGCTCGTTGAGCGGCTGGGCGAATCCAGCGGCGGCCATCCGGTCGCGTTGCACCGGCATTGCTGTTGCCGCGGAGGCATCCTCGAGTTTCTGCAGCGGTTCGTCGCTGGTTTCCTGAGCCGTGTCGATCCCCGTATCAAGTTCAGCGGCGAGCTTCTGCTCGGGTGGGCAGTCGCAGTCGGAATTCGGTCCGCAGCGCTGGAGCGCGAAAGCGATCAGCCGGCCGACCGCCCTGTTGCCCGCACTCGCTTGCAGCGCGAGCAGATCTCCGCCGGGATGGTGGGCACGGGTTGTGCCCGCCCGGCTGCGGGGAGTGCTGGCCCGATCCGCGGTCTGACCACCATCACGCAGACGGTGTTCAGCGCGCATCGCCCGACCTCCCGTCAGGTCCTCAGTTCGGCATCCAACCATGGGAAATGACCCCTGACCAGGGATTTCACTGAAGCTTGCCCTTTCGGGCAAACTGCACCCGGGACAGATTCAGGCGGGTCGGCGACCGTACACGGCGAACATCGTGAGCGCGCAGAACAACCGATCCCGTCGGCCGGCGTCCTCGATGTCCAGCACGAACCTTTCGGCCATGACGCGGTCGATCATGCCGTGGTCGCCCAGCTGCTCCATCACGGTGCGAAGCGGAAAGAACCCGATCGGTGCGTCGTCCGTGTCGGGGTTCCAGTGGGTCCACACCTGGGTGGCGGCGGTGATCTCGACGTCCACCAGCCCAAGATCACGGCAACGGTTCAGCAGCCTGCCGCCCACGTCGTAGCCGGGGCCGCGAACGGCGCGGAACGCTTCGGTCACGGCGGCGTGCACGTCGGGTTCGATCAGGTCGAACATCAGGCTGCGCCAATCGGTGTCCGCGATGACCACGCGGCCGCCTGGACGGACGACCCGCACCATTTCGGCGAGCGCCCGTTCGGGGGCGGGTACCCATTGCAGCATCCGTTCGGAGCGGCACGCGTCCATGTCGCCGTCCGGGAGCGCAAGGGCTTGCGCGTCGCCGACCCCGAATTCGGCGTTCGCGCCGGCCTCGGCAGCGCGTCGACGGGCGACATCCAGCATCGCTGTGCTGGCATCCAACCCGAGAACATGCCCGGCCGCGCCGACATCCCCGCAGAGCCCGATGGTGACATCGCCTGGGCCGCAACCGACATCGACGATCCACTCACCGGGTTGGAGGGCGAGGTGGCTTCGCTCCCAGGATTTGAGGTACCGGACGGCCGGCCACCTCGCGGTGGCGTCCATGGTGGCCACCGGGAAGTCGGTGTCCGGTTGCCTGTCGACGGTCGTGAAGCCGGCGGACACATCCGGAGCATCGCCGGACTGGCTCGGCGCCATCAAACAACCGTACTGACGCCAGTAGGATCGCGAGTCGGCAGTTTGGCGGGCGGAACGGTTCGGTTGGCGCCCCGTCCATCGAGGTGAGCGGAAGGCGGATCCAATGAGCCCGGACACCACCGGCGATCTGGGTACCGTCCTGGGTGTCTGGGGTCATCCCGACGACGAGGCCTATTTGTCGGCCGGCTTGATGATGCGCGCGTTGGCCAACGGCCACCGGGTGGTGTGCGTGACCGCGACCAGGGGCGAGGCCGGCTTCCCGGCCGACGACCCGAGCTCCATCGACGAGCGTCAGGCGGTCCGTGAGGCCGAACTTGCCGCCTGCTTGGGCGTTCTCGGTGTCACCGAGCATCGTTGGCTCGGTTACGGCGATGGACGGTGCGCCGATGTTCCCGATGAAGAAGCGGTTGCCGTCCTGGCGGAGGTGATGACCGAGGTTCGGCCGGACGCGGTGCTGACCTTCGGGCCTGACGGCGGCACCGGCCACCCCGACCATGTCGCCGCGTGCCGCTCGAGCACCCTCGCGTTCGAGCGTGTGGCATTGCCGCGGCTCGCGGCTGCTGTATTCGACCAAGACCCGGGATTGGGACAACCGGATCTACGCCGGTGTCGATCGAAGCACGATCATGATGGTCGAGGGCCTGGAACCGGAGGCCGTCGACCCGAGCGAGTTGGCGGTCTGGTTGACGTGTGACGACGCCATGGTGACTCGGAAGGTCGACGCACTGCGGGCTCAGGTCAGCCAGGTCGAGCCGTTCGTGCAGGCCATTGGCGAGGATGCCTTCACCGAGTTGGTGCGGGAAGAGTTCTACCGCGAGCCGCGGGCCGGTGACGAGGAGATGATGCGCCGGTTTTCGGCGCCGTGATGACGGACATCCAAACCCTATCGACATCAATTGACCGACGTGCGTGAAAGAGAAATGCCCGCTACACATTGGTGAAAACGGCGGTGACGCTTCGGGACTCGAGCATCCGTTCGATGTCCGACCTATCGCTGGTGATCACGATGTCGCCCGGATCCGTGAGCAGCGCGACATGCCCGTCGACAACATCAGCCGTTCCGGTTCGCGCCAGCAGTTCACCGATGCGGCGGCCGACAGCAGTGTCGACGGAGACGATGTTCATGCCGGCAAGGGTTCTGGCCAGGTTCGCTTGACGTGCGCCGTCGCTCCAGGCCTGCGCGACGACGGCGGCGCTGGTCCGGACCGGAATGCGCTCGCGTTGGGCAATCCTGAGCAGGGCACCGACACGGCGGTCATTGTTGTCGATCGCGATAAGCCCACCGGCATCGAGCACGATCGCCACGTCAGCTCGCTCGCCGGGAGTTGGCGCCGCTGACACCGAGCACACGGGCGGCGGCGTCCAATTCGTCGTCAGTGAAGGGACCCTGCTCGGCCTCCCATACCTCCAGGGCTGCTCCGAGGAGCTCGTTGCGCAGATGATCGCTGGCCGCTTGACTGAGCCAGCGGGAGACACTGATCCCGGAACGCGCAGCGGCGTCCCTGACAGCCTGGCCCAGTTCGGGGTCCATGGTCACTGACAACCTGTCGACCTGCATACATACAGTCATATCACATACGATCGTATGCAAGCCCAAGCCCGGGTGATCGCGCGGCACCTGGCGGCCCTCCGCTTGGTCGATCAGCACACCTGCCCCGAGGGTTCGCCCTCGTCGCAGCCTGAGCGCCGGACTGTGCGAGCCGGGATGGATCAGCACCGCGCGCCGACTGCCCTGGCGTCGGCTGGACCCTGGCGTTGACGGCCGCTTGCGTGTGTGAATTGAGCATGCTGTGACAGCTGGGATTCCTGTGACGAACGCCGCGCTGGCAGGGCTCCGGATCCACGGCCCTGTCGGGGGTGGATCGTATGGTGTGACTCTCACCGAGAGGGGGTCGCGAGGTGCTTGCGACAGCGGAAACGATCGCCATGCCAACGCCAACTCCCATTGCCGCGGCCGCGGCAACGGCGATGGCCGCACGGACGAACCGTGCTCTGCCCGACCCGTTGGCGGAGGCACCCGACGGGTACCGGCACCTGCTCGAACGGCTGCTCGGCGGCGCCCGGGTCCGGTCGGAGCGGATCAACCTGGTCGACGCCGCGGCGGCGGTGTGGAGCCGACCAGGGTTCGACACCCTGATGTCGAGCCCGACCCTCACCTTCGAGCCTTTCGACTACCAGTTGCAGACCGTCGCCACGGTGCTGGGCCGCATGCGCGGCCGGGCGATCCTGGCGGACGAGGTCGGACTGGGCAAGACCATCGAGGCGGCCCTGGTGCTGTCCGAGCTACGGCTGCGCGGGCTGGCGCGACGCGTCCTCGTTATCACTCCGGCGGGTCTGGTCGACCAGTGGCGGGAGGAACTCGAGCGCAAGTTCTGCCTGCCGACGATCGTTCCGCGGCGCGGCGAATGGGAAAGCTCCGACGAATCGCCGGTCGTCGTCGTCTCGATCGCCACCGCTCGCCGCGATCCGACCAGGTCTGCCCTGGTCGGCGAACCGTGGGATCTCATCGTCGTGGACGAGGCTCATCGACTGCGGAACCCACGGTCGGCCTCCGGCAGGTTGGCCCGCGAACTCACCTCCCGCTACCTGTTGTTGTTGACCGCGACGCCGGTGGAGAACCGGCTGTCCGACCTCTACGAACTCACCAGCCTGGTCGCTCCCGGACTGCTCGGAACGCCCGCGGGCTTCCGCCGGACCTATGGCGCGGACGCCATCACGCCTCAGCTGCGACGGCTGCCGGAGTTGCGCCGCAAGGTGTCCGAGGTGACCATTCGCCACCGGCGCAGCGAGGTCGCGCTGCGGCTGCCGCATCGCCTCGCGGAGACCACGCTGATCGCGCCGTCCGCCGAGGAATCCGAGCTCTACGCAGGTATCGCCGCTCGCATTCGCCAGGAAGGCCGCGATGCGCCGGCCGGCCGACGGTTGACCTTGCGGTCGGTGGCACGACTGGCGGGTTCGAGCCCGATGGCCGCGGCGCCGACGCTGGCGAAGTTGGGGTGGACCGATCTGGCGGAGCGGGCAAGGTCCGTGGAGCGCCCGGCGAAGATCGCGACGCTGGTGCATCGGCTGCGTCCGCATGTCGAGGCTGGACGAAAGGTGCTGGTGTTCACCGCTTTCCGGGAGACGCTGGCTGCGCTGGCCGACGCGCTGGAGCGCGAGGGTATTCCGGCGGCCGTCTATCACGGAAGCCTGACCCGCACGGCGAAGGAGGCGGCGATGGCGGAGTTCCGCCACACGGTGCCGGTCCTGCTCAGCACCGAATCTGCCGGCGAGGGAAGGAATCTGCAGTTCTGCCACGTCATGATCAACGTCGACCTGCCGTGGAATCCGATGCAGATAGAACAGCGTGTCGGCCGACTGCACCGGGTCGGACAGGTCAATGACGTGCTGGTCACCAACCTGGTCGCCAGGGACACCATCGAACAGCAGATCCTGTCGGTGTTGGAGGCGAAGATCAATCTGTTCGAGCTGGTCGTCGGCGAGCTTGACATGATCCTCGGGCGGATCGACGACGACTTCGACTTCGAAACATCCGTGTTCGACGCCTTTCTCGCCGCTCGTGATGATGCAGATTTCCGAACCCGGCTCGAGGACCTCGGAGCCAAGCTGGCCGATGCCAGAAGCGACTACATCGGTGCCCGCGGCAGGATGGACGAGCTTGTCGGGAGTCAGGAATCATGACTGTCGCGGATCCGGGCCTGGACTTCTGGCTGCAGTACGTGAGTGCAGAGGGCGGCGTCCACGAGCGGTCCGGCGATTCGACGCTGGTTCTGCTGCCGGAGACCCTGCAGGACAGGCACGAGCAGCCGCAGGACATGACCATCACGACGGATCCCGAGGTCGCACGGGAGGACGGTGCACTCCTGTTGACGGCCGGCCACCCGCTGTTGGCCTCGGCGGCCGAGGCGGTGCTCGCCGACGGCGACGTCGGGTGTGTTCGGCTTGCCCGCCCGGCGGCCCGTCCACCGGACGCCGAGCAGCTGGAGGCCCGCGCCCGCGACCAGTTCGCCGCGGACCACGGGCGTATCGACCTGACGGGCGGCCCGCGACCCGCCGTTCGGACGATCCTGCGCGTCAGCTCATTGGTCACCTTCGCGCTGTCCGCCGACGATCACTTCCAGGAGCAGATCGAGTGCTGGATCGATGTCGCCTCCCGACTGCCGTTCACGGACGAGATCGGCGGCGAACTCTCCGCTCTACTGTCCGTCGAGCACGAGGAGCGAGATCAGCTCCAGCCGGACGATTCGAACCTGCTGCCTGCGCTGGCCGAGGCCGATCTGGAGATCCGCCGACGAGGAGAGCAGCGTCGAGATCTCCTGGCGGGCGGGGTTCAAAAGGCTCATCGTGAAGAGGTTCGTCGGGCCCGCGAGTACTACGAGCAGGTTGCGGACTCGCTGCGCAAACGGATGTCCGGAGCGGCCGCCGACAAGGTCGCTGCCTACGGGGCTCGCCTGGCGAGCACCGACGCGGAGCGTGACCGGCGGCTCGCGGAGATCGACGAGAAGTACAAATCCGCGTTCAGCTGCCTGCCCTTTCGCCTGCACGTCGTCGGCGTGCCCGCCCTGCGGGTCGAGGTCGACGTACGCCGCGGAAACAGGCGCTACCCGGTCGAGCTTGACTGGCTGCTTCCGCTGCGCACGTTCGCGCCGATGCGATGCCCGGATTGCGGATCGACGGACAGGCTCGTGGCCGGAAAGTCGTCGCTCGGGTGTCGCCGTTGTCAGCCGTCACGGGTGTCACAGTAAGGTGTCACCCGGCGAGTCTTCACCCGGTGCCTCGAGGGGGACTGCTCCGGGCTTCAGTGTGATCGAGAACGGCGAGTCCGGATCGTCAATCGCCTGGACCACGGCGGGACACAGTGCAGGAGGAACGTATGTGCGGCCGTCGGCCGTCGATACGAAACCCCATTCGTCCAGTTGGTCGACGATGTTCAGGACCAGGGTGAAGGCGATTCGGCTGATCGCCTCGGAGAGATCTTCCGGGACATCTACCGACAGCTCCTCGGGGAGATGTCCCGACTTGTTGTCGTGCATCGGTCTGGCCAACGACCTGAGCAAGGACAGGTCGGCTCCGTCGGGTCGGCACAGGGAGGCAAGCACCGCCAGCAGGAGGCCGACGACGGTGTCGTCGATCCAGGGCAAGTCGCTGCCGGCATAGATCAGGCCGTCCAGCAGCGAATCGACAGCCCCTCTGGCACCAAGTATTTGAACGGACAGATCAGTGGCACTGAAGATGTCGGAATTCGGACCAGGACGCGCCGTGGTGCTCGAAATGTCGATCATTCCGATGGCTTCGGCAACGCTCCAGGGCGCGGCCAATTCGGGCCAGTCCCACATCGAGTTCGGGGCGGCGCCTTCGGTGGTTGCCACGCCGAACCGGCGGCCCCATTCCGCGGTGTCGCCCCGGCGCATCGCCCCGGTCGAGGTGACCTTCCGGCCTGGACGGGTCCATTCGGCCAATGCGAGTATCCGCGTCAACAGCGGGGTGCGCAGCAGGGCGGCGAGTTCCGACCGAGCATCCGGCACGGTGATCCGCAGTGGCTTGTCGACATCGAAGCCGATCGCCGCGATTCCGGCATCGATTGTTGCCCGCAGGTCAGCCAGGATGTCCTCAGCGCCGAACGCCCCCACGCCTCCGACTTCTTCGTTGTCCGATTCTTCGTTGTCCGATTCTTCATCCCACAACCACGGATCGTCGGATCTCAGATTGTCAGGGAGATGCGGCAGCATGCCCGGTCCATCGGTGAGCCGCTTCCGCCACTCGTAGGGCATGTCGTTGTAGCGCTGCATGAATCCATCGATGGCGCCTGCCTCGGTGATATCGATTCCTTCGTCGACGGCGAGCTGCATCAACCGGCCGGCCATCGACAGCCGGCCCGGGTCGTTGAATCGTCGGGGAAGATCGTCACCGAGACCGGACAGGGCGGCGCGGGTCGCGTCGGCGTCGTTGTGCGATTTCCACCGACCGGTCACCACCAGGAAGTCGATATAAGTCAGCATGGCGGGCACCAACGTCGCGATGTAGCGGTCGTCGACGCCGACGACCTTGCGCGGAATGACCTGCCCGACCACCTCTGCAGCGGTCACCGGGTTCCAATCCGCCGGGTTGGGTTCGCCGAGATAGCTGCTCTTCAGCTCGCACGCCATGCGGACGATGTCCGCGGTCTCGCCGAACTGTTGCGGGTCCGGCTCACGTTCGGCCAGCCAGCGATCGAAGGCACCGAGCACGCGGTCGATCATGTGTTCGGCCGTCTCGGGCGTCTCGGGGGCGCTGGTCCGCGAGTGCCGCTTCTTTGTTCGTTTGGTCGCCACTGGAGTCCTGTGATCGGGGGTCATTGCCGGTCGTCAGGCTATCGGGGAAGGTAGATGGCCGAGGGACCAGCCGTCCCCCAGAACCGCGGACAGTCGATATGCATAGGCATATCTGTCGGATATGCTGGTATGCATGCGGACGACGATGAACCTTCCGGACTCGCTGATGCAGCAGGTACGCAAGCGCGCAGAAAGCGACCGCCGGACGGTCACCAGCATTGTCGAGCAAGCCCTTCGCGAGTTGCTGGCCCGCGATGAAGGCGTTCCCGAGAAGGACGATCTCTTGCCGACCTATCGTGCGCCGGGAAGTCACCCGCTGGTCGACATCGACGACCGCGATACGCTCTACGCCGCCTTGGACGCCGAGCGTCCCGGGTGATCCTGCCCGATGTCAACGTCCTCATCTACGCCTTCTACGAGAACGCCGACGAACACCTTGCGTATGCGCGTTGGCTCAACCAGGCGCGTCGGGACGGCGAGGAGTTGCTCTACCCAGACGGAGTTCTCCTTGGCTTCCTGCGGATCG
>Ga0208716_1000019_pt1 | contig 50388 bp, 42 predicted proteins | sample NGESurdeep092012_8_FD_184482 | JGI IMG/M metagenome (GOLD analysis project Ga0208716, IMG submission 184482) | Arctic peat soil microbial communities from Barrow, Alaska - NGEE Surface sample 415-3 deep-092012 (SPAdes) | ecosystem: Environmental > Terrestrial > Soil > Wetlands > Peat ...
GGCGGAACCACCGCAGCCGCCGGCGGAACCACCGCGGCCGCGAGTGCGGCGGGAACGGCGGCAGCTGCGACAGGAGCTGCCACGGGCGCAACAGCAGCCGCGGGTGCCGGTGCTCTCGTGACAGCGGGCGCCGCGGGTGCGGCCACCGGCGCGACCGGGCTGGTCGCGGCGCTCGGCGGGGTGTCGGTTGTCGGTTGGGTCGCGGTCGGCGCGGTCGCCGCTGCCGCGGTGATCGCCGCGGCGGTGATCGCAGTGTCCGGCGACACGTCGACCACTAATTCCGCGGATCAAGCGTCGCCGGCGAGCTCCGCGTCGAGTGTCGTCAGCGAGACGGAGTTCACCGACGACACCCTGTCCAGCGGCACCATCGCGCTGACCGAGCCGGCGACCGAGACCGCGGTTACAACGGATACATCGATCATCGACACCACCGCGGAGACAGTCACCGACACATCCGTCACCGACACCAGCGTGACGGACACCAGCACGACGGACACCAGCACGACGGACACCAGCACGACGGACACCAGCACGACGGACACCAGCATCGTTGCGGAACTCAGCCCGGCGGTGCTCACACCCACCAATCTCACGATCAGTCAACCGTTGATCGCGGGCGGCACGGGTGCCTTCAGCCTGACGGTCAAGAACACGGGCCAGCTGGATTCCGATCCGAACGTCCCACTGGACATCACGCTGCCGAGTGGGGTGACCGTTCAGTCCGTCGACGTGACGCCGGGCGCCTTCGGTTTGCGACGGGCGGCCAACGGTTTCTCGCTGGCCAGGGCACCGGCCGAGTGCCTGCCCGCCGAAGGACTGACCTGTTCCGTTCCGTTGGGTGTGGTCGCGCCGAATGCCTCCGTCGTCGTGACCATCACGGTGAACGTCCCACCCGACCTGCGGCCCGATACGACGGCCACGGTCAGTGTCAGGATCTTCGGGGTGGAGCTGTCGACAACGATCGGACCGGACCAGATCCAGGCCGGGATCGCGAGTCTGACAGAGTCGCCGAGCGGTCCCTACTTCGCTCCGTCCACGGCCGTTCTCGACATCACCGTTACCCCAAGGGACGGCGTCACGACGCCCGGACCGCTGACGTTCGTGCTGACCGGCGAAACGTGGTTCGGCGGCGCCCCGGCCAACTGCAGCGCAGTAGACGCCCCGACCCAACAGATCACCTGCACCGACACCGGACCGACCGTGTCAGGGGTGACCGTCAACATCGGGCCGGGCCAGTCCGCCGGCGCCCTCCCGCTGACCGTCATGGACGCCGGCGGGCGGGTCATCTCGTTGACGAACCCTCCGCAGGTCATCCCGATGGATCTCTCGCCCATCCAGACCGGCGACATCTTCGCGGGCCGCGGCCAGCTTGCCTCCCTGCAGGTCACGAACAACGGCACGGTTCCCTCCCCGGCCACCGCGATCGGTTACTCCCTGCCGCCCGGAGTCAGCGCCGCGAGCATCGATGCGGGCGCGGGGGCGTGCGTGCCGACGGCCGATGCCCCCTGCCTGCTGCCACCGGTCGACCCCGGAACGGCGACGACCGTCACCTTCACGTTGGCCGCCGACCCGGGCGCGAGCGGGACCGGGATGACGGTGACCATCGCCGGGAGGACGCAGACCGCCGGACTCACCGTCCTCAGCCCGTACATCGCGGTTGTCGCTTCGCCCGACAGCCCCTACCTGCGGCCCTCCGTGACCACGCTCAACCTGCAGATCAGCAGTGTTCGCGGGATCGCCAACCCGGGTCCGCTGACCTTCACGCTCGGCGGGACCAGCACATTCAGCGACCGCCCCGATTCCTGCCGGCCTGTCGGCAATGCGCTGACCCAGCAGCTTTCCTGTGATGTCAGCCCGATCGACGGATCGTCGCAACTGGGCGGACTGACCCTGCGTATCCCCGCGCTTCCGGTCATCGATGCATTGCCGCTCAGCGTCACCGATGCAGGTGGGCGGCGGGTTGGCATTTCCGACGGCTTCGGCCAGCCGCTGGCACTCACGGCCGCGGGCAACCTCAGGCTGGTGTCGATCAACCCAGCGGCTCTGACGGCAGGCGGCGGCAGCGGAACCGCGTCGATGACCGTCACCAACGACGGCGGGTTGACAACCGCATCGACCCCGATCACCACGCGGTTCACGGTCGGCGGTGCCCCCACCTCCACGGTCGCGGTCACCGCCATTCACGTCGGCGACGTCGACTGCAATCCGGCCGGCCAGACCTGCGCGCTCCCGCCGCTCGACCCGGGTGCGAGCCGAACCATCGCCTTCGAGCTGAGCGCGCAGTCATCCGCGCCGGCGGCGGTGACGTTCACGGTCGACATCGGCGGGGACATCGGCGGGACCACGGGCAGCGCCACCATCACGATCGCGCCGGGGATCGTGGGGCTGGCGGTTTCCCCGGCTAGCCCGTACGACGCCCCGTCCAAGACGTCCATGACGATCACCCTGATGCTCAAACCGGACGTCACCCACCCCGGTCCGGTCACGCTGACGTTGCCCGACTCCCGCAGCAGCTTCATCGCGGCCCCACCCAACTGCGACCCGGTCGACGACAACGGATCGGCCCAGGTCACCTGCCGCATCTCCGTCGAGGACAGGACCATCGCCGGGCTCGGCCTGAGCATCACCGCTGTGCAACCCGAGGGCCCGCTGCCGTTGACCGTCACCGATGCCGGGAACCGCACGGTCAGCCTGGACGACAGCCCGGGCTTGCCGATACAGGTCGTCACCGGACCGGCCGACGTCAGCCTGGCGATCCAGCAGAGCACCGCCCTCCCGGCCGGGGGCACCGGCCCTATCTCCGTCACGGCTGAGAACCGCGGCGGTCGGCCGACGGGCGAGGGGCCGATCCACTACTCGTTCCCGGCCGGCGTGACGGTGACCCGCATCGACGTCGACGGTGTCGCCTGTGCCACCGCGGAGCAGGACGCCTGTGTTCTCCCGCCGGTCGGCCCGCTCCAGTCGCGCACCGTCACCTTCCAGCTCGCGGCGCTTCCCACGGCGCAATCCGACAGGCAAGGGGCGTTCACGATCGCTGGGCAGCACGCCCCCTTCACGCTCTCGGTAGCCACCGGCATCGCCGGTCTCGCGGCATCGCCGGACAGCCCGTACTTCGCGCCGTCGACGACGGCCATGGACATCGCGGTGACCACCGCGCCGGGCGTTCCGGACCCAGGTGAGCTCACCTTCACGCTGACCGAGGACCAGTTCACGTTCGACGGCTCGGCGGCCGGGTGCACGGCTTCCGCCACCGACCCTGCCCACGAGGTCACCTGTCCGGGCAGCTCGATCACGGGCCTGACGCTGAAGATCCCGCGGGTGCAGGTGGCCGGCCCACTGCCACTGCGCGTCACCGACGCCGGTGGACGGAATATCACCGACCTCCTCAGGGATTCCGCCGACAGCGAGCTGAAGGTGGAAGCCGGGCCACCGAAGCTGGCCATCACGGCGCTGCAGGCCGAGTCGCTCCATACCGGCGGTACCGGGTCGGCGTCGTTCATCGTGAGCAATGACGGCGGCCTGAGTTCACCGCCGACCGACATCGACATCACCACGCCAACCGGCGTCGAGATCACCAGCGTCCAGACCGCGGGTACGTCGTGCCTACCGGCTCCGGGGAGCCCCTGCCAGCTTCCGCCAGTCGACCCCGAATCCAAAGCCACCGTCACGGTCAATCTGACTGCCTTGCCCTCGTCCAGGGGTGGCCAACTGGTCGTCAGGATCGGCGAGGCGTCCGCAAGTGCCGACCTGGTGGTGACGAGCGGGGTGACGGGTGTGGCTGTCTCCCCGAACGGCCCATACCTGGCGCCGTCCACCGTTGCACTGGCCCTGCAGGTCGGCCACCACGGTGTGACCGACCCCGGCCCGCTGACCCTGACACTGACCGGCGGAGTGAGGTTCACCGCGTTGCCCGGCGCGTGCTCGCTGGACGCGGTCGGCAATCAGATCGTGCCACCGACCCAGCAGGTCAGCCGCGACGGCGACTCCGTCGACGGCCTAGAGATGTCCATCGACGAGAACCAGCCCGGCGGCCCGCTGCCGCTGGTCGTGACCGATGCCGCCGGCAACCAGATAGACGACGTCAGGGACGGCGACGGCCAGCCCCTCGAGGTTGTCCCGGCGGCACCCACCCACCTCGCGCTGTCGCCCATCCCCCCGCTGACCTTCACCGCAGGCACCACCAGGACGGTCACCGCGATCGTGACGAATGACGGCGGCCGGCCGTCCGACCCGACGCCGATCACCTGGTCGACCACCACCGGGATCACCATTACCTCGATCACGGTCGGCGGCGCCCCGTGCGCGCTCGGCGATTGCTCACTCCCATCGCTGGCCGCCGGCCAACACACCACCGTGCTCGTCGCCGTGGATGTGCCGCCCACCGCGCACGACGGTGACTTCACCGTCAGCGCCGGCGACGAGCCGACCACCGCTTCGGTGAAGGTCAAATCCGGCGTCGCCGCACTCCAGGCCGGCCCCGACGGCCCATATGTGATCGGACAGGCGTCCGTGGTCACGATCACGGCGACTCCGGCGAGCGGCGTGGGCACCCTCGGCGCCTTCACCCTGCAGCCCACCGACCCCGGTCTGCGGCTCGGTCCGGCCCCTGCCGGCTGTCAGCCGGAGGGCCCGGGCGGACTGCGCTGCGCCGGCCCGATGATCACCGACCTGCCGTTGGACGTCTCGGCGACCGCGCAGTCCGGCCCGCTACCACTCCTGGCGACCGATGCCGGCGGGCGCCCACTGGAGATGACCGATGACCAAGGCCGTGATCTGGCGATCGTCCAGCCGGGTCCCGCGGTGCTTGAGGTCACCGCGCCGGCGCTGACCGATCCGGCCTACGCCGGCGGGACCTCGGTGATGACGCTGCAGGTGGCGAACGGCGGGCAGCGGGCTTCCGAGCCGTCCCCCATCGTCGTCGACACCCCGCACGGCGTCAGCGTCAGCACGGTTGCCGTTCGCGGGGCCGACCCGTGCGAGCCGTCAGCGACGAGTCCGTGCACGCTGCCCGTCATCCTCGCCGGTCATTCGGTCGACGTGACGGTGGACCTGTCCCTGGATCCGGACGCGCAGGACGGATCGCTGCAGGTCACCACGGGCCGTGCCGCACAAGTGGTGCAACTCGTTGTGCTGCCGGGTGTCTCAGCGCTGCGAGGTGCGCCTGACGATCCCCTGCCGACCGGCGCCACCTCGGTGCTGCAGGTCAGCGCGAATACCCAGGAGGGCGTCGCCGATCCAGGGCCGATCACCTTCCCGCTGGTGTCCGGCGGCGTGTCCATCGTCGGCTACCCGACCAACTGCCTCCCCAGGACAACCGATCAAGGCACCGTCATCGACTGCGCCGGGCCGGTGATCACCGGCCTCGGCGTGTATGTCGGTCCGAAGGTCCCGGTGGGCCCGCTGCCGCTGGCCTCGGACCTCGCCGGCAACCGCACAATGCCGATCACCGACAGCAACGGCGTTCCGCTGCGGGTCGGGCCGCCGCTACCGCCCGGCCACCTGACCCTGTCTGCTCCGCAGGTCACCGGGCAGTCGACCGCGGGAGGCACCGGCACCCTCACGCTGACCGCCACGAACAGCGGCGGACAGCCGTCAACGCCGTTGCCGTTCACCGTCACCACCCCGGCCGGAGTGACCGTCAGCTCGATCCAGGTCGCCGGCCAACCGTCCTGCACTCCCACGGCCCAACAACAGTGTGTATTGCCGCCGATCGACCCGACGCGCAGCGCGGACATCACCGTGACCCTGGCCGTTCTGCCCACCGCGCAGAACGGCCCGCTCACCCTGTCCGTCGAGGACACCCATGACGGATCGGTGTCCACCGACCTGGCCATCGGGCCGGGGGTGTCGTTGCTGGTCGCGACCCCGGCCACGGTGCTGCCGGCCGGCGCCACCAGCACATTGAGACTGGAGGCGAGCCTGCGGCCCGGAGTGACCGATCCCGGCCCGATCACCTTCCCGCTGCAGGACGACGGCGTCTACGTGAACGGCTACCCGCCCAACTGCCGGTCCACCGGGGCGGCCATCGAGTGTTCTGGTCCGCACATCGATGGCTTGGCGCTGTTCGTGTCCCGCGACCACCAGCTCGGTGCTCTGCCGCTGCAGGCGCGGTTCGCCGGCGGCCAGACCTTGGCCATCGCCGACAGCGAAGGACGCCTCGTGCAGGTGGGCGCGCCAGTGCCGCCGGCCCATCTGGCGCTGTCCGGGCTGCAGCCCGGGGAGCCGACGATCGCCGGCGGCGCCGGCACCGTGGCATTCACCGCGACCAACGACGGGGGCGAGACGTCCCAGCCGACACCGATCACCGTGACCACCCCGCCGGGGGTCGCGGTGGCGCGGATCGACCTGGCGGGGATCGACCCGGCGATCGACCCGGCCGCCGCGTCGTGCGCCCCGTCCGATCGCATCCTGTGCCGGCTGCCCGCGATCACCGCAGGTCAGAGTGTGCAGCTCACGGTCGCGCTGACCGCGAAGACGCAGGCCGAGGACGGTCCGCTGACGGTGGCCGCCGGCGGGGCCACGGCGTCCCTCAAACCCCTGGTCGTGCACTCCGGCATGAGCTCGATCGTCGGCACGCCCGGCGGTCCGTTCACCCAGGATTCGACGACCGCACTCACCCTCACCACACAGCCAGCGGTGGCAACGCCAGGAGCGGTCACACTGACCCTGGGCAGAGGTGACGTCTCCTTCGGCAACGTGCCCGAAGGCTGCGCCGGGAACACCGATCAAGTCGGTCAGTCGGGGGCGGCTCAAGCGGTCGGGAATCGCTCGGGGGACGACCATGCGACCCGCCAGATCACCTGCGCCGGACCGGTGATCGCGGGGCTGCCGCTGATCGTCGGCGAGCACCAGCCCGCCGGACCACTGCCACTGACCGCCACCGATGCCGGTCACCGGGACGTCCCGCTGACCGACCAGGAGGGACGGCGACTGACAACCGCCCGCGCTCCTGCCCGGCCCGAGCCGGGCATCACCCAGGTGACTGACCCGCTGATCATCGGCGGGCCGGGCGACGCGGCGATGACCGTGCACAACGCCGGCGACCCGCCGGCCGCTCTCGGCTGGCAGGTCACCGACGTCAGTGCACCGCTGCGGGCCGGCGGCTCCGCGTCGGCGACGGTGGCGATCACCAACACCGGCGGCCAACCGGCGCCGCCGCGGACGGTGCTGGTGACCCCGCCCGCGGGGATGGGGATCAGCGCGATCACCGCCGGCGACGGCGGGCTGTGCTCCGCTCCCGGGCAGACCTGCACCCTGCCGCCGATCGCCCCAGGAGCGACCACCACGGTGACGACGGCGGTCACGGCCGCGCCCGATGCGCACGACGGCAGCCTCGAGCTCACCAGCGGCGATCAGCGACTGGACGTGCCGTTGATCGTGGAAGGCGGAGTGCAGGCCGTCACCGCGGAGAGCCAGGATCCGCTGGTCCGCGGCTCCACCGCCCGACTGCAGGTCGCCGTGGCCGCGTACCAGGGGGTCACCGACCTCGGCCGGTACCTGCTGGAGCTGCGCACCGACCAGGCCTGGTTCTCCGGCTATCCCGCCAGCTGCCAACTGCCGACCGGCCAGGCCGCCCATCCCACCGCTCTCACCTGCACCGGCGTCACGCTGGACGGCCTGCAGCTGACTCTCGCCGGCGACCAGCCCAGCGGGTCGTTGCCACTGGTCGTCGTCGACCCCGGCGGCCGGTCCTTGCCGGTGACCGACGCGAGCGGGGGACCGCTGATGGTCGTCGAACCGTCACCGGCGACGGCCCAGACCCAGACCCAGACCCAGACCGACGGTCCGGTCACCACGCCGCCACCTGCCAGCCCGCCGAGCACGAGCCAGCCGGCAGCGGCGATCGCAGCGACTCCCCCCGAGTTGCCCTCGGTAGCGCCGCCGTCCGGGGCCGAGCCGAGCACCGCGCCGACGGCCGGGAACACGCCCGGCACCACATCGACACCGGCCGCCGGGCCCTCATCACCCGCCAGATCCGCGGCCCCCACCTCCGCGCCCACGGCGCGAACCAGGGCGACCAGGGGGATACGCTAGCTCGGTGCCCTGACCTGCACCGACACCGCGCCGACGTCTGGGCGGGTCGCAGGTTGCGGCGTCGAGAGGATCCCCACAGGGCGGCGATGATGGGCGTGTAACCCGCTGATCAGGGGCGGATTACCCGTAGACTCGCTAAGTGTCCCTGATAGAAGCGGTGCGTGAGCGCCTGCCCGTCAAATACCGGGAAATGGCGAAGTTCCTGGTCGTCGGCGGTATCTCGTATGTGTTGGATGTCGGGCTGTTCAGCCTGATGTCCCACACGGTGCTGGAAAACAAGGTCGTCACCGCGAAGGCCATCAGCATTCTGGTGGCGACCATCGTCAGTTACGTGCTCAACCGGGAATGGTCGTTCTCGCGCCGGGGCGGACGCGAACCACGCCACGAGGCTATGCTGTTCTTCCTGGTCAACGGCCTGGCGTTGCTCATCAATCTGATCCCGCTGGCAATGTCGCAATACGTATTCGGATTCAACGCCTCGAATTACCCACGACTGACCGTGACGATTGCCGACTTCATCTCGGCAAACGTGATCGGCACCATTCTCGGTATGGCCTTCCGCTTCTGGGCGTACCGGCGTTTCGTTTTTCCGGAGGAACTCGAGCCGCACCCGATGGACGTCGCCCGCGCCGAACGGAAGGCCACGGACAGTCCCGGCGACGACGCTGAGTTACCGTTTGCCCGCTGACGGGCTCACCGGCACGTCGACCGGTGCTTGGGTCGCGGACTCGGCTGACCCGGATCCCCCCGCAGATTCCGCCGAGGGAACCGTGCGCTGTCCCGCGTCGCCTTCCACCCGCCCAGCGACAATTTCCGGAGCCTGAGCGTCCCGGCCGATTGCCAGGAAGATCGCGAAGACCGGTGGCGCCGCTCGACGCAGCTCCAACCGGCCGCCGTCTGCCTCGACGAACGCCCGGGCCAGCCCCAGCCCGATGCCGGTGGACGACGCGGTCGAAATGCCCCGGTCGAACACGTGCGCGACAAGGGCATCCGGTATTCCCTTGCCCTCGTCGGCGACCTCCAGCACCACCATCGATCCCGGCCCACGGGTCGGCGTGCGCACGGTGATCCCCACCGCCCCGGCGCCGTGCCGTAGCGAATTGTCCACCAGCACCGCGATGGCCTCCCGCAGCCGCCCGGGCGTGGCCCTGACCTGGATGTCGCGCGGACAGCGCACCGACAGGGTGCGGCCCTGCTCTCGCAGCGCAAGGCCCCACTCGGTCTCTATCTCGGCCAGCTCGTCGACCAGGGTGATCTCGCTGGCACCGGACGCGCGCTCGGACCGGGCGTTGGCCAGCAGATCGTCGACGACGGTGACCAGCCGATCGGTCTGGTCCAGCGCCTCGCGCACCTCCTCCGCGACCTGTGGGTCCGGGTGGTCGGCCAATTCCTCCAGCCGCAACCGGAGCCCGGTCAGTCTGGTCCGCAGTTGATGGGAGATGTCACCGGCGAGGTCCCGCTCGCGGCCGATCAACGCCGCGATGTCCTGCGCGGAGGAATCCAGCACGTCCGCCACCCGGTCCAGCTCGGCGACCCCGTAACGGCGCCGGAAGGTGCGGAAGTCGCCGGAGCCGAGCCGGGCGGCGCGCCGGGCGACGTCGGTCAGCGGGGTCACCAGCCGGCGCGCGGTCAACAGCGCGACCCCGGTGCCGACCACGACGGACAGGCCGATCGCCGCGGCCACGAGCGCCAACGCCGTCCACTGCTCGTTACGCAGGTACTCCTGCGGCACCGACAGCCGCAGCAGGCCGCCGCCGGCCATCACCAGCTGCTCCGAATAGGTCTGCTCGCCAGGCGGCGCCCCGATCGACTGGTCGATCCGGCCGGCCATCCTGATGTCAAGCCTCCCGCCGGCCGGAACCGCGGCGGCGAGCTGGCCGAGATCGATGTCGGACGACGCCGCCTGGTTGGCGATCGAGGCGGCGACCGATTCCAGCCTGGTCGCCAGGTCACGCTGCATCAGGTCGTCCACAACCCGCCACGAGATGATCGACAACGGCACGCCCAGGGTCAGTACCGTGGCGGCGATCACCAGCAGGATCGACAACAGGACCCGCCGTCGCACGGACGCTCAGTCCGTTTCGAAGCGGAAGCCGACGCCCCGGACGGTCGAGATGCGCTGGTCTGCACCGGTGGTCGTGCCCGGTCCGGGCGCACCCACCGAGCCTGCCTCCGAGGCCCTGGCCGCCGCCGGGCGGGCGCCGGCCAGCTTGCGGCGCAGCCAGGACATATGCATGTCCAGCGTCTTCGAGGTCTTCATGGAGGGGTCGTTCCACACCTCGGCGAGGATCTCCTCACGGGTGACGACCTGCCCGGCCCGGCTCATCATCACCCGAAGCAGCTCGAACTCCTTGTTGGCGAGCGCGATCTCGACCCCGTCGACCTCGACGCGACGAGCCGCGGCATCCACCCGCACCCCACCGATGTCCATCAAGACCGGCACCCGGCGGCGGAGCAGCGCGCGCACCCTGGCCAACAACTCGGCCATCCGGAAAGGCTTGGCCACGTAGTCGTCGGCACCCGCGTCCAGGCCGACAACGAAGTCCGCCTCATCGGTGCGGGCGGTGAGCATCAGGACCGGAACCTCACGGCCCGAGGCCCTGATCCGCCGGCAGACCTCCAGTCCGTCCAGGTCCGGCAGGCCGAGATCCAGGATGACCAGCGCGACCTCGGCGCCGGGTTCGGCGCAGTGAGCGACGGCCGCCGCGCCGGTGGCGACCGGCAGCACGCCGTAGCCCTCCCGCTGCAGCGCGCGGGACAACGGTCCGGAGATCGCCGGGTCGTCCTCCACCACCAACACCGTTGTCACGCGGACCACGATACGGCGGCCCAGCCGAAGCCCCGGTCACAATCGCGTGGCGGCCACGGCGTTCGCCACGACAGCCGCTTCACGGTCGTCCCTCCTGCGCCGCACCCGGGCGAGGGGCCGCATCCCCGCGCACGACGACGAGGTTTCAGGACGAGTCGCCGAAGGAGACCTCCTTGGTGCTGACTGTTCCAGCCGTCCGCCCCGGCGCCCGGTGGTAGGTCCAGTACAGGTTCGTGTGCGCGATCACCGCGTCCGGCGGCGGCGCTCCCCATTCCGTGTGGTCCTCGGTCGTGTGGGCGTCGCTGACCAGGGTCGCGTCATATCCCCTGACCACCGCACCGTGCAGGGTGGCGCGGATGCACTCGTCCGTCTGGGCACCGGCAACGACCAGCCGCCCGATGCCCAGGCCCGAGAGCACGGTCTCCAGGGTGGTGCCGTCGAACGAGTCGGCGTAGTGCTTCTCGACAAGTGGCTCCTTGTCGGTCGGCTTCAGCTCGGGGACGATCCGCCAGCCCGCGCTCCCCTTTTCCAACTGCTCGTCGGAATGCTGCACCCACACGACGGGAACCCTCTCCCGCCGTGCGTTCTCGACGAGGTCGCTGATGTTCGCGACCACCGCGTCCCGCTCATGTGCTCCCTCGAGGTTGCCGTTCTGCACGTCGATGACCAGCAGCGCGGTGGTCGGGCGGTTCTCCAGCGTGGTCATGTTCTCCCCTTGGTCAGCTGAGCCGTGGTTTCTGGGCCAACGTAGACCGACCCACCGACACCGGTCCGGAGTACCGGGCCGGCAGCAATAGCCGAGCGCAGCACCCGGGGCTTGACGATCATCATGTCGGGACCGGGACAGGTCGGCGGAGCACCGCTCCGGTCCCCGAACGGTGATCACCCTCGACGTGCCGGCCTAAGCATCGATGTCCGGCAAAGTGCGCACAGGATGAGCACTTTGCCGTAGATGCTGGACCTGACCGACCAGGAACCGAGCACGAACCCCCCACGAAAGGACACCACCATGTTGCGAGGAATGGCCACCGTCAGCTACTTCGCCGCCGACCTGCCGGCCGCGGGTCGTTGGTACACCGAACTACTGGGCGTCGAGCCGTACTTCGAGGTTCCGGGCGCCTACCTGGAATTCCGGGTCGGCGACCACCAGCACGAACTCGGCCTGATCAACAGCAAGTTCGCACCCGCAGGCACGTCAACGGACCCCGCACCGGCCGGCGAGATCCTCTTCTGGCACGTCGACAACGTCGAGGACGGCCTGGTGCGGCTGCTCTCGATGGGCGCCCGCGAGCACCAGCCGGTGACCGACCGCGGACACGGGTTCGTCACCGCATCGGTGATCGATCCGTTCGGGAACATCCTGGGCATCATGACCAACCCGCATTACCTGGAGTTGCTGGCCGGCCGATGAATGTCGGCCACCCGCAGGGTCGTGCGTGCATGAGAGATCTGATCATCACCGAGAGCATCACGCTGGACGGAGTCGTGGAGGCGACCGACAACTGGTTCGAGCCGGCCGGAAGCCCGTCAGATCAGAGGTCGATCAGTCCGACCATGAGCGGGCCATCCGCGAACAGCGCGAGGCGGCAGACGCCTTCCTGGTCGGGCGCATCACCTACGAACAGATGCGCAGCTACGGGCCACAGCAGACCGATGACACCACCGGCATCACCGATTACCTGAAAAAGGTCAACAAATATGTCGTCTCGGGCACCCTGCGCGACCCGCAGCGGGACCCGACGACGGTGCTGCGCGGCGCCGTCGACGAGGAGATCCGGAAGCTGAAAGCGTTGCCGGGCAGGGACATCGTGGTAACCGGGAGCATCGCCCGCCCTGGCGCACGCGCTGATCGCCGCCGAACTGGTCGACGAATTCCGGTTGTTCGCCCGGTCGTCGTCGGCCGCGGCCGGCGGTTGTTCCCGGACGGCACCAGCCTGACCACCCTGCACCCGGTGGAAAACCGCCAGTCCCGCTCGGGAGTGACCTTGCTGCGTTACCGGACCGCCTGACCCACGAGCGCTCGCGGCGGCTCCGGCGCCGCGAACACCCGGCGGCAGTGCCGCACCAGCTGCGCCAGGGCCGGGCTCAGCGTCGGCGACCAGACCAGCGCCAGCACCGCGGGAATGTCGACGTCCGCAATCGCCAAGGCCGTCCGACGGTCGTCGTCGACGACCATGGAGGCACTGAGCACACCGACCCCAAGACCTCGGACGGCCAGGTCGATGACGGCCTCGCCTGCAGTCGCCTGCAGTGCGATGTTCGGGGTGAGACCCTTGGCCGCGCAGGACCTGTCGAAGACCGTCCGGATGCCGGTGCCGGTGGGCATGCACACCACCGGATACCCCACGACGTCGGCGAGGACGACCGTCCCGCTGTGGGTCAACGGGTGCCCGACCGGGACGACGGCGACCAGCCCCTCGCTGACGATCGACAACGTGCCGAGGCCGGCCGGCGGAGCCCCCGCCGCCCCGATCAGGGCGATATCCGTTGCTCCGGAACGGATATCGTCGATCAGTCGATCGGAGTTGTCCTCGTACAGCGTCATCTCGATGCCGGGATGAGCCCGGTGAAAAGCGGCGAGCGCGTCGAACAGCGGCAGGATGGTGCAGCCGCTCACCATGCCGACCGCCAGCCGTCCGCGGACCACCCCGGTCACCTCGTCGACCGCATGGCGCAGCGCCTGCACCGCCGCGAGAGCTGCGCGAGCATGCTCGAGGGCCGCCGTACCGGCGGCGGTGAGCGTTGCCACCCGCCCCGACCGGTCGATCAGCGTCGCGCCGAGATCATGCTCCAGTTGTCGGATCTGCGCACTGACTCCCGACTGGCTGATGTGCACCCGCTCCGCGGCGCGGGTGAAGTTGGCTTCCTCGGCGACCGCGACGAAGTACTCCAGCTGCCTGAGTTCCATAACCTGCGATTCTAGCAACCATCACGATTATCTGTTGGACTTCTGATCAATCCGCCTCCAGGGTGGACTCATGACAGAAAACGAGAAGGCCACCAAGCCGGAGGACCTGACCCGATTGTTCGTCGAACGCGCCAACGCCGGCGACGCCGCCGGGCTCGCGGCCCTGTACGAGGAGCACGCGGTGATGGCATTCCCACCCGGCAGCACCACGGTGGGCCGCGAGCCCATCCGCAGGCTGTGGGAGAAGGTGCTGGCGGACCGGCCGCATTTCGAGCCGGAACCGCCGCTTCCGACGTTGGTCAGCGGTGACATCGCGTTGACCTCGACCCCACCGTTGGACGGCTCGGGGGCCCGCGCACAGGTGGTGCGCCGGCAACCCGACGGCAGCTGGCTGCGACTGCTCGATCAGCCGGAGTTCACGCCGCCGACCCGCTGATCACCGGCACGGCTCGACCAGGAGCCGTCAGCTCTCCGCGGCCTGCCTCGAGGCGGTGATCAGCCCCAACCAGCCGACGCCACTCGGGTGGCACTCCACCCCGGCGGCGCCCGCTTCGACGGTCACCGCGGCGACCTCATCGATGGTGTTGTCGGCCATCGCGTGCCCGAACAGATGTCTGGTGATCCGCTTGCCGGCGCGGCCCCGCGGCGCCTGGAACTCCACGATGAGCAGCCGTCCGCCTGGCCGGAGGACCCGGAGCATCTCGCGGATCGCGCCGACCCGATCAGCCTCCGGCAGATGGTGGATCATCAGGCTGGTCGACACGGCATCGAACGACCCGTCCGCGAAGGGTAGGTCCTGGGCGGGGGCGACCTGGAACGTCGGGGCACCCTTCTGGCCGCCTGCCTTCGCCTGCGCCGCGGCGATCATCTCCGGGGAGGCGTCGACCCCGATCACCGCGCCCTTCGGTCCGCTCCGCCCGGCCAACACGAGGGCCAGAGTGCCTGTGCCGCAGCCTACGTCGAGAACCCGATCATCCGGGTCGACGCCGAGAACGTCCGCGAGATACCCGCGAAACCGGCGGCCGCGACCGGCGAACATGAATGCGACCATCAGGTCGTAGCGGCGTGGCCAGCGGATCAGCGCACCAGGGTCGTCGGCGCCATGATGGTCGTGCGCCGAGTGGCCGTGAATGTGACCCATCAGATCCCCTTCTTGAATTTGCTCGCTGAGAACGGCTTTCCTGCAACGTTTGTCATGGTGCAACGGCGTGCGTACCCGCGGGGCTGGTGTGGATGGTGGCGTGTTCCAGCCGCGCTACTCGCGCGAGCAGGTGCGCCTCGGCGCGGTGCGCGATCTGGTGCGCCCGGGTGGCGGTGATCCTCGGATCGACCTCGACATCCGCCTCCGCGCGGAGGGTATGCCCCAGCCAGCGCAACTGGACGTGCCGGACGCCGAGCACACCGTCGGCATCCAGCAGCGCCCGCTCAGCCGTGTCGACAAGTGCAGGGTCGACCCCGTCGAGCAACCGGCGGAAGACATCGCGGGCGGCGCCGCGCAGCACCCCGAGGATCGCGACCGTGATGAGCAGGCCGATGATCGGGTCGGCGGCCGGCCAGCCGAGGGCGACCCCGGCCGCGCCGAGTACCACGGCCAGCGAGGTGAGCCCGTCGGTGCGGGCATGCAGCCCGTCGGCCACCAGCGCGCCCGATCCGATCCGGCGGCCCACCCGGATCCGGTACAGCGCAACGAGTTCGTTGCCGGCGAAGCCGATGATCCCGGCCACCGCGACCCATCCCAGGTGCTCGACCGGAGTGGGATTGACCAGCCGGCTGATCGCCTGCCATCCGGCGACGACCGCGGACAGGGCGATCATCGCGATGACGAAGAGTCCGGCCAGGTCCTCGACCCGGCCGAAGCCATAGGTGTACCGCCGGGACGCGGCCCGGCGGGAGAGCGCGAACGCGATCCACAGCGGCACCGCGGTCAGCGCGTCGGCGACGTTGTGCACGGAGTCCGCGAGCAGCGCCACCGACCCGCTGGCCGCCACGACGAGCAGCTGGAGCAGTGCGGTGACGCCGAGCACGGCCAGGCTGATCTTCACCGCCCGGATTCCCTGGCTGCTGCCCCGCAGCGCGGAGTCGACCGAGTCGGCGCTGTCGTGGCTGTGCAGGGGCAGCACGGAAGTGAACACGGCGGCCACCCCGGCGCGCCAACCGGAATGATGCTCCCGCTCGTGCTGGTGATGATCATGGGAATGCGTGTGGATCTCGGTCATCTCGCGGATCTCGACCCGCTGATCGAGGTGACACCCTCGGCGTGCTGGTGATGCGCAGGGACCGTATGACCCGCGTGCTCGGCGTTCTGCACGGCGTCGACGATCAGCTGCCGGACATGATCGTTCTCCAGCTGATAGAGCACCGAGGTGCCCTCCCGCCTGGTCCGGACGAGCCTGGCCATCCGCAGTTTCGCGAGGTGCTGGGACACCGCCGGGCCGGGCTTGCCGAGCATCTCGGCAATCTCGCTGACGGCCATCTCGCCGTCGATCAGCGCCCACAGGATCTGGATCCTGGTGCCTTCGGCGAGCATCCGGAACACCTCGACGGTCAGTGCGACCTGATCGGCCGGCAATGGCTGGCTGCGTTGTTGCGTATCTGCATCCATGCGCAGATACTAGCACGGACGTAGCCGCAGCATCCGTCGGCATCACTGATACCCAACGCAGCGACCTGCACGCCCAGCACCGGGACATGTTGCGGGCGTTCATGTCCCGCGACGCCGCCGCGCTGTTGAGCGTCTCCCGCTGCCACCTGGAACTGCCGCAGACCTCGGTCGCCCAGTTGCCCACCGCGCCGGGGCTTTTCGTCGAGACCTATTTTCTGCCAACGGATTCAACGAACCGTCAGGTCATTCGGCCGATCATCACCGTGGTCCATGTCGGCCCGCACGGTGTCGACCACGCCGCGCACGGTGAGCAGTGCCTCCCTGACGGCGTTGTCCCGGTCGCCCAGGGTTCGGATCACCCTGTCCCGGACGGGTCCGAAGAGCGCGGATCCCGCCTGATAGGCCCGCTCCCCCGCTGCGGTGAGCCGGATGCGGTACGACCGGCGATCGCTGGGGTGTGGCTGACGTTCGAGATGGCCGCGCGCTTGCAGCCGTTTGACGTAGCTGGACACGGAAGTGGCGGGTGCGGCCATCCATCGGCTCAGCTCGCCGGGGGTGATTCCCGGTGATGCGCGCAGCACCGAATAGATCGCGAACTCGTCTCCGGTCACGCCGGCGGGAGCGAGCACCGTGTCCAGCAGATCCTCGGTCGATCGGGACACGATCCAGACCAGGAACAACGGGTCGACGTTCGCGGCCCGTACTTCGGACGCGGAGAGGGGCTTGACAGAAGTACTACGAACTCGCACCATATTGACATGATACTACGAGTTCGCAGTACTTCGGGGAACGTGACGCAGTCGAACATCTCGGGCGACGCGCCGCCGTCCGCAGTCACTGCTGCGGTTGTCGAGATGATGCGCGCGAACAGCATCCCCGGCCTGTCGATCGCCGTGGTCGATCGTGATCGTGTCCAGTTCGCCGGCGGGTTCGGCCTGGCCGACCGGGAATCGAACAGGCCGGCCACCGCGTCGACGGCGTACCTGTGGTTCTCCATGACGAAGATCGTCACGGCTACCGCCGCGCTCCGGCTCGTCGACGACGGCCGTCTGGACCTGGCCGCGCCGGCGGCAGAGTACGTCGACGACCTGCGCGCGCCTGGCTCCAACCAACCGACGGTGCAGCAGCTACTGACCCACACCGCGGGTCTGGGCAACCCGCTGCCGATCCGCTGGGCCCACCGGGCGGACGCCGAGCCCCCGGAACCCCGGGATCTGTTGCGCCACCTGATGCACCGCCGGCGGGCCTACCGCTACCCGGTGGGCGAGGCCGCCAGGTATTCGAACGTCGGCTACCTCGCCGTCGGCGAGGTGATCGCTGCTGCAGCGGGTATGCCCTTCGAAACCTATGTGCAGCAAACGGTTCTGCGTCCATTGGCGATGAACCGCACCGCGTTCGTTGCCCCGGCCGGCGCCGACACCGCGACCGGTTACGTCAGGGCACCGAGGATCGCGGATCCGGTGCTGCGCCGAATGCTGCCGCCCTGCGTCGCAGGGGAACGACACGGGTCGTTCCTGTCGCTGAACCCGTTCTACGTGGATGGGCCTGCCTACGGCGGTCTGGTCGGTGGCGTGCTGGATGCGGGCAGGCTGCTGCGCCTTCATCTGCGTGACGGTGAGCTCGACGGAACGCGCGTCCTTCGCCCGCAAACCGCCCGCGCGATGCGGGTCATCGATCACCCGGGCTCGCCGTTCGACCACGGAATCGGGTGGTTCCGTCGGCCCGGCAGGGGGAAATACGCCGGCCGGGGAAATCACGTGGAGCACTTCGGCACCGGCGCCGGATTCTGGAACGTCATGCGCCTCTACCCCGACCAGGGTGTCGGCATCGTCGTCATGACCAACAGCACCCGCTCCTACGACTTCGAGCCGATGTTCGGACTGCTGGCAGCGCAAGGACAATCATGACCACCGACGAGGGAGCCACCAGGATCCGATTCCCGCTGCTCACCGCGCGGGCGCGCATCCGCCCCCGCGGCTGGACGAGGGCTGGCCGGTCTCTGCGATTTCCCGCGAGGACCTTCAACGGCACCGATCTGACAACCGACCTGACGACGGGCTCAGACCGGGCTGACCCCGTGCCGCCGCCGGGAGAAACTGCGGTCCTTGCCGCGGGCCGCGGCCAGCCTGGCGATCAGTTCGCCGCGCAGGTCCTCCGGCTCGACCAGCGCATCGACCACCAATTCCGCGGCCAGGTGCACGATGTCGATGTCCCGCTCGTACTCCTCGCGACGCTCCGCCACGAAGGTGGCCCGCTCCGCATCATCGGCCAGCGCGGCGATCTTGTTGGCGTACACGGCGTTCACGGCTGCCTCTGCGCCCATCACGGCGATCTTCGCGGTCGGCAGCGCCAGCGTGGCGTCCGGCTCGAACCCCGGCCCGGCCATCGCGTACAGCCCGGCGCCGTAAGCCTTGCGCACCACCACGCAGAATTTGGGCACCGTGGCCTCGGACACCGCGGTGATCATCTTCGCGCCGTGTCGGATGATCCCCTGCCGTTCCACCGCCGCCCCGACCATGAAGCCGGGGACGTCCGACAGGAAGATCAGCGGGATGTTGAACGCGTCGCACAGCTGCACGAAATGCGTTGCCTTGTCGGCAGAGTCGACGAACAGCACGCCGCCCTTGAACAGCGAGTTGTTGCCGACCACACCGACCACGCGGCCGTCCAGCCGGCCGAGCCCGACCAGCACCTCCCGGGCCCAGCCGCGGTGGATCTCGAACAGCGACCCGTCGTCGAGCAGCGCGCGGGCGTACCGCCGCATGTCGAACGCCTGCCGCTCGGAGCCCGGCACCAGCGCGCGCAGGTCCCCCTTGCCGGGGCCGGTCGGCGGCGCGACCGGTGGCTGGCCGGTCCAATTGTCCGGCATGTACGACAGGTAGCGACGGACCGCGGCCAGCGCCTCCTCCTCGGTCGTCACCAACAGGTGCCCCACCCCGGACACCGTGGTGTGCATCGTCGCGCCGCCCATCTCCTCCAGGGTGGTCTTCTCCCCCGTCACCATCTCGACCATCCGGTCGCTGCCCAGGTACATCGAGGCGTTCCCTGCCACCATGACCACGATGTCGCAGAACGCCGGGATGTAGGCGCCGCCCGCCGCCGACGGCCCGAACAGCGCGCAGACCTGCGGGATCGACCCCGATGCCCGCACCTGGGAGTGGAAGATCTTTCCGGCACCGCGCCGGCCGGGAAACAGGTCGACCTGATCGGTGATCCGCGCCCCCGCCGAGTCGACCAGGTAGATCATCGGCACCCCGGTCGCGTACGCGCGCTGGATGACCCTGATGATCTTCTCCACGGTGCGCGCGCCCCACGAGCCCGCCTTGACGGTGGAGTCGTTGGCCATCAGGCACACCCGGCGGCCGTCGACGGCGGCAGATCCGGTGATCACACCGTCGGCAGGCAGGCCATGGGCCAGTGCATTGGCGAACATCCCGTCCTCGACGAACGACCCGTCGTCCACCAGCCGGGCGATCCGGTCGCGGGCGAAGAGCTTGCCCTTGGCCGAGTTCGCCTGGTGATAACGCGGCGCTCCGCCGGCAATGATGCGCGCCCGAATCCCCGATTCGTCCATCGCGTCGGTGCTCAAGTCTGCTGCGCGGGGCGACCCTCATCGGGCGCAGCGCCGGACGGAGCCGACGGCGGTGGAGGCGAGTAGTCGGGCTGCGGTGCCGGCGCCGGGTAGCCCTGCTGCGGGTACGACTGCTGCTGCGGGTAGCCCTGCTGGCCGGAGGAGCCCTGCTGGCCCGGATACGACTGCTGGCCCGGACCGCCCTGAGCCGGGTAACCCTGCGGCGTCGGGTAACCCTGCGGCGTCGGGTAACCCTGCGGCGTCGGGTAACCCTGCGGCGGATACCCCTGCTGGGTCGGGTACTGCAGCGTGGCCGGATAGCCCTGCTGCGGCGGGTACTGCTGCGGCTGGCCCGGTGGCGGCTGCTGGTAACCCTGCTGTGGATAACCGGCTTGAGGCTGATCGTTGCGGTCGGCACCGTCGGCGCTGTCGTCGAAGTCGGAACGGTCGGGACGGTCCCCGCCGCGGTGCGTGCGCTCCCGCTCGTCCCTGATCAGCTGATTGAGCTGGGACTGCACCTTCGCCAGTGACGCGACATTGCGGAACTTCAACGGCTGATCGGCCGAGGACTCCACGATCAGTGAGCCGTAGCCCATCAACCGGCCCCAGAAGGTCACCTCGGTCTCCATGTTCGCGATCTGCCCGAGCGGAATCTGGTGCTCGCGGCGGGACAGCAACCCGGTGCGGAAGAAGACATGGTGGTTGGTGATCACGAAGTGCTCGGTCCGCCACCGCACGAACGGCACCAGGACCAGCACGATCAACGCGATCAGCGCGACGGCGCCGATCACCCAATAGGCCTGCGTGGAGTAGTCCCAGTCGCCCAGCGATCGGGCGAGGAAGAATCCGCCGGCGATGATGACGACGAACAAGATCGTCGGCAGGATCAGCACCTTCCAGTGCGGACGCTTGTTGACGATCACCTTCTCGCCGCGGACCAGGAGGTTGTCGGGGTAAGCCATGACGCACCCTTCATCGTTGGTGGTGATCACGCTACCTTTGCGCAGGCCACCGGGCAGGGACGACGGGTTACCGAGTCGGCCGCCGGCCGAAAACTGCCGACCCGATCCGCACGATCGTGGCGCCCTCGGCGATCGCGTCGGCGAAATCGCCGCTCATCCCCATCGACAATTCCGTGGCCAGCTCGGCACCGGGCACGCCGGAGGAGGCCGCCGACTTCCGCAGCTCGGCGAGCGCCCGGTAGCCGGCCCGGACCGCGCCCCGGTCGGTGGAGTTCAACCCGATGGTCATGAACCCGCGCACGACCAGCCGGGGCAACGCCGCGACGGCCGCGAACAGGTCAAGGGCTTGATCGGGCGCCACCCCGGACTTCGACTCCTCGGCCGAGACGTTCACCTGGATCAGCACCTCCAGGTCGAGCTCGCGCGCCGACAACCGGGCATCGAGCTTGCGCGCCAACTCGATCGAGTCCAGCGATTCCAGGCAGTCGACCCGGCCGATCACCTGATTGATCTTGTTGGCCTGCAGGTGTCCGATGAAGTGCGTGACGTGCGGGACCGCACAGAGCGCGTCGTACTTGTCGGTGAGCTCCTGCACCCGGTTCTCCCCGATCAGGGTGAACCCGTCGGTCAGCGCGAGGGCGATCCGCTCGGCGGCCACCGTCTTGGTGGCCAGCAACAATGCCACCTCGTCGGGCGACCGGCCGGCCGCGGCCGCCGCCGCGTCGACCTGAGCACGTACCCCACGCAACCGGTCCAGCAGGGGATCGGCGGTCATGGACACCCCCCGACCCTAATCCGCGGGCCGTCGAACCATCACGGTGCCGCTTCCGAGCCGATTCCCGAGCCGATTCACCAGCACGATCACCAGAGCGCCGACAGGTTGTCGACCGAGGCGGTCACCGGTGCATTCGTCGCGCCTCCGGACAGGTAGCACCAGACTCCGATGCCGCCGGCACCCTGCAGCGCCGGTGTGGTGTCGGTCGTGCTCAGCTGCCACGCCGAGGGTTCGGTCGCACTCGCTTTCCACACCTTCGAGTTCAGCGTGGTGGTGCCGGTTCCGCTTGCTTGCAACCGGACCCGCAGGGTGTCGGCGGCTGTCGGCACGACACCGGTGACGACCGGGCTCCCCAGAGTCGTCTCGATGCCACCGACCACCTTGGTCAGATAGAGCGTCACCGCGCCGGTCGGCGGTCGCTTCACCTTCACCCGGTAGTCGTTGTCGGTGGCGTGCCGCACCGCCAGCGAGAAGTAGCTGCCGGCGCCGGTCGCCACCTTGTCGAACGTCACGTCGACCCGTGCGTCCACCTCGCGGGCGCTCACCGACGTCAGGAAAGCGGACGGGCCCGCGCCGGCCGCCGTCATCTTGATCTTGCCCGCGCCACCGCCGACCGAGAACAGCGAACTGGAGGACGACGACATCCAGCCGCCGCCGAGGTCAGCGACACCCAGCCCGCCGGCGACCGTCCGGCCGAAGGAGTCGGTGGCATACACGGTCGGACCGGCCGTCGCGGACGGCGGATAGACAGCGAATTCCTGGATGCTCACCCACGTGGTTCCCGCGCCGTCGACCGCGGTGACGGTGAGCCGGACGTAGCGCGCGTTCACCGCTCCGGTGCTGAACTCGTCCAGCCGGCTGCCGCGGGCGGTGTTCCCGGTCTGATCGACCACCAGCCGCCAGTTCACGGAGTCGGTCGAGGTCTCGATCCGGTAGCGGTAAGGCCGGTCCAGGTAGGGCACCAGCATGGAGTTGCCGATCGGCACGGTGGCTCCGAGATCGATGGTGGCCGACTGCGGGAATGCCGGGGCCGACCAGCGAGTGGTCACGTCACCGTCGTTGACCCGGGTCACCCCGTTGCCCGCCTGCTGAGCGGTCGCGGTGACGGGCCGCCCGGTCGACGCACTCGGGATCAGCGCGGCAACCTGGCTGCCGGCCAACAGATACGCGCCGACGCAGAACGGCGGCGAATCGGCATTGACCGTCCCCGACGAGGTCCCGGACGAGGGCGTCCGCGGCGCGAGGGCGGTGTACGGCGCCCCCGGCGCGGCAGCCGTCGGTTGGCAGTTGGTGAGGAAACCGCTGGGCTGCAACGCGATCGTGCTCAGCCCCTGCCAGGCCTTCGCAACGGCCGGCTGGTAGGTGGCGGCATCCAGCAACCCGGCCTTGATGCCGTACGCCAGCGCGTAGGTGATCAGCCCGGTGCCGCTGGTCTCGGGTTGTGGATAGAGAGCCGCATCCAGCAGGCTCGAGCGCCAGAACCCGTCACTGCCCTGCAGGGTCACCAGCTTTGCCGCCATCGTCCTGAGCATGTCGGCGTACTTCCTCGCATGCGGGTCGCCGACCGGCAGCGATTGCAGCACCTCGGCCATCGCCGCGATCACCCAGCCGTTGCCGCGCGCCCAGAACACCGGTTGTCCGTTGGGGTCAGTCGTCCCGACATACGTGCAATCGCGGTACCACAAGCCATGTGCCGCATCGAAAAGCCCCGCCTGCGGCTTGCTCTGGCCGTTGCAGACCGAACTGGTCGCACCGAGATCGTGGGTCCACCCGTACAGCGCGTCCATCTTGTCCAAGTACGCCGGATCGCCGGTCCTGGTGGCCCACCGCGTCCAATCCGGCAGACCCATGAACAGCGCGTCGATCCAGTAGTACTGGGAGACGGGCAGGGAGGTGAGGTCGATCGCCATCCGGGAATCCATGGCGGCAAGGGAAGCCGTGGAATCGATGGCGTTGAGGTCGTAATAGGTCTTCCCGGCCTTCATGGTGTCCGGGTTGATCGACCCCGAGGCCAGGATCTGCCAGCCGTTCGACTGGCCCCAGCTCAGGCCGTCGGCCAGGTACTGCACGTCACCCACCTGCCGGTACAGGGTCTGCAACCCGTCGGCGTACGTCGCCCACGACCAGCCGTTGGTCGGCCTGACGGTCGTGTGGGCCAGCGTGGTGCGGTAGTAGTCGGTGGCTTGCCTGGTCGCCGTCAGAACGGCGGCGTGGCTCGGTAGATCACCGGTGCCGGCGGACACCGAACTGGCGGGGCCGACAGTGGGCATGAGCACCAGTGCGATCAGCAGGGCAATTGCGGCCGCGATCATTCTTTTCATGGCTCCGCCTTTCGCGCCCCCCCTGCCGCGGCGAAACGGGTGTGCCCGAGCACCTCTCGTCGGCAGTTGATTCCCACCGTTACCCTTTCGACCCGGCGTCCGTTAGACCCGGACGTCCCGATCGAACGGGACGAACGTCCCGGGCCAGGAAAGGGCTCCCGCTGACCGGTGAGGTCGGCGGGAGCCCGTCACGGACTGTCGGAAATCAGAGGCTGAATCAGGCTGAATCAGAGGCTGCGGTAGGTCACCTCCTGCGGAAAGGAGTATCCGGCCTTCTTGATCCACTGTGTGTACGTCTACGGGATGTTGGCGACATTGCTCTTTCCGGTCCAGTAGTCGACCTGAAACAGTGCCTGGTAGCCGTGCCCGGCCTTGCCGGTCAACTTGTCGGTGTTGAAAGTCCTTCCCCTTCATCAGTCGATCGACATAACTGTCAGCACGGCGGAAATCACCACCAGGAAGGATCCTGCGATCAAACGGCGCACCGGATGCTTTGCACCAGGACTTTCTCCGGTGCCTTTCCGGGAATGAAGGCCCTTGATTCTCGCTGTGGTGGTGTTCATTTCCTGCTCCTTTGCTCGGTGGGGCTCTTTGCCCTGCTGTCGATGAGAGTGGACCCCCGCCCTCAACGGATGCTGGTGATGTGCTTCTCGCGTCGGGCCGGGGTTCCCCGGGGGTTCGACCGGCATCGCGTCGTCCCCGGACAGCCGCTGCATCGTCGGCAGTGCCCACCCGCAGTGGACCGTGCGGATACGCTCCGCAGAGAGGATCATCAGCTGGGGGGTTCGTCGTCCATGTCGCCGGATGAGTACGTCAGATGAGACACCACCGCGCCCTGCTGGTGGAGGACACCGAGGAGTTCGTCGCGATCGGCAGCCGGCTGCTGGAAAACGAGGGCTACCAGGTGACGGTCGCGCGCGACGGAGCGGACGCGGTGCGGCTGACGCGCTCGCACTCACCGGAACTGGTGCTGCTCGACATCAACCTGCCGAGCATGGACGGCCTCGAGGTCTGCCGGAAGATCAGGGAATTCTCCGACGCGTACGTGATCATGCTGACGGCCCGCATCGAGGAGTTCGACAGGGTGTTGGGGCTGGCGGTCGGCGCCGACGACTACGTCACCAAGCCGTTCTCGGTGCAGGAAGTGGCCATGCGGATCAAGGCAATGCGACGAAGGCCGCGGCAGACTGCGACGAGGTCGCCGATGTTCGACTTCGGTGACCTGGTGCTCGACCCCATGGCGCGGGAGGTCCGGGTCGGCGAGGAGTTGATCGATCTCACCAGGATCGAGTTCGACCTGCTGGACACCCTGGCCCGTGCCCCGCGTCGCGCGTTCAGTCGGCGGGCATTGCTGGCTCAGGTGTGGGGCGAGGATTGGTTCGGCGACGACCACGTGGTCGACGTGCACCTGGCGAACCTGCGGCGGAAGATCGGCGAACCGGCGAGCAGTCCGAAGCACATCAAGACGGTGCGAGGGGTTGGCTACCGGTTCGACCCCTGAGCCTCGAGCCAGCCGATCATGGCGGCGCGAACCCGATCACACGCCGCGTTCAACTCGTCGACCGCGCTGGCCAGGTCCAACTCGTTCAGGGTTGGAGCCTGCAACTCCACGGTCCGACAGATCCCTTCAACCTCATACGCACCGAACAGCGCGCTGGCCGATTTCAGGCTGTGCGCCACCCCGCTCATCGCGCTGCGGTCGTCGGCGCGCAGGGCGGCGTTCATGGCCGCCTGCCGCTTGGGGAGCTCACCCAGGTAGATCCGCAGGGTCTGCTCGACGAACTCGGCCTCGCCGAGATCGTCGCCGAGGGCGGCCAGGCGGTCGGCATCCAAAACGGTGGTCATCGCTCCATCTTGCCCTGCACGATCGCGCGCAATGGCCTTCCTTGATCAGATCTTGACGTTGCCCGGACCGGATCTTGGCACCCGCACTGTGTGCTGTATTGCATGAGACGACACCGCATCGCGGGAGCCATCGCGTGTCTGCTGGCCCTGACGACGGCCACCGCGTGCGGCACTGCTGCGGGTCAGGTCGCCGGAGCGGATGCCACCGGATCGGCGACGTTCTCCGCCGACTCATCAGGGTCCACCGGTTCCAGCGGCTCGGATGGCGTCGGCAACGGATCGGGTACCGACGCCGCGCGCACTGACTGGCTGGCGAAGGGCGGCTGCCGGCCCGTTCCGACCGCGTCGACGTCCTTCACCCAGACCTCCGACCCCGCCACGACCGGTACCGCCGGACCCGCGGTGCTGACCGTCAGCGGCCGGTTCGCTCCCGATCGCCCCACGCCCGTCACCCTCGATCTGGCGCAACTGGATGCCATGCCGCAGGTGGAATGCACGGTCAACGACCGGAAGGCAGAAGGCCGGGATGCCACCTTCCGTGGTGTGCTGGTCGCCGACCTGCTGACCGAGATCGGTGCCCAACCCGAGACCACGGTGCACACCGCTGCGCTCAACGACTATGCGGTTGACCTACCGGTCTCCGACATCCGTGATCTGCCGGTGCTGCTGGCGACCCGGCTCGACGGGCAGCCGATGTCGGTGGCGCATTACGGGCCGATCCGCGTCATCTACCCCACCACCGGGTACAACCTCGACCGGACCGTCTACGACCCGCGCAGGATCTGGCAGCTGTCCACGGTGGACGTGGCATGATCGCGCGGGCACGGCGTACCGTCCGGCGGCTCACTGCCACCAAGGGCGTCGGCACCGTGCTGCTGGAACTGTCCGTGCTGATGTTGGCCGCGACGGTCACCCTCGGCGTCCTCGCTCTCGATCAGGCGCGATCGCTGCAGAGCAACGTCGCCTACACCCAGGAGGCGGTCGACTCCAACGTCCGTACCCTCGGTCAGGCGCAGCGGGAACTGCTCCGTCTGCAGGTGCTGCTGGCTGCCCCGCCGGTGGATCCCACCGCCCTGGCCCTCGAGGAGGCGTTCGTCGACCAGCGAACGCAGGAGGGCGCACTGCCGTACCAGGGCCAGACCCTCGGCTCGGAGGAATTGCTGGATCGCTCGCGGGCGCTGGCCCTGCGCTGGACAACGGATGTTCGCCCGGTGCTCGACACCGCCTTTGCCGCAGGCGATCCCGCCAAGCTGGCGGCTGCCGCCGGCCTGGTCGTCCTGCTGGAGAAGGACTACAACCAGCTGGTGAGCGACGGTGAGATCAGTCGAAAGGTCAGGGCCGGCAAGGCGAATCAGGAGACCCAGGAGCTGTTGTCGGAGACCGGGATGCTGATGATCGCCCTCGGCATCACCGTGGCGCTGTTCCTGCTGTTCATGGCGGTGGCGGCGATCGCGTCCCGCCGCTCGCTGCGACAGCGGGAAGCGGCGTCGGCGAAATTGGTTGCGCTGAACGAAGAGCTGCAGACGCACGCGATGGTCGTGCGCGCGACCGATAACCTTGTCGTCATCACCAATGTGGCGGGTGAGTTCGAGTGGGTCAACGAAGCCTTCGTCCGCACCACCGGATATTCACTGGACCAGGTCAAGGGGCATCGACCCGGCACCGTGCTGCAGGGCCCGAACACGGACCCGGCCAGCGTTCAGATCATGCGGGAGGCCGTCGCGCAGGGTACCGGTTTCACCGTGGAGATCCTCAATCAGGCCGCGGACGGCCGCGAGTACTGGGTCCACATCGAGGCCCACCCGGTCCGCGACGACGCCGGCAAGGTGACGCGCTTCATCGCCATCCAGACCGATGTCACCGATCGGCGGCGCACGGAGGAAACCCTGCGCCAGGCAACCGATACCGCGCTGAGCCTGGCCGAGGAGAAGGCCAGCTTCCTGGCCACCATGAGCCACGAGATCCGCACCCCGCTGAATGCCGTGTTGGGTGTCAACGCGCTCCTGCAGGACACCGACCTCGACTCCGAACAGGCCGGCTACGTCGCGACGGCGCAGCGCAGCGGTAACCTGCTGCTCGCGCTGATCAACGACATTCTCGATTTCTCCGCCCTGGAATCGGGGAAGATCGAGGTGGAAACCCGCGGGTTCTCGGTCCGCGGGCTGATGAACGACGTGCACGCCATGTTCCTGACCACGGCCACCGGCAGCGGGCTGGAATTGGCCTACGACGTCGCGGACGATGTTCCGCCCACCGTCTTCGGCGACGAGAACCGCATCCGCCAGGTGATGCTCAATCTGGTGAGCAATGCGCTGAAGTTCACCACCCGCGGGGGCGTGCGGATGCATGTCGGGATGACCCGGGACGTCGACGCGCCGGACACCGACGGCGGGTTCGCGTTGCGGATCGCCGTCCAGGACACGGGTATCGGAATCTCCGCCGATCGGCAGGAACGGATCTTCCAGCCCTTCACCCAGGTCGACGCGTCGACGACGCGCAAGTACGGCGGAACCGGTTTGGGCCTGTCGATCTGTCGGCTCATCGCCCATCATCTGAACGGCGACCTGGAATTGCACAGCGAGGTGGGCAAGGGATCATGCTTCACCTTCACCGTCCCCGTCGCACTCACCGGCGATACCGTCCCCCGACCCCGGACATTCCCGATCCCCGCGCCGGAAGAGTTGTCCACTCTGCGGGTGCTGCTGGCCGAGGACGATGCGACCAACCGGATGGTCGCGCTACGGATGCTGAGCCGGCTCGGGGTCACCGCTGACGTTGCCGAGGACGGCAAGCAGGCGGTGGAAGCCGCGCTGGAGGGCGACTACGACCTGGTGTTGATGGATGTGCACATGCCGAGGATGGACGGGGTCGCCGCGACCGCCGAGATCCACCGGCTCGCCGGCCAGGGCAGGCGGCCGACGATCGTCGCGCTGACCGCCACCGCGCTCGAGGGCGATCGCGAGCGACTGCTGTCCGCAGGCATGGATGGATACCTGAGCAAACCGGTGACGCTGGCCGCCCTCGGCACGCTGCTGACCGGAGTCAGTGACGGCCACCCGACCCGGATCGATCGAGAACGCGCCGGCGACCGGCGACCGGTGGTCACAGCCGGCACAATGGGGGTGAATCAGCGTCGATCCGCACACCCGGACGGTCATTTCATCGGCTATTCCCGCGGAAATGCGTGTTGACCGGCTACCATTGATTGTGACGTATTCCGTGATGCATTCCGCCGGGGGAAATAACGTGGTCGACGATGGTGCGCAACTCGCGGCAGTGCCGAGGCATTTCGCCTGCATTGGAAACCCGCCGGGCGGGAAGCTGTAACGCAGCTCATGCGCAATGCCGTCCGGCCGTACGCCTGGGGTTCGAAGACGGTAATCGCCGCCTTGCTGGGGCGACCCGCGCGGACGGAGCCGGAGGCCGAGGTATGGATCGGCGCCCACCCGGCAGATCCGTCCGGGCTGGACGATCCGCGGGAGGCAGCACACTGGACGAGGCGATATCGCTCGATCCGGTCGCACCGTGGGCGCACACGTCGCGCGCCGGTTCGGGCCACGGCTTCCGTTTCTGCTCAAGGTTCTGGCGGCGGACGCCCCGTTGTCCCTGCAGGCTCACCCGTCGAGTCGACAGGCTGTGGCGGGATTCGCGAGAGAGAACGCGGCCGGAGTGCCACTGGAATCCCCAGTGCGCGACTACAAGGATCCATCGCACAAACCCGAGCTGATCTGCGCCCTGACCCGGTTTCATGCACTGTGTGGGTTCCCCGGAATTCCGGCTGTCCCGGATGGAACTGACCGGCGTCAGTCATCCCCTCGATTACCGCGGGCCGCAGATCCTGCTGGTCGTCGACGGCGTGATCACCGCCACCGATGCCGCCGGCCGCGCGCTCGATGTGCCCCGAGGTCGGTCGTTGTGGATTCCCGCAGCGGAGGAAGGCACGTCGATCTCGGGCCATGGCACGGTGTTCCGAGCCACCGATGGATTGCCGACCGCGGGATCCGTGGCCGCATGAGAGGGACGAGATGAGTACAGCACCGACCGCTGACGCAGTGGTACTGGTCGGCGGTCAGGGAACTCGGCTGCGGCCGCTGACCCTGACGACACCCAAGCCGATGCTGCCGACGGCAGGGGTGGCGTTTCTCGAACATCTGCTCTCCCGGATCAGCCAGGCCGGGATCACCCATGTGGTCCTGGGAACCTCGTACCGAGCGGAGACCTTCACCGAGCACTTCGGCGACGGCTCGGGCTTCGGCTTGGAGATCGAGTACGTGGTCGAGGACGAACCGTTGGGAACCGGCGGGGCAATCCGAAACGTCTACGAACGCCTGCGCGCCGACGAAGTGCTGATCTTCAACGGCGACATCCTCTCCGGTGTCGACCTTGCCGGCCTGCAGCGGACGCACAGGGAAAGCAACGCCGATGTCACGCTTCATCTCGTACGAGTTGCGGATCCGAGACCATTCGGCTCGGTGCCGACCGCCACGGACGGCCGGGTACAGGCATTCCTGGAAAAGACCACCAAGACGCCCGCCACGGACCAGATCAACGCCGGTTGCTACATCTTCCGTCGGTCGGTGATAGCAGGCATCCCCGCGGATCGGCCGGTCTCCGTCGAGCGCGAGACCTTTCCCGGTCTGTTGCGGGCCGGTGCCCGCGTCTTCGGCCACGTTGACCGTTCGTACTGGCTCGACCTGGGCACACCCGCTGCGTTCGTCCAGGGCTCGACCGACCTGGTCGCCGGCGTCGCTCCGACCGCTGCCCTGCCGAAGGCCGCGACTCACGACTGCGAGCATCTGAGCCTGCCTGGGTCGGACATCGCCTACGACGCCGTGCTGACCGGTGGAGTGACAGTTGGTACCCGGGCTGTCGTAGGACCCGGTGCGCACCTGAACAAATCAGTGATCTTCGACGACGCCGTCATCGGGGCGGGCGCCAGAGTCGACGGCTCTGTCGTCGGAAGGGGCGCGCGTGTCGGCGCCGGCGCGGTAGTGGTCAATGCGGTGATCGGCGACGGAGCGGTCGTCGGCGCTGGCTGCGAATTGCTGCACGGTGCCCGCCTGTGGCCGGGAATCGTATTGCCGGACAACGGAATCCGGTTCTCGGCGCCACACTGAACCGAATCGATCTGAAGCGGACCGAACTGCAGTCAACTGCATTCTTACGGCACCGGCCATGCCAGATCGACGGCCAGTCGGCGGTGATCGCTGCCTCGGTTCGCCTGTACTTCCGCTCTCGTGACGATCACGCCATCGTCGACAAGCACATGATCGAGCCGCATCAGCGGCATGACCGGGCCTTTCCATTGCGGCCAGGTCGCACCGGTTCCGCGGCCGGCTTCACCGAAGGCATCACGCAGACCGGAGCTGGTCAACTCCTCAAATGGCGCATGGTCGCTGGTTGCGTTGAAGTCCCCGGCCATGATCACCGCGCGGAACCTGTCATCCCGCAGTTGGGCAAGACCAGCCAACTGTGCCCGCCATTGCGCAGCTTTCGGCGTGCTCTCCGGCGCCATGGTGTGCACGTTGATCAGCCGGACCGTTCCTGCCGCGGTCGCGACGGCGGCCTGACCCATCCGCTGGCCCGCCACGTCGATGGCCTTTTCGTTCGTGATCGGCAGCCGGGACAGGATCGCCGAACTGTAGATCGTGCGCAGGTCGTTCCAGACCTGATAGGGGTAGGCCTCGAAGAGTCCGCTCATCCGGAGTTTGGCGAAATTCTCCATGCTCACCTCCTGCAGGAGGATGACGTCCGCATCCGTCGCAGTCAGGTCGCGGCCGAGAGTGCCGACATCGGGATTGTTGAAAAGCATGTTGGCGGAAATCAACCGCAAAGTCGCAGCGCGCGGCGGAGCGCACCGCTGGTGTCCTCTCTCGTACTGCCGGCTGATCCAGACCACGTTGGCCGCGGACAGCACAGCGGCCACGGCCGCCAGCCACCACTTCCGCTTCACCACCGCGCCGACGGTCAACGGATAGGCCGGGACCAGCAGGCGCATCCCGATCCCTGCGACACCGATCAGCACCGGGTGGCGCTGCGTCCGGGACAGTCTGACGAGCCCGACCGCCGCCATGCCGACGGCGAGTCCCCAGGCTCCGACATTCCAGGCTCCGACATTCCACCGTGCACCGCTGGACATACCGATTCCCTCCGAGCTGAAACAATCCCCAGGCCAGCCGCAGCTGTTACGTCCGACCAGTGCTCGAGCCGCTAATTTCGCCAGATTTGATCAGAGGCCATTCACCCCTCATTGCTACACCGATCAGTCCACTTCACGCGCCGCGTAGAGGCTCATTTACGCCTTTGCCTTTGCCTTTGCCTTCGCCTCTGCCTTCGCCTCTGCCTTCGCCGTGGTTCCGGCGACCCAGTCCCTGGCCACGTCAAAATTGCGCCGTGCCTCAACACCGAGCGCGGCGCTCCGGTCACGCACCTGTGAGCCGACATCCGCGCTGCTCGATCAGCGCAGAAAGCTGGTCCGCGAACTCCGGTGCCACCAGCCTTGGTCAACGATTCCCTCGGATGGTGGGTCACCACGAAGACCGGGTGGTGGAACGGCGGTTCGTCCCCCCACCATCCCGTCCACTGTTCCGACGGCGGTGCCCGGGATCCCGCCACGGCCCACGGACGGGCCCGAACATGTTGCGTCCCATGATCGTCGCGCCGATCCCGACCTCGGCGGCGGCCACGATCTCATCGTCCAGCCCGATGTCGGCGTCCTCGGAGGACCCGCTGCCGGAGCTGTCCGTGCCCGAATTCCCGTCGGTTTCCTATTTTCCTATGTTCCGCGAGCTGGACCTTTTCTATTTCTCAGCCTGAGAAGGCCGGCGTCGATATCGTAACGCTCGACCTCCGATCCGATCGGAACGACGGACAAGCTGCGACGCAGGAAGTACTCGATGTCCGAGCGATCGGCAAGTAGGACGGCGGGCGGATGGGGGGCTGATCGGAGTTCGATGAGCACTCCATCTCCGCCAGGGCAAATGCGGATATCGCCGCGTCCGCTGGGTCGACTGATTCCGGCAATCAACAACTCACGGCTGAAGGTCCAGCTGACGGCATCGAATCCAGCAAGTAGCATCCGCAATTGCACGGCGAAAGGATCGCACAACCGATAGTGCAGTTCTGCCTGCACCGGTGGTAGGGAATCCCCGGAGACCAGGAGCATCTGCGTGAACACATATTGGTCCAATAAGCAGCGCTCTGGAGGTGGATGTCCATGGCCCGGTGAAAGGCCGGGCATCATGCTGTCGGCGGCATGCAAGACGGTCCCGGTCCCACGCGGGTTGGCCTGCGGTCCGCAACGCGCTGGTCGTTCATCGACCGCTCGTCTCCGGCGAGATCGCGTCATGACGTCGGGCCCGGCTGCGCCCGCAGGTGCCTCGGCCGGGGACCGAGGGCCGGAGCAACGCTGATCGGCGTGATCATGAGCTCCGGACGCTGGCCTCGGTGGTGGAAACCGACCCGGTCGGCAGCAATATTCGTCGACGACCGGGCCGGGGCTTGAATTGTCAACCGATTCTTGGTTCGAATGATCGCCGTCGTCGTCAACCGCTGCCGGCAGTGCACATGCGTGAGAAAGATGCCGCTCGAACCAGCTGGCGGATGTCCGGTAGCCCCCTCATTCATTGTTTCGCAAGGGCTTGCGGTTGGGTTGTCGCGGCAGGTTCTGGTCATCATGGATCTCCGGGAGATTCCCTCAACGGCAAGGGTCTGGTCGATCGCGTTTACAAGAATCGGTTGCCGACTTGCCGAAAGGAACACCAAGAAGCGCTCGGACATGGATGTGCGTGCTTCGGTGACACCGATGAACTTTGGTGACACCGATGAATTTGACCAGACGATTCCGACATAGGTGACTCCGACATAGGTGACTCCGACGCGCTGGCCGAGACCCCTCAACAAACTCGGTCCGCACGACATGGATGATCGTACACTCACCTACAGTGATTTTCCGTGTGCTGTGCGTAATCACCGTTGTGTGGCAGATGCCGTCACCCAGTTGGCCCGGTTGGACAGTGAAAGCTCGCCCGAATCCGCCATCCGGGTCGAAAACGGTCAATACGCGTGCCGTCAGGTTACGTAGCGAAGGACTCACGTTCCCGTTCAGCGCCGAGGACCGCTGAGACATCTGACCGGTCGATCGTGCGGACGTGGTGGACCAACGGGATGCCCTGTTCGACCTTTGGTTCTCGGTTTGGGCCCCACGGGTGCGAACAGGTATGCACGCCAACGATCCGACAGCCACCATCACCTCCGTGATCACGCCACTCTCGACGTACCCGGTGCGACTCTGCATTACCAGGTCCGCGGCACCGGACCGACGATGCTGATGATCTGCGGCGGCATCTACGACGTCTACCTGCTCGCACGGTGCATCCGACGGCGGCGACCACGGCGCGGGCGCCGACCCGGGTGGGAGCCCCTCCACCGGAGGTCGTCGAGAAGATGGCGCAGGCCACCACCGAATTCTTCCTGAGGTACGAGGTGCCGGGATTCAGTGGTCACACAACGGATCTCGCAGCGCTGCCGGCCGCCTCCACGATCATCCCGGCGGTCGGCCGCGACTCGGCGGGCGAACCACCGCATCAGGCCGCGCTCGCGCACGCCGACGGATACGCGGTCGAACTGCGGAAACTGTTTGACTCAGGCTGATCAGGACGGACCACGACCCGCCCGTGGTCCGCGGGTTATTGGGGACGGAGGTGGACCACGTCGGCGGCCGAGTAACCGGCGCTTCGGCCGTGCTCGTCACGGACGATCAAGGACCCCGACGGGTCGATGTCCTCCGCCCAGCCGATCAGCGACGCTCCCGATGGAAGTTCCACCCTTACCTTGGATTGCAGGGTTGAGCAGCTTCTCCGGTACTCCCCGCGCAAGCCGGAGGCGTCCACGTCACCTCGCGCGGCCACCCACCGGTCGATGATGCGGCCAAGGTCGTCGAGAATCGCGACCAGCAACCTCTCACGGTCCAGCGTCCGGGCACCGGACAGCCACAACGATGTCGCGTCGGCGCGCGGCAGGTCCGCCCGGTCGACCGTGACATTGATCCCAGAGCCGATGATCACCGCGTCGCCGGTGACCTCGCCCAGGATCCCGGCGCATTTGGCCCCGTCGATCAGCACGTCGTTCGGCCACTTGAGGGTGGCCGTCAGACCGGTCACCGCGGCGATCGCGTCGACGATGCTCAGCCCGAGGGCGATCCCGACCCATCCGCGTCGGTCGGCGGGGATGGCCGGCTCACGGAGCAACAGCGAGAACATCAGGCCGGCGCCGGCCGGGCAGACCCAGCCCCGCCCGCCGCGGCCCCTGCCCTGCACCTGCTCCTCGGTGACCAACACCGTTGTTCTCCCGGGGCCAGCAGCGCCGGAGTCGGCGTTCGCCCCCTCCGCGGCGGCGGCCAGGTCGGCATTGGTGGAGCCGGTGACCGGGACATGTTCGATCTGCCAGCGGGCGGGCTCGGCGAGCTGCGTACTGACCCGTTTCGGGTCGATGGGCGCTCGGGACGTCAGCAATTCGGGGGATGTCCCGGGTGAACGTCGGCTCACGGCGATCTTGCCCACACTCGAAGAACCCTAGCGGCGTTTCTGGATACCCTTCGCCTGTGACCCGGTCGGAGAATGCCCATCACGTCGCCCCCCCGACCCCGCAACCGGCCGTCCCGCGATCCCAGGAATCTCCGGCGGTACCGACCGCAGCAGCGTCGACAGCACCGGAAGCACCGGCCAGTTCCGCTGCACCGCAGGCTTCCCCGGCCCCGCCGGCGGCACCGGCCCCCGCGCCGTCTGGCGCACCGCACACCACGGCAGGCAAGCTGGCCGAGCTCAACCGTCGTACGGAAGAGCACGTCCACGCCGGGTCGGCGACCGCGGTCGAGCGTCAGCACGCGAAGGGCAAGAAGACCGCCCGCGAGCGGATCGACATGCTGCTGGATCCGGGCTCTTTCGTCGAGTTCGACGCGTTCGCCCGGCACCGGTCGACCAACTTCGGGCTGGCCGACAACCGGCCGTACGGCGACGGCGTCGTCACCGGCTACGGCACCGTCGACGGCCGGGACATCTGCGTGTTCTCCCAGGACGTCACCGTTTTCGGCGGGTCGCTCGGCGAGGTCTACGGCGAAAAGATCGTCAAGGTACTGGATTTCGCACTCAAGTCGGGCCGACCGGTGGTCGGCATCAACGAGGGCGGCGGTGCTCGCATCCAGGAGGGCGTGGTCTCTCTCGGGTTGTACGCCGAGATCTTCAAGCGCAACGTGCACCTGTCCGGTGTGATCCCGCAGATCTCGCTGATCATGGGCGCCAACGCGGGCGGCCATGTCTATTCCCCGGCGCTGACCGACTTCATCGTGATGGTCGACAAGACGTCACAGATGTTCATCACCGGGCCTGACGTGGTCCGCTCGGTCACCGGTGAGCAGGTGACGCTGGAGGAACTCGGCGGCGCGCGCACCCACAACACCCGCTCCGGCAACGCGCACTACCTCGGCCGCGACGAGCAGGACGCCATCGACTATGTGCGTGATCTGCTCTCCTATCTGCCGTCCAACAACCTGTCGAGCCCTCCGGCGACGGAGTGGGACGACGACCTCGAGGTCACCGACTCCGACCTCGCCCTTGACACACTCATTCCGGATGCGCCCAACCAGCCGTACGACATGACTGCCGTGATCCAGGCGGTGATGGACGACGGCGATTTCCTGCCGGTGCAGGAGCTGTACGCGCCCAACGTCATCGTCGGGTTCGGCCGGGTCGCCGGCCGCTCGGTCGGCGTGGTGGCCAACCAGCCGATCCACCTGGCCGGGACACTGGACATCAACGCCGCCGAGAAGGCCGCCCGCTTCGTGCGGACCTGCGACGCGTTCAACATTCCGGTGCTGACCTTCGTGGATGTACCCGGTTTCCTGCCCGGCACCGATCAGGAATGGAACGGGATCATCCGGCGCGGCGCGAAGCTGATCTACGCCTACGCAGAGGCGACCGTTCCGCTGATCACGGTGATCACCCGCAAGGCATACGGCGGCGCGTACGACGTGATGGGTTCCAAGCATCTCGGAGCCGATCTGAACCTCGCATGGCCGACCGCGCAGATCGCCGTGATGGGCGCCGCGGGCGCGGTGAATGTGCTGTACCGCAAGGAGATTGCGGCGATCGGCTCCGAATACGGGGCCGAGGCACCGCAGGTTGCCGATCTGCGCGCCCAACTGCAGACCGACTACGAGGACACGCTGGCCAACCCGTTCATCGCGGCCGAGCGCGGCTACGTGGACGAGATCATCCGGCCGTCCACCACCCGCATCGCGATCACCAACGGGCTGCGGGTGCTGGCCGACAAGCGCCAGACGCTGCCGCCGCGCAAACACGGGAACATCCCACTGTGAGCGCAGCGAGCACCGACGACACCGTGAGCGCAGCGAGCACCGACGACACCGTGAGCCTGGATGCGGCCTCGTCAGCCGAACCGGAACCCGCGACCGAATCCCAGGGCAAGAGCCGGACCTCGGAAGAGGATGCGGCCGTTGTCATCGCGATCCTGACCGCGCTCACCGCCGGCGCGGCGCCACCCGGCGGACAATCGGGGCCCGCGTCGGTCTGGGCCGATCCGGGACACATGCTGCGCACCCGGCTCAGCCCCGGCAACGGTTCGTGGTGGGCATCCGGGTTGCCGCGATGACGGCGGTGGTGCTCGCCTCGGCGTCTCCGGCGCGGTTGGGTGTGTTGCGCGCGGCCGGGATCGACCCGCTGGTTGCCGTGTCGGACATTGACGAGAGCGCAGTGCTGGCCAGCGTTGCCCTTGACCCGCCCGACGTGCAGGTCGGGGTGCTCGCTGCCGCCAAGGCCGACACCGTGGCCGGCGCCCTGCACGCCGACATCGCCGCCGATTGCGTGGTGATCGGCTGCGATTCCATGTTGCTGATCGACGGCGAACTGCAGGGCAAACCCGATGGCGCGGAACAGGCTCGGCAGCGATGGGCGAAGATGGCCGGTCGCGAAGGCGTACTGCTGACCGGCCACGCCGTCCGCCGAGTGACGTCCGGGTTGCCGACGGCGGGTGCCGTCGGAACCCGATCCACCACGGTCCGAATGGGTGTGCCGACCCCCGCCGAACTCTCGGCGTACATCTCTACCGGCGAACCGCTGGCGGTCGCCGGGGCGCTGACGATCGACGGCTACGGCGGATGGTTCGTGGACAGCGTCGATGGCGACCCGTCGAACGTCATCGGAATCTCCCTGCCCCTGACCCGTCGACTGCTGGCCGATGTCGGCATCGCGGTGACCGACCTGTGGCGCAGCGCATGACCCCGCACCACTTCGAGAAAGCACGGAAGGACACCCAGTGCATACCGTCCTGATCGCCAACCGCGGTGAGATCGCCGTCCGCATCGTTCGTGCCTGCCGGGACGCCGGGCTCCGCTCGATCGCCGTCTATGCCGATTCCGACCGCGACGCCATGCACGTCCGGATGGCCGACGAGGCCTATGCGCTCAACGGGGCGAGTTCGGCTGATTCGTACCTCAGCAAGACCAAGTTGCTCGATGTCGCCGCCCGCGCGGGCGCCGACGCCGTGCATCCCGGCTACGGATTCCTCGCCGAGAACGCCGATTTCGCCCAGGCGGTGATCGACAGCGGGTTGACCTGGATCGGCCCGACACCCCAGTCGATCCGCGATCTTGGTGACAAGGTGACTGCCCGGCATATTGCCCAGCAGGCAGGGGCACCGCTGGTTCCGGGCACCACCGAGCCGGTCTCCGGACCCAACGAGGTTCTCGAATTCGCCCGCGAGCACGGCCTTCCCGTGGCGATCAAGGCGGCGTTCGGCGGTGGTGGCCGGGGACTCAAGGTCGCTCGGACGCTGGCCGAGATTCCGCATCTGTACGAGTCCGCTGTCCGAGAGGCGGTGACCGCCTTCGGGCGCGGCGAGTGCTTCGTCGAGCGGTACCTCAACCAGCCACGGCACGTCGAAGCCCAGGTACTCGCGGACACTCATGGCAATGTCATCGTTGTCGGTACTCGGGACTGCTCGCTGCAGCGGCGCTACCAGAAGCTGGTCGAGGAGGCGCCGGCTCCGTTCCTGACAGACGACCAGCGCGAGTCGATTTACACCGCATCGAAGGCCATCTGCTTGGCGGCCGACTATCACGGAGCCGGCACGGTGGAGTTCCTGGTCGGCGCCGACGGGACGGTGTCGTTCCTCGAGGTGAACACCAGACTGCAGGTGGAGCATCCGGTCTCGGAGGAAACGAGCGGGATCGACCTGGTGCGCGAGCAGTTCCGTATCGCCGACGGCGAGAAGCTCCGAGTCCTGACCGATCCCGAGCCCCACGGGCATTCGATCGAGTTCCGGATCAACGGCGAGGATCCCGGCCGCAATTTCCTGCCGGCGCCGGGAACGGTGACCAAGTTCGTCGCGCCGGCCGGTCCGGGAGTCCGGGTGGACTCGGGGGTGGAAACCGGCTCGGTGATCTCCGGGGCCTTCGACTCGCTGCTGGCCAAGATCATCGTGACCGGCCAGACCCGCGAACAGGCGCTGGCCCGGTCCCGACGCGCACTCGCCGAGTTGCAGGTCGAGGGAATGGCGACGGTGCTGCCATTCCACCGCGCCGTGCTCGACGACAAGGCGTTCAACGGGTGGGCCGGGCGGTTCCGGGTGCACACTCGGTGGATCGAGACCGAATTCGTCAACACCATCGAACCGTTCGCCGGTGCCCCGGGCGCTCCCCCGGAGGCTCCGCCGGCCGAGCGGCAGGAATTCGTCGCAGAAGTGAACGGACGCCGAGTGAAAGTCGCACTGCCTGCGGATCTGGCGGTCGCCATACTGGGCGGCTCGCCCGGGCCGCGCGCGAACTCCTCGCGGCGCCACCGGACACGGTTGCACCATGCGCCGGCCACCGGCGGCGCAGCAGTGATCGCGCCGATGCAGGGCACAGTGGTCAAGGTGGCTGTGGCGGTGGGCGACGAACTGGCCGAGGGCGACCTGGTCGCCGTCATCGAGGCGATGAAGATGGAGAATCCGCTGACAGCGCACCGCGCCGGAGTGGTGACTTCGGTCAAGGTCGAGGCCGGCGCGACGGTCACAGCGGGTGCAGTAGTCGCCGAGATAGGCACCGACGAAGCCACGCCTGACTCGGACATCCTGGAGTAAGCCCGTCCCACACTCGGCGCCACTATTCATGACCCGGCGCCGAAATATGCTGGCGCCCAGATCAGACAAGCGGAGCCGAGTGCGACTCACGCGGCGCCGGTCCCGCCACCGTAGCCGGCCGGGCCGTCGAACGGCAGTATCGTGGCAGCGGTTCCTCGATTAGCCCGTCGAACGGAGACCCCGTGGCACCTGAGTTGACCACCGAGCGGCTGGTGCTGCGCGGATGGCAGGTCGACGACGCCCCGGCGGCGTTGGAGATCTACGGCGAACCGGATGTCGCCCGCTGGCTCAGCCCCGCGATGGACAAGGTCGCCGACGTGGACGCGATGCGAGATGTCCTGGCGCGGTGGATCAAAGAGGACGGCGAGGCAGTTCCGCCGGCGGGCCGGTGGGCGATTCAGCGTCGTTCGGACAGTCGGGTCATCGGGGGCGTCGTACTGCTGCCGTTGCCGCCGGGCGGCGACGACCTGGAAATCGGCTGGCAGCTGAACCCGGAATTCTGGGGACAGGGGTACGCGACCGAGTCGACCCACGGGGTGGCCCGCTGGGCGTTCTCCCAAGAGCTGGACGAGGTGTTCGCCGTGGTCCGGCCGGGCAATCAGCGGGCCGCCGCCGTCGCCCGGCGCAACGGCATGGATTGGGTCGGCGAGACTGACAAGTACTTCGGGCTGACCCTGCAGGTCTACCGGCTGCGCCCCGGGGATCTTGTCGGGACGGCCGGATAGCCCGCCGCCGACGCCCGACAGCCACCGCCGCGCACCGCTGCACAGCTCAGGGCTGGTACGGCGGTGCCACTCCCCACCCCCACCGTGGCACCGGAGCGTGCGCGACAACTTCCGCGTCCGGCTGGGAGTTGTGCACCGCGATCCGGGTTCCCCACTCGAGGTAACCCACCAGTGCGGCCCGGAACTCGGGGTCGGCGGGCAGATCGGCATCGTCGGCGGCCAGACTCATCAGCGACGCGAAACGAAACCGCTGCTCCGCGGTGATCGCGAGCCCCCGATGGTGGGCCAGCATGTTCTCGTAACCGCCGAGGGTCTGTGTGTACGCCGGCGGACCGCCGAAAACCTCGATCCACCAGATACTCACGTGTTCCCGGTGCTCGGCGCTGACGCCGCCCGGGAAGAACGGGCTCAACAGGTCGTCCTGCTCCACCCTGTCGTAGAACGCAGTGATCATCCCGCGCAGCCCGGTCGGACCGCCCGCCCACTCGAGGAGCGTTGGCACCGAACCGTTCTCAGGGCTGCTGTGCGTCGGGCTGCTCATCAGCCCATCGAACCACGACCGCACAACGGTTCCGCGGCCGGTCACCCGCGCGATAACAACCCGGATGCGACCACCGACAACGACCCAGTAGCGACCCCCAGTACCGACCGCCGGGAACTTCCGTAGTGGTACGGAGTCCGCTCTGCCCGCCGAGGAGTGTCATCGGTGCTGGCGCTGCGCCAACGGCGGCGTGATGCCGGCGAAGGGGGATTGAAGGGTGACGCAGAGGGTGCGGACAGCAGAGGATCTCAAGGGTGTGTTCGCCTATACGACGGAGTTGCTCCGGGTCGAGCAGTATGGGCAGGTCGCACCGACGATGCTGGCCGGGCTCGCCGACGTGGTGGGCGGCGACTCGGCCTGCCTGACCCATCTCGACCTGGTCAGCCAGCAGCAGGTCGCCATCCGTTGGCCGTCGGTCGTCTCGGACAGCCGGATGATCGGTGCCTACCCCACGGTCGGCCACACCCATCCCCTCCGCGCGCCGCTGCGCACGCTCGCTCGGAAACCCCCTGCATCGCTCGAACCGATCCGGATCTCCGACGTCCTCGCTCCCCGTGCCTGGCGGCAGACCCCCTTCCACCGCGAAGCCATGCCCGACGCCACCGACCAGATCTGCCTCCCGATGGCACTGCACGGCGCGGTGGTTCACGCCGTCACCCTGACCAGAGACGCCGGCACCTTCACCGACGCCCAATCGGCCGTCCTGCGCGTGTGCGGACCGCACTTGCGTGCGGTGTTGCGCCGTTCGTCGCCGGTCTCCGAATACGCGTTCCATTTGGCGCCGGAACCCGGATGGGTGCCGCTCACCACAGCCCCTGGTCTCGCGCCGCGGCCCGCGCACAGCGCCCACCAGGCGAACCGAGACACCGCCGTTGAACCGAACCCGCAGCTGTCGGACCGGGAGCGGCAGGTGCTGGCCCTTGTCACCGAAGGCCTGACCGACGCGCAGATCGCCCGGCGGCTGAAGATCAGTTCCGCGACGGTGAGCCGTCACCTGCACCGGATTTTCCACCGGCACGGACTGGCGAACCGGGCGGCCGCGGCCAGCCTTTTCCTGCGTCTGTCGTGACGACCCGGCCTACAGTCGAGGTGTGACCAGTGCAGGCAGCCCCACCTCGGGATCGGACCCATCACGGATCCGGGTCGGCGACACGGAACGCAACTCCGCGCTCGAAGCGCTGGGCGAGCATCTGGCCTCCGGGCGCTTGGATCTGGACGAGTACGGCGAGCGCAGCGCGCAGGTCACCCAGGCCAAGACGGTCGCCGACCTGAAGGAACTGTTCGACGACTTGCCGCCGCCGCACCCGAAACTGCCGGTACCCCTGCCCGCGCTGCCACCACCGTCGGCCACGGCGGCCCGCTACCAGTCGGCGGCGCCGGTGTCCAGCGACGGCCGGACCCCGGCGCAGCGGGCTGCCGCAGTCGCGATCGCCATCTCCGGCATCGTCAGCCTGCTGCTGTTCTTTGCGCTGAAGATCTGGGTGGTCTTCCTGATCCCCGCACTCATCGCGGTTGCCACCAGCGCGGTCTGGGGGAAGGGCTGGAACGACGGCGGTCGAGGCCGACGCTAGCGATTCCGCGCCAAAGACCAGCCCTGACGACTAGCACTCGGCACTGAAGATCAGCACCAGAAGATCAGCACTGCAAGATCAGCACTGCAAGATCAGCACTGCAAGATCAGCACTGCAAGATCAGCACTGCAAGATCAGCACTGCAAGATCAGCACTGCAAGATCAGCACTGCTGACAAATCCAGACCGCGGGTGCAGGGTGGAGTCCATGACCGTCAACCGCTCTCGCGCACTTGGCACCCGCACCCTCGGCTCCGAGGCTCACGGCAGTGATCTTCAGGTTTCCACCATCGGGCTCGGTTGCATGGGCATGTCCGAGTTCTACGGCAGGGCCGACGAGTCCGAGGCGGTGCGCACCATCCACCGCGCGCTGGACCTCGGGGTGACGCTGCTGGACACCGCCGACATGCACGGCCCATTCACCAACGAGAAGCTCGTCGGCGGCGCGATTTCTGGCCGGCGCGAGGAGGTGGTGCTGGCAACCAAGTTCGGCAATGTCCGTGATCCGGAGGACCCCACCCATCGCTGGATCGACGGTAGCCCGGAATACGTCAAGCGGGCGTGCGACGCAAGCCTGCAGCGTCTTGGGGTTGACCACATCGACCTGTACTACCAACACCGGGTCGACCAGTCCGTGCCCATCGACGAGACCGTCGGCGCAATGGCGGATCTCGTTACCGCGGGCAAGGTACGGCGGCTTGGCCTGTCCGAGGCCTCGGCCACCACCATCCGGCGGGCGAACGCGGTACACCCGATCACCGCGCTGCAGACCGAGTACTCGCTGTGGACACGGCACATCGAGAACGAGATCCTTCCCACCATCAGGGATCTGGGGATCGGCCTCGTGCCGTATTCACCGCTGGGCCGGGGTTTCCTGACCGGAACCATCACCTCCGCCGACGCCCTGGCACCGGACGACTTCCGCCGGCAGAACCCGAGGTTCGTCGGTGACGCGCTCGCCGCCAACCTGGCGCTGGTCGACCGGGTCAGGACGCTTGCCGATCGCAAGGGCGTCACTCCCGGTCAACTCGCGTTGGCCTGGGTGCTCGCCCAGGGCGAGGACGTGGTGCCGATCCCCGGCACCAAACGGGTCAGCTACCTCGAGGAGAACGTTGCCGCGGCAAGCCTCGCGCTGACCGACACCGACGTGGCCGAACTGGAGGAGGCCATCCCCGCCGACTCGGTGGTCGGCGAGCGCTATCCGGACATGTCGAGCATCGATCAGCGGTCCTAGCCGCCGCCGGCATTGGTGCAAACCATCCGGCCACCCCCGGTCATCCGACGGCGCTGAGGCCGACGGCCGAAGGACCGTCGTCAGGCCACCGGCGACTCGACCAGTTCGCGCACCTCCGGCGCCTCCAGCCTGGCCTTCTCGGCGGACTCGTCGTCGGGCTCGGTCTGCGACAGCCGCTCGGCGTCGACTCTTGCCTGGTACGAATGGATCTCGCGCTGGGTCTGCTCCGGCGTCCAGCCCAGTACCGGCGCCATGATCTCCGCGACGCGGTGCATCGACTCGGTGCCGCGGTGCGCGTATTCGATGGAGATCCTGGTCCGTCTGGCCAGCACGTCCTCCAGGTGCAGGGCGGCCTCGTGGGTGACCGCATGGAGCACCTCGACCTGGAGGTAGTCGTCGGCACCCGGAATCGGCTGCAGCAGCGACGGGTTGCCGTCCGGCCCCGTCGTCAGCTTCAGCAACTCGTGGATCTCCGAGCCGTAGCGGTCCAGCAGATGGCGGATCCGGTACGGATGCACCCCGTGATGGGCGGCCAACCGGTCCGCCTGGTTGACCAGTGCCTGATAGCCGATGGCGCCGAGCAGCGGCACGTCCTGCGTGCACGACGGATTGATCCGGCCCGGCAGATCCTCGGCAGCAGCCTCGACCGCGTCGGCACCCATCACCCGGTACGTCGTGTACTTGCCACCGGCGATGGCGATCAGGCCTGGCGCGACCCGCGCGACCGCGTGCTCGCGGGACAGCTTGGACGACTGCTCACTTTCCCCGGCCAACAGCGGCCGCAGGCCCGCGTACACGCCCTCGATGTCGTCATGGGTCAACGGCACCGCCAGCACCTTGTTGACGTGCTCGAGGATGTAGTCGATGTCGGCCTTCGTCGCCGCTGGGTGCGCGAGGTCGAGATGCCAGTCGGTGTCAGTCGTTCCGATGATCCAGTGCGATTTCCACGGGATGACGAAGAGCACCGATTTCTCGGTCTTGAGGATGATGCCGCTTTCGGAGGTGATCCGGTCACGGGGAACCACCAGGTGCACTCCCTTTGACGCGCGTACCCGGAACCGGCCGCGACCACCCGACAGTCGCTGCAATTCGTCGGTCCACACCCCGGTCGAGTTGATCACCACTCTGGCCCGGACCGCGGTCTCCGCTCCGGTCTCAACGTCACGAACCCGAACCCCGGCCACCCGATCGGACTCCTTGATGAACCCGACCACCTGGGTGGACGTCCGCACCACCGCTCCGTACGCGGCGGCCGTGCGGGCGACGGTCAGGGTGTGCCGGGCGTCGTCGACCTGGCCGTCGTAGTACCGGATCCCGCCGACCAGCGCGTCCCGGCGGAGCCCGGGAACCAGCCGCAGCGCGCCGGCCCTGGTCAGGTGCTTGTGGCCGGGCACCGACCGCGCCCCGCCCATCGTGTCGTACATGATCAGCCCGGCGCCGACGTAGGGCCGTTCGACCGCGTGCTTGGACAGCGGGTAGAGGAACGAGACCGGCTTGGCCAGGTGCGGGCAGATCTTGGTGAGCATCAGTTCGCGCTCGTGCAGGGCCTCGCGGACCAGGCCGAACTCGAACATCTCCAGGTAGCGCAGGCCGCCGTGGAAGAGCTTCGAGGAGCGGGACGACGTGCCGGACGCGATGTCCCTGGCTTCGACCAGGGCCACCGACAGGCCTCTGGTCACCGCGTCCAATGCGGCTCCGGCGCCGACGACGCCGCCACCGATGACCACCACGTCGAAGAGCTCATTGCCGAGCCTGTCGAAGCTGGCCTTCCGATCGGCCGGACCCAGTTGGGCCGTCCCGACGACTCCGTCTCCGGTCATCTGGCACGTCCTTTCTGCTCCGGCATCACCGGAGTGGGAGCCGGGGGCAGTCAGACACCGGCAACCTCACGCTACCTGCGCGGAGCCAGGCCGCAACCGGACCGAAGGTCATCTGACACATCGGGCCGAAGATCAGTTCAGCTGCGATCGGCAGCGAAGTGCATCAGCCGTCGCCCGACCTCGGTGATGGACCCGGACAGCGACGGGTAGACACTGAACGTGTAAGCGAGATCCTTTGCGGTGAGTCGGTTCTGGACGGCGACGGCGATCGGCAGGATGAGTTCGGCGGCCGACGGGGCGACCACCACTCCACCGATCACGATGCCCGTCATCGGCCGCACCATCAGTTTGACGAAGCCCTCGCGCAGATTCAACATCTTGGCCCGCGCGTTGGTGGCCAGCGGCAACATCACCACGATGGCCGGCGTGGGTTCGGCTTCGGCCTCCACCTGCGAGTAGCCGACGGTGGCGATCTCCGGGTGGGTGAAGACCGTCGAGGACACCGTCTTGAGCCGCAACGGCGGGACGCCCTCGCCCAGCGCATGCCACATCGCGATCCGGCCCTGCATGGCCGCGACCGAGGCCAGCATGAGCACCCCGGTGCAATCGCCCGCGGCGTAGATCCCGGACACCGAGGTGCGGGACACCTTGTCGACGGTGATGAAACCGCCCTTGTCCGTCTGCACGCCGACCGACTCCAGGCCGATGTCGCCGGTGTTGGGGACGGCGCCGACGGTCATCAGCGCGTGGCTGCCGCGTACCTCCCGGCCGTCCTGCAGGGTGACGAGCACCCCGTCACCCTCCCGGACCACGGAGGTCGCCCTGGCCCGCCTGGCCAGCACGCTGCCGCGGGAGGAGAACACCTCCTCGATGACGGCGGCGGCGTCGGCGTCCTGGCTGGGCAGCACCCGGTCCCGGCTGGACACCAGTGTCACCTTGACGCCCATTTCGGTGTAGGCGGACGCGAACTCGGCGCCGGTGACACCCGAGCCCACCACCACGAGGTGTTCGGGCAGCTTCGGCAGCGCGTACACCTGACGCCAGGTCAGGATCCGTTCGCCGTCCGGCTCGGCGTCGGGCAGGATCCGGGGGCAGGCGCCGGTGGCGATCAGCACGACGTCGGCCATGCGTTCACTGACGGTGCCGTCCGCGGCGTGCACGGCGACCACGTGCGCCGCCAGCCCCGGCGCGGAATCGGCCAGAGCCGCTGTGCCATCGACGATTTCGACTCCGTCGGCCACCAACCTGGCGCGAATGTCGACCGATTGGGCCAGCGCAAGGCCGTTCACCCTGCCGTGCACCACGGCGACGTCGACGTCGACCTTGTCGGGATCGAGCATCACGCCCAGGCTCGGGGCCTCCCGCACGGCGGTCCGGCCACCGGCGGAGGCGATGAACGTCTTGGACGGCACGCAATCGGTCAGCACACAGGCACCGCCGATCCCGTCACGTTCGACCAGCGTCACGGTGGCGCCGTACTGCACGGCGACCAGCGCGGCCTCATAGCCGGCCGGTCCGCCACCCATGATCACGATCCGGGTCATCGATTCACGCTCCCTGTCGGACGCCGGGGCAAACGCCCAGTCCTACCGCCGGGCACCACGGTAGCCGGGGCCGCCCACTAGGCTCTGCAACCATGGCGTTGTACGCGGCCTACGGGTCCAACATGGACCCGAGCCATATGCTCCAACGCTGTCCTTCCTCACCGGTGGCCGGCACCGGCTGGCTGCCGGGCTGGCGGTTGACCTTCGGCGGCGAGGACCTGAGTTGGGACGGCGCCATGTCGATGGTGGTCGAGGATCCGGACTCCGCGGTCTTCGTGGTGCTCTACGACATGGCCGACTCGGACGAGCGGATGCTCGACTCCTGGGAAGGCGCCGATCTCGGCCTGTACAGCAAGATCCGGCTGCGGGTGCACACCCTGGACGGTGACGTGCTGGCCTGGCTGTACGCGCTCCAGGCGTTCGAGGGCGGCCTGCCCTCGGCGCGGTACATCGGGGTGATCGCTGACGCGGCGGAGGCCGCCGACGCGCCCGCCGAGTACGTCAAGGACCTTCGCGAGCGGCCCACCCGCTCCGCCAGCACGGGGTGATCACGATGGCCGGAAACTCCAGAAAGACCACCCAGAACCAGACAGTGGCTACCGACGGCGACGCGGCGGCTTTCGTCGCCGCTATCGCCGATCCGACCCGGCGTGCCGAAGCCCAGCTGCTGACCGACCTGATGTCCGAGGTCACCGGCGAGCAGCCCGTGCTGTGGGGCACGGCCATCGTGGGGTTCGGGTCCGTGCACTACCGCTACGCAACCGGTCGGGAAGGCGATTCACCGCGGGTGAGCTTCGCCCCCCGTAAGGCGCAGAGCGTGGTGTACGTCCGGGGTGGACTCGACGCTTATGACGACCTGCTGCCGCGGATGGGCAACCACTCGGTCGGCAAGGGCTGCCTCTACCTGAAGCGGGTGGCGGACGCCGACCCTGAGGCGTTTCGCGCGCTCGTGGACCGCTCCTACCGCTGGGCGGAGGCCGAGTAGGTGTCGATCATGGTCGAGGACTCCGCCCCCGCGACCAGGATCGGGTCACCCCGGTCAGAGCCGGCAGCGACTGCGACCATCGTCATGAAACGGTGCTCGCGGGTAGGTGCAGGGTGTATGTCAGCGCGGAGAAGACCACCCGTGCGGGGATGTGGATCACGTTGATTCGTATGGTGGTGGATGTCTGCGTCGGTGATCCGGCCGATGGCGGCCTGTGCAGTTGACGGTGACGTGCGGGCGACGCGTCATGACCGCGCTGTCAATTGCCGTGACCCCTTACGGAACTGGCTCGGTGGAGCGAACAGCGAACAGGCCCCGGCCGGCCCAGATAACGGCCTGGTGCTCCGACGCGAGCTCGGTGCTGCACATCGTGTACGCGGCGGCGATCGCGGTGGGGTTGGTCAGATCACTTGGGGTGCGGCGTGGATGACGGTTTCGTCATGTGCTGTGAACTAGTCACGGCAGCGGCGCTGTCCAGGTCACGCGGGTGCCGCCGCCGTCGGCAGGAGTGATGGTGCACGCCCCGCCGACTTGCTTGGCCCGGACCTGCATGTTGTTCAGCCCGCTGCGGGTGACGGTGTCCGGGATGCCGACGCCGTTGTCGCGGACGTCGATGCTCAGCTCGTCGCCGACCGTGATGATGACGGCGAGTTCGGCCGCCTGGGAGTGCCGCACCGCGTTGCTGACCGCCTCGCGGAGGACTGCTTCGGCGTGTTGAGCGACCTGGGCCGGGACGCGGTCCAGCTGACCGGACATCCGGACGGTGGTGCTCAGCAGGGCATCGGAGGTCAATTCGGTGATCACTGTGTGCAGGCTGGTGCGCAGCGGTGCGGCCCCGGCGGGGTCGGGTGACAGGTCGTAGATCGCCGAGCGGATGTCGATGATGATCTGCTGGAGCTGGTTCATGTGGTCGGTGATCCGCGCGGCCACCTCGGGTGCCTGGATGCGTTGCTGGGTGCTTTGCATGGCCATGCCGACGCCGTAGAGCTGTTGCAGGACCTGATCGTGCATGTCCCGGGCGATCCGGTCGCGGTCGGCGAGCACCCTCAATTCGCGTTTGGCCCATTCGTTCTCGGCGTCCCGCAACGCCAGCGCCGCGTGGTCCGCGAAGGTGGCGACGAGTCTGAGCGCGTGTTCGTCGTAGGCCGGCGACCCGGGCATCCGCGCAGTGACCAGCACCCCGGCCAACGACTTCCCGGTCCCGAGCGGCATCGCCAGCGCGGGACCGAATTGCACCCCGAGCCCGCGGGCGAGGTCGAAGGTGAATCTGTCCACGCTGCGCGGCACGTGATCGGTGAACACCGCACCCGTGGTGGACCCGGCGACTGGGATCACCCGGCCGGTGATGGAGTCGTCCCCCATGCCCAGGCACACCACCACCGAGAGCTCGGTGATCTCCCAGGGCGCGGCCTCCCGCTGCCGCGGCAAGGCGACCAGCGTGTAGTCCGAAGCGGTCAGCTCCCGCGCCCGGCTGGCGATCAAACGCAACGCGTTCTTGGTGTCGCTTCCGGCCAGGAGTTCGGTGGTGACCTCGCCGGTCGCCTCCAGCCACCTTTCCCGCCGTTGGCCCTGCTCGTACAGGTGCGCATTGTGGACCGCCGAACCGGCGGCCGCGGCCAGCCCCCGCACAATGATTTCGTCGTCCTTGGTGAACTTCCGGCCGGCCTTCTCTGCCAGGTACAGCCGCCCGAAAACCTCTCCGCGGGCCAGGATCGGGACGCTCAGCAGAGTCCGCATCGGTGGATGGTGTGGCGGGAATCCGATCGACGCCGCGTGCTGCGCCAGGTCGGACAGACGTAACGGCCCCAGTTTCTCGACGGGCACGCCCAGCACCCCGTGCCCGGTGGGTAACCGTCCGATTCGCTCCGCGGTGGCGTCGTCGACGCCGACGTGAACGAATTGCTCGAATATGCCGGCGTCGCCCAGGACGGCCAAGGCGCCGTAGCGGGCGTCGACCAGGTCGACCGCGGCCTCAACGATCTGCTTGAGGGTCGCGTCCAGGGCCA
>Ga0208716_1000020_pt1 | contig 49976 bp, 41 predicted proteins | sample NGESurdeep092012_8_FD_184482 | JGI IMG/M metagenome (GOLD analysis project Ga0208716, IMG submission 184482) | Arctic peat soil microbial communities from Barrow, Alaska - NGEE Surface sample 415-3 deep-092012 (SPAdes) | ecosystem: Environmental > Terrestrial > Soil > Wetlands > Peat ...
ACCGCCGGCGACGAGATCCGGGTCGGGGTGCTTTGGAAGGATGGCCGGGTCGTCGACCTCGGCTCCGTCGCCGGGCATCTCGGGATGAAACTCTGTTTCGATCCCGCGCAGATGATCTCCCTCATCACCGCGGGCGAGAGAGCGCGGGGCGAGGTGCTGACTTTGCTCGAGAAGGCTTCACCCGGCGGGCCGCGCGTCGAAGAGGTTCGGCTTTTCGCGCCGATCCCGGTCCCACGCCGGAACGTCCATTGCGTCGGCTGGAACTACGTCGCGCACTTCGAAGAGGGGAAGTCGCTCCGGGATTCGGGCCAGACGCTTCCCGAGCATCCCGTCTTCTTCACGAAGGGGACGAACGCCGTCAACGGCCCGTACGACCCGATTCCGTACGACCCGCGGGTGTCGACGGCGATCGACTGGGAAGTCGAGCTCGCGGTCATCGTCGGCCGGCGCGGGAAGAACCTCTCCGAGGAAGAGGCGATGGACCACGTCTTCGGATTCTGCGTCCTCAACGACACGACTGCCCGCGACATCCAGCAGAAAAAGCACGGCGGCCAGTGGTGGAAGGGCAAAAGCCTGGACGGGCACGCGCCGATGGGGCCCTGGATCGTCACGGCGGACGGCTTCGACTGGTCTTCCCGCCGCCTCATCTCGCGCGTCAACGGCGTCGTGAAGCAGGACGGAAACACGAGCCAGATGTACTTCAAGGTTCCGCGTCTCCTCGCCGAGCTTTCGCTCGGCCTGACGCTCGAGCCCGGGGACATCCTCGCGACGGGCACGCCGCCGGGCATCGGGCACGCCCGCAAGCCGCCGGAATATCTCAGGCCCGGGGACGTGCTCGAGTCGGAGATCGAAGGCATCGGCGTCCTCCGAAACCCGATTCAGGCGGCGTGAAGCCTCGGCGGAGTAGGCTCGGGGCGCAGGAGCGACGATGCCTTCCCTCCATCCGAACGAGCTGACGATGCTGCTGGAGCTGAGCGAGGCGCTTGGCTCGCCGCTGAACCTCAGGGCCTCGTTCGCCCGGGCCCTGGAGATCCTCGAGACGGACCTGAAGGCCGTCTTCGGGATGATCACGTTCCTCGATGCCGCGACCGCCGAGCTGAAGGTGGAGGCGGTGACGGGCCGCCATGGCGCGGCGGCCGAGAAGCTCCGGTACCGGCTGGGAGAAGGGATCACGGGCCGCGTCGTCAAGACGGGAAAGCCGATCGCCGTCCCTCACGCCAGCCAGGAACCCCTCTTTCTCGACCAACTCGGCCTCCTTCGGGTCCGGCGAAAATCGAAGGCCGATCTCTCGTACATTTCAGTCCCGATCCGGATCGATGGCAGGAATGCGGGCGCCCTGGGGGTTGCCTTCGTCTACGAGAAGGACCGGGATCTGGGACATCTCGTGAAGGTCCTGGGAATCGCCGCCTCGATGCTGGGGCAGGCGACGCGCGTGCATCGCCTTCTGCAGGCGGAACGCGACGGGCTGATGGAGGAAAACCGCCAGCTCAAGGAAGAGCTTCGCGAGCGGTACGGCGTCCACAACCTGATCGGGACGAGTCACCCGATGCAGAAGGTCTACGAGCAGGTCGCCCAGGCGGCGCCCGCGAACACGACCGTTCTGATCAGGGGGGAATCGGGGACCGGAAAAGAGCTGGTCGCCCACGCGATCCACTACAACTCTCCGCGGTCGGGCAAGCCGTTCGTCAAAGTCAACTGCGCCGCGCTGCCGGAGAGCCTCATCGAATCGGAGCTGTTCGGGTACGAACCGGGAGCGTTCACCGGAGCCGACAAGCAGAAGAAGGGGCGATTCGAGCTGGCGCACGGCGGCACCCTGTTTCTCGACGAAGTGGGCGACCTCCCTGCCGCGACGCAGGTCAAGCTCCTCCGCGTTCTCCAGGAGCGGGAATTCGAGCGACTCGGCGGGGTCAAGCCGGTACGGGTCGACGTCCGGCTGATCACCGCCACGAACATCGATCTCGAAGAGGCGTTGAAGAAGGGCTCGTTCCGGGAAGACCTTTACTACCGGTTGAACGTCTTCGGCCTTTTTGTTCCTCCGCTCCGGGAGCGCCGATCGGACATCCTTCTCCTGGCCGACCATTTCGTCGAGAAATATGCCGCGGCCCATGCGCGGAGCGTCCGGAGAATCTCCACCTCGGCGATCGACATGCTGATGAGCTACCACTGGCCGGGCAATGTCCGGGAACTGGAAAACTGCATCGAGCGCGCGGTCCTGATCTGCGAAGGGGGCGTCATCCATGCCCACCACCTTCCCCCCACTCTCCAGACCGCGGAGGTTTCCAACACGCTCCCCGGGCAGTCGCTGGCCGACGCGATCTCCGGGTTCGAAAAGGATCTGATTCTGGACGGGCTGAAGATTGCGCGCGGAAACCGGGCCAAGGCCGCGCGTCTTCTGAGGACGACCGAAAGGATTCTGAACTACAAGGTCGGCAAGCACGGAATCGACTCCAATCGGTTCCGTCCCTGACAAATACCTACGAATGTGTAGGAGCTTTGAAAGGTACTGACAGTTTCGTCGGCGCATGAACTTACGCAGGCGTCGCCGCCGCGGCAGGGCTTCCCGCCGTGACTCGATCCGCGCCTCGTCCCGCGCTTCCGAGGCATCAGTCGCTGAGCACTGAGATTACATTCTCGTAGTCTTCCATACTCTAAGAAACATTTCTGTATCTTGCCGAGAACCACCAGCGAGTCGGTCTGTCCGCGCCAACCCCAGTCATTTCAATTACTTGCGTGTGGAGGCCCCTCGCGGACGCTGCGGCACGTCCCGTGCGAAGGGGAAGCGACTCGGGAGGGGCGACGAATGAGAAAGAAACTGATCACGATCCTGTTTCTGTTCGGACTGCTTGCGACCTCGTGGGCGATTCTTGCGGCCGACCCCTCCGGGGCGAACACCGGCGGGATCGCGAACGTCCCGTCCAAGCTCGCGGGTAAGCCCACGCTCGAAGAGATCGGAGCGGCCGTCGGCCAGACCCGCGTGTCGCTCAACTTCGTCTGGACCCTCATCGCGGGCTTTCTCGTGATGTTCATGCAGTTGGGGTTCGCGATGGCCGAGACCGGTTTCACGCGGGCCAAGAACGCCGCCCACACCATGATGCTCAACCTCATGATCTACGGCATCGGGATCATGGGCTTCTGGGCGGCGGGTTTTGCCCTCCAGATGGGCGGCTCGGGTGCCCCAGCCGGCTCGTCCGTCACCGTGCCCGCCGAGATGGCGAGCATGATCGGACCGACGATCGGAGGAAACCTCTGGGGACTCTTCGGCGGAAAGGGCTTCTTCCTGACAGGCCCTGCCTACGACGTCTCCGCGTTCTGTATCTTCCTCTTCCAGATGGTCTTCATGGACACGGCGCTCACGATTCCGACGGGCGCGATGGCCGAGCGCTGGAAGCTCTCCGCCTTCACGATCTATGGATTCGCGGCGTCGATGATCATCTACCCGATCTTCGGCGCGTGGGCATGGGGAGGTGGCTGGCTTTCGACGCTCGGCAAGTACGTCGGCCTCGGCCACGGCTACGTCGATTTCGCCGGCTCCGGGGTCGTTCACCTGACCGGAGGGGTCATGGCCCTGACAGGAGTCATCGTGCTCGGGCCGAGAATCGGCAAATTCGTGAAAGGCGTGGCGCAGGCGATCCCGGGCCACAACCTCCCGATGGCGCTCTCCGGGTGCCTGATCCTGGCCTTCGGCTGGTTCGGATTCAATGCCGGCTCGACGCTCTCGGGCACGGACCTCAGGATCGGCGTCGTCGCGACGAACACGATGCTCGCCTCGGCTTCGGGCGCCGTGCTCGCCTACCTCGTCACCTGGAAGAAATACGGGCGGCCCGACCCCTCCATGAGCGGGAACGGTCTCCTCGCGGGCCTCGTGGCGATCACGGCGCCCTGCGCCTACGTCACGGGCCCGGCCGCCGTCCTGATCGGAGCCGTGGCCGGCGTGCTCGTCGTCTGGGCCGCCCTCTTCGTGGAGAACACACTGAAGCTCGACGACCCGGTCGGCGCCATCGCGGTCCACGGCTTCAACGGCGCGTGGGGGTTGATCGCTCTCGGCCTCTTCGCGGACGGCACGTACGGCGGCGGGCTGAATGGCGGCCCGGAGGCCGGAGTCGCGGGCCTCTTCTATGGCGATCCGAAGCAGCTGCTGGCCCAGGTCATTGGAATCGTCGCGAACGTCGTCTGGGTAGGTGCCTCGAGCTTCGCGCTCTTCAAGATCATCGACCTCACGCTCGGAATGCGCGTCACTCCCGAGCACGAGGTCCAGGGCCTCGACTTCAACGAGGTCTCCGCTCCCGCCTATAGCGGAGACCGTCCGTCCGTCAACACGCCGGTCTTTGTAACCCGGCCGGCAAGCGCAACGGTTGGCGCCATGAAACCGGCTCCGGCCGGCGGAAAGTGAAGGGAGCGCCGTCATGAAGCTGATCACCGCCATCATTCGCCCCGAGAAGCTCGAAGACGTCAAGATCGCGCTCTTCGCGGCCGAGGTCGAGGGGCTCACGATCCAGCAGGTCTCCGGCCACGGCGGAGAGAAAGCGGTCATGGAAAGCTACCGCGGCCATCCGCTCCTCTACGAGTTTCATGACAAGGTCCGGCTCGACATCGCCGTCTCCGAACCGTTCGTGCAGCTCACCGTGAAGGCGATCGCCGACGCGGCGCGAACCGGCCAGGTGGGCGACGGGAAGATCTTCGTCCAGCAGCTCGACCATGTCGTCCGGATCCGGACGGGCGAAGCTGACGTCGCGGCCCTGACTCCGGTGACCGTCAGCGCGAAAACCTAGAGGAAACGCCATGAAAACGATCACATCGGGCGGCTTTCGGGCCGCCCTTCTGGGAGCTCTTGCCCTCTCTCCCTGTCTGGTCCTGAATGCGCAGACTCCTCCGGCTACGCCTCCGCCTGTTCCGGCGGCTCCGGCAACGCCGCCGGCAAAGCCCTGGTACGAGGAGCTCACCGTGAACGCGTTCGTTTCCGCGAGCTATTCCTACAATCTCAACCGCCCCGACTCCGGGACGAATCAGCTTCGGGTCTTCGACTTTGACGACAACAGCTTCAAGGTCGATGTCGCCGAGGTCGTCCTCCAGAAGACGATCAGCAAGCCGGGCGAGGCCGGGTTCCGCGTCGACCTGGTCGCCGGCTCGTCGATCCCGCGCGTCTCGTCGTCTTTCGGCCTCCTCCAGGGGCAGGATGTCGACCTTCAGCAGGCTTTCGTCAGCTGGATCGCGCCGGTCGGGAGCGGTCTCCGTCTCGACGCGGGGAAATTCGTCACGCACTTCGCATACGAAGTCATCGACGGATACGACGGCTACAACGACAACGCGACCCGTTCGTTTCTCTTCGGCTTCGCGATTCCGTACGCGCACACCGGCCTGAAGGCGTCGTACACATTCAGCGATCAGCTCGCCGGGATGTTCGAAGTCTGCAACGGCTGGGACGTCGCGAGGGACAACAACAGCTCGAAGAGCATCGGCGCTCAGCTCACATGGACGCCCTCGAAAGCGGTGACGGTGACCGGGAACTTCATGACGGGCCCCGAGCGGGCGAACGTCAACTCCGATCCGCGGAACGTCCTCGACGTCGTGGCGCAGTGGAAGTTCACCGACCTGACCGTCTTCACGCTCGACGCCGTCTACGGCAGCGAGAAGGGAGCGGTGACGCCGGGCGAGACCGCCTCGTGGTCGGCAATCGCCGGCTACGCCCGCCTCGGGCTCAGCGACGCCTTTGCCTTCTGTCTCCGGGCCGAGTATTTCAGTGACGCGGATGGCGCCCGGACGGGCACGGTGCAGAAGCTCAAGGAGCTTACCGTCACCCCCGAGGTCAAGGTGTCGTCCCACCTTATCTTCCGGGGAGATCTGCGCGTCGACTGGTCCGACGCCGACGTCTTCAGCAAGAAGGACGGCGTCTTCAAGGGCAACCAGGCGACGGTCCTCCTGAACGGGATCTACCTCTTCTGACCAGGCGCTGATCGCGATTCTCTTCTTCTCCGTCTGGAACGATCGCCTTCGAGGGCTGCGCGCTCGTGAAGCAGGCCCTTGACAAGCCGCGCCCCGGGAACTCATCTTGGTCTTGTCCGGCTCATGGAAGCCTCGGTCGCCTCCCCGCGCCACGCCAATGAGCGGATCGCCGCCGCCCTCCGGTCGGCGGGTGTCGAGCTGGACGGTCCGGCGCCCCACGACGTCCGGGTCCGAGACCCGCGGTTCTTCCATCGCGTGACCTCGCGTGGCTCGCTCGGGTTCGGGGAGAGCTACGTCGACGGCGACTGGGAGTGCGACCGGATCGACGAGCTCGTCTTCCGGCTCATCCGCGCGGGCGTTCACCGCTCGTACGAGGGAGTGCACGACCTGAGCCGCCGCGCGGCCGCGCTCCTGACGAACCCCGGCCGCACACGGGCCTTCGTGGTCGGAGAGCGCCACTACGACCTCGGCAACGACCTCTTCGAGCGGATGCTCGGCCGGCGCATGGTCTACAGCTGCGGGTACTGGAAGGACGCGGAGGATCTGGACGCGGCGCAGGACGCCAAGCTCGATCTCGTTTGCCGGAAGCTCGGCCTGAAGCCCGGGATGCGCCTCCTCGACGTGGGCTGCGGCTGGGGAGGCCTCGCCTGCTTCGCGGCGGAGCGCTATGGCGTCAGCGCCCTCGGAATCACGGTCTCGCGCGAGCAGCAGGAGTGGGCGCGCCGCGCGGCGGGCTCGCTCCCCGTCACGATCGAGCTCCTCGACTACCGGAGCCTCGACGCCGGGACGTTCGACGCGGTCGCGTCGATCGGGATGTTCGAGCACGTCGGCCGAAAGAACTACGCGACGTTCCTCGACGTCGTGCGCCGCCACCTCGCCGACGGCGGCCTCTTCCTCCTCCACACGATCGGTGGGAACGAGTCCTCCTTCACGACCGACCCGTGGATCGAGCGGTACATCTTTCCGAACAGCCTGATCCCTTCGCTCGCGCAGGTCGCCTCCGCCGCCGAGGGGCGCTTCGTCGTCGAGGACGTTCACAACTTCGGCGCCGACTACGAGCGCACGCTCCTCGCGTGGCACGCGAACGTCGAGCGGCACCGGGACGAGCTCGAGGGGCGCTACGGCGCGCGGTTCCTCAGGATGTGGCGCTACTACCTGCTTTCCTGCGCGGGCGCGTTCCGCGCGCGCTACAACAACCTGTGGCAGATCGTCCTCTCGCCCCGCGGCGTCGCCGACGGCTACCGCGCGCCGCGTTGACTTGGCGCCGCGCCTATGGGGTCCGCGGGCGGACGACTCCGAGGGCCGCGGCCGCCGTGTCGTGAACCGGCGTCTCGACGCCGGCCTCGCGGCCCAGGCGGGCGACGGCGCCGCTGAGGTCATCGAGCTCGGTCGGGCCGCCGGCCTCGAGGTCGAGGAGGAAGCTCGGCTTCATGCCTCCGCCGAGGGAGTCGATGAAGGCGAGGATCTTCGATTCCTCGTCCTCGGCCAGCCGCAGGCCGCGGGCACGCGCCACCGCGAGGACCTCGCGCACCGCACGCGCGAGGAGTACCTTGCCGTAGGGGGCGTCGCGCACGGGCCCGATGGGCGCGCGCGCCAGCCCGCAGGCCGCCGCCATGGAGGCGATGAACGCGAACTTCCGCCACAGGTCGGCCGAGATGTCCTCCGAAATGCGGGCCTCCGCGCCGGCTCCCTGAAAGGCCTCGACGATCCGCCGAACCCGCTCGGACGGCTTGCCCATTCGCTCTCCGACGGCCACGTTCTGGAAGGAGCTCTTCCGCTCGACGACCCCGGGCTCGACTTTGACCACGCTGACTTGCGTCAGCCCGCCGAGAACCTGATTCGCAGGCACGCCGCTCTCGACGAGCCGATCGGCCGCCTCCACGCCGTTGAGAAACGGAAGGATCGCGGCGCCGCCTTCGGCCAGAAGGCGGGCCGCGGGAGCGATCGCGGCGAGCGAATACGTCTTCACGGCCACGATCGCAACGTCGCATACACCGAACGTTTTCGGGTCGTCGGTCGCCTGAACCGCGACGGTGAAGCTCTCCTCGGGAGTCCTGACCTCGAGCCCGCGAGAGAGGAGCGCGTCCAGATTGGGGCCCCGTGCCAGCAGCGCGACCGCGTGACCCGAACGGGCGAGAATGCCGGCGTAGTAGCCCCCGACTCCGCCCGCTCCCAGGATGGCGATCCGCATGAAGGCAGTGTATTCCACCGCTCGCCGGAGATAATCCGGCGGTGCGCGACACGCTTTCCCTGTCGAAAGCCCGAAGCCTGAGCTTCGGCCCGCTTCCGGGCGTCATGGCGATCCTGAACGTCACGCCCGACTCCTTCAGCGACGGCGGGCGCTTCACGAGCGCGGAGGCCGCGGCGGAAGAGGGCGCGCGTTACGCGGACCTCGGGGCGGCGATCGTGGACATTGGGGGGGAGAGCACACGTCCCAAGGGGCGCACTTACGGAGAGGGCGCAGGGGAGATTTCTTCTGACGAGGAAGAGAAACGCGTCCTTCCCGTGCTCTCTCTCCTTCGAAGCATGCGGCCCTCCCTTGCGCTCTCCGTTGACACGCGCCGCGCATCCGTCGCCCGCGCGGCGCTCGACGCGGGCGCCGACGTCGTGAACGTGGTGACGGGCCTCGACGTTCCGGCGGATCTCCTCGAACTCGTCGCGAGCCGCGGCGCCGCAATCGTGCTCAACCATTGCCGCGGCATGCCCTCGACCACTTTCGAAGAATCTTCTTTCTCTGACGTCGTCTCCGAGGTGACCGCGGATCTGAGAGCGGCCCGCGCCCGCGCGATCTCTGCCGGAATTTCCGAGCAGAGAATCTTCCTCGACCCCGGCTTCGGGTTTGGAAAGACCCCGAACCAGAATTTCGCGCTCCTCGGTGCGCTGGATCGCCTCGCGCCGCCCAGCGTCCCGCTCGTCGTCGGCGCGTCGCGCAAGGCGTTCCTCGGGGCGGTCTCCGGCGCGCTCGTGAACGACCGCCTGCCCGAGTCCCTGGCGGCCGTAGCCGCCTCTGCCGCCGCCGCCCGGACGCGCCCCGTCCTCGTGCGCGTCCACGACGTCGCCGAGACCGTCCGATTCCTCGCAGTGCTCGCGAAAGCGGACGGCGCCGGCTCGCGCCGCGTCACGTAACATCGAGCGCCATATGCAAACTCTCTTCGGCACCGACGGCATCCGCGGCGAGGCCGGCGTCCCGCCGCTCGATGCGGCCACGGTCTCGAAGGTCGGAGCCGCGCTCGCGACGTCCCTCGGCCGGCGCAGCGTCTCTGTCGTCGTGGGGTGCGACACGCGGGAATCCTCCGAGGGCATCGTGGCCGCCCTGACAGGAGGGATCGTGGCGCAGGGTGGCTCGGTGCGTTTCGCGGGTATTGTTCCGACGCCGGCCGTCGCCTGGCTGACGCGCGAGCTGAAGGCCGACGCCGGAGTGTCGATCTCGGCCTCCCACAATCCATGGAAGGACAACGGGATCAAGATTTTCTCCGCCGAAGGCCGCAAGCTCCCCGACGAGGTCGAGGCCGCGATCGAGCGGCGGATCGCCGCCGCAGCGCACGCGGCGCCCGCGGGGACCGCCCTCGAGTCATCCCTCGCGCGGAACTACGTGACGCACGTCGCGGGCAGCCTTCCCCACCGGCTCGACGGCCTGCGCGTCGTCGTGGACGCCGCGCACGGCGCGGCCTTTGAGGTCGCGCCGGCCGCGTTTCGCGCCTCGGGCGCCGACGTCCTCGCGCGGAACGTCGCGCCCGACGGGCGGAACATCAACGAGGGCTGCGGCGCCCTGCATCCCGCGGGAATGGCGCGCGCCGTCGTCGAGACGACGGCCGCGCTCGGAATCGCGCTCGACGGTGATGCGGACCGGATCATCGTGGCCGACGACAAGGGGACGCTCCTCGACGGCGACGACGTTCTTTACCTCTGGACGCTCGAGCTCGAGCGCGAGGGCCGGAAGCCCGAGGCCGTCGTGGGAACGGTCATGTCGAACTGGGGACTCGAGAAGGCCCTGAAGGACCGGGGAGTCCGCCTCATCCGCGCGGCCGTCGGCGACCGCTACGTCGTCGAGGAGATGGAGAAGACGGGCACGCTCCTCGGCGGCGAGCAGTCCGGACACCTCATCCGCGCGGACCTCACGACGACGGGCGACGGCACGCTGACGGGACTCCACCTTGCAGCGCTGCTCGCCGCCTCGAGGAAGAAGCTCTCGGCGCAGCCCCGCTTCGTCCACACACCGCAGGTCCTCATGAACGTGAGGGTCAAAGAGCGCGTCCCCTTCAACGAGATCCCCGGCTTCGCCGACGCGCGGCGCGCGGCCGAGGAGCGCCTCGCGGGCAACGGACGGCTTCTTCTCCGCTACTCGGGCACCGAGGCCCTCGCGCGCGTCATGGTCGAGGGCGCGGACTCGGCGCTCGTCGACGCCGTCGCCTCCGATCTTGCCGCGCAGATCCGGGCGCGCCTCGGTGCCTGATGCCATGACCCAGGCCTTCCCCCTCGAGCCCTCGGACGAGGAGCTGCGCCGCCTCCTCGACGACGCCGTCCGGCGCGTCGTCGCGCACGTCGGCTCGCTCTCCGCCCAACCCGCCGACGGAACCGACGGGGTCGGCGCGCTCGCCCGCGCCCTGATCGAACGGGAGCCCCCCGAGGACGGCACCCCCGCGGGACCGCTCCTCGACCTGCTGTTCGAGAGGGCGATCCCCGCGAGCTTGAACAACGCCGGGCCGGGATTTCTCGCGTACATCCCCGGAGGCGGTCAGCCCTACGCAGCCGCCGCGGACCTCATCGCGTCGGCCGTGAACCGTTACGTGGGCGTCTTCGCCCCGGCGCCGGCGCTCGTCCAGCTCGAAACGAACGTGATCCGCTGGTTCGCGCGCGCCGTGGGCTACCCGGGGACCGCCGGCGGCTTCCTGACCTCCGGCGGATCTCTCGCGAACTTCTCCGCGATCGTCGCGGCCCGGCACGAGAAGCTGCCCGAGGACTTCCTCAAGGGCACGCTCTACGTGTCCGACCAGGGCCACCACTGCATCCGCAAGGCGGCGCTCCTCGCGGGCTTCCCCGCCGCGAACGTGCGCGAGATCCCGTCCGACCCCGCGTTCCGGATCCGGCAGGACGCCCTCGCCGATCGGGTCGCCCGGGATCGCGCGGAGGGCTTTACGCCGTTCCTCGTCGCCGCGAGCGCGGGCACGACGAACACCGGCGCCGTCGACGATCTCGACGCGCTCGCCGACTTCGCGGAGCTCGAGGGCGTCTGGCTGCACACGGACGCGGCTTACGGCGGCTTCTTCGCGCTGACCGCGCGGGGACGCGCGGCGCTCTCCGGCATCGAGCGCGCCGACTCGATCGTGCTCGATCCGCACAAGGGCCTCTTCATGCCGTACGGCACGGGCTGTCTCCTCGTGAAGGACCCCGGAGCGCTCCGCCGCTCGCATAGCGTCTCCGCGCACTACATGCCCGGCATGCAGGACGACCCGGACTCGGTGGACTTCTGCGAGATCTCGCCGGAGCTCTCACGAAACTTCCGCGGCCTCGGGGTCTGGCTCGCGCTGAAGCTCTGCGGCCTCGCGGCCTTCCGCGCGTCGCTCAACGAGAAGCTCGACCTCGCGAGGGAGGCGGCCGAGGCCGTGCGCGCGATCCCCGGCATGACGATTGTGGCCGAGCCGCAGCTGTCGCTCTTCGCGTTCCGCCTCACGGTGCCGGGCGCGTCGCGCGCGGAAATGAATCGCCTGAACCGGGACCTCATGGACCGCGTGAACGCCCGGCAGCGGGTGCTCCTGACGGGTACGCTCCTCGGGGAGGACTTCGCGATCCGCATGTGCATCCTGAGTTTTCGGACCCACGCCGATCGCGTCCGCATGGCCCTCGAGGACCTCCGGGAGGCTGCCCGGGAGGCCGGAAGGAATAATCCGGCCGCGAAACGCATTTCCTAGTGTGGCCATGACCTCCATGAGGCGACGCGATTTCCTCGGCCTCTCCCTCCCGCTCCTCGCCGGTGCCGGCGTGCTCGCCGCGATCGGCTCTCTCGGTGCCGAGAAAAGCCCTGCCCAGAAAGGATCCGCCATGCCGGACACCGCCTCCGCCGGCGATCGGGTCGTCAAGACCGAAGCCGAGTGGAAAAAGCTCCTCACGCCCGAGCAGTACCGCGTCACGCGAAAGAAGGGCACCGAACGCGCCTTCAAGGGCCCGAACTGGGACAACCACGCGAAGGGCACCTATACCTGCGTGTGCTGCGACCTGCCGCTCTTCAGCTCAGACACGAAGTTCGACTCGGGCACCGGCTGGCCCAGCTTCTGGCAGCCGGTCGCGCCGAACGCCGTGAAGACGGAGGAGGATCGGAGCTTCTTCTCCGTCCGCACCGAAGTGATGTGCCGCCGCTGCGACGCCCACCTCGGCCACGTCTTCAACGACGGGCCAAAGCCGACGGGGCTGCGCTACTGCATGAACGGCACCGCGATGAAGTTCGTGGCCGCGAAATAGCGTCAGGGGGGTTGGAGCGCTCGCGTGACGATCGCGTACTCCTCGACGGGGCGCCCGCCCACGAGATGCTCCTGGATGATCCGTGCGAGGACGGGCGGGTCGCAGGCGCGGTACCAGACGCCTTCTGGATAGACCACCGCGATGGGCCCGCCGGCGCAGATCCTGAGGCAGTTCGCCTTCGTGCGCTGCACGCGGCCGCTCGCCCCGAGGCCGAGTTCCTTCAGACGCGCCTTGAGGTAAGCCCAGGCCTCGAGCCCGCGCTTCTTCTCGCAGCACTTCGGCATCGTCTGGTCGCAGCAGAGAAAGATGTGCCGCTCGCCCTTCGGGATGCCGAGGCCCTTCGCGATCGCGGCCAGGCCGGCTTTTGACACGTCATGCGAATCGATGCCCATGAAGCCTCCGCGGGAAGGATAAGCTCACCTCCATGAGAATCTTCGTCACCGGGGCCACGGGCCACGTCGGGTTTCGCGTCGCGCACGCCTTCCGGCGCGCGGGACATCACGTTCTGGGCCTGACGCGGTCGGAGGCGGGCGCGACGCGCCTCGACCGGCACGAGATCCGGCCCGTCCTCGGCACCCTACAGGACCCCGGCTCGTGGAAAGGCGCCGAAGAGGCATCGGTCCTCGTCCATGTGGCGTCCGACTCCAAAGCCGACACGTGGGCCGCGGACCGCGCCGCGATCGAGGGCCTCCTTGCCCTCGCCGGCAAGGGCGCGTCGACAAAGACGCTTCTCTACACGAGCGGCGTCTGGGTCTACGGCGGGACGGGCGACCGCATGGCCGACGAGACGACCTCCCTTGCGCCGTTGCCGATGAGCCTGCCGCGCGTCGAGGCCGAAAAGCGCGTTCTGTCGGCCCCTGGGGTCAAAGGGATCGTGCTGCGCCCCGGCTGCGTTTACGGGTATGGCGGAAGCCTCACGGCGATGTGGTTCGGCGGCGCGGCCGCGGGCTCACTCGAGGTCGTGGGCGACGGCCACAACCGCTGGGCCACCGTCCACGCGGACGACTGCGCCGACGCCTACGTGCGGGCGGCGTCGAGCGGCCTCTCCGGCGAGATCTTCAACGTGACGGACCGCTCGCGCGCGCCCGTGCGGCGCCTCGCCGTCGCCGCCGCGCGCGCCGCCGCCTTCAAAGGCGAGATCCGCTGGGTTCCGCTCGACGAGGCGCGGAAGAAGATGGGCGGCTTCGCGGACGCCCTCGCGCTCGACCAGCACGTCGACTCGCGGAAGGCGGTCGCGACACTCGGCTGGCAACCCACTCACGGCGGCTTCGAGGACGAGGTCGAGACGTACTACGCGGCGTGGAAGGCCGCGCAGGGCTGATCGCGATCAGGTCCCTCGCGCGCGAGATGGAAATGGACACGTTCTCCTCCGAGGACCGCGCCCGGATCGAGGCGCAGGGCTTGACGGTGGAGGAGGTGGAACGGCAGGCGGCACTTCTTCGGGACCCTCCGCCTGCCGTGACGCTCGTGCGCCCGTGCACCATCTCGGACGGCGTCGAGAGGATCGCCGAGAGTGAGCATGAAGAGCTCCTCTCCCTCGCCGACGAGGCGGCGCGCGCCGAACGGCTCTCGAAGTTCGTCCCGGCCTCCGGAGCCGCGAGCCGCATGTTCGCGTTTCTCGAAACGGGCAGCCCCGATCATGAGGACGTGCGCCGCTTCGAGGAGAACCGGCACAGGTTCGCATTTTCGGCGGACGACGTGGAGGCGCTCGCGGCCCTCCCCAAGGGCCTACTGCCGTTCCATCGTTACGCCGGAACCTCCCGGACGCCCTTCGAAGAGCACCTCGTCGAGGCCGCGGCAACCGTCCGCGACGCAGGCGGCATCTGCCGCCTCCACGTTACCGTCTCGCCGGGGCACCGCGCCGCATTCGCGGCGGCCCTCGAGAGCGCGAGGCCGCGCCTGGAGCGGGAGATACGCGCGCGGTTCGACGTCCGGTTCTCCGAGCAGTCGCCGTCCACGGACACCGTCGCGCTCGACGACTCCGGCCGCGTCTTCCGGGATACGGAGGGGCGGATCCTTTTCCGGCCGGGAGGCCACGGGGCCCTCCTGAAGAACCTTCAGGAGTCGGGAGGCGACGTCGTCCTCGTGAAGAACATCGACAACGTCGTGCCGGACGCGCGACGCGCGCCGACGATTCTCTGGAAGCGCCTCCTCGCGGGCCTCCTCGTCAGGCTCGAACGCGCGAGCCGCCGCGACCGGCCGATCCGCGTCTGCGGCGTCGTGCGCAACGCGGGCGAGCCCGGCGGCGGGCCGTTCTGGGTGGACGGGCCCGGCGGCGAAAGCCTCCAGATCGTCGAGTCGGCGCAGGTGGACCTCGCGGATCCCGGGCAGGCGGCGATCTGGGGCGCGGCGTCGCACTTCAACCCGGTGGACCTCGCGTGCTCCCTGAGGGACGCGGCGGGGCGGCCGTTCGACCTTCCCCGTTTCGTGGACGAGCGCGCGGTCTTCGTCGCGAAGAAGACCCACGAGGGCCGGACGCTCCTGGCCCTCGAGAGGCCGGGGCTCTGGAACGGAGCCATGGCGCACTGGGAGACCGTCTTCGTCGAAGTGCCAAAGGAGACGTTCGCTCCGGTCAAGACGATTCTCGACCTCCTCCGCCCAGAGCACCTGCCGCCTCAGGATGACAAACCCTAAATAACTCTAATAGAAAGAGATACGGGAATACGAGGCCGCCTTAACATGCGTGGCCCTCCGGAGGCGTATTCTCGCTGCCCGCCCGAGTGCCCCGCTATGATTCGCCGAGACGAGCAGAGACCCAGGAAAAGACGCCCGCTGAGGCTCGTCTCGGACGAGCCGGCGGCGCCGCAACCGGTCGCGCTCTCGGCCGCCGCCTCGCCCACGCTTCCGCTCCTGAACCGCGAGCTCTCCTGGCTGGCCTTCAACGAGCGCGTGATCGAGGAGGCCTACGACGAACGCTGGCCGCTCCTCGAACGCCTCAAGTTCCTCGCCATCAGCGAGACGAATCTCGACGAGTTCTTCATGATCCGCGTCTCGGGCCTCCTCGACCAGCTCTCATCGGAGATCGTGGAGCCCACGGACGACGGCCTCCTTCCCGCAGAGGCCCTTGCGCGTGTCCGTGCGGCAGTCCTGGGAATGGAGCTGCGGCAGACCTCGTGCCTCGTCGGCGACCTCCTGCCGAAGCTCGCCGCGACGGGAATCTCGATCCTCACCTGGAGCGACCTCAACGACGCGCAGCGCGAGGCGGCCAGCGCCCACTTCAGGCGGAACGTCCTCCCCGTCCTCACGCCGCTCGCCGTCGACCCGGGGCATCCTTTCCCGTTCCTCTCGAACCTTTCCCTGAATCTCGCGGTCGAGGTGAAGAACCCCGAAACCGGCGAGACGAAATTCGCCCGCGTGAAGGTGCCGCAGGCCATGCCGCGCCTCCTGGCGGTTCGCGAGCTCGTGGAGGGCAAGAAGAAGGTCAAGCCCGACAAGGCCGAATTTCTCCCGCTCGAGTCGCTCATCCAGGCGAATCTCGGAGAGCTCTTTCCCGGCCTCGAGATCGCGTCGTCGCACCTCTTCCGCGTGACCCGCGACGCCGACATCGAGATCCAGGAGGACGAGGCCTCCGACCTCCTCGCGACGATCGAACAGGAAGTGCGCCGCCGCCGGTTCGGCGCGGTCGTGCGCCTCCAGGTCGCCCCGAAGACGCCGAAGCGGGTGAGGAAGCTCCTCCTGAAACAGCTCGAGATCACCGAGAACGAGGTCTACGAGGTGAATGGTCTTCTCGGCGCGGGAGACCTCATGTGGCTGACCCGGCTCGACCGGAAGGAGCTGAAGGACCCGCCGTTCTCGCCTGCCGTGCCGGCGGTCTTCAACCAGCCCGACACGTCGGTCTTTGCCGCGATCCGCGCCGGCGACGTCCTTCTCCACCATCCCTACGACTCGTTCTCTCCGGTCGTCGAGATGATCGAGCGCGCCTCGGTCGACTCGAAGACCGTCGCGATCAAGATGACCCTGTACCGCACGAACGCCGACTCGGCCATCCTCCCCGCGCTCATCCGCGCGGCCGAGAACGGCAAGCAGGTCGCGGTCCTCGTCGAGCTGAAGGCGCGCTTCGACGAAGAGAAGAACATCGAGTGGGCGAAGTCGCTCGAGCAGGCCGGCGTCCACGTGGTCTACGGCGTCGTCGGCCTCAAGACGCACTGCAAGATCGCGCTCATCGTTCGCCACGAGAAGGACGAGATCCGCCGCTACGTGCACCTCGGCACCGGCAACTACAACGCGTCGACGGCGCGCGTGTACACGGATTTCGGCCTCATGACGTGCCGTCCGGAGTTCGGCGAGGACGCGACGCGGCTCTTCAACGCCCTGACGGGCTTCGCGGGCAAGACAAGCTACGCGCGCCTCGTGACCGCGCCGAAGGACTTGCACCGCACCGTCCTCGAATGGATCGGGCGCGAGACGGCGCACGCACGCGCCGGCCGCCCGTCGGGCATCAAGGCGAAGATGAACGCCCTCGTCGACCCGAAAGTTATCGCGGCCCTCTACGAGGCTTCGCAGGCCGGCGTGCCGGTCGACCTCATCGTCCGCGGCATCTGCTGCCTCAGGCCCGGCGTTCCGGGCGTTTCGGAAACGATCCGCGTGCGCTCCATCGTGGGCCGGTTCCTCGAGCACAGCCGCGCGTTCGTCTTCGAGAACGGCGGCGACCGGAAGGTGTGGCTCTCCTCGGCCGACTGGATGCCGCGCAATTTCTTCCGCCGCGTGGAAACTGCCTTCCCTGTGGAGGAACCCGCGCTCGCGCAGCGGGTCGTCGACGTGATCGACACGATGTTTCGCGACAACTTCCGCGCGCGCGTGCTGAACGAAAGCGGCGGCTACGATCGGCTCCGGCCCGCGGAGGGCGAGACGCCGATCGACGCGCAGGCCGCTTTCGTCGACGACGCCCGCCGCCGGGTCCTCAAGGCAGTCGACGCGTTCGAGCGCCCCGGCGCCGAAGCTTTCGAGAAGAGTGAAGAGACCGTCGCGGGCGAACCCGAATAGCCTCCCCTACCGCTCCACCTCGAAGCTCGGCGGCGGCGTGAGGACGGGTTCCTGCGCGGTCAGCGTCGTTGCGACGACCGGCAGCAGGATCAGGTGCGTGTTCGAGCCATAATTCAGGTTGATCTCGTAGAAGCCGTGCGGCGAGACGGAGATGAGCGTTCCGGGCACCTGCTTGAGCTCCGCCATCGGGCAGGTCACGTAGACCTTCATCGGGATGTCCATCGGCTCCTCCTGTCGTCGCAAGGATACTCAGGACCCCGTTTCGTCGCCGAGGTCCTCGTCGTCCTCGCCCACGGGCTCGCCGTGGTACTCCTTGAGCTTCCTCTGAAGAGTGCGAAGGCCGATGCCGAGCGCCTCGGCCGCGCGGCGGCGGTTGCCACCCGTGACCTGAAGCGCCGTGAGGATGGCCTCGCGCTCGATTTCGGCCATCGTCTTGCCGACGAACGTCGCGACGGACGCGGGCTCCTCCGGCGCCGCGACGGACGACGCGGCGAGCGCCTCGGGAGCCGCCTCGGCGGATGCGATGGGGGCGGGCCGGACCGCGGGCCACTCGCCCGAGCGGGGCTTCGCGGCCGCGGGCACTCCCGCCGGCGCCGCCGCCGCCCGGCCGCGCACGGCGGCGGGTAGGTCGCTCACGTCGATGCGCGTGCCCGCGGCGAAGAGGACGGCGCTCTCGAGGACGTTCTTGAGCTCGCGCACGTTGCCCGGCCAGGCATAGCCAACGAGGGCGGCGAGGGCCGCGGGCGTGACCCCGATCACGGGCTTGCCGTGCTCTCTCGCGAAGAGGTCGCGAAAACGCTCGACAAGGAGCGGGATGTCGTCCTTCCGCTCGCGGAGCAGCGGAATCTCGACGGTGACGACGGACAGGCGGTAGTAGAGGTCCTGCCGAAAGCGGCCCGCCTCGATCTCGGCGCGGAGGTCGCGGTTCGTGGCCGCCACGAGCCGGAAGTCCACTTCCCGGCTCTCGTTGCCGCCCACGGGGGTGACGCGCTTTTCCTCGAGAACACGCAGGAACTTCACCTGCAGGTCGGGGGGCATCTCGGAGACCTCGTCGAGAAAAAGCGTGCCTCCGTGCGCCTGCTCGATGCGCCCGACGCGCTTCACGAGCGCGCCGGTGAAGGCCCCGCGCTCGTGGCCGAAGAGCTCGGACTCGATGATCTCGCGCGGGATGGCCCCGCAGTTCAGGGCCACGAACGCGCGCCCCCGGCGCGGCGAGTTGTGGTGGAGCGCGTTCGCGACGAGCTCTTTGCCCGTGCCCGACTCGCCGACGATGAGGACGGTCGTCTTCGCCGGCGCGACCACGCGGAGGCGCGCGAAAAGCTCCTCCATCGGCTTGCTGATGCCGAGAATCGCCTCGAAGCCGAAGCGCTTGTCGAGGCGCTCGCGGAGATCCTTGATCTCGCCCGCCTGACGCGCGCGGCTGAGCGCCGCCTCCGCCCTCAGGCGCAGGTCGTCCTTCGCGAGAGGCTTGGCGACGTAATCGACGGTGCCGAGCGTGCGCGCCGAGAGCAAGGTCTCGACGTCGCCGTGCGCCGTGACGAGGAGGACCGAGACGTCCGGCCGCGCCGCGGCGAGGTCCGTCGCGAGGTCGAGCCCGCTCTTGCCCGGCATCTTGAGATCCGTCACGACGAGCGCAACGGAGGGATCTTCGATCGCCCTCTCGAGCGCGGCGTCGGCGTTCGCGAACTCCTCCACGCGGCGGCCGTCGGTCTGAAGCGTCAGGGCCATCGCTTTCCGGCTGCCCGCGTCGTCGTCGACGACGAGAATGAGCGGCGCCGTCGCGCTCAAGCGGGCTCTCCGAGCGCGCGGTTCAGGTCGTCCTCGGTCCACACGGCGACGCCCAGGGATTTCGCCTTGTCGAGCTTGCTCCCCGACTCCTCACCGGCGATGACCGCCGTCGTCTTCTTCGACACGCTTCCACTCACCTTTCCACCCGCCGATTCGATCGCGGCCGTGGCCTCCTCGCGGGAACGCCGCGGCAGAGTCCCCGTGAGGACGAAGACTCCTCCGGACAGGGATCCGCCGGCCGCGGACGAGGCCGGGCTCTGGATCATACGGATTCCCGCGGCCCGAAGTTTCGAAAGGAGGGCGCGATTCGGGGGGCGGGCGAACCACTCGAGAATGCCACGGGCGGTCTCGGGGCCGATCTCGGGGACGGCCGTGAGGGCCTCCTCGTCCGCCTCGAGGAGCGCGTCCATCGACAGGAACCGCCGCGCGAGCAACTTCGCCGTCTTCTCTCCCACCTGCCGGATCCCGAGCCCGAAGAGGAGGCGCGCGAGGCCGGCGTCCTTCGAGCGGCCGATCTCCGCGATCACGTTCGCGGCCGACTTCTCGCCCCAGCGCTCGAGGGGGGCGAGCTCTGCGGCCGTCAGGTCGTAGAGCGACGCGACGTCCTCCAGGAGGCCCGCCTCGCGGAGCTGCTCGATGCGCTCGTCGCCGAGTCCCTCGACGTCCATCGCGCGGCGCGTCACGAAGTGGCGGAGCGACTCGGCGACCTGCGCCGGGCAGCCGGGGTTCACACAGCGGATCGCGACCTCGCCCTCCAGCTGCACGACCTGCTCGCCGCAGGCCGGGCAGCGCTTCGGCATCGAGAAGGGCTTCGCCCCCTCCGGCCGCTTCTCGAGGAGGACGCGCGTCACCTTCGGGATCACGTCGCCCGCTTTCTCGACCGCCACGGTGTCTCCGACGCGGACGTCCTTCCTCGCAAGATCCTCCATGTTGTGGAGCGTCGCGCGGCGAACGGTCGACCCCGCGAGGAGGACGGGCGTGAACTCGGCCACGGGTGTCAGCACGCCGGTGCGCCCGACCTGCACGACGATGTCCGTCACGACGGTCGCCGCCTCCTCGGGCGGGAACTTGTACGCGATGGCCCACCGGGGGAATTTCGCCGTCTGTCCGAGGCGTTTCTGGTCGACGAGCGCGTCCACCTTCACGACGACGCCGTCCGTCTCGAACGGAAGGTCGTGGCGCTTCGTCCGCCATGTGTCGAGGAAGGCGAGGATCCCCTCCACACCCCCGACGACGGCGCGATGAGGGTTGACGGGAAGGGAGATTTCTTCGAGAGTAGAAAGGCCAGCGCTCTGGGTCGTCGGCTCGCCATCGCCCTCCCAGCGAGCCACTGAATAGAGGAACGCCGAGAGCTTCCGTTGGGCCGTGATCCGGGCATCGAGAAGCCGCAGGGCGCCCGCGGCGGCGTTGCGCGGGTTCGCGAAAAGCAGCTCCCCCGCCTCCTCGCGGGCTGCGTTCAGCGCCGCGAAGGACTTCTTCGGCATGTACACCTCACCGCGCACCTCGAGCACGGCGGGGATCTTCACCTTCGAAGAAATCTTCCGCGCCGCGTCAGCGGCGTGCAGATTCAGCGGAATTGCCCGGATCGTCTTCACGTTCGGCGTCACGTCCTCGCCGGTCGTCCCGTCACCCCGCGTCGCGGCGCGCGCGAGAGCCCCGTTCTCGTAAAGGAGCGAAATCGAGAGGCCGTCGATCTTCAGCTCGCACACGAAAGGGGGCGTGCGGCCGAGGCGGTCGACGACGCGTTCGGCCCACGCCTTCAGCTCTTCCGGCGCGTATGCGTTCTCGAGGGAGAGGAGCGGAATCTCGTGCCGCACGTTCGGCAGTTCGCCCACCGGTGCGCCTCCAACGCGCTGCGTCGGCGAATCCGGCGTCACGAGCTCCGGATGGACCTCCTCGAGAGAGGTCAGCTCCCGGAGGAGGGCGTCGTATTCGGCGTCCGTGAGCTCGGGCCGATCCTCCACGTAGTAGAGGCGCGCGTGCCTTTCGATCTCCTCCCGCAACTCGGCCACTCGTGCTGCCGGGGTCCTCGTCTTCGCCACGGGACCGATTCTAGGCGGCGGGCGTCCTGATGCGCCCCTGTTAGCATCCCCATCGTGATTCGTCTGCGCGCCGCGTGGCCGGCCGTTCTCGCCGCCCTCCTCGCCGTGGCGCGCCTGGACGCCGGTGCGCGCGTCCCGGCCGTCGCGTCCTACACGATCGAGGCGCACGTGAGCGCGGAGCACGGCATCACCGGGAAGGAGACGGTACGGTTCACGAACCGCACGCGTTTCTCGTTCGACGACCTCAGGCTCCACCTCTACCTGAACGCCTGGAAGAACGATCGCTCGACGTGGCTCACCGAGCAGGCGCGCGGCGCCGGGCGGAACGACCGCGGCATGCGCGCGAAGGACGCAAGCCGGTGGGGGTTCGCAGAGATCCACCGCATCAGCCTCGAGGACGGCACCGACCTGACCCCCGCGCTGAAGTATGTCTCACCCGACGACGGGAATCCGGACGACCGGACGCTCGTTTCCGTCGCCCTGCCGAGGCCCGTCGCGCCCGGCGAGACGCTCGTTTTCCGCGTCGACTGGGAAGGCAAGTTTCCCCGCGCGGTCGCGCGCACCGGCTGGAAGGACGACTACCTGCTCGGCGCACAGTGGTTCCCGAAGCTCGGCGTGGCGACCGACCACGGCTGGAATGCGCACCAGTTCCATGCCGCGACCGAGTTCTTCGCCGACTTCGGCGACTACGACGTCACGCTCACGCTTCCGAAGGCCGTGAAGGGCCGCGTCGGCGCGACGGGCGTCCTCAAGGACGAGGCCGACTTCCCGGGCGATCTCGTGCGCGTGCACTTCGCCGCCGAGGACGTGCACGACTTCGCATTCACGGCCTGCCCGCGCTTCGAGGTCGTGCGCGACACGTTCAGCGCGCCCGGCCTCCCGAACGTCGACATCGTGCTGCTCCTGCAACCCGACCACCGGCCCGTCCGGGACCGGTACCTCAAGGCCGTGAAGGCGGGACTCGTGGATTACGGCAAGCGCTATCTGCCCTATCCCTACCCCGTCATCACCGTGGTGGACCCGCCGTGGGGCAGCCACACCGAGGGCATGGAGTACCCGACGCTCTTCGTCGGCGGCGCCCGCGAGCTCGCGCCCGCGGCCGCGCATTCGCCCGAAGGCGTGACGATCCACGAGTTCGGGCATCAGGTGTTCTACGGGATGCTCGCCTCCAACGAGTTCGAGGAGGCGCACCTCGACGAGGGCTTCAATACCTACGCGACGCTCCGCACCCTGAAGTCCGCCTTCGGCGATCCGCCGCTCGTGGTCCGGTTCTTCGGTCTCCCCGTCGTGTTCCCGTCCGTCGTCCTCCCGTATCCCGTGGCCGCGAACGAGCGCTTTCACCGCTGGACGCAGTCCTCGCGGTCGGACGCGACGGACGTGCCGAGCTTCCGCCAGCTCGACGGCGGCGCTATACGCGTGAACGCGTACAACCGCACGGGTCTCCTTTTGGCCTCTGCCGAGCGCACCTTCGGCTCGGAGACGTGGGCGAAGGTCATGAAGACGTACGCGATCCGCTGGGCATTCAAGCACCCCACGTCGGCCGACTTCGTCGCGGTGGTCCGCGAGGTCGCGGGCGACGCGCCCGCGACCGCCGTCGCCGGAATCTGGAGCGCGGCAGGCCCCGTCGACTACGCCGTCACGTCGGCCTCCACGCGCCGCGCTCGCGGACTGAGCGGCTACACGGGCGAGGGCGAGGCCCGCACCCTCACGGCGCCGAAGGACGACGCGGGCGGATGGGAGTCGCTGGCCGTCGTGCAGCGGCTCGGCGAGGCGACGTGGCCGGTCGAGGTCGAGCTTCGCTTCGAGGGCGGCGCGCGGCTGCGGCGCCCGTGGATCTCAGACTCGCGCTGGATCCGCTACCGCATCACGGGGCCGAAGCTCGTCGCGGTGGAGGTCGATCCGGACCACCAGTGCCTCCTCGACGCGAACCCGCTGAACAACGGACGCCTTACCGACGAGGCGCCCGCGGCGTCACGCCGCTGGGTCGCGCGCCTCCGGTTCTGGGCGCAGAACGCTTTCGAGTTCTTCGCCCTCCTCGGCGTCGCGGGGCTCTCGTGAGGGGCGATTCGGTCCTCGTCCTCGCGACCCGCGGGCTCGTCTCGGCGCTCGAAACCTGGAAGGCGATCCTGCTCTTCCTCGTCCTGAATGCGGTGCTCGCGGCTGCCTTCCTGCATCCGCTCGCGTCCGCGCTCCACACAACGCTCGACAAGAGCCCGTGGGCCGAGCGGCTCAGCGCGGGCGACGCGGACCTCCACACGTTTTTCACGGCGTTCACGCGCACCCGGCCCGACGTCCTTGGCGACCTCGAGAAGTGGGACGAGGTCGTCACCGGCGAGGGCGGCGAACGCCGCTCCTCCGGGAAGGCGGCGCCGCTTTCGGGCTTCTTCGGCACGACCGGCCTCTCGGGCTCCGCGGTCGCCTATGCGGCACTCGCGGCCCTCCTCGCGGCCCTCTTCTCCGGCGGATTCGCCGGGCGATTCGGCGCCGAGCGCGACCGGACGAGCCTCTCCGCGTTCGGAGCGGACGCCGCGCGATTCGCTGTCCCGTCCCTCCTGTTCGGGGCGCTGTCTCTCGCGGGCATTCTCGCGGCCTATCGCTGGGTCTACGCGGGGCCGGGCACGCTGTACGAAGCGGACGACCTGCGTTACGAGTGGGAGGCCACGGGGCTCCTCCTCCTGCGCCTCGGGGCGTTCCTTCTCGTCGCGGGTTATCTCCGGCTCGTCGTCGTATACGCGCGCGCGGCGATGGGACAAGGGGCCACGAATCCTTTCGCGGCCCTCATGAGCGGCTTCGGATTCGTCCTCGGCCGGCCGGCGCGCACGCTCGCGATCGAGATCTTCTTCGGCGTTCTGGGCGTCCTTCCGCTTGTCGCATGGGCGTTCGTCGGCCCCGTCTGGAACGGCGGGGAGCTCGCCGATTTCGCCCTGATCCTCGCCGGCCAGCAGCTCGTCGTCCTCCTTCGAATCCTGACGCGCGCGGGCCACCTCGGCGCGGCTTCGGCCTATCTGAAGCGCTCGAAGGAGCCGGTGTCGCCGGCGGCGGCCCCCCCGCTCCGGGTCGCGGCAGAGCTTTCGAATCCACGATCCGCCGAAGAGCCTGCCGCGGCGCCCGCGCCATGATCGCCCTACGCCTTCGCTCCCGGACGCCCGACTCGTGGGCGGCGCATGTCATGGCGAAGGAGAATCTGCCCGCGTTCGTGGCCGATCACGCTGTCTGCGAGCTACAGGCCTCGGTTTACGCCCTGTCGCTCGTCGGGACGTATCCACGAAACGCGCCCCTCGTCGACCGGCTCTCCGCACTCGCGGCCGAGGAGCTGCGCCACTTTCGCAAGGTCTCGCGCGAAGCGCGCCGCCTCGGGGCGCCGATGAAGACGACGCGACGCAACTTCTACGTTGCCGAGCTTCGCGCGGCGTGCCGAAAGGAGCGGGAGCCCGAGAAGGGCCTCGACCTCCTCCTCGTGGCCGCGCTCATCGAAGCGCGCAGCCACGAGCGTTTCGAACGCCTTCTCGGCCACGTGACCGATCCGCGCCTCTCGAAGATCTACGTCGAGCTCGCTGAAGCCGAAGCCCGGCACGGCCCGATCTACCTCGACCTCGCGATCGCCCATGCGGGCGAGGAGGCGACGAAGAAGCGGCTCGACGAGCTCCTCGACGTCGAGGTTCGCGCCCTCGCCCTGCCGCCGAAGGCCGAGATCACGGTCCACGGGGCGGCATAGGCGGCATGGCCCTGCGCCTTCTCCCCGCGGCTCTCGCCCTCCTCGTCCTGGGCGCGCACTTCCTGCGCACGGGACACCTCGCGCTGGTCGCCGTGGCCCTGGCCGTCGTCGCGCTCCTCTTCGTGCGGCGCCCGTGGGCGGCGCGGGCCGTTCAGGGCGCTCTCGCTCTCGAGGCCCTCGAGTGGCTCCGCACGCTCACGCTCCTCGCGAGCAAGCGCCGCGCGGCCGGCGCGCCGTACCTCCGCATGACGCTGATTCTCGTGGGCGTCGCCCTCGCGACGGCCTTCTCGCTCCTCGCCTTCCGCTCGCGCGCCGTGAAGGAGCATTTCCGGCTTCGGTGAAGGCGCGGGACGAGCCTCCTACCGTGCCACGTGGGTGGGGCCGCCCTTAGCGGTGTGGCTCCAGCGTGGCGACGGAAACCCCGCGAAGAGGACGGTCCCGTCTGCCGAGTAGCGGACGATGTACGAAAACGGGTCGACCTCGTTCGAGAGGTAGCCGAAGCGCACGTCCCTCAGGAGGACCTCCACGTTGCCGCCTTTCGCCTCCTCGCGCGCGGCTGGAAACCGGGCGAAGCGGCCGAACACGCCGGCGATGCCGCTATCGAGAGCGCGCTCGGCGAACGGGCCGTTCGTCTTCCCGATCACGCGGGGCGCGAGGTCGTCGCGCGAACGGTAGACGGCGCCCAGGTGACGGAAGAGATTCAGGAGACCGCTCCGGAACCCCGTGCGCGCGAGCTCCTCGGCATCCGGCGCGCGCGCGCCCTCTCGGCCGCGCTTGCCGAGATCCACGAACGCGGCCGTCACGGCAGGCCCGTCATCCGAAAGGAGGAGCCAGCGGTCCGGCGATCCCGGCTGGGGAATGGCGGCTCGACGCGCGGACTCGGTCCCGAGAGCCCCCGCAAGGCGGAGAGCTTCACCATGGCGGACCGCACACAGCCCCACATACGCCGCCGCCGCGAGGAGGCCCGCGCGCGCCGCGTTTCGGGAGCGCGGGAACGAACCCTTCGAGACGACGCGGACACCGACGAGGCCGAGCGCGAGGAGACCCGACAGCGCCAAATCGACGATGAACGTCCAGTCGAGCATGTACCGGGTCCACGACAACGGTGAGAGGAGCATCGTCCCCCATGACGTGATCCAGTCGAGGAGAATGTGCGACACGAGACCCAGCGCGACGACAGCGCCAAGGCGCCGCAGGGCGACTCGGCGGGACGCGGATCCCGGCGGGCCGAGTCCGGGCGAGAGCCGGAGCGCCGCGAGAGCCGTGAGCGCGACGATCCAGACCGGAAGCATCACGAACGAATGCGTGAGTGCGCGGTGCTGGGTGATGTAGAACTCGGCGGAGAAGGGCGACACGAACACGTCGGCATCGGGGAACATGGCCGCAAGGAACCCCACCCACGCCTCGCGCCTCGCGAGCGTGCGGTCGAGATATTCGTTTCCCGTGGACGGGAGGGAGCGGGCGAGAAGGGCGCCCGCGAGGCCGTGCGTCAGTGTGTCCATGGACGGGCGACTTTAACCCGCGAAGGCTTCCGCTATCCTCTCCGCTATCCTCCCGCCGGTGAGGCCGCTCTTCCCTCTCACACTCACGGCCTTGGCACTCGCGGGGCCGCTTTCCGGGCAGGACGTGCCCGCTTCCGACCCGGCCGCCGCTCCGCACGTGAAGCAGGGGGTCGCCGTCGTGGCGACGCGTCTCGACGAGGCGCCGGCCTCTGCGACCGTCCGCGTCATCACGCGTGAGGAGATCGCCGCGATGCCGGGAGTCCGCGCACTGCCCGACGTGCTCATGACCATCGCCGGGATCGACGTGAGGCGGCGCGGCCTGAACGGGACTCAGGCGGACATCGGGATCCGGGGTTCGGATTTCAACGGCACGCTTCTCCTCGTCGACGGGCAGCCCGCGACGGATCCAGAGAGCGGTCATCTCTCGGCGGACTTCGACGTGCCGCTCTATGCCGTCGAGCGAATCGAGGTCCTGTTGGGCGGGGGCTCGTCGCTGTGGGGCTCGAACGCCGTCGGCGGCGTCGTGAACATCGTGACGCGCGGAGCCGACATGGGCCGCTCGAACATGCAAATCGAGACGCGCTATGGGCACGGCAGCAACTCTCTCGACGCCGGCGGATATCGCACGGCGATGCGCGTTAACGAGTCCCTCTCGGCAGCCGTCGACTGGTCCCGGACGGAAAACTCGGGTTTCCGCGACGACACCGAATCCGCGTCCGGCCTCCTGCGCGTCTCCGGACGCTGGGACTCGGGGCTCGGTCCCGTGACGCTCGGCCTCGGCTACGCGAGCCGGAGCTATGGCGCGTATGGCTATTACGGAACGGCCTATCCGAACCAGCAGGAATCGACGCGCACGCGCACAGCCACCCTTTCGTCCACGCTGGCCCTCGGCGGATGGACGTTGACGCCATCCGCGTTCGTGCGCGCCCACCACGACGACTTCGTTCTCGAAAGGGCCGATCCGGCCTTCTACGAGAACCTCCACGACACGCTCACCGGGCTGTTCCGATTCGCCGCGCGGCACGCGCTCTTCGGCGGCTCGCTCGCGTTCGGCGTGGAAGCCGGCCGCGAGACGATCGCGTCCACGAATCTCGGGAGTTACGGCCGGGACCACGGCGCGGTCTTCGCCGAGTTCGCGCACGCCTGGGGCGCCGGGGCTCAGGAGGCCGGCGGGCTCAACGCCGGCCTGCGCGCCGACGCCTACGAGGGCTATGGGTCGCGCCTGTCGCCCTACGCCGGCGTTTCTCGCGAGGTGCTTTCCCGCCTGACGCTTCGCGCCTCTTTCGGCACGAGCTTTCGCGTCCCCTCGTTCACGGAGCTCCACTACGTGGACCCGCAGAACGCGGGCAATCCGGACCTGCGTCCTGAGAAGGCCTGGAACGTCGAGGCGGGCATTTCGATCGGCGCCGGGGCCGTCACCTTCGACGCGGCCACCTTCCACCGGCACGCGACCGACCTCATCGACTTCGTGCGCTCTTCGGGGAGCGAGCCTTGGCGCGCCCGAAACGTGCGCGAGGCCGTCACGGACGGCATCGAGGCCTCGCTCGACTGGTCGCGGGAGCGGCCGGCGTTCCTGACGCAGTTCCGTGTGCAGGCGGCGTACACGTTCGCCGACCTCGCGAGCCTCTCGGCGGCGGCCGACGGCGCGACGCAGGGAAAGTACGTGCTCGACCCCCTGCACGCGAAATGGGACGTCGCCGCGGGAATCGCTCTCCCGTTGCAGATCGGCGCCACCTCGCGCCTCTCGTATCTCTCCCGCCCGAGTTTCGAAGACGGCGTCTGGCTCGTCTCGGCGCGGCTCTCCTGGCAGGCTCTTCAGGGACGCATCCTCGAGTTCTTCCTGGACGGCGAGAACCTCGGCAACGTGCGCTACGAAGACGTTCCGGGCGTCCCGCTGCCGCGCCGGACCCTCTTCGGCGGGTTCAATCTGACGTGGTGACGCGGTAAACTCGCGTCGCGAGCTTCTCCTTCAGCCGCGTTCATGCCGACGATTCTTCTCCTCGACGGCGCCCGGAGGCGCCTGCCCGACGAACCGACGTGGCTCCGGCGGAGCGACTGGTCGCTTCGGGATGCCGCCACGGCGGACGAGGCCCTGCGTGCCGTCGCCGCCCATCCCCCAGCTCTCGTCATCGTGGACTTCGAGCGAAACCCCGAAACCGCGCTCGAGGCGGTTCGCGCCCTGCGCGCCGATCCTGCGGGCCGCGACATCCCTCTCCTCGTCCTGGCGCCGCCGCACCGCGCCGACGAGGCCCTCCGCGCCGGCGCCGGCCACGTCTTCACGGCCGAAGCGTCGCCGGAGGTCGTCCTGGCCGAGGTCGGGCGAATCCTCGACCTGCTCGAGCGCGCCGCTCCGCGCGTGAGCGTCGACGCGCCCGTGGCGTTCTGGCGGGACGGACGTCCCACGGAGGGGCGTCTGACCGACATCTCCTCGACGGGATTCTTCACGACCACGAGCGAGCCTCAACCGGTCGGCGCGCGCCTCGAGGTCAGCTTCAGGCTCCCTCACGACCGGACGGGAAAAATCGTGACGGGAGAAGTGATCGTCGTCCGGCGCACGGAGTCCCCGGAGTCCGGCTTCGGCGCCCGCTTTTTCCGCCTCCCGCAGAACGCGCGCCGCCTCATCGAGAAGTTTCTCGAACCGCGCGCGCGCCGGGGCGGCTTCCCGACTCAACGAACCGACAGGTCGTAGAGCCGAATGCCCACGCGGTCGGCGTAGTCGTGGATGCGCGGCTCCCGGTAGAACTCGCCGAAATGAACGGCGACTAACCCTGCGTTCGCGATGAGCTTGAAGCAGTTCCAGCACGGCGAAGCCGTCGTATAGATCTCGCCCCCCTCGATGCGGATGCCGTTCAGCGCCGCCTGGAGAATCGCATTCGCTTCGGCGTGGACGGTCGCGATGCAGTGACCGTCCTCCATGAGGCAACCCGCCTCGTCGCAGTGCGGCAGGCCGCGGAGGGAGCCGTTGTATCCCGTGGAGAGGAGCCGCTTGTCGCGCACGACCACCGCGCCGACGTGCTTGCGGGGACACGTCGCCCGACTTGCCACCTCGTGCGCGATGTTCATGAAGTAGCGATGCCAGTCGACCCGCTCGATCATCACCAGCCGACCGGCTTCCCCTTGTTTTGCTCGTCGAGCCACTTCTGGAGGGGCGCAAAGTAGTCGCGAATCGCGGTCGCGTCCATCTGTTTTTGTCCCGTCAGGGTCGCGAGGGCCTCGGGCCAGGGGCGGCTCGCGCCCATGGACAGGGTCGCGTTCAGCCGGTTCCCGGCCTCCTTGTTTCCGTAGATCGAGCAGCGGTTCAGCGGACCCTTGCATCCGGCGAATCCGGCCAGCGCGCGGTGGAACTGGAACTGCAGGATGTCCGCCAGGAAGTAGCGCATGTAGGGGACGTTGCCGGCCACATGGAACTTCGCGCCGGGGTCGAAGTCCTGCTCGCTCCGCGCGACGGGAGGCGCGATGCCCTGATACTTCTTCCGGAGCTCCCACCACGCTTCGTTGTACTTCTCCGGTGGGATCTGGCCCGAGAACACCTTCCAGCGCCACTGGTCGATCACGAGCCCGAAGGGAAGGAAGGCGATCTTCTCGAGCGCCTTGTCGAGGAGCAGGCCGATGTCCTTCGTCGTGTCGGGCGCCTTGTCGAGGAGTCCGAGCTTCACGAGGTACTCGGGGGTGACCGAGAGCGCGATCGTGTCGCCGACGGCCTCGTGGAAGCCGTCGTTGGCGCTGTCGCGGAAGAAGAAGGGCTGCTGGTTGTACGCGCGCTGGTAGAAGTTGTGTCCGAGCTCGTGATGGATCGTGTTGAAGTCCTCGGCCGTGATGTCGATGCACATCTTGATGCGCAGGTCGTTCTCCGCGTCCACGTCCCAGGCGCTCGCATGGCACACGACGTCCCGGTCCCGCGGCTTCACGAAGAGCGAGCGCTTCCAGAACGTCTCCGGCAGCGGCGCAAAACCAAGCGACGTGAAGAAGCCCTCGCCGTACTTCACCATCTGCTGATCGTTCGTCTTCCGGCTCTTCAGGATCTGCGTCAGGTCGTAACCGGGGTCGGCTCCCGCTGGCGCGACGAGCGGATAGATGTTTCCCCACTCCTGCGCCCACATGTTGCCGAGGAGATGGGCGGGGATCGGCCCGTTCGCCGGGACGAGGTCACCGTATTTCTCGCGCAGCTTCGTCCGCACGTAGGCGTGGAGCGAGAGATAGAGCGGCTTCACCTGCTCCCAGATGCGGTCCAGCTCTTCCGCGAACGCATCCGGCGGCATGTCATACTTCGAGCGCCACATGGCCCCCGTGTCGGCGAAGCCCAGCTCCTTCGCGCCCTTGTTCGCGAGCGCGACGTATGTGACGAAGTCCTTTCGCATCGGCCGCGAGATGGCGTGCCATCCCGTCCAGGCGTCGAGGAGCTCGTCGTAGTTGCGGCTCGTCGCCAGAACCTTCGAGAGATCGCCGAGGTCGCGGCATTCCTCTTTCCCATCCTTGCCCGGCCGGCAGGACTTGCCCTTGCCGTACAGGCCCTCCATCGACGAGGCGATGCGCGTCAACTGCTCGCTTTCCTTCGGGTCCAAGGGCGTCGCGAGCGTGAGGCTGTTCTTCAGGAGCTTCATCTTGCGGGCGAGCTCCGGCGGCAGCGCGAGCCTGTCGAACCGCACGGACTGCTTGGCCAGCTCGACGCCCGCGTTGATCGTGCGCTCGTCGGCCTTCGCCGCGAGGACTTCCGTGTCCTCCGTGATGAAGTTGATCTTGACCCAGTCGGCGCGCCCCGATTCGACGGAGAGCGCCAGCATGCGCTGCTCGGCGTTCCGGAGGAACGCCTCCGCTTCGGCGACGGTCGGCGCGGGCGCCGGCTGGCCGGCGGCGGAAAAGGCGAAGAGTGCGAAGAGAACGGCGAACGGGCTGAAACGCTTCATGGCCCGATCGTAGCAAGGGGGCGCCCTAAACTCCCGTTCGACTCAGTAAGATCCGGCGGATGGACGGACGCCGCGTCGTCGTGACAGGCCTCGGGGCCGTGACCTCACTCGGAAACGACCTCGCGTCGACCTGGGGAGGCCTCGTCTCGGGCCGCTCGGGAATCGGGCCCATCACGCTGTTCGACGCGTCGGGCTTCCGGACGCAGCTCGCCGCGGAGGTCAAGGAGCTGCCCGCGGGCCTCGACCCGCGCCTGACGCGTCGGCTCTCGCGCACGGACGTCATCGGCTTGACCGCGGCGGCGGAAGCCCTCGCCGACGCGGGGCTCGACCTCGACCGCGAGGATCCGTCACGCATCGGCGTCGTCCTCGGCGCGGGCGTGTCGGGCCTCCTCGACAGCGAGAACTACTTCCGCGACCTTCTCGCGAGGGGGGCGCGTCGCGCGCGCCCCACGAAAGTGCTCAACCATCCGCCCGACCAGACGACCGACCGCATCGCCGAGCGCTGGGGGTTCCTCGGGCCCCGCTCGACGATCACGACGGCGTGCTCGTCTTCGGCCACGTCGCTCGGCTACGCCGCCGACCTCATTCGCCACGGCTTCTGCGACGTCGTCGTGACCGGAGGGGCCGACACGTTCGCACGCCTCACGCATGGCGGATTCAACGCGCTGCGCTCGGTCGATCCCGAGCCCTGCCGCCCGTTCGACCGCCGCCGCAAGGGGCTCACGATCGGCGAGGCGGCCGGCCTCCTCGTCTTCGAGGACGAAGCTCATGCGCGCCGCCGGGGCGCACGCCTTCGCGGCCGCTTTCTGGGCTACGGCGTGACATCCGACGCCCACCACATGACGCAGCCCGAACCCACCGGCGAGGCCGGGGCCCGCACGATCGCCGCCTGCCTTCGGGCGTCCGGACTCAATGCGGACGACGTCGACTACGTGAACGCGCACGGCACCGCGACGCCGCAGAACGATTCCGCCGAGACGGCCGCCCTCAAGCGGGCCCTCGGAAATCGCGCGCGGGAGATCCCGCTTTCCTCCATCAAGTCGATGCTCGGCCACTGTCTCTGCGCGGCGGGCGCCATCGAGGCCGTCTCGACCGTGCGCACGATCGAGACCGGACTCATTCCTCCGACGATCCGCCTCGAGGAGCCCGATCCCGAGTGCGACCTCGACTGCGTGCCGAACGTGGTCCGCGAGGCCCGCGTGAAGATCGCCCTCTCGAATTCATTCGCGTTCGGAGGGAACTCGACGGTCGTGGCGTTCGGGGCCGCGTGAGGGCGCCCGTCATCACCGGAGCGTCCGCGGTCACCGCGCTCGGCCGCACGCTTGAGGAGACGCGCGCGGCGCTCGCCGCCGGGCGCTCGGCCATCGCCCCCGTGGAGGAGGACGGCGCGCCGAAGGCCGCCGACCGGTCTGACGCCGCGCGCATCGGCCCCTTCACGACGGAGCCGGAGCTCGCAAAGGGCAAGGCCCGCCGGCTCGACCGCGCCAGCCAATACGCCGTCGTCGCCGTCAGGCAGGTTCTCGCCGACGCGGGCTATGCGATCGCCGCACGCGAGGAGCGAACCGGAATCCTGCTCGGCACCGGCTCAGCCGGCGCGGGCCCGCTGACCGAGTTCGAACGCCAGATGGCCGTCGAGTCGCCCGACGCCGCTTCCCCGTTCCTCTTCCCGAACACGGTCTCGAACGCGCCCGCCTCGCAGGCCGCGATCGAGGTGGGCATCAAGGGTCCCAACGTGACGATCACGCAGAAGGACCCCGCGGTCTTGAACGCGCTTTTCTACGGCCGGATGCTCCTCGCGGACGGCCGCGCCGACGCGCTTTTCGTAGGCGCGGCCGACGAGTGGAATCTCGTCTATCACCGGGCATACGAGAGCGTGCGCGCCACGCGCGCTGCGGGGCGCCCCGGGTTCGTCCTCGGCGAGGGCGCGGCCGTGGTGTTCGTCGAGGACGAGGCCGCCGCCCGCGCGCGCGGCGCCCGGATCGACGCCCGGGTCGCGGGGCTCGCCTCGCGGGGGGCGGCCGTCTCCCCACAGGCGCGACGCGCCGACCCCATGGTCCTCGCCTCGGCGATCCGGGACGCGCTCGCCGAGGCGCATCTCGCGCCCGCGGGAATCGGCCTCATCCACCTCTCGCGGAACGGATCGCCCTTCACGGACGCCGCCGAGGACGCTGCGCTCCTCGACGTTTTCGGCACGAGGCTTCCGCGCACCATGGCCGTCAAGGACTCCCTCGGCGAGAACCCCGCGATCGGCGCGATCCAGCTCGCCCTCGCCGTGGCCGAGTTGCGCGCGAATCCCGGAATCGGCGCCATCCTCCTCGACGCCTTCGGCGCCGGGGGCAACGTCCTGGCGGCGGTTCTCTCGGCACCATGACGACACGCGCCTTCACGACCTCCTTCGAGGTGCGCTTCCCCGAAGTCGACTCGTACGGCGTCGTCTGGCACGGACACTACGTGCTGTACTTCGAGGTGGCGCGCAACGCGCTCTGCGCGGCATTCGGCCTCACGCCCGCCGAGGCTCTCGCGCACGGCTACAAGGTGCCCATCACGAGAGTCGAGATGAGCCTCAAACGGCCCGCGAAGCTCGACGATCGTCTGGAGGTGTCAGCGGTCCTCGCGCCTTCTGAGACCGCGAAGCTCGTGATGACCTACGAGGTCCGGCGCCTGCCCGGGAGGACCCTGCTCGCGACGGGGTCGACCGAGCAGGTAATCCTGAATCCCGCGGGCGAGCTCCTGCTCACGCTCCCTCTTCCCGTGAAGACACTCGTGGCGCGCGTTCTCGCCTTCCAGCGCGGAGACGCCGAGCCCGACGGGACGAAGATCCTGCCGCCCGCCTGACGCTCAGCCGCTCGATCGCTCAGCTTTCCTTGGGGAACGTCGCTATGGCGCGCGTCGGCTCGCCGGGAGACGAGGAAAGCGCCAGCGTCCCGCCGTGCGCCCGGACGATGCGCTCGGCGATCGGGAGACCGAGCCCCGTTCCGGCTGGCTTCGTCGACACGAAGAGCTTGAAGAGCTCGGCCGTCTTCGTGGCCGGCACGCCGGGCCCGCGGTCTTCGACCGTGAGGCGCCAGAAGCGTCCCGCATCTTCGACGCGCGCCTCCACTTCACGCGCCGCGGCACCCTCCGCTTCGACGGCGTCGAGCGCGTTACCGACGAGGTTGAGAACGACCTGGCGCACGCGCGAAGGGTCCAGTCGGGCGGGGGCGCCCCCCGGCTGCGGCGCGAACGTGAGCCGGATGTGGCGACGCCCGGCCTCGGGCTGGAGAAACGCAACGGCCTCACCGGCGGCGTCGTTCAGGTCGGCGGGAACGGGGCTGAGAGGCGAGGGGCGCGCGTACGAGAGGAAGTCCGTGAGGAGCCGGGCGAGGCGGCTCGTCTCCACGCGCGCGGCCTGCGCGAGATCCGCGGCCGACAGCGCGGAAAAGGAGCCAGCCCCCACGCCCGCGGCCGCGCCGCCCTGCGCGAGCTTCTCCTCGAGGAGCTCCAGATTGAGCCCCATGGCATTCAGCGGATTCCGGATCTCGTGCGCGAGTCCGGCGGCCACCTCGCCCAGCTCGGCGCGCCGCTCGGCCTCGAGGCGTGCCGCCTCGACGCGCCGCGTGCGCTGGTAGAGAAGGATGACGGCCGCGGACGCCGCGAGGATGCCGAGGAGGGACACGACGGCGGCGGCGAAAGTCTTGAGATACAGCTCACGGCGCAGCTTCTCGACCCGTTCGGCCAGAACCCGCCGGGAGACGCCGAAGCGCAGCACGGCGAAGTCTCCGACGTTGACCTCCATGTTGAAGGGATCCTGCTCGGGGGCTTCGAGGGTGGAAATTCGGGCGCTCGTCCCCGGCTCCGCCGGCTTCACGTCGAGGACCTTCGGTCCCTCGGCGCCGGGTTGGGCCTTGCGGTCGGGAACGGTGAGCGTGCCCCGATACGCGTAGAGGACTTCTTTTCTCGCGCTGTCGAGGACCTCGACCTCCGTGAGGATCTGCCGCTCGGAAAGCCCGGAGGTGACGAGCCGGTCGATCTCCGTCTGTTTCAGTTTCAGCACGTACGGGTCGCCGGACGAGCGCTCGGCGATGCCGCGCGCGAGGCGCTCCGCGTCCAGCTTCGTGTGAAGGATCGCGTCGTTGACGACGTCTTTGGAGAGCGATTTGAAGAGGAGATGCCCGAAGAGTCCGACCGCGCCCGCCGTCAGCAGGCCGAGAACCGCGAGAACGAGCGTCAGAGAGCGCCGGAAGGCCCGGCTCTCGGGATCGGACACGGCCGGCCGTCACTCCCCCCGCTTGAGATAGCGGAAGTCCTTGATGTCGTACTCCTTCATCTTCGCGATGAGGCTGCCGCGAGAGATGTTGAGGAGACGCGCGCCGAGGGACTGGTTGCCGCGCACCTTGCGCATGACGCGCTCGATGACCTGGCGCTCCACCTTCTCGACGATCTCCTTGAGGTCGTCGCTCTCCTTGAGCGCGAGCTCGACGCGCTCGCCCGAGAATTTCTGGTCGAGATCAGCCAGTGTGACGGGGCCCGCGCCGATCTGCGCGGCCAGCCGGCGAACCTCGTTCTCGAGCTCGCGCACGTTGCCGGGATACTGATAATTGAGGAGCGCGTTCATCGCCTCGACGTCGAACTGCTCCGCGGCCGGGCCGCCGTGGCGGACCGCGAGCGCGTCGAGGAGAGCCGGAAGGTCTTCCTTGCGGTCCTTGAGCGGAGGGAGCCGCAGCGTGAGGGCCGAAATGCGGAAGTAGAGATCGTCGCGGAAGGCACCGTCCTCGACCGCCCGCGTCAGGGGGCGAGAGGTCGTGCCGATGACGCGCACGTCGACCGGAACGGTACGTCCGCCCGGCGCCGTGACCTCGCGCGCCTCGAGGAGGCGAAACAGCAACGCCTGGGTGGGCGCGGGCAGGTCGCCCACCTCTTCCACGAGAAGGGTGCCGCCGTCGGCCTCGAAGAGCCGGCCGAGCCGCCGCCGCCGGTCGCCAGCGGCGGCCGACCCGAGCAGATCCTCTTCGAGCGCCTGGGGGCTCGCGGCCGTCGCCGACACGCGAACGAGCGGCCGCCCGCGCCGCGGCGAAAGCGCGTGAAGCGTCTCGGCCACGAGCGTCTTTCCGCTGCCGACATCGCCCACCAGAAGGATCGGCGCCCGCGCCGACGCGACCCGCGAAAGGGAAGCCTTGAGATTCGACAGCGGCAGGGAGCCGCCGACGAGCTGGGCGAGCGGATCCTCCAGCGAGACCCCGGAGGACGCGGGCGCGGACGAGGCGCCGCGCTCGCCGAACGCCGCCTCACTCCTTTCGCCGTGCACGAAACCGACGGCGGATGCGGCGTGGGCGATGAAGTCGAGGAGGACCGGATCCGTCACGGTCTCGGCCGGCACGAGGAGGAGCCCCACCGGATCGCCGCCCGGCCGCGGAACCGGAAACACGTGCAGGCGGGCGCCCGCTTCGAACGCCTCCCATGACGAGGTCTTCCCGCGCGCTTCCGCGAGCGTCCGGGCCGACAGGCGCGGAAGAGTCCCCTTCCAGAGCGCGGCGATCACCTCGCCCTCGTTCGGAGGAAGAAGCGAGACGAAGGCGAGGCTGTGCACGGGCGTCGAGGACGCAATGTAGGCCGCGATCTTCTGGAGCAGATCCTCGAAGGGAACCGGCCGGTGGAGGCACTCGAAAAAACCGGACCACGGGTCCGAGACCGGGCGCTCCTCCGGGCGGCGGGGGCCTTCGGCAGGAGCCGTGGCGGGCCGCGCCGCGACCGCGACCGGCGCGGGTGCCCCGGACGGAGGGGGGACGGGAGCGAGGGGCGCGAGCGCCGCCGCCGCGAGCGATAAAGCGTCGCGTCCGCGAGGGGGCGGAGCGGCCATTCGGTGGGGGTTCGGCGCCGGGCCATTCAGCAGGGTAATCGTGGCTTCGCCGATGGCGATCCGGTCCCCCGCCGCGAGGGCGGCGGACTTGACGATCGAGCCGTTCAGGGTGACGTTGGATCCAGGCGCGCTGCCGAGGACCTCGAGGCGCAGCTCTTCACCCGTCACCGAAATCCGCGCGTGCCGGCCGAGAACACCACGAGCGCGCACAACGAGATCATTTCCCGTCGAAGCGCCAATGTGAATGACATCCCGATGGACCTTGCGAACTTCCGATTCGCCGCCGATCTTGCGGACTTCAAAGCTCAACATGGAACGGATCCTCCGCCGGTGGGAGACAGTTTCCTGAACAGACAGGAGCCTATCACGCACCCCGTGGGCTGTCCGCCCGGCGTCAGCACAAATTGTACGACGACGGGCCGCCGCCCCCGGGGCGGATACAATGAGAGCGAGAGCTGAGCGCCACGCATGCCGGTTTCCCCACTCGACGGCCCCCCCTTCCGGGGGCGCCACGCCGCGACGCTGACGCGCATCGTCGGCACCGTGCGTTCGGTCCTCGACCCGGACTCCGTCGAAATGGAGTATCTCTTCGAACCTTCCGGCCAGCGCTTCCGCTGGCGGGCCTTGCGCAGCCGCGTGTTCACCGCGAGCACCGTGCGCCCGGCCCGGCGGCACTCCACACCGGCGGAGTCCCTGGCCGTGGAGTTCCACCTGACGGGCCTCCTTCGAGGGGCGCTCACGCTGCTCCGCGGGCCCCGGAGGCCGTGGACGGCGCCGGAGGTCCTGCGCTTCGAGGTCTTCCGGCCGCTTCTCGCCCAGCTCCTCGAGAGCGCGGCCGCCGCGGAGATTCACGCCGCCGCGCGCCGCCGGCTCGAGAGTGCCGCCGAGGCCGCGTCCACGCCGATCCTTCTCGTCCGGCCGTCGGGCTCCGTGCTCTACGCGAACCGCGCCGCCGCGGCGCTCCTCTCGGCCCGCAGCCCGCTCGTCGTCGTCCCGAGAGACGGCCGCGAGACCTCGCTCGCGACCTGGATCGCGCGCCTCGGCGCGACGGCCGCCGCGGGCGAGAAGCTGCGCGCGACCCTCGCCGACGGCCGCGCGCTCGAGGCCTCGGTCGCGCGCTTCGCCGACGAGGAGCAGGACGACGTCGCCGTTCTCACGCTGAAGGTCCAGTCCGCGCTCTCCCACGAGGACGTGCGCGAAAGGCTCGCGACGCGCGGCGTGTCGGGCCGCGAGGCCGAGGTCGTGGGGGCCGTGCTCGAGGGTCTTCGAAACGCCGAGATCGCGGGCCGCCTCTTCATCACGGAATGGACCGTGAAGGATCACCTCAAGCACGTCTTCTCGAAGCTCGGCGTGAGCTCGCGATCGGGCCTCCTGAAGGCTCTCGACGCAGCGCCACGACCGGCCTCGAAACCCCATCCGGTGGAGTCCGCGGGCGGGCGACACCTCAAAATGTAGTGGTAGGCTCGGGACGTTCATGTTCCGACTGAAAAAACTCGAGATCCAGGGCTTCAAATCGTTCGTGGACCGCACGTCGGTCACGCTGCCGTCGCGCATCACCGCGATCGTCGGACCCAACGGTACGGGCAAGTCGAACATCTGCGACGCGGTGCAATGGGTGCTCGGCGAGCAGTCGGCGAAGAGCCTGCGCGGCACGACGATGGAGGACGTCATCTTCAACGGGGCCGCGCACCGGCGCCCGCTCGGGATGGCGGAGGTCGCCATCACGCTCGAGTCGCGCAGGGGCGACCAGTGGGCCGACAGCGGCGGGGAGCTCGTCCTCACGCGCCGCGTGACGCGCGACGGCGAGAGCGACTACATCGTCAACGGAAAGAAGTCGCGCCTCAAGGACGTGCAGGAGATCCTGACCGGCACGGGCCTTGGCGTGCGCGCGTATTCGATCATCGAGCAGCAGAAGATCGACCTCATCCTCTCCACCAAGCCGCAGGACCGGCGCCGGCTCATCGAGGAGGCGGCGGGCGTCTCGAAGTACAAGATCCGCAAGCGCCAGGCCGAAGTGAAGCTCGAGGAGACGCGCGGGAATCTCCTGCGCCTCACGGACATCGTCTCGGAGATCGACCGCACCTGTTCCTCGCTGAAGCGCCAGGCCTCGCGTGCCGCGCGCTGGAAGGAACAGGCCGACGTCCTCGCGGTCCAGAAGAAGAGACTCGCACGGCTGCGGGCCGATCGGCTCCAGGCGGGCTTCGCCGGGGGCGAAGCGGCTCTCGCCGCGGCGACCGACGTAGAGGCCACGGCTCTCGCGCAGCTCTCTCGCCTCGAGGCCGGCCTCATGGAAGCGCGCCGCCTCGCCGACGAAGACGAGTATGCCGTCCGCGAGGCGGGCGATGCCCTCGCCCGCGCGCGCGAAACTCTTCTCGCGGCGGAAGCCGCCGTCGCGGCCGCCGCGCGCGAGGCCGAGGAGGCCCACGCGCGCCAGGAACTGCTCGAAGGGCAGCGGAAGGAATCGGAAGCGGATCACGGCCGGTATGTCGAAGAGGCCGGCCGCACCGTGAAGGCCCGTGAAGAAGCGGAGGCCGCGCTCGCCGAGGCCGCCGCCGCGGTCACCGCCGCGGCCCAGGCCCTCGCCGAAGTCTCCGCAAGGGAAATCGACGTGACGGGGCGGCGCGAGGCCTCGCGCCGCGACCTTCTCGCCGCCGGGGGACGCTCGGCCGAAGCCACGAACCGCGAACGCGAGGCCGCTCTCCTCGTCGACCGGCTCGGATTCGCCCTCGCGAAGCTCGAGGAACGCCACACGCGTGCCACGGCGCTCGTCGACGAGCGCCAGAAGGCGTCCGCCGAAGCCACCGCGGTCCTCGCCACAGCTTCTCTCGGCCTCGAGTCCGCGCGCCGGCATCTCGAAGAGGCGAGTCACGGCCGCCGCGCCGCCGAGGACCGCCTCGCGACGCTCAAGGCCCTCCGCGAGGCTCACGTCGCGGCGCTCCATGCCGTCGACGTCCGCGCCGCCGCGCTCGAGACGACCCTCGCCGCGCGGGAGGCCGGAGGCGAATCCGCGCGCCGCGCGCTCGAGGCCGCGGGTCTCACGCCACACGGCGTTCTCGCGGACCACTTCGATGCGGCCGCGGGCTTCGAAAAGGCCCTCGACGCTGCGCTCGGCGCCGCCCTCGAGGCGCCCGTCCTCGAAACCCGCGCCGCACTCGACGCCGCCTTGGCGTCCGTGCGCGAGAAGAAGCTCGGCGCCGCGCGCTTCGTGCACCCGCTCCCGGAGACGCCGTTTCCCCTGAAGCCGAAGGACCCGCGCGTCCTCGGGATCGCGCGCGAGCTGCTCGCCGCGAAGTCCGCCCGAGCGCCGTCTTCCGCGCTGCCCGATGCCGTCGTCGTCGCGAACGTGGACGACGCCCTCGCACTCGCGGCCCTCCATCCCGAGCGCACGCTCGTGACGATGGACGGCGTCGTCGTGCGCGGCGCCGTCGTCGAAGCCGCCGGAACCGAGGTCCCGGGCGAGGGCCTCTTCACCGTCCGGCGCGACCTCCGGAACCTCGCGGGCGAGCGTGAGGGCATCGCCGCGAAGCGCGCCGAAGCGGACGCCGAGATCGGCTCTCTCGTGGAACAGGTCGGAACGTTCGCCGCGACCCTCGACACGGCTCTCGCCGCGAGCCGCGCGGCCGAGCGCGCGCACTCCGAAGCCGAGGCGAAGACCGCGGCCGCCCGCACCGAAGAGGAGCGGGCACTCGAGGAGCGGCGCGTCCTCGGCGAGGAGGACAACGCGCTCAGGCAGGACCTCGCAAAAGCCGGCGAGAGCCGCGCCGAGGCCCAGCGCCTCGCCGCCCAGCGCCAGGCCGAGATGGCGACCGTGGAACGGACGCTGTCGGAGCTCGAGACGGCACTCGACGGCGCGCGCGCGGCGCGTCTCGCGTCCGCGGAAGCCGATGCCGTCGCGCGCAACGCGCGGGACGTGCTCGTGGAACGCGCCTCCTCCCTCGCCTCCGCGTCGGCGGCGGCGGAGGGACGCGCCCGGGACGCGGCCCGCCGGGTCGCCGAGCTCGCCGACGCGATCGTCGAGGTCGGGAACCGGCGCACGCAGGCTCTCGCCGCCGGGGAGGCCGCCCGGGCCGCGCAGGCCGCCGCCGCGGTCGCCGCGACCGAGGCCGACCGGCGTCGCGCCGGGACCGACGAGGCGGCGACGTCACGGCGCGAGGCGCGCGTGGCCGCCGAGGCGCGGGCCGCCGCCTCGCGCGACGCTCTCGACGCCACGCGGCGGACGCGGTTCGAGGCCGAACTCGGCCTCGAACGTCGCAAGGCCGATCAGGATCACCTCGTGGAGCAGTGCCGGAACGAGTTCGGCTGCCTGCCGGGCGAGCTGCCCGTCCTCGAGCGCAGCGAGGCCGAGCGGGAGATGAAAGAGGAAGACCTCGAAGCCACCCTGGCCGAAGACGTGACGACGCGCTCTCTCGCGCTCGAGCGGCTCGGCCCCGTCAACCACGCCGCACTCGAAGAATACGAGGTCGAGAGCAAGCGGCTCGAGGAGCTGTCGGGACAGAAGGCCGACCTCGAGGCGTCGCTCGCCCAGATTTTCGAGACGATCAAGACGATCAACCTCACGTCGTCGGAGCGCTTTCAGGAGGCGTTCGCCGCCGTGAACTTCAACTTCGGCCAGGTGTTCCAGCGCCTCTTCCACGGCGGCACGGCCTCGATGCATTTGCTGGACGAGGGCGATCCGCTCGACTCGGGTCTCGAGATCATGGCGCAGCCCCCGGGCAAGCGGAACCAGACGATCGGCCTCCTCTCGGGCGGCGAGAAGGCGCTCACGGCCGTCGCGCTCCTCGTCGCGATCTTCAAGTACAAGCCGTCGCCGTTCTGCATCCTCGACGAAGTCGACGCCCCGCTCGACGAGGCGAACATCGACCGCTTCACGTCGCTCCTCGTGGAGCTGTCCGAGGAGACGCAGTTCGTCCTCATCACGCACAACAAGAGGACGATGGAGACCGCGCAGGCCCTCTACGGCGTCACGCAGGAAGAGCCGGGAGTGTCGAAGCTCGTCTCGGTCCGGTTCGACTAACGCACCCCTTCGCTCGTGTCTCTCGGCGGCAGCGGCGTAGGCGCAGAGCGCGAAAAGTTCGAGGCGTTACCATGCGCTGTGCAGCCTATCGACGATCGCGGCCGGATGGTGGAGAAGCTCCTCGGCGGCCGCTATGAGGTTCTCGGCTTCCTGGGACGCGGCGGATTCGCCTCCGTCTATCAGGTAAGGAGTGCGAGCCTCCAGCGCTTCGAGGCTCTCAAGGTCCTGCACGAATCGCACGGAGAAGACTCGGAGTTCGCGCAACGCTTCCGCCAGGAAGCGCGTGTGGCGGCCTCGCTCGAGCATCCGAGCATCGTGAAAGTCTACGATTTCGGCCACGTCGAAGGGACGCTCTGGTACTCGATGCAGTTCGTGGACGGGCCCACGCTCAGCGGAGAGCTCGCGACGCGCGGCACGTTCGACGAGGAGACGGCGGCGCGGATCGCGGTACCGCTCCTGGACGCGCTCGACTACAGCCACACGCGCGGCGTCGTCCACCGCGACATCAAGCCCGACAACGTTCTCCTCGACAAGCGCGGGCGGCCGTTCCTGATGGACTTCGGCATCGCGAAGACCGGCGAGAGCCTCGTGAAAACGCAGACCGGATTCATCCTCGGCTCGCCGGCCTACCTGTCTCCCGAGCAGCTCCGCGGCCAGCCGCTCGACGGGCGCACGGACGTCTACTCGCTCGGCGTCACGCTGTACCAGATGCTCGCCGGAGTCATTCCGTACCGCACGGAAAACATGTCGGCTCTCGCGCGGCGCCTGACCGAGGACGCGCCGCCCCTCTCAGGGCGGCGCGAGGGCATCCATCCCGAGCTGGAACGCATCGTCCATCGCTCTCTCGAAAGGGATCGGAACGCGCGCTACGCGAACGCCGCTGAAATGCGGGACGACCTCGAGGCTTTCCTCACCGAAGTCCACCCGCGAACGACGCGCGTGCGCGCGGTATCCAGCGAGAGCCCGGCTCCGCCGCCGCGGCCCGAGCCGGCGCCGCGGCCCGAGCCGGCGCCGCGCCCGGCCTGGCTCTGGCCGGCCACCTTCGCGCTCGTCCTCGCCGTCCTCGCGGGCGGCTGGCTCCTGACGCGCGCGCCGGCACCGCGCCCCGCTCCCGCGCCTGTCGCGACGCCCGCTCCGGCGCCCGTTCCCACCCCCATACCCACGGTGAAGGCGACGGCTCTTCCCGCACCGACCCACCTTCCACGCCTCCCGCGCGAAGCTCCGGCGCGCGCCCCCGCGCTCGCGAAAACGGCCCCGCCGCCGGACGCCACCCGTCGCGCCAAGACGCCCCCGGACGTCGCGGAGGAGGCGACGATCTCCTTGACCCCGGCGCAGGAACGCGAATGCGGCGGCAAGGTCGTCGGGATCTCCCTGGTCGTCGGCGAGGACGGCAGCCTCAGGAGGAGGCGGGTGATCTCCCCCGTCTCCTCCGCCTGCGACGCGATCGCCCTCGAGGCGGTCACCCGCAACCGCTACAAGGCGGCACGGGACGAGAAAGGGAGACCCGTCGAGGGCCGCTTCCTCCTTTCGATTCGTTTCTGAGCGGACCGGGATCCGTCGGATAATATCGACGCAAATCCAAAAGGGAGGCCGTGCATGAAGAAGTCCACCCGCCTCGCGCTGCCGCTCGCCTTCGCCGCTCTCCTGGCGGGCTGCACGCGCGGTGTCGAGATGAAGATGGCCATCGACGTCCTTTCGGAGCCCGAGAAGGCCATCGTGACCTACAAAGGCAAGAACCTCGGCGAGACGCCGAAGTCCCTCAACGTGAAGACGTTCGAGGACTTCACGTCGATCACCGCGGCGAGCGCCGATCTCGAGGTCGTCGAGAAGCGCATCCGGATCGTGTCGCCCGACCAGGCGCAGGTCATCTTCCGCATGGGCAAGGGCGGCATTTCTCCGGTCGCGAAGAAGCTCGGCATGACGCGCGTCCTCGTCTTCGAATACGCGGAGAAAGTCTGCTTCGACTCGGCGAAGTCCGATCTCAAGCCGGACGCGCTGCCCGTTCTCGCCAAGCAGGCCGAGATCCTGAACCTGTACTTTCCGAAGGCCATCGCCTACGTGTGCGGCTACACGGACGCGACCGGAAGCGACGCCCTCAACGACAAGCTCTCGCTGCAGCGCGCCGAAGCCGTGCGGAACTTCCTCGTGAATCAGAAGGTGGACGGCGCGCGCATCAAAACACAGGGCTTCGGCAAGCAGTTCGAGGTCGCGCCAAACACCACGGCCGAGGGCCGCGCCCTGAACCGCCGGACGGAAGTCATCCTTCCGGAGTAGGCCGGCCCTTCGGGCGCGGAACCGCGCAGTGCGTGCCGCAGCCGAGCCGGGTGCGGTTGCGCGCGACCAGGCGGTAGACGCGGTCGGCCATCGGGCGCGCGAAGGGCAACGCGAACAGGCATCCGAGAGGGCGCCCGCCCGGCAGAATCCTCACGAGTCGCTCGGCCGCGGCCGCGCCGCTCAGGGTCTCGTTGCCGGGCCCGACGAGCTGCATGGCCTCGCGGTACGCGCTCTCGGGAATCCACGGGAACCGCTCCTGGACGCCGCCGCGCTGGAAGGGAACGATTTCCACCGTTTCCCCGCGATCCCACGTTGCGACGAGGTCCACCGAGTGCGCGCAGAACCGGCAGTCGCCGTCGTAGACGAGCGTGTACGGGCGCTCGCTCACGCGCCTGCCTCGGGCCGACCCGCCAGACTGCACGCGTGCGTCAGGGCATCATGCCCATGCCGCGTCCGCCGTTCATCATGGTCCCCATCACGACGTAACCGTCGTTCGTCGTGTTGTCGTTGACGACCGCGTAGGCCATGACCATCCCCGCCGAGCCCTGGTTCAGCCGAACCCGGACCTGCAGGCCCGTGTCTCCGGAACCGAAACGCGAGTGAATGTTCGCGAGCACGCCGTTGAACTGATGGGAAGAATAGCCGGCGATCTGGAACGGGAGGCTCGTCACGCCCGTGCCCGACGGCGCCGAGCCGTCCGAATCCAGGACCTCCACGAATCCAGTCACCGTTCCGGAGCTCGTGTTCACGACGCTCACGTTGACGCGATTTCCGGGCTCGGGAAGCAGGCCGAGCATGTACATCGCGAAATCGTCCATCCCGAACGAACCGCCCATCATCGGCATCGACTGGAGCGACATCGTCGAAGGCATGCCCATGAACGAAAGGCCGAAGGCCCCGCCGCCCCCGTTGTTGTATACGCGCACGACGGCGGAAACCGGGGCCCCGGCGACTATCCGGATGTTCCCGGCGCTTTTCGGGACGCCGAACGTCGTCGAGAGGACGTCGGGCAGGTAGACGACCGGTTGGGTCAGCGTCACTGGCACGGTCACGGCGGGTGACGCGCTCGCTGCGTCCGCCGGGTAGAAGTAGAGCGTGGCGGCGACCGGGACCGTCCGGCAGCGGATCCAGAGGTCCGTCTGGAAGAACGCTCCGTTCTTCCCGTCGACCCGGACGGCGGCGGGAACGACGATCTCGGACGACATACCGTCGAAGGGTCCGTTCTGCATGCCACCGGTCTGGGCGGCGGCGGGAAGGACCATCCCGAGGAGAAGAAGCAGGGAGATGCGGCCGGCAGGGCGAGCGAGAGAGTGCATGAAGGCCTCCTTAGATAATATATAACGATTAAGTAATTAAGTCGATAATCTCGCCCGCGTGGCAGGATGACGCCGCGGCGCGGGGATCACGAACGCTCGAGTCCCGCGAAGAGGAGGATGCTATGGCACGCTACGGGATGTCCATCGGAGTCAAAGGCTCCATCGATACGGTCAAGGCAAAGGTGATCGACGCGTTGAAGACTCAGGGGTTCGGCGTCCTGACGGAGATCGACGTCCAGAAGACCCTCAAGGAGAAGCTTGGCGTGGACTTCGAGCCGTACCTCATCCTTGGAGCCTGCAACCCTGACCTCGCCCACCAGGCCCTTTCCGCGGATCGCTCGATCGGCCTGCTGCTTCCTTGCAATGTGGTGCTCCGGGTTTCTGGGGAGCACGTCGAGGTGAGCATCCTGGACCCCGAGGTGATGTTCAGCGTGGTGGACGAGGAGACGAAAACCGCCTTAGTCGCCCTCGCGCCAGAGGCGAAGCGCCGACTTCAGACGGTTCTTGCGACTCTCAGCAGCTCCTCCGCGAGCCGCGCCTGATTCGAATCGGGCATTGAACTCTGACCCGGATGCGGTGCGGGCGAAGCCGGTTCAAGAGCGGGGTTTTCGGAAAATCAACGCAAGCAGAAACGGGATCGCGAGCCACTGCGCGAGCGGAGCAAGCCCGATTCCGACGACGCGGGGCATGGAGTCGGCGTACTGCCACGAGAGTGTCACCTGCGTGTTGAACCACTCACTCCAAACCGTGTACGCGAAGCCGAGGGCGACGAAGAGGACGGTGGGCCAGCGGCGGCCGTCGCGGAGCCACTGTCTCGACCGGAAGATGAGCGACGTGACCCCGAAAGCGAAGAGAAGGATCAGCGTGTCGCCCCCGGCACAATGCAGGCGCGTGCGGAGGAGATAACTGAGTTCCCGGCCGTGATCCGCATAGAAGGGCGTCTGAAGAAACTCCCAGGCCGCGCTCAGGCCGAAGCCGAGGACGGCGACGGGAAGCTCCGGGAGCCTGCGCGACAATCCGGGTAACTCGACAGGTCGGTTCGACGGAGGCCGCGCTGAAAGAGTCACCGGGTCACATTATTGTTCGCGGGCGTGAGTCCCCCGCGACGGCGGCCTCTCGACCGCATTACGATCCGCGGCACGGGAGGTCTCATGAAAACGTTCCTCGCGCTCTCGCTGCTCTCCATGCTGATCGCCCCATCCGCTCCCGCGGACGATACGGCGGGCCGCGAGGCGCTGCTCAAGGCGGATCGCGATTTCGCCGCGTCGGCGCAGACGCGCGGCGTCGAGGCCTGGGTCGAGAACTGGGCCGAGAACGGCGTTCATCCCGACGGTCCCACGGGTGTCGCCGTTGGGAAGGATGGGATCCGCAGGCAGATGGGCGCTCAGTACGCGACGCCCGGGTTCAAACTGGAGTGGTCGGTCTCGCACGCGGAGATCTCGAGAGGCGGGAACGTCGGGACGACCAAGGGCCGGTATAAGGCCACGAGCATGAAGGACGGCAAGAAGGTCGTCAGGACCGGCGACTACTTCACGGTGTGGCAGAAGGAAAAGGACGGCTCCTGGAAGATCTCATTCGACACCGGCGACCGCGATCCGGAGCCTCAACCGAAGCCGTAGGGGGCCACCCCTACAACGCCGCGCGCCGGAGTCTCAGGGCATTCGCGATGACGGAGACCGAGCTCAGGCTCATCGCGGCGCTCGCGATGATTGGGGAGAGGAGGAGGCCGAAGAATGGGTAGAGAACGCCCGCCGCAAGCGGAACGCCGAGCGAGTTGTAGACGAACGCGAAGAAGAGGTTCTGCCGGATGTTCCGAATCGTCACGTGGCTCAGGTGTCGCGCGCGGAGGAGGCCCGAGAGGTCGCCGCCGACGAGCGTGACCCCAGCGCTCTGGATGGCTACGTCGGTCCCCGTCCCCATCGCGATGCCCACGTCGGCCGCGGCCAGCGCGGGAGAGTCGTTGATGCCGTCACCCGCCATCGCGACGATCCGGCCCTCGCTCTTCAGCCGCGTCACGGCCTCGGACTTCCCCGCCGGAAGCACGCCCGCGACGACCTCGTCGATCCCGAGCTCTTTGGCGACCGCCTCGGCCGTGGCCTTCGAGTCGCCCGTGAGCATCACGACACGAATCTCGAGGTCATGCATCGCGACGATCGCGGCGCGCGTGGAAGGCCTGATCGGATCCGCCGCCGCCAGGAAACCCGCGGGCTTCCCGTCGACGGCAACGAAGAGAATCGTCTGGCCCTTCGCGCGCGCGGCGTCCGCCTCTGCGAGAACCTCGGCAGGGAAAGGAGATGAGAGACGAAGAGAGTCTTCTTCGAATAGTGTAAGAGAGCCGACGGCGACGAGGCGGCCCTCGACGTGCGCCTGCGCGCCCTTGCCGGCGATCGCGCGGAATTCACTCGGAGACGCCAGCGGGAGATGACGCTCCTCCGCGGCCGAGACTACCGCCGCGGCGAGAGGATGCTCACTCCCCCTTTCTAAGCAAGCTGCGAATCGAACCAGCGCATCTTCCTGCCAGCCTTGCACGGGTCTTGACAAAACGATTTTCGGCTTTCCCTCCGTCAGCGTGCCGGTCTTGTCCACGACGAGTGTGTCCACCTTCTCGAGGCGTTCGAGCGCGGCCGCGTCCTTGAAAAGAACGCCCGCCGTCGCGCCGCGGCCCATCGCGACCATCACGGACATCGGCGTCGCGAGGCCGAGGGCGCACGGACAGGCGATGATGAGGACGGCGACGGCGTTCACGAGCGCGTGGACCAGACGCGGCTCGGGCCCGGCGAGCGCCCAGATCGCGAAGGTGAGGGCCGCGACGAGAATCACGACGGGAACGAAGACGGCGGCGACCTTGTCCGCGAGGCGCTGGATCGGCGCGCGGCTCCGCTGGGCCTCGGACACCATCCGCACGATCTGCGCGAGGACGGTGTCGCCGCCCACCTTCAGCGCCTCGATGACGAGCGCGCCGTTCCCGTTCACCGTCGCGCCCGTCACGGCGTCGCCGGCCTTCTTGGCGACCGGAACCGGCTCGCCGGTAATCATGGATTCGTCCACCGCGCTCGTTCCCTCGACGACGCGGCCGTCGACGGGAACGCGCTCGCCCGGGCGCACGCGCACCCGGTCTCCGCTCTTCAGGCGCTCGATCGGGACGTCTTCGTCGGCACCGTCCGCGTTCACGAGCCGCGCCGTTTTCGGCGCCAGGCCGAGGAGCGCCCGGATCGCGCCGCCGGTGCGGTTCCGCGCGACGAGCTCCAGGACCTGCCCGAGAAGGACGAGCGTCGTGATGACGGCGGCCGCTTCGAAGTAGACGTCTTGCGTCGGGGAGTGGACCGAGGAGACCGAAGAAGATTTTCTTAGAAAGGAAAAGAGGGCCGGCAAGGCTCGGGCGACGCTGTAAAGGTAGGCCGCTCCGGTGCCGAGGGCGATCAACGTGAACATGTTCAGGTTGCGCGTCTTCACCGACGTCCATCCGCGCTGGAAGAACGGCCAGCCTGCCCAGAGCACGACCGGCGTCGAGAGGAGGACCTGGAGGAGCAGGTTCAGCCGCGGCGGGACGGCTCCGATGAGCCCGGGCGCCACCATCGCGCCCATTTCGAGGGCCAGGAGCGGCACGGTGAGCACGGCCGACACGATGAAGCGGCGCTTCATGTCGACGAGCTCGGGGTTCGGCGCGTCTTCCAGCGAGGTCGTCCGCGGCTCGAGCGCCATTCCGCAGATCGGGCACGCGCCGGGAGAGGGTCGCACGATCTCGGGGTGCATCGGGCACGTGTACTCGACTCCCGCGCCGACGGGCGGCGCGGAGGCCGCTAACGCCATCGGCTCGTGGCCGCGGCCTGATCCCCCAGCAAGATACTTCCCAGGCTCCCGGCGGAATTTCTCGAGACAACCCGCGCCGCAGAAGAAGTAGTTCTTCCCGCCGTGCACGATCGAGTGCTTCGTCCTGATCGGGTCGACGTTCATGCCGCAGACGAGGTCCTTCACGGTCCCGGGCGGCGGTGAAGAGGGCAGCGTTGGAAGAGTCATCGGTTCCATCATTCTCCCTTCGGGTTCAGACCGTGGCTTCAGCGGTGGCGAGCGGGGGCGTCTGCGCTCCTGGCAGCTCGCGCTGTTTCCAGAGGATGTAGACGGCCGGGTAGACGAGGAGCTCCAGCGCGAACGAGGTCACGAGGCCGCCGACCATCGGCGCCGCGATGCGCTTCATGAGATCGGCGC
>Ga0208716_1000021_pt1 | contig 49525 bp, 43 predicted proteins | sample NGESurdeep092012_8_FD_184482 | JGI IMG/M metagenome (GOLD analysis project Ga0208716, IMG submission 184482) | Arctic peat soil microbial communities from Barrow, Alaska - NGEE Surface sample 415-3 deep-092012 (SPAdes) | ecosystem: Environmental > Terrestrial > Soil > Wetlands > Peat ...
CAGCGCCGCCGCTTGCCCTCTTCAGGTGCCGATCAACTAGCGACATGCTCTGCGGAGGAGTCGTTCTCAACACCTGCAGTGACCAGACAAATCCTGATGCGCACCCTTCCTAGGGCTGCCACTGAGCTGCTGCGGGGGTGAACCCATCCCGTCGCCGGTAGAGACGACCGGTTCGATCCCACACAATTCGGTATCGCCGGGTCATCGGAAACAGGCGCGGAGTATCCCAACCGGTGAAGATCTTCCTCGAGGTGTCAGCCCCTTTCCTGAGAAAGGCCACTCAGCGACGTTGGCATCAACGGTAGGGTGGTGCGCACGCCCGACCGGGTGAAATCCACCGCACGCCGGTGTCGGCGCAGGAATTTCCGCACGCGTCGACCGCTCGCCCGCCGTTCGGCGGCATGTCCGGGAGGTCTGCCGACCCCCTTGAGGGCCCTGCGCGCCTGCCGCGTGCAGCGATGTGGTCGCGGATTGACACCGAACCAACGACCACCTTGGGAGCGAGGGTCGCAATGTTCACCCTCTTGACGAGCTGAACGATGTTCTCGCGGATCGGCCGAGCCGACGACTCGGTCTGCGTGGCCACCCGCGGCTGGATGCTGGTCGGCGACCTGCGCTGGGACATGACAGCCGAATGGCAACGGCCCACCGATTCACAGCTGAACGGGTGACGGACGACGGGCCGACAGACAACGGAGCCGTCGCCGGATGCCCAGCGGGCGTTCCAAGGGGAGGGCGGGCAGATCCCGAGGGGACCGACCGCCCGGCCGTGATGAGCAGGTCCATCGCCCGGGCTGCCGCGGCTAACCCACACCGCTGACCTGCACACGTGGGGTCAATGGTCGGTGCCGGTGTGCTGCTCGCGAATCCGGGTGGCAAGGACAGCGATCTGGGTACGGCTGGTCAAATGCAATTTGCGCAGCACGTGGGACACGTGGTTCTTCACCGTTTTCTCGGCCACGAACATTCGTGCGGCGATCTGCTTGTTGGTGAGTCCTTCACCGATCAGCTCCAGGGTGGTCCGTTCATGATCGGTCAGCTCGGCCAGCGTGTCGGCCGCCGGCGGCGGCGGCGCGGTCCGTACGCGGTCGAACAGCACGGCCGCGGCCTGCGGGTCCAGCAGCGAGCGGCCGGAGCTGACCGTGCGGACCGCCGCGACCAGATCCAGCCCGGTGATGTCCTTGATCACGAATCCGGCGGCGCCGGCCAGGAACGCATCCAGCATCGCCTGCTCGTCGGGGTAGGAGGTGAGCATCAGACACTCCAGATTGGGCAGCCGGGACTGCAGCTCGCGGCACAAGTCGACGCCGCTCCCGTCGGGCAGCCGCACGTCCAGCACCGCCACGTCAGGGCGGGACGCAGGTATCCGCGCCAACGCCTCGGCCACCGTGGACGCCTCACCCACCACCACCAGCCCCCCGGCGGCGTTCACCAGCTCCCGCACCCCGCGGCGCACCACCTCCTGGTCATCCACCACGAACACCCTGAGCTCGGGCCCGTACTGCTCCATCTGGCCGACTCCCACCGCCCGGTGCCGATGACCGGGCGGCACCCCGGAGCGGGGCCACGAGCCCAACGCAACGCCGGCACTGTCCCCTCACCGTAGACATACTCGACGCCCCGCATCACCGAAACGCGCACGACAAGCACCCGGACCGGATCCCCATCGACACAGATGTGGTGTCGGAGCAGCCGTTGAACAATCGCTGGGGTACGACCGGCCCAGCGCGGGGTTGACATGCGGTCAACCTCTGCGGGCTGCCCGCCGGCGACCTGCCGTCGGCCCTGGACAACTGCGCCACCGGGTCGGTGCTCACAGTATTGTCTGCTCGCAGCTGAGGGTGGCGCGCTGTGCAGATGACGTCGCGGACGCAGTCGCGGGACGCAGTCGCTGGGTCAGCGAGGGCGGTGGTCACCGCGAGCATTTTCACCGCGGTGATCGCGGTCGGGATCAAGAATCTTCGGGCACGCGGCATCGATGGATCCTCCCCGACGGACGGCGATGGAGACGGTGATGGAGTCAGAATGGTGCCGTCTTCGGCGCAGGACCCTGCCTTGCCGTTTGCGCAAAGTCAATCGAGATAGAGCCGGGGTGACGTGCTGCATCACACCCGTCCAGCCTGGTCGGGCCGGGAAGAGGGGGTTACGGTCGGACGATGGCTGCCCTCGATGAAGATGCGCCGTTCACCCTTGCCGGACCGCTGTCCTCCGGTGAGGCGGGGCCTGGCGGGCCGGCCACCGAGCAGGATTGGTTGCGCGCCGCCGCCGCGGTACTGCGCCGCTCGGGCCGGCTGACCGCGCAGGCGCCGGATGCGGACGTGCTCGGCGCATTGACCAGGAAGACCTTGGAAGGCATCGCCGTCCCACCGCTGGGCACCGCATCCGCGGCCGCCGGCCTTTCCGCTGCTCCCGTCCTGCCGGCCGCTGGGGGCGGCTGGGACATTCGAGCCCTGGTCACCGACGCCGATCCGGCCGCTGCGGGCGCGTCCGCGGTCGCGGACCTGGAGAACGGCGCGACCTCGCTGTGGCTCGAGGTCGGTGATCACGCCCTGGCGGTCGGCGATCTGGCGTCGGCCCTGGACGGGGTCTACCTCGACATGGCGCCGGTGGTGCTGCAACCAGTCGGCGCTGTCGGCGATCTCGCTGTCGCCCGGTCGTTCGCCGACGTGTTGCGGACCCGCGGCGTCGCGCCCGCGCCTGGTACCAATCTCGGCACCGACCCGCTCGCCCGGGTCGGCCGTGGTGCTGACCTGACTGAGGAGCTGTCCGAGATCACCTCACTGGCCGACGATCTGTGCGTCCGGGCGATCGTCGTCGACGGCACGCTGGCACATGCTGCCGGCGCCGGCGACGTGGTCGAACTGGGCTACACGCTGGCCGCCGGCGCCGAATACCTCCGGCTGCTCACCCGCGCCGGCATGAGCGTGCGGGATGCGTTGCGGCTCATCGAATTCCGGTACGCGGCCACCGGCGAACAGTTCGTCACGATCGCCAAGTTCCGTGCGGCCCGGAAGCTCTGGCATCGGGTGGCCGAACTGTCCGGTGCGGACCCCGGCGATCGTGCCCAGTCGCAGCACGCCGTCACCTCCGGGCCGATGATGACCAGGTACGACCCCTGGGTGAATCTGATGCGCACCACTGTCGCCGCCTTCGCCGCCGGCATCGGTGGAGCGGACGCGGTGACCGTGCTGCCGTTCGACGCCGCGCTCGGCGTGCCCGAGGCCCTGGGCCGGCGGCTGGCCAGGAACATCTCCTCACTGCTGATCTCCGAGGCGCATGTCGCCGAGGTCGCCGATCCGGCGGCGGGCGCGTACGCGGTGGAACTGTTGACCGCGCAGATCGCCGACGCGGCCTGGACGGAGTTCGCCCGCATCGAGCGCGACGGCGGTATCTCGCAGGTGGTGGGCGACGGTTCGCTGCACGCTCGTTGGGCGTCGACCGCGCGCGAACGCCGGGTCCGGATCGCGCACCGCCGAATTCCGATCACCGGCGTCAGCGAATTCCCGCACCGCGACGAGGTGCTGCCGCAGCGCACGCCGCCCGCGCCGGTCGGGCACGGGGAGCGCTGGGCCACGGAATTCGAAGATCTGCGCGATCACCCGGCCGCCGGACCCGTTTTCCTGGCGACCCTGGGACCGCTGGCCGAGCACACCGCCCGGGCCTCGTTCGCCGCGAACCTGTTCACCGCGGGTGGCGCGGACACCGTCACCGCCGGTCCCACCAGCAACGCCAAGGACGTCGTCGACGCCTACCGGCCGACCCGTGCATCAGTGGCCTGCCTGGCCGGAACCGACGCCGCCTACGGCAATCTCGGTCCGGAGGTCATCACCGCCCTGCGTGCCGCCGGTGCCCGCTGGGTGGTGCTGGCCGGACGGCCCGCCGCCGACCTGGCAGAGCTGATCGACGATCACATCGCCACGGGTGAGGACGCACTTGGCTTCCTGCGGAGGACCCGGGCCCACCTCGAACCGGCAGGAGTCACCCGATGACCGTCCCCGACAGCTTCGCCGACCTGCCGTTGCGCGATCCTTCGAGCGCCGGTGCGCCGACTGGGCCCGCTGGGTCCGCCGCCGGCACCGCCGTGGCTGAGCCGTGGATATCCCCGGAAGGGCTTGCGGTGCAGCGGGTCTACTCCGCCGCCGACGTGGCGGGCCTGGACTCGCTGGACACCTACCCCGGCCTGCCGCCCTTCCTGCGCGGCCCGTACCCGACGATGTACACCACCCAACCCTGGACGATCCGGCAGTACGCCGGGTTCTCCACGGCGTCGGAGTCCAACGCGTTCTACCGCCGCAACCTGGCCGCCGGGCAGAAGGGGCTGTCGGTCGCGTTCGACCTGGCCACTCACCGCGGCTACGACTCAGATCACCCCCGGGTGGCCGGTGACGTCGGGATGGCCGGCGTGGCGATCGACTCGATCTACGACATGCGCGAGCTGTTCGACCGCATCCCGCTCGGGCAGATCAGCGTGTCCATGACGATGAACGGCGCGGTGCTGCCGATCCTGGCGCTGTACGTGGTGGCCGCCGAAGAGCAGGGTGTGCCCCCGGAGAAGCTGGCCGGGACCATCCAGAACGACATCCTCAAGGAGTTCATGGTCCGCAACACCTACATCTACCCACCAGAACCGTCGCTGCGGATCGTCTCGGACATCTTCGCCTACACCGCGGCGAAAATGCCGTCGTTCAACTCGATCTCGATTTCCGGCTACCACATGCAGGAGGCCGGCGCGACCGCCGATCTCGAGTTGGCGTACACCCTGGCGGACGGCGTGGACTACCTGCGCGCGGGTCTGGGCGCCGGGCTGACCATCGACCAGTTCGCTCCCAGGCTCAGCTTCTTCTGGGCGATCGGCATGAATTTCTTCATGGAGGTCGCGAAACTCCGTGCGGCCCGGGCGCTGTGGTGCCGGCTGGTCGGTGATTTCCAGCCGAAGAACGCAAAATCGCTGTCCCTGCGCGCGCATTGCCAGACATCGGGCTGGTCGCTGACCGCCCAGGACCCGTTCAACAACGTCGCGCGCACCTGCATCGAGGCGATGGCGGCGACCCAGGGGCACACCCAGTCGTTGCACACCAACGCGCTGGACGAGGCGATCGCGCTGCCCACCGACTTCTCCGCACGGATCGCCCGCAACACCCAATTGCTGCTGCAGCAGGAATCGGGCACCACCGCGATCATCGACGCGTGGGGCGGCTCGTACTACGTCGAGAAGCTCACCCACGACCTCGCCGAGCGGGCGTGGGAGCACATCACCGAGGTGGAGCAGGCCGGCGGGATGGCCAAGGCCATCGAGGCGGGCATTCCGAAGATGCGCATCGAGGAGGCCGCGGCCCGCACCCAGGCCCGGATCGATGCGGGCGCGCAGGTCGTCATCGGCATCAACACCTTCACGCTCACCGACGAGGAACCGCTGGACGTGCGCTCGGTGGACAACACAGCGGTCCGCACCGCGCAGATCGAGAAGCTGGAGCGGCTGCGGGCCGAGCGGGATCCCGCGCGGGTGCTGGCCGCGCTGGAGGCGCTGTCCACGGCCGCGGCGCACCCGGGATCTTCCAATGGCGGATCTTCCAACGGGTCGACCGACGCCGGCGACCTCTCGGGGAACCTGCTCGCGCTGGCCATCGACGCGGCCCGGGCCAAGGCCACCGTCGGGGAGATCTCCGACGCGCTGGAGAAGGTCTACGGCCGGCACACCGCGGTGGTCCGTACGATTTCCGGGGTGTACCGGTCCGAGGTCGACAAGTCCGGCACCGCCGACGCCAACAAGTCGGTCGACGCCGTGCTCGCCGCCACCGCTGCCTTCGCCGAGGCGGAGGGCCGCCGGCCGCGGATCCTGATCGCCAAGATGGGCCAGGACGGGCACGACCGCGGGCAGAAGGTGGTCGTCACCGCCTTTGCCGATCTCGGCTTCGACGTCGACGTCGGCCCGCTGTTCTCCACGCCGGGTGAGGTGGCGCAGCAGGCCGTGGACAACGACGTGCATGTGGTCGGGGTCAATTCGCTGGCCGCCGGGCACCTCACGCTGGTGCCGGCGCTGCGGGCCGCGCTGGCAGACCTGGGCCGGCCGGACATCCTGATCGTGGTCGGCGGCGTGATCCCGCCGGCCGACATCCCGGCGCTGCACGATGCCGGCGCGGTCGCGGTGTTCGGGCCGGGAACGGTGATCGCGCAGGCCGCGCTGGACGTGCTGGACCGGCTGGCCGCGGCCCTGCACCACGCATGAGTCAGCTGGCCGCCGACGTCGTCGCCGGCTCGCGGACCGCGCTGTCCAGGGCGATCACCCTGGTCGAGTCGACCCGCGCCGATCATCGGCTGGCGGCTCGTGCGTTGCTGGCGGCGATCGCCGAGCACGCGGGTGGGGCGGTCCGGGTGGGCATCTCCGGGACGCCCGGCGTCGGGAAGTCCACCTTCATCGAGGCGCTCGGCACCTCGTTGACCACCGCCGGTCACCGGGTCGGGGTGCTGGCGGTGGACCCGTCCAGCGTGCGGACCGGGGGGTCAGTGCTGGGCGACAAGACCCGGATGCCGCAGCTGGCCGCGGACCCGAACGCCTACATCCGGCCATCACCCACCGCGGGGACGCTCGGCGGGGTGGCCCGCGCGACCGCGCAGACCATCACCCTGCTGGAGGCCGGCGGGTACGACGTGGTGCTGGTGGAGACCGTCGGCGTGGGGCAGTCCGAGACCACCGTGGCCGGCATGGTCGACACCTTCCTGCTGCTGGGTCTTGCGAGGGCCGGCGATCAACTGCAGGGCATCAAGAAGGGCGTGCTGGAGATCGCTGATGTGGTCGCGATCAACAAGGCCGACGGCGAGCACGCGCTGGCGGCAAAGGCCGCCGCCCGCGAACTGGCCGGCGCGCTGCGGCTGGTGCATTCCGGCGGCGCCGGCTGGGTCCCCCCGGTGCTGACCTGCTCGGCGCTGACCGGCGACGGCGTCACCGAGCTGTGGGCGACCATCGGCAAACACCGCGCCTTCCTCGGCCCGGAGGGCTTGGCCGCCAAGCGATCCGCCCAGCAGTGGGAGCTGACCTGGGCGCTGGTCCGGGACGAGCTTGATCAGCGGCTGCGCCGCTCCGCCGCCGTGTCCGAGGCGGCTGACGCACTGCGGGGCGATGTGCTCACCGGCCGCCTGCCCGCCGCTGCCGCCGCCGACGCGATCCTCTCCGCCTACGACTCCCCCCTTGTCGGCGCGGATCAACTTCGCCGGCGCGGCTGAACTGGTTGACTCGCGTCACACCCGTCCCACAACCGGCACGTTCATCCGCGCGATCATTAGTCCAGCGCGCGAGCAGTCAGTCGAGCTGCTCCCAGGTCAGGTGGACACCGTGCCCGGCCACGGTGAAACTCGCTGGCGTACCGGCCGTCTCGGCGTAGTTTCCAGAATCCGTCAATTCGTGCGCCAGCAATTCGTGACGCATCAGGTCGACGATGAGATACGCGGGAATACCGACCGAGGCGTATTCCTGAACCTTCAGGATCCGGTCAGTGCTGACGCTCCCGGGTGACACCACCTCTACCGCAAGCAGTACCTCCGCCGGGTCCACCAAGGGTGAGTCGAGTGCGAGGACGGCCCTGGGAACGACGACGACATCGGGGGCGCGATGCGTTGCCGCCGGACCGCGCCGGATCGGTACTTCTACGTCGATCAACGGCACGAGCGCGCTGGGCAGTTGATCCTCCAGGGCGTCAGCCACCCGTTTGACCACGTACTGATGGCGCGGTGCCGGGCGAGGGGTCATCACCAGCACGCCGTCGGACAGTTCGTAGTGGAGGTAGGGCTCACGATCGAGGGCGTACCAATCATCCGAGCTGAGCAGATGATCGGGTGCCCAGAGAGCGGAACCCATCGCGACCACCTGCTTCCCGAGCTTTCTCGAATGTCCATCATCCCAGGCATCCACGAGACCCTCAGTGAACCACCGTTGGACCATTCACAGCGCCGAGGGTGATCGCCGCGCGCACACTGGAACCACTGACCGGCAGCGCAGCACCAGGAGGGATTCGGTGACCGCTCCCCGACCTCGGCGCTGGAAGGGCGCGGCCTGGGTCGCATGGCGGACCAGGTCGGCCCGCCGGGCCGGCGACGTCGGAGGGGTCGTGCGCAGCGTGGCCCGCGGATCGAGGTCCGCCGTCGCCATCAAGGTCGGCCGGCAACGCATCCTGCTGCTGCTCGATCCGGCGCTGGTCGGGCAGTTGCTGGTCGAGCACGCCGCCGTCACCACCAAGGGACCGGGCGTCCAGCTCACCCGGCAGATGCTGGGCAACGGCCTGCTGACCAGCGAGGGCAAGCCGCACGACCGGGCCCGCAAGCTGATCGCACCGGCGTTCTCCCCGCGCCGGCTCGCCGGCTACACCGAGTCCTTCGCCGAACGCACCCGCGCCCGCACCGACGGCTGGCACGACGGGGACACCCTCGACGTGCACGACGAGATGGCTTGTCTCACCCTGGATATCGTTGGGCGGACCCTGCTGGGCATCGACCTGACGGACCGGTCTTCCGAGATCCGAGGTTCGCTGGAAGCGGCGCTGCAGCGGTTCGGCGAAGTGGGCGGCGGGTCGCTGCTGATCGGTGGGGCGGGCCGGCGGCGCTCACTCGGACGCCGCGGACGGCGCCCGCCGGCGGCGATGGACACCCCGAGCACCGCCGAGGCCGACGTGCACCGTGTGGTGGACGAGGTCATCGAACAACACCGGCGCCGCCCGTCCGACGACCGCGGCGACGTGGTCTCGGCACTGCTGTCCGACGGCCAGGTGCGGGCGGGCATGACGGACCAGGAGATCCACGACCACGTCATCACGATGATCATGGCCGGCCACGAAACCACCGCCAACGCCTTGACCTGGGCGTTGTTTCTCGTTGGCCGGCACCCCGACATCCAGGCCAGGCTGCACGACGAAGTCGACCGGCTGCCCGCCGGAGGACCGGGCTTCTCCCAGCTTCCCGACCTGCCGTTCACCCGGGCGGTGATCAGCGAGGCGATGCGGCTGTACCCACCGGCCTGGGTGCTCGGCCGCACGCTGGTCGTTCCGCTGGAGTTTGCCGGCTGGCACGCACCGGCCGGCACCCTGGTCGGTGTGAGCCCATTGTTGCTGCATCACGATCCGCGCTGGTTCGACAATCCCGAGGAATTCGATCCGGACCGCTGGCTCGACGGTCGGCAGAAGTCGTTGCCACGCAACGCGTATCTTCCGTTCGGCACCGGGCCGCGGGCCTGCATCGGTGAGCAGTTCGCCTGGGCGGAGGCGGTGACGGTGCTGGCCGTCATCGCGTCGAAATGGACCATCCGGACCCCGTCCGACCTGACGCCGGGCGCGCAGTACCGGGTGACCCTGCGGCCGAGCGGGCCCGTGCCACTGACGGTCGCGGCGCGCAATGCGCCAAGACCGCGCCAGGCACACGAAGCGAAGATGTTTGACTAGACTAAGTCGAACTAGCTATCGTGGAGCCGTGACCGTTTTCGTCAACATCCACGAGGCAAAGACCCACCTCTCGCGCCTGCTCGAACAGGTCGCCGCTGGTGAGCGGGTCATCATCTCCAAAGCCGGAACCCCCATCGCTGAATTGGTCCCGCACCGCCGACAACCGGTCATCATCGGCGGGCTGAAGGGCAAGATCACCTATTCCGACGCCGACTGGGAAAGCGCAGACGCAGAGATCGCCGAGATGTTCTATCGGTCCGATGCTTCTTCTTGACAGCCAGGTAGTCCTCTGGCTGGCCGATGACAATCCGAGGTTGGGTCAGCATGCCCGACGCTGCATCGAGAACGCCGACACCGTTTATGTCTCCGCAGCAACCATCTGGGAGCTGACGATCAAGAAGATGCTCGGAAAACTCGACCTCCCGGATGCGTTCGACGTCGCCCTCGCCGAGCAGGGAATCACCCACCTCTCGGTGACGGCCGAGCATGCCGCGGGAATTGAAGAGTTCCCCGAACTCCTTCGGCATGATCCCTTCGATCGCCTGCTCGTCGCTCAAGCATCTCAGGAGCGGTGCGACCTCCTCACGGCCGACCGGGCGCTGCTGACGACCACGTATCCGTTCGTGGTGGATGCCACCCGCTGACCCGGCCGAGAGCTCAAGGCTCGAACCGGTACCCCACCCCCGGTTCGGTGATCAGGTACCGCGGGTGCGCCGGGTCCGGTTCGAGTTTGCGCCGCAGCTGCGCGAGATACACTCGCAGGTAATGGGTTTCCGTCTCGTAGGCCGGCCCCCAGACCTCGGTGAGCATCTGTTTCTGCGGGACCAGCTTGCCGCTGTGCCGCACCAGCAATTCCAGCAGTGACCATTCGGTGGGCGTCAACCGCACCGGCTCGCCGCCGCGGAGCACCCGGTGGGCCCCGAGGTCGACGATGAAATCGGCGGTGACGACCTGCTCGACGGCGTCGGTGGCCGGCGGCGCACCGCGTCGCACGGCGGCGCGAACCCGGGCCAGCAGCTCGTCCATCCCGAACGGCTTCGTCACATAGTCGTCGGCGCCGGCGTCCAGCGCCTCCACCTTCTCGCCGGAGGTCGAGCGCGCAGACAGCACGATCACCGGGACTGCCGACCAACCCCGAATCCCGGCCAGCACCTCGATACCGTCCAGATCCGGCAACCCCAGATCGAGCACCACGACGGCGGGGTGAGTGCGAGCCACCTCGGTCAGCGCCGTCTGCCCGTCGTGAGCCAGCTGGACCTCATACCCGTGCGCGCGCAGATTGATCGCCAGTGCACGGGCCAGCGGCCGATCATCGTCCACCACCAGCACGCGGCTCATACGTCATCATGGGCGATCGGCACGGTGACGATCATCGTCAACCCTCCGCCGGGCGTGTCGTCAACTTCGATACGCGCATCGACAGCCTCGGCCAGTCCACGGGCCACCGCGAGTCCCAAACCGACGCCGGTACCTTGGGGGACGTCGCCCAGTCGTTGGAACGGCGCGAACATCACATCGCGTTCGTCAGCCGGTACTCCCGGTCCGTGGTCCACCACCCGGATCTGCACGCGCCTGCCTTGTTCGTCGGAGATCTCGCCGGCCAGTAGTCGCACCCGAGTATCGCCGGGCGCGTACCGCACGGCGTTCGCGGTGATGTTGGCGAGCACCCGTTCCAGCAACCCGGCGTCGGTGTCGATCAGTGGCAGATCGTCGGGAATGTCGTCCTGGATCCGCTCGTTCGGGAGCCCGATCAAGGCCCGATGAACCACCTCCTCCACCGAAGACGGCCGCCGTACCGGGGTGAGCACACCGGTCTGCAGCCTGGACAGGTCCAGCAGGTTGGCCAGCAGGCCGTCCAATTGGTCGGCGGCCGCGTCAGTGCTGGCCAGCAACTCCGCCCGGTCGGCGGCCGTCCAGTCGACGCTCTCATCCCGCAGACTCGAGATGGAGAACTTGATGGTGGCCAACGGGTTTCGCAGGTCATGGGAGACCGCGGCCAGCACTGCCGTACGAACCTTGTCCGCCTGCCGAAGGCGCTCGCCCTGCTCGGCCTGCCGGGTCAGCCGCTCCCGCTCGACGGCCAGCACGGCCTGCGCCGCGAACACCTCGACCAGCCGATGGTCCGACGGCGGCAGTGGCCGGCCGTACATCGCCAGCAGCCAGCCGGATTCGGCACCGCTGGTCGTCACCGCGACGTCGGCCAGATCCGGGTTCGCCACAGCGGCCACCGGGACCACCTCTGTCCCGGCACTGTCGACCACCCGGTACTCGCCGGCTCGATGGGCGGTCTTCGACAGCAACACCACCGAGGTCATCTGAAATCCCACCCTGGCTTGCTCCAGCACGTCGTGTACCGGCTCCGCCGAATTGAGCACGGCGGTGGCCACGGCAGCGACCAGCTGGGCCTCTGCCCTGCCGCGGGCAGCCAGTCGGGCCCTGCCCGCACTGCGATCGACGACGGAGGCGACCGTCACCCCCACCACCACGAAAACGACCAGCGCGAAAGCATTCTCGGGTTGGGCGATGCTGAACGAGCCGATCGGTGGAGTGAACAGCAGATTGGCCAGCAGGCCGGCGACCACGGCACCGAGCGCCGCCGGCGCCACCCCGCCGATCAGCGCATTGCCCAGCACACCCAACAACAGGATCAACAGCACAGTGCTCAGGGTCAGCGCGCCGCGGAACGGGAGCAGCGCCGTGGCCAACGCCACCGGCAGCAGCACGGCGGCGACCCAGGACCACCAACCGCGCGGCCCGGCGTCCGGACGGAACGGTCGACGGTGCCCGCGCGGCCGTTGGCGCGTGACCACGTGCACGTCGATGTCGCCGGATCCCTTGACGATCTCGCTGGCGGTGTCGGGCCGGACCAATTGCGCCAACCGACCGTGCCGAGAAGCGCCGACGAGAATCTGGGTGGCATTCACCGATCGGGCGAATTCGAGCACTGTCGCGGCGACGTCGTCACCGACCACCAATTGCAGGCTGCCGCCCAGATTCTCGGCCAGCAACCGGTGCCGTTCGATATCGGACGCACCGCCGGCGAAGGTGCCATCGGCGCGCACGACGTGTACCGCGATCAGCGACCGGCCACCGGCCCGACCCGCGATCCTGGCCCCCCGACGCAGCAGGATCGCGCCCTCCGGACCCCCGGGCAGTGCCACGACGATCCGGTCCCGGGCGGCCCAGGTGCCGGTGATGCCGTGTTCGGCGCGGTACCGGTCCAGGCCCTCCTCCACCCGGTCGGCCACCCACAGCAGCGCCAGTTCGCGGAGCGCCGTGAGGTTGCCCTCTCTGAAGAAGTTGCCCAGCGCGGTATCGATCCGTTCCGCCGGGTAGATGTGCCCGTGCGCCATCCGCCGGCGCAGCGCCTGCGGGGTCATGTCGACCAGCTCGATCTGCTCGGCAGTGCGCACCACCGCGTCCGGCACGGTCTCGGTCTGGGTGATCCCGGTGATCGCCGCGACCACGTCGTAGAGCGATTCCAGGTGCTGGATGTTCACCGTGCAGATCACATCGATCCCGGCGTCGAGCAACTGCTCGACGTCCTGCCAGCGTTTCTCGTGCGCCGATCCGGGCGCGTTGGTATGCGCCAACTCGTCGACCAACGCCACCTCGGGGTGCCGGGCGAGCACCGCCTCGACGTCCATCTCCGTGACCTGCACGCCCCGCTGGACGATGACCCGCGGGGCGATCACCACCAGTTCGCCGATCTGTCGGGCGGTGAACTCCCGGCCGTGCGTCTCGCACCACCCGACGACCACATCCGTGCCGCGGGCCGCACGACGCCGACCCTCGGCCAGCATGTCGACGGTCTTACCGACGCCGGGTGCCGCACCCAGGTACACCCGAAGCCGTCCGCGGTGCCCGGTGGGCACCGACGGGTCGGGTGAATCGGTGGCAGCCATTGCTGTGATTCCACCAGACCGCCGCGACCTCCCGTCGGCGGTGCGACGTGAGCTGACCGACCATGGGCAGTCCGGAGCGTTCGAATGGCCTTCACGATTGCGACATGGGTGCGGTCGGCGTGCCTGCTGTCGACGCACGCGGCGGACTTCGCCGGACTTCCCCACCTTGACGCCGCGGACGCTGGTGATCGGTGGATCTGGCCTCAGCGTCGTGATTCAGCCGACACCGGCGGCGGTCACCACCGCCCTTCGGGAAAGCACCCGTGCCAGGTGCCGCCGGTAGTCCGCCTGCGCGTGCACTTCGCTGGTCGGGCTGGTGCCGTCCGCCGCTCCACCGGTGGCGGGGGCAATCTGATCGACGGAGGCCCGTGCGCCGCTCGGCGCGGGCTCGACGCTGGCCAGCCGCACCGGAGTCGGGCCCATGTTGGTCAGCGCCACCCTCGCCTGGGCGATGCTGCCGTTCTCCCGCCTGACCGCCGCCGCCACCCCCGACGATCGCCAGGACTGGGCTGTGCGGTGGAACTTCTGATAGTCGTACCCCCAACCCCGGTCCGGGGCGCCGGGCGGTCCCGCTGAGTGGAATCACGTCGGTTCCGGTGAGCACCCAGCGCACCCGGCCAGTCTGAGGTGGCGGACGAAACAGCGCCAGAAACCCTGTGGCTTTGGCACTATGACGACATGACCCCCGGAGCCCGGACGCCCACACCCGGGTTGCCGCCGGGCGGCAGGACCCTGGCCGGGCGGTATCGGCTGGAGTCCGTCCTCGGCAAGGGTTCGATGGGCACGGTGTGGGCCGCTACCGACGAGGTACTGCACCGCCGGGTAGCCATCAAGGAAATCGACTTTCCGCCGGGAATGCCACCCGGCGAGGTCCAGCAACTGCACAAGCGGACGCTTCGCGAGGCCCGGGCCGTCGCGGCGCTGTCAAACCCTTATGTGATCACGCTTTTCGACATCCTCACCCTGCACACAGGCCCGGTCATCGTCATGGAACTGCTGCACGCCAGGTCGCTGGCCGAGGTGATCAAGCAGGTCGGCAGGCTGCCTGACGGGCAGGCGGCCACCATCGGCGTCGCGGTCGCCTCCGGGCTGCTGGCCGCGCACGCGGCCGGGATCACCCACCGGGACGTGAAGCCGGGCAACGTGCTCATCTGTGACGACGGGCGCATCAAACTGACCGATTTCGGCATCGCCCGCAGCTCCGGCGAACAGACCATGACGGCCACCGGCCTGTTGCTGGGGTCGCCCGCGTACATCGCACCCGAGGTGGCCAACGGCGTCCCGGCCGGTCCCATCTCCGACGCGTGGGGCCTGGGCGGCATGCTGTTCGCGTGCGTCGAGGGCCGCCCACCGTTCGACCAGGGCACCGCGATCGCCACCCTCACCTCGGTGGTCAAGGATCCGGTACCGCCGCACCCACACTCCGGCCGGCTGGGCGCGGTGATCTCCGGGTTGCTGGTCAAGACTCCGCAACTGCGCATGCGGATCGACCGCTCGCTGACGGTCATGCGCGGCATCGCCGACGATCCGTCGGGAACTCATCTGGCCCTGATCACCCGCATACCGCGGACGTCGCCCGGCGGGGCCGTTCCGGCACCCTCGTATTCCCCGTCCCACTCCCCAGCCCAAGCCCCGCCCTTCGCCCCACCAGGGACGCAGCCGCCCGCGCCGGCTGCGCTGAACCCGCACGGCCGGGGGGAGCCACACCCGCAGGCCGCCCGGCCACCGGCGGCCTCCAGCCCGGGTCCGCAGGGGTGGGCCTCCCACCCCCGGTCGTCCGGATCACCGTCGGCATCCGTCTCGGCAGAGAATGTTTCGCCCTACGTCGTGCACTCCGCGTGGCCGCTCCCGCCGCCGCCGTGGGCCCATGAGGCCGCTGCTTCGCTCGCCCCGCTGCCGGAGACCGCACCGCCGGAGTCGAACCGGAACTGGATCCTGCTTGCCGTGCTGGTCGCGCTGATCGCCGCGGTGGCAGGCTTTTTCGGCGTCCGGCTGATCGCCGACGCGGCGGGTTCCGGCACCGCGGGCACACCATCCGTCCAGGGCGCGGAAGGTGTCGGCGGCACCATCGACCCGCTGTGGTCACCCATCCGGTCAGCAGCGACATAGGGCCTTGAGATAGCAGGCGATAGCGGGCCAGTCCCTCGCACCGCGACTACGCTCACCCACCATGTCGATCGACGTTGCCACCCAGACCAGGGCCAAGGCCGAGGAGGCCGCCAGCGCGCTGGTCCGGGCCACCGGTGTGCTGCACCACGACGTGGCCCTGATCATGGGCTCGGGGTGGGCGCCGGCGGCCGACCGGCTCGGCACCCCGACCGCGGAGGTCGAGGTGACCACCCTGCCCGGGTTCACCGCGCCCGGGGTGGCGGGTCACGCAGGGCAGATCCGCTCGATCCCGGTGGGCGACAAGCGGGCGTTGGTGCTGCTGGGTCGCACCCACCTGTATGAGGGGCGAGGGGTTGCGGCCGTGGTGCACGCCGTCCGTACCGCTGTGGCGGCGGGCGCCGGGCTCGTCGTGCTGACCAATGCCGCCGGCGGCCTGCGGGACGGGATGCACCCAGGAGACCCGGTGCTGATCTCCGATCACCTCAACCTGACCGCGACATCCCCGATCGCCGGCGCGAACTTCGTGGATCTGACCGACCTGTACTCGCCGCGGCTGCGGACGCTGGCCCGCGAGATCGAGCCGACGCTGACCGAAGGCGTCTACGCCCAGCTCCCCGGACCGCATTTCGAGACACCCGCGGAGATCAGGATGCTGCGCACCCTGGGCGCCGATCTGGTCGGCATGTCCACGGTGCTGGAGGCGATCGCCGCCCGGGAGGTGGGCGCGGAGGTGTTCGCACTGTCGTTGGTGACGAACCTGGCGGCCGGGATGACGGGTGAGCCGCTGAACCACGCCGAGGTGCTGGAGACCGGGCGCGCGGCGGCGGCGGCGATGGGCGACCTGCTCGCCGAACTGATCGCCCGCGCGTGAGCGGACGGGACGGACGATGAGCGACTCCCTCACCCCGGCGCCGCGCGACGCGGCGATGCGCTGGATCGCCGACGACCCGTCGCCCACTGATCGTCAAGAGCTGCAACGAGTGCTGGCCGACGCGATGGGCGGCCGGCCCGGCGCCGTCGACGACCTCACCGAGCGGATGTCGGCGCCGTTGACGTTCGGCACCGCGGGCCTGCGCGGACCGCTGCGGGCCGGGCCGGCCGGAATGAACCTGACCGTGGTGCGCCGTGCCGCAGCAGGGCTCGCGGCGTTCCTGACCGCGGGCGGCCACCGCGGTGACACGGTGGTGGTCGGCTTCGACGCCCGCCACCGCTCCGCCGAATTCGCCGCCGACGTCGCCGGAGTGCTTGCCGCGGCGGGGTTCTCGGTGCTGCTCGCGCCGGGGCCGCTGCCCACCCCGGTGACCGCCTTCGCGGTGCGGGAGCTCAATGCGGCCGCCGGCGTGCAGATCACCGCGTCACACAACCCGCCGCAGGACAACGGGATCAAGGTGTACCTGGAGCAGGGTGCGCAGCTGATCGGGCCGCAGGACGAGCAGATCGAGGCCGCCATCGCCGCCAGCCGGCCGGCGGTGTCCATCGATACCGCGCCGACGTCGCCGCGTCTGCGGGCCTGGCCGGATGACCTGCTGCAGTCCTACCTGGACCGGGCCGGGTCGCTGGCGACCTCGCTCACCCCGACCGCGGCCGCGGAGCTGCGGGTGGCGATCACCCCGCTGCACGGCGTCGGCGGCGAAACCGCTGTCAAGGCGCTGCATCTGGCCGGCGTCACCGATGTGCATGTGGTGCCCGAGCAGGCCAGACCGGACGCCGACTTCCCGACCGTGTCCTTCCCGAACCCCGAGGAGCAGGGGGCGACCGACCTGTTGCTGGCACTGGCCGGGCGGGTGTCCGCCGATCTTGCCGTTGCCCTGGATCCCGACGCCGACCGGTGCGCGATCGGCCTGCCGGACGGGGCCGGCTGGCGGATGCTCACCGGTGACGAGACCGGCGCGCTGCTCGGCGACCACCTGCTGCGGAACCTGGATCGCGCCACGCATCCCGATCCGCTGGTGGCCACCACGATCGTCTCGGGTGAACTGCTCAAGTCCGTGGCGGCCGCGCACGGTGCGCGGTACGACGAGACGCTCACCGGGTTCAAGTGGATCGTCCGGGCCGGCGACGGCCTTGGCACCGGCCTGGTGTTCGGGTACGAGGAGGCGCTGGGGCTCTGTGTCGACCCCGATCGGGTACGCGACAAGGACGGCATCTCCGCCGCCGTCGTCGCCTGCGATCTGGCCGCCGGGCTCAAGGCGGCGGGCCGGTCGATCACCGACCGGCTGGACGACCTGGCCGTGGAACACGGGCTGGTGGTGACCGGCCAGCTCTCCGTGCGGGTCGACGACCCGACGCTGATCTCGTCGGCGATGGCCAGGCTCCGCGCCGCGGCGCCGTCCACCCTGCTCGGCGAGCCGGTCACCGAGGCGGTCGACCTGCTGCCGCGTACCGACGGCCTGCGCTGGCGGACGGCCCGCGCGCGGGTGGTCGTCCGGCCCTCCGGCACCGAGCCCAAGCTGAAGTGCTACCTGCAGATCGTCACGCCACCGATCGCCCGAGAGAACATCGAGTCGTCCCGGGCGGCCACCGACGAGGCGATGGGCCGGTTGCGGGCGGAGGTCGCCGGGCTGGTCGGCCTATCCGGCTGACGTCATCCGAAGGGGCCCCGGTCAACCGGGCGCTCAGCTCGTCGGGCTGGCCGTCATGCTGGTCATCGCTTCTGCGCCGACCGCGGGATCGGCGGTCAGTTGCAGCCCGGTCTTGCCGTCCGCGGCCATGATCGTCAGCAGCGCACCGGACGGGTCGTCCTTGACCGTATAGGTCGTGGTCCCCTGCAGCACCGCGTTCATCGCCTGCTCCACGTCCTGCGTCGGCCCGACGCAGGCCCGCCTTGTCATCGCGATCGGACCGAAAGTGATGGTGGTGTCGGTGATCTGGGCGGTGCCGCTGCCGCTGTTGCAGGACGCGTTGACCAGCACCCGCCCGTCGGCGAACCGTAGCCAGGCGATCACGCTGGCGTCGATCGCCGACACCGTGCTGCCGGACTGGCTGATCAGCCCGACCACCTTCCAGCCGGTGTCCTCAAGCACTGCCGCCCCGCTGGGCGCCTCGGTGAGCGCGATGGTGTCCGTGCCATTGGTCAGCGTGAGCGTGCCGCCGCTGTAGGTCCAGGTCGGCGAGGACGCCAGGAAGGCGGCCAGCCAGGTGTCCTGGTTCATCAGCGCCTCGTCGCAGGCCATCATCGTGGACGCCAACTGCGGGGCGTTCAGCACGTCGCCGGACACCGTGTACTGGCCGAACAGGTTGTTGCAGCCCGCCCTGGCGGCGAGCGTGCCGTTGTCGAAAGTGATCGAGATGGTCGAGCCGGGCACGATGGTGTAGCTCCCGGTGACCTCCTTCGCGACGAGGGTCTTGCCGGCGAGGTCCGACGCCGCGCCGGCAGCACCGGAGCCGCTGGCCGCGCTCGAGGCCGACCCCGCCTTCCCGGACGCGCTGCTGGTCGCGCTGACTGAGGAAGCGGTGGAGCCGGATCCCGTGGCGGGCGTGCTGGTGCCGGCGCATGCGGACAGCGCGCTCACCAGCCCAACGGCGGCGGTCGCCAGCAGCACTCGTCTCGTGCCGGTCTTCCAGGTCACCTGAAATCACACCCTTGTCGTTTCGGTCATGCTGGCGCCGACGGCAGGCGGGGCGCATCGCCCCGATGGCATGGTGGCAGCAATTCTCAAACGGCGCCGAACTGCCGGTCTCCGGCGTCGCCCAGGCCCGGCACGATGTACCCGGAATCGTTCAGCCGCTCGTCCACCGACGCCGTCACCACCCGGACCGGCAGGTTCGCCGCCGCCAGCGCCAGCAGTCCCTCCGGCGCGGCCAGCGCGCAGATCGCGGTGACGTCGGTGGCGCCGCGTCCCGTGAGCAGCCGGATGGTGTGCGCCATCGAGCCACCGGTGGCCAGCATCGGGTCGAGGACATAGACCGGACGCCCGGCCAGCGACTCGGGCAGCGACTCCATGTACGGCGTGGGCAGCAGCGTCTCCTCGTCCCTGGCGAGCCCGACGAAGCCCATCTGCGCCTCCGGGATCAGCGCGTGCGCCTGGTCGGCCATCCCGAGGCCCGCACGCAGCACCGGGACCAGCAGCGGCGGGTTGGACAATCGGGTCGCCAGCGTGCGCGCTACCGGGGTGTGGATCGGCACCTGTTCGACCGTCAGGGTCCGGGACGCCTCGAAGATCAGCATCAAGGTCAGGTCGCGCAGGCAGGCACGGAACACCGAGTTGTCCGTCCGGGCGTCGCGCATGACGGACAACCTTGCGGCGGCCAACGGGTGATCGACGACGATCACGTCCAGGTCGTCCGGTATCTGATGCGGTGCCGGGTTGACGGGGCTCACGGGCGGGGCTCACTTTCCGGTGGTCTGATCACGCGCGGGGGACGGCGCCGGCCGGTTGGACTGCCGGGTAGCGGCCGGGTGATTCCCGGGTGGCCGCTGGGCGTGGCCGGTTTGACGGGCTGGGTGATGAGACCGTATCCGGCCGCACCGTCGATCGCGTCACCGCCGCCGGACCGGACCGCACCTAGGATGGCCGGATGAGCACAGTCGCTGCTTCGGTGGCTCCGTCGACGAGCACCCCGGCCGCGCTGCCACCCCACCTGCGGGATGTCGCCGCAGATGAATCATCGCTCCGGCGGTTCCTGCAGGGCTTGCCGGGCGTCGATCCGGTCGGCGTCGAGCAGCGCGCTGCGGGTCTGGCCACCCGATCGATCAAGAAGTCGTCCAAACTCCGGGCGATCGACCTGGCGATCTCGATGGTCGACCTGACGACCCTGGAGGGCTCCGACACCCCCGGGAAGGTGCGGGCGCTGGCGGCCAAGGGGCGCCGGCCCGATCCGGACAGGCCGGACACCCCGCATGTCGCCGCGCTGTGCATCTACCCCGACATTGTCGGCGTCGCGGTCCAGGCGCTGGCCGGCAGCGGCGTCGGGATCGCTTCGGTGGCAACGGCTTTCCCGACCGGCAGGACCGATCTCGCGGTCCGGCTGGCGGACACCGAGGTGGCGGTGAAGGCCGGCGCCACCGAGATCGACATGGTGATCGATCGCGGCGCCTTCCTGGCCGGCCACTACGGCAAGGTGTACGACGACATCGTCGCGGTCAAGCAGGCCTCCGGCAGTGCCCGGCTCAAGGTGATCCTGGAGACCGGCGAATTGGCCACCTACGACAGCGTCAGGCGCGCGTCATGGCTCGCGCTGCTGGCCGGTGGCGATTTCATCAAGACCTCCACCGGCAAGATCTCACCGGCGGCCACCCTGCCGGTGACGCATGTGATGCTGCAGGCTGTCCGCGACTGGTTCGAGCAGACCGGCCAGCGGCGGGCGGTCAAACCGGCCGGTGGCATCCGGAACACCAAGGACGCCATCCGTTACCTGGTGGCGGTCAAGGAGGTGGCCGGCCCGGAGTGGTTGGACCCCTTCTACTTCCGCTTCGGCGCGTCGTCCTTGCTCAACGACCTGCTGATGCAGCGGCGCACCCAGATTGACGGCCACTACTCCGGTCCCGACTACGTCACCCTGGACTGATTCGCTGATGACACCTCCTGGATCCAGCACATCGACGCCGATCGACTGGGACTACGCCCCCGCGCCCGAATCCGCCGCCATCGGCCGGGTCCGTGATCGCTACCAGATGTACGTGGGCGGCCGGTTCGTCGACGGTCGTGGCGATGACGTGAAGACGATCAACCCGGGCACCGAGGAGGCGCTCGCGTCCGTGTCCACGGCCGCGGTCGCGGACGTCGACGATGCGGTGGCGGCCGCGCGTATCGCCTACGAGCAGACCTGGTCGCGGATCTCGGGAGCCGAGCGCGGCAAGTATCTGTTCCGCATCGCCCGTGGCATCGCCGAGCGCGCCCGCGAACTGGCGGTGGTCGAGACCCTGGACAACGGGAAGCCCATCAAGGAATCTCGCGACGTCGACATCCCGACGGCGTCGGCGCATTTCTTCTACTACGCCGGCTGGGCCGACAAACTGCAGCATGCCGGGTTCGGTCCGTCACCCAGATCTCTGGGAGTGGCCGGCCAGGTGATCCCGTGGAACTTCCCCTTGCTGATGGCGGCCTGGAAGATCGCGCCGGCACTGGCCGCCGGGAACACCGTGGTGATCAAACCTGCCGAGACCACACCGTTGTCGATCCTGGTGCTGGCCGAGATCATCGCCGACGCTGACCTGCCGCCAGGGGTGGTGAACATCATCACCGGCGCCGGCGACATCGGCGCGGCGCTGGTCAATCACCCCGGCATCGACAAGGTCGCGTTCACCGGTTCCACCGAGGTGGGCAAGCAGATCCAGTCCTCGCTCGCCGGCACCGGCCGCAAGATCACCCTGGAACTGGGCGGCAAGGCGGCGAACATCATCTTCGACGACGCGCCGGTGGACCAGGCCGTCGAAGGCATCGTGAACGGCATCTTCTTCAACCAAGGCCATGTCTGCTGCGCGGGATCCCGCCTGCTGGTTCAGGAATCGGTCGCCGACGAGGTCATCGAGAAGCTGCGGGCGCGGGTGGCCACACTGCGGCTGGGCGACCCGATGGACAAGAACACCGACGTCGGGGCGATCAATTCGGCCGCCCAACTGGCGACCATCCGCTCGCTGACCGACGCCGGCGACGCCGAGGGCGCCTCCAGGTGGACCTCACCGTGCGCAGTTCCGGACCGCGGTTTCTACTTCCCGCCAACGGTTTTCACCGATGTCTCGCAATCGATGCGGATCGCCAGGGAGGAGATCTTCGGTCCGGTACTGTCGGTGCTCACCTTCCGCACTCCGGACGAAGCGGTGGCCAAGGCGAACAACATCCCGTACGGCCTGTCCGCCGGGGTGTGGACCGAAAAGGGTTCCCGCATCCTGGGTATGGCCTCCGCGATGCGGGCCGGGGTGGTCTGGGCGAACACCTTCAACCGCTTCGATCCGACTGCCGCGTTCGGTGGGTACAAGGAGTCCGGCTTCGGCCGGGAGGGCGGCAGGTCGGGGCTGTCGGCCTACTTGGACACCGATGACGAATTCGTCGGTGAGAGCCCTTCCGCTGTCACCAATTCCGCGCGGGACGGCAGCTCGCAGCACGTTCGGCCAACATCGGTCGACACGGCGTCAGCGGACACGGCGAGGGCGGACGCGGAGGATGCCACGCTGGCGGTCGCCGAGCGACTGTCCGAGGCCGAGGCCCTGGCCGATGCGGTGGAGGTTGTCGCTTCATCCAATGAAGCTGACACTGCCGAGACAGTCGACGCCACAACGGCTCAGGTCCCGCGGGTCGGCGTCGCGAAGACCTACAAGCTGTACATCGGCGGGGCGTTCCCGCGATCCGAGTCCGGCCGCACGTACGCGGTGGCGGATTCCTCCGGTGCCTTCGCGGCCAACGCCGCGCAGGCCTCCCGCAAGGACGCCAGGGATGCGGTCTCGGCCGCGCGCAAGGCTTTTCGCGGCTGGTCCGGTGCGACCGCGTACAACCGCGGCCAGGTGATCTACCGCATCGCCGAGATGCTGGAGGGGCGTCGGGCGCAGTTCATCGACCTGCTCGGCGGCGCTGCCGGTGCTACTGGCTCCGCCGCCGCGCGGGATGTCGACCTGTCCATCGACCGGTTGGTGCAGTTCGCGGGCTGGACCGACAAGATCGCCGCCGTCTTCGGCGGTGCGAATCCGGTTGCCGGGCCGTACTTCTCGTTCTCCACGCCGGAACCGACCGGCGTGGTCGCGGCGATCGGACCGCAGGACGACCCGCTGCTCGGGTTGGTGTCGGTGATCGCGCCGATCATCACCTCGGGCAACACGATCGTCGTCATCGCGAACAGGTCCCGGCCACTGCCGGCCATCACCCTGGCCGAGGTGCTCGCGACGTCCGACCTGCCCGGCGGCGTGGTCAACATCCTCACCGGCGACCCCGCAGAGATCGCTCCGCACCTGGCCGCGCACGGCGACGTCAATGCGCTCGACCTGACCGGGTCGTCCGCATCGTTGCGCACCGAACTGGAGCGGGCGGCGGCCGGGACCGTCAAGCGGGTGTACGCCCCCTCCCGGGTGCCCGACTTCACCCGAGAGCCGGGCACGGCGCGGATGCGGGCCTTCCTGGAGACCAAGACCGTCTGGCACCCGACCGGGGCGGTATCGCTGGCCGGTGGGTCCGGTTACTGAAGTGGGCCGGATCGTCCCAAGCGCGACGACGAACGGTGGATCTTCGGTATTACCGCGGTGAGTAAGAGTAAGATCGCGCTGTGAGAATCACGTCGAAGGGTCAGGTCACCATCCCGCAGGCCATCCGCGAGCGCTACGGGTTGTTGCCCGATACCGACGTCGACTTCATCGTCTCCGGCGGAAGAGTCACGATCGTGCCGCGGAAGATCCAGGTCAACGACCGCGGCGCCAAGGCGGTGGCCAGATTGAGCGGATCGGCCAGCACCGGGATGAGCACCGACGAGATCCTCGCGCTCACCAGGGGCTGACCGGCGTGCCCGAGCATCCGGGCACGCTGGTCGACTCCAGCGTTCTGCTCGACGTCTCCACGCAGGACCCGGTGTGGTTCGACTGGTCGTCCGCCGCACTGGCCAACGCCGTTCGAAGCGGTCCGGTGCTCGTCAATCCCATCGTGTATGCGGAGGTCTCGGTCGGGTACCACCGCATCGAGGACCTCGATGACGCCCTCCCGGCAGACATCTTCCGCCGCGAGTCCTTGCCGTATGTCGCAGGATTCCTCGCGGGCAAGGCCTACCGGGATTACCGCCGCCGCGGCGGAACCCGGACCTCCCCGCTGCCCGACTTCTTCATCGGCGCACACGCCGCCGTGAGCGACCTCACTCTGCTGACCAGGGACGCCGGGCGGTACGCGACCTACTTTCCGACCGTTCGGCTCATCAAGCCCTGAATCTCCGGCCGGCCGCCGCATGAGAGGCGAAATCTCCTACGCCACGGCCTCAACGGCCCGGCACGCAGCGAGGCCCGACCGTGCGACCTTGATCACGATGGGCCTGCCGGGCTGCTGTCGTCACTAGCCTGGAAGGGTTGCCTAACCTGGAGGAGAGCCCGCATGACCCTGCCCCTACGGATCGCCGTCGTCGGCGCCGGACCGGCCGGTATCTATGCCGCCGACCTCCTGACCAGCAAGGATCCCGAGGCCCGCGTCGACATCTTCGACCGCCTTCCCACCCCCTACGGGCTGATCCGGTACGGCGTCGCGCCGGACCATCCCAGGATCAAACAGATCGTCGTCGCCCTGCACCGGGTCATGGAAAACGAGCGCATCCGGTTCATCGGCAACGTGCACGTCGGCGTCGAAGTGAAGGTCGACGAACTGCGGCAGTTCTACGACGCCGTCATCTTCGCCACCGGCGCCGAACGGGACCGCTCGATGCACATCCCGGGCGAGGACCTCCGCCGGTCGCACGGCGCCGCCGAGTTCGTCTCCTTCTACGACTCCCACCCGGACCGCGAGCCGGTCTGGGACCTGACGCAGACCCGGTCGGTGGCCGTCATCGGAGTCGGGAACGTCGGGCTGGACGTGGCCCGGATGCTCGCCCGCACTGGCGATGAGCTGCTGTCCACCGACATTCCCGCGCAGGTCCACCGGGTGCTGGTCGACTCCGCCGTCACCGACGTGCACATGTTCGCGCGCCGCGGCCCGGCACAGGCCAAATTCACCCCGGTGGAGCTGCGCGAACTGGACCACTCCCCCAACGTTCAGGTGCTGGTCGCCCCCGAGGGGATGGAGTTCGACGCCGAATCCCAGGCCGCCCTGTCGCGGTCGAAGTCGCTGCGGATGGTGGTCGACGTGCTCAGCGAGTGGGCCATGCGCGATCAGGAGCCCGGACCGCAGCGCCGCATCCGCATCCACTTCCTGGAAAGCCCGACAGAGATCCTGGGCGAGAACGGCGAGGTGGTCGGGCTCCGCACCGAGCGTCAGGAACTGATCGGGGACGGCACCGTCCGTGGCACCGGCGAGTTCACCGACTGGGACGTGCAGGCCGTCTACCGGGCGGTCGGCTACCGTTCGGAGGCGATCGAGGATCTGCCGTTCGACACCCGTCGGCTGATCCTGCCCAACGACGGCGGCCGGGTCCTTGATCTGGACGGCAACCCGTTGCCCGGGATCTATGCGACCGGGTGGGTCAAGCGCGGGCCCGTTGGCCTCATCGGCCACACCAAGTCCGACGCCGCGGAGACGGTGGCCAACCTGCTGGTCGACGCGCCCGACCTGGCCAGGGCGCCGCAGCGCGCTGACGCCGCGCTCGACGCGCTGCTGGCGTCAAAGGGCCTGCCCGTCACCGACTTCCCGGGCTGGCACCGGCTGGACGCGCACGAGATCGCCGCCGGCGCCCCGCAAGACCGGGCACGGGTCAAGGTTGCCTCGCGCGCCGAAATGAGCCGGATCGCCGCCCGCCCCTGACCCCCCTTCCGGCGCGGATCAACTTCGCCGACGCGGATTAACGTGCCGGTTGTGGGACTGGAGTGGCACGAGTTGCCTATTTGATGCGCGCCGAGGAAGTTGATCCGCGCTGTCGAGGGGGCGCGGTTTGCGGCGGCGAGGGGGTGGGCGTGGTTACTCTCGGTCGGTCAACGCCGATCACAGCAGAAGGAGCCGTTCATGGTGCACGAGGTCCAGGGCGTCATCTCCCGCGTCAAGGATGCCCCGGTCGAACTGACCACCGTGCTGGTTCCCGACCCCGGACCCGGTGAGGCGTTGGTGCGAGTGCAGGCGTGCGGGGTGTGCCACACCGACCTGCACTACAAGCAGGGCGGAATCGGTGAGGACTACCCCTACCTGCTCGGGCACGAAGCGGCCGGCGTCGTCGAGGCCGTCGGCGCCGGCGTCACCGACGTCCAGCCGGGCGACTACGTCATCCTGAACTGGCGCGCCGTCTGCGGGTTCTGCCGGGCCTGCCGACGCGGCCGTCCCTGGTACTGCTTCGCCACCCACAACGCCCAGCAGAAGATGACTCTCGCGGACGGCACTCCGCTGTCCCCTGCGCTCGGCATCGGCGCATTCGTCCAGAAGACCCTGGTCGCGGCTGGACAATGCACGAAGGTCAACCCCGAGGTACCCGCCACCGTCGCCGGTCTGCTGGGGTGCGGCGTGATGGCCGGCATCGGCGCGGCGATCAACACCGGCAACGTCACCCGCGGCGACTCGGTGGCCGTCATCGGCTGCGGCGGAGTTGGTGACGCCGCCATCGCCGGGGCGAGATTGGTCGGTGCGCACACCATCATCGCGATCGACACGGACGAACGGAAACTCACCTTGGCCAAGGAGTTCGGCGCCACCCACACCGTGCTGGCCGGCGCCGGTGACGTCGTCCAAGCGGTGCAGGCGCTCACCGACGGGTTCGGGGTCGACGTGGCGATCGACGCCGTAGGCCGCCCGGAGACCTGGAAACAGGCGTTCTACGCCCGGGATCTGGCAGGCACAGTGGTGCTGGTCGGCGTACCCACCCCCACCATGACGTTGGAGATACCGTTGCTGGAGTTCTTCGGCCGCGGCGGCGCGCTCAAGTCATCCTGGTACGGCGACTGCCTGCCCTCGCGGGATTTCCCGGTGCTCACCGAGCTGTACCGGCAGGGCCGGCTGCCGTTGGACAAGTTCGTCTCCGAAACGATCGGGTTGGGCGACATCGAGTCGGCGTTCGAGAAGATGCACGGCGGCGAGGTGCTCCGCTCGGTCGTCGTGCTCTGACCCGCGGGCCGGCCTGCCGCGCAAGTCAGCAGGACTGTTCCTGCAACGCCAAGGCAGCGTCTACCTGGGAAGTCACCGGAAGTCCAGCATCTGCCTGGAACGCCCCAGCCGAGATAGCTTGTGCCACAAGAGCATCAGCTGTCTCCTGCGGAGTCCCCATGACGATTCCTGCGACATCGGCGGCATCCACCTCGCTGCTCAATCCGCCCGAACACAGCAGCAAATCGTTCACCGACCTCGGCGGTGAGAAGCACCCTGCGCCATCATCGGCGCGGGACATCCTCTCCGACCTGAGGGGATATCCGCTCCGCCCGCTCGACCGTGCCCCCCAGGTACCAGCCGTATCGCAGCCGGCTCCGGGGCCAGTTCGATCGGCAGCCCTCGTCCGGGGGTCGGTCGTCGGGTCCGTTCGACAGTCCTCGTCGGGAGCGCCCGCAGACTCAGCCGGACTTGCGCCGGAAGGTGCGGGTCGCCTTGTGGTTGGCGGTCGCGCCGCCCACCCCGCCGTGCCCGTCGAGGTGCGCGCTCCTGGCCGCGCCCGCCGCCTTCTTCTTCGCCAATGCCGCGGCGAACACGGCCTTCGCGTCCGCTGGTTCCTCGGCTTCTCCGGTCGGCTCGCCGCCTTCGGTTGCGGGGGGAACAGAGTCCTTCGCGGACCGCTCGGGCGTGGACTGCTCAGGCACAGTGACCTCCTGGATGAGTCGTCGGATCGTGTCATCTTTGTCCGCCGGCGGCGGACCCTGCCACTTCATTCAGCAACCGCGACCGCACGCAGGCTGACCCCGCCTGCAGCACGGGGAGCAGCGCAGGCCCACCACTCGCCGTGATCGACGACCGGCGTGCCCGCCCTCCGGACGTTACGCCAGGGGTGCCGTCGCAGCGCTCGTGGGCTGTCACGGTGGGCCGCCGGGCTCCCTCGCCCGCCCGGCAGGGCCGCGGCCGACCCATCCGACCCATCCGACCCATCAGATGACCCGATCCGGGCGCGCCGGTACCCCAAAATCCGACCAATCACACCGATATCACCGGACAATCACAAGTTGATAACGTGACCTTCGTCACGGATAATGGAGAAAACCCTTTGCCGCTTTATCGCGGGCCATGGCGACACAGGCCCCCTCCATCACCCGATTGCCGACCTAATTGGTGGCGTTGAGTCCTTTCGATCTTGAAAACTTCCGAGATCGATGCGCCCGAATGGACAGCGCCCAATCCAGCCGAGTGCATTTCGAAGACACCGCGATGACCGACCGAAGGTTCCTATGGTCCGGGTCATAACGAGGTCACCTATGCGCCCGGTCGGCCATCCGATATCTTATGAACGAACAACGAATGAAGCGCGAGTACCGGTCGCCCGGGCTCCGACTCGGTCCCGAGTTTTCATTCCGTTGATCAATCCCTTGGCAATGGCGAATTTCAGCCGAGTCGAAGGCCGGTTCGAGTTCACCGATATCTCGGCGAATAGGCCCGGCCCAAGCAGTGCTACCCATTCTTTCTGCACTCCCGTTTCTGCACATTCCTGCCCTACGCAAGTCTATTTGTCCGCATACATGTTTGAAGGAGCCCTTTCTTGAGTTCGCCATCGCCCGTCTTGAGTTCGCCATCGCCCGCCACCCCGCCGAGACGATCCCGGCTGATCGGCTCGATTTCGATGATCGGTGCCCTGGTCGCAGGCCTGGTCGCCCGCGGGGACACCTGCTGAGGCGGCTGTCGCCAAGCCCAGCGCTTCGAACACGGGCGTCCCGGCCGGCAAGGCATTGACGAAGTACACCGGACCCCTGACCATCACCACTGCAGGGACGGTGATCGATGGCAAGGCGGTGTACGGGGACCTGAAGATCCAGGCCAAGAACGTGATCATCCGCAACTCGTACCTGCACTGCGGCACCAATATTCCGTCAGGCAACAGCGGTTGCATCGACGCGAACAGTGGCACCGTCCACAACCTGCAGGTACTCAACAACACCATCATTCCCGACCGCTCGTCCTATTATCGGGACGGTATCGTGGGCCACGAATACACCGCACGATACAACCACATCAGCCGCACGAACGACGGGCTCGGCATCTTCAACAAACCCGGCGGGTCGGTCAATGCAAATGTCACTGCCGAGTACAACTACATCCACGACCTGACGCACTGGAATCACGATCCCGCGCACAGCGACGGCACCCATAACGACGGTATTCAGGTGCAGGGCGGACAGAACATCACCATCCGATACAACAACGTTGTCGGATCGGTGGTGGCGGGTGACGGACCGGGTACCTATGGAACGAACGCGGGTTCTGCTCTGATAGTGAACCAGAACGTTGCGAGGATCGCCAACGTGGTCGTCGACAGCAACTGGTTCGACCGCGGCCAGAACAGTGTGTGCATCCAGTACGGGAAGTATTCGAACGTGACCGTGACACTGCAGAACAACCACTTCGGACGCAATCAGTACGATTTCGGCGGGGGCTCGAAGTACCCCATCCGGATCTACTCCAAGTCCAAGTCCAGCGTCTCCGGGCTGTGGACGAATCGCTGGGAGGACAACAACGTCATGATGACCGAGGGACGCGACAGCGGCATCCGCTTCATGGCTTCCTGATCCATCCCGAAGAACCCCCGCCCGATCCCAGCGGGGGTTCTTTGCGTTCGGGCCGCCGTACGACCGGGCCGAGACCGCCGGACGCTAGGCTGGCCCGGCGCCTGGCGGCAGGCGCGGAGAGGAACCTCGTGACTGCGGACATCATTCCCATAGAACTGGGCCTGACCAGGGGCAATGGCCTGACACTCTGGGCGCCGCGCTGGTATGAGGACGGCGAGGAATGGGAAGCGTTCCTCGGTCACGAGGAAGACCTCTATCTGTTCCCCGCCGCGGCCGAGCTGGCCGCCTTCATCCGCACGTCGACCGAGCACGACCTGCTCGACCACCCTGAGTGGGCTACGGCCGCTCGCTTGCTGGTCGACGAGCTGAACCCCGACGACGACCACCGGTTCGACATCGTGGGCGTCCCGGATCTGGTCGCCGAGGTGCCGGACGTCTGGACCCTGGCCACCCTGACGGACACGGTGGCGATCCTGCGGTCCCTGGCCGAGGTGTGCGATCTGGAGGCCATCGACAACGTGCTCGACGCCGCGCCAGGTTTCTCCGTGCTGTCCGCCGGCGAGCAGGCTTTCACCGGCCGCGCGGGTGAGCGGCTGTGGAACGAACTGGGCGCGGTCGTGGTCGACCGGTGGGACGAGGTGGTCGACGCGCTCGACGGCATCATCACCACGCCCGAGGTCGACACGGATGCACTGGTCACCGCCCAGGCCGAAGCCGCGGCCATCGCGGTGGCCGAGAAGGTCGTCGAAGGCTCAGGAGTCTCCGAGGGCACGACGTTGTCCAACGAGGACGAGGACGAGGACGACCGCGATGAGGACCTGGAGTTCTGGGACGAAACAGGCGTGGACTGCCTGGAGATCACCGTTGGCGAACGTACCGGCTGGACCCTGCGGTGCTACCTCGGCGAGGACCCTGTGTTCCTATCGGTGGCCGACCGGATCCAGATCTTCTCCTCCCCCGAGGCGCTGGAGAACTACCTCATCGAGACGGACCCGCAGCACAGCCTGGCCAGCCTGGCCGTCTGGCCGGACATCAGATCAGCGGTGGTCGAGGGCGAGGCCGCGGTGATGGCCGGCCCGGAGAACACCTATTCCCTGGACGGCTTGGCCAAGGATCTGCTGGCCGGCCCCGAGGATGTCGACCGCGATCAGCTCACCCTCGGCGTGGAACTCCTCGTCGATGCCGCGACTGCCAGGGATGATCAAGAAGCGGTCGAGGCACTCGGTTCCTCGACCCCGCTGGGCAACCTGGTCAGCATCATCATCAAACCCGACCCCGCTCGGATGACGCCGTCACCGCCGTTCGACGACGAGGCAGCGGCGTGGTCGATTCTGGTCGACCGCTTCGTCGCGACTCTCGAGTGGGATGGCGAGGGCCGGTGACCCCGCCCTGGCGAAGAATGTCTGACGCCCGCTGACCGGCACAGCGCGCGGCCGTCGCCACGCGTGCCAGGGCCCCCAAGCCGTCAGAAGCCGTCAGAAGATCTTTGCGGCGTCCCGGGCCGCCGCGTGGGCGGCCTGTCGGCCTGTCTCCGCGTCGGCAGTCGCCAGGTTGGGCCGGAAGGCGATCTCGGTGACGTCGGCCATGCCCGCCCAGTTGAGCCAGTCCCGCAGGTAAGGCGCCTGGAAGTCGGCGCCGAAGGACGGCGGCCGGCCGAGTCCGTAGACGGCGCTGGTGTACACCACGGCCGCCTTGCGGCCGGTCAATAGCCCGGTGTAGCCGAGTTCGGGATCAAAGGAGAACACCATCCCCGGCTGGCTGACCACGTCGATGAACTGCTTGAGGATGTAGGGAATGCCGGCGTTCCACATCGGGACGCTGAACATGTACTGATCGGCCGCGGCGAACCGCTCGAACGTGGTCCGCGCCGCCCTCCACGCAGCCTGGTCGCCCTCGGGATCCGCCCCGGCGAACACCGCCATCTTGGCGTGAGCGGCGGCCGGGCCGAACTCCGGAGCGAGCCGTCCCAGAGGTCCCAGGTCTCGATGGTCGTCTCGGGGTGCGTGTCGGCGTAGACATCGAGGAACGTCTGCGCGATCGCCAGCGACTCGGACCGCTCGCCTCGCGGTGAGGCGGAGATGTGCAGCAGCGTGGTCATGACGGGCTCCTTCGGATCACAATGGAAGATGGATTTAGGTGCGTGCACACACACTAGCAATGCGTGCGCGCGCACGCAAGTGCGACTACGATGGCGGTATGGCAGACCAGGGCAGCACGGCCGTCGACGAATCACGGCACAGTGACAAACCCGACGACAAACCCGACGACCAACCCGACGACCAACCCGACGACAAACCCGACGACCAACCCAACGACAAACCCCAGCAGGGCGAACGCCCACACCTCGGGGCGGACGCCTGGGGCGCCCTGCTGCGGGTGCACGCTGCCGTGGTGCCGATGCTCGACCGGGAACTCCAGGCCGCCAGGCAGTTACCGCTGGCCTGGTACGACGTGCTGCTGGAACTGAATTCCGCGTCGGGCCGGCGGCTGCGGATGAGCGACCTGGGCGCGCAGGTCACACTCAGCCGCACCCGGGTGAGTCGGCTGGTCGACGAGTTGGGCGCCGCCGGACTGGTCATCCGCGAGGCCAACCCCGATGATCGGCGGTCGGCCTACGCCGTGCTCACCGCGCAGGGTCGGACCGCATTGCGTGGCGCCGCGCCGGTCTATCTCGGCGGCATCCGCGCACATTTCGCCGACCTGCTCAGCGCGCGGGAGCTGCGCACCATCGCCTCGGCGCTCGACCGGGTGGTCGAGCACGCGCGTCGGTCAGGTAGTGCCGGCGGCCGTGACGGACGCGACGGACGTGCCGCCGGCGACTGCTGAACTCCGTAGCCGGTCGTACCCGGGCTTGATCACCTGCTCGATGATCTCCAGTCGCTCGTCGAACGGCAGGAACGCCGACTTCATCGCGTTCACCGTGAACCACTGCAGGGTGTCCCAGCCGTAGCCGAAGGCCTCGCTCAGCGCGGTCATCTCGCTGGTCATCGAGCAGCCGGACATCAACCGGTTGTCGGTGTTGACGGTCACCCGGAACTTCAGCTCGGCCAGCAACCCGATGGGGTGCTCGGCGATGGACTGGGCGGCCCCGGTCTGCACGTTCGACGTCGGTGCCATCTCCAGCGGGATCCGCTTGTCCCGCACATACTCGGCGAGCCGCCCGAGGTGTGCCCGGCCGTCCCGGCCGACCTCGATGTCATCCACGATGCGGACGCCGTGCCCGAGCCGGTCGGCGCCGCACCACTGGATCGCCTCCCAGATGGAGGGCAGCCCGAATCCCTCCCCCGCGTGGATGGTGAAATGCGCGCTCTCCCGGCGCAGGTACTCGAACGCGTCCAGGTGCCTGGTGGGCGGGAAACCTGCTTCCGCACCGGCGATGTCGAAGCCGGCCACCCCGCGGTCCCGGAAGGCGATGCTGAGCTCGGCGATCTCCCGCGAGCGAGCGGCGTGCCGCATGGCAGTCAGCAGCGCACGGACCCGGATCTGGTGACCGCCCTCCGCGGCGGCCAGTGAACCCGCCGCGAAACCGTCGAGCACCGCCTGCACCACTTCGTCCAAGGTCAGGTCCTGCTCGGTGTGCAGTTCGGGCGCGAAGCGCACCTCGGCATAGACGACGCCGTCAGCAGCCAGGTCCTGCGCACACTCGGAAGCCACCCGCACCAACGACTCTCGGATCTGCATCACCGCCAGGGTGTGGGTGAACGTCTCCAGGTAGCGCTCCAGCGACCCGGAGTACGCCGACTCTGCGAACCAGCTGGCCAGGCCGCGCGCGTCGCCGCTGGGCAGCGATCGGTAACCGATCCGCTCGGCGAGGTCGATCAACGTCGCCGGGCGCAGCCCACCGTCGAGATGGTCGTGCAACAGGACCTTCGGGGCGGTGACGATGGCGTCGGCGGACAGCGGTGCGGGAACCGGTTCGGCAGGCCGCACGGAGCGCGGTTCCGGGAGCGGCGCGGAAATCGGGACAGCCATCGCGCGGACGTTACCCGGCCCCGGTGAACAGCGCGTCGGGAACCCGGGCCGGCCGGCGCGACCGGCAGCGACACAGGGCAGCGAGGCCGGCGGCGGGCGTCAGCCCTGACGGATGACGTCCATCACCAGCGGCGGTCGCTGGACGACGGCGCCAGGCCGCCCGACCACGACCGCGCCGGCCAGGTCGGCAAGGGCGGCGGGAAACCGGTCCGCGGTGTCGGTGTGCAGCTCGAACAGCGGCTGCCCGACCGTGACGGTGTCGCCCGGTGTGACCAGGCAGAGGATTCCTGCCGCCGCCTGGACGTCGTGCTCGCGACGCTCCCGCCCGGCACCCAGCCGCCACGCGGCGACGCCCACCGCCAGCGCATCGACCCGCTGGATCACACCGGCCTCGTCGGCCGCCACCTGTTCGGTGTAGCGGGGCGTCGGCAGCGCGGCGTCGGGATCGCCGCCCTGGGCGGCCACCATGGCCCGCCAGCTGTCCATGGCACGGCCGGAGGCGAGCACCGCCGCCGGATCGGCGTCCAGCCCGGCCAGCGCGACCATCTCGCGGGCCAGTGCCACCGTCAGCTCGACGACGTCGGTGGGCCCGCCGCCGGCGAGCACCTCGACCGACTCGGCGACCTCGACCGCGTTTCCCACCGCGCGGCCCAGCGGGGTGGACATGTCGGTGAGCAGCGCCGAGGTGCGGACGCCCGCCCGCGCACCGAGTTCGACCATGGTCCTGGCCAGCTCCGCGGCCCGGCCGGCGTCCTTCATGAACGCGCCCGACCCCACCTTCACGTCGAGCACCAGCGAAGCGGTGCCCTCGGCGATCTTCTTGCTCATGATCGACGCGGCGATCATCGGGATGGACTCCACCGTGCCGGTGACGTCACGCAGCGCGTAGAGCTTGCGGTCCGCCGGCGCCAGGTCGGCGGACGCGGCGCAGATCACCGCGCCCACCGAGGAGAGCTGCGCGATCATCTCGGCGGGGCTCATCGTCGCCCGCCAGCCGGCGATCGACTCCATCTTGTCCAGCGTCCCGCCGGTGTGCCCGAGGCCCCGACCGGACAGCTGCGGAACGGCCGCCCCGCAGGCCGCGACCAGCGGCGCCAGCGGCAGCGAGATCTTGTCCCCCACACCGCCTGTCGAATGCTTGTCCACCGTCGGCCGGCCGACCCGCGAGAGATCCATCCGGATCCCGGAGTTGATCATCGCAGTGGTCCAGTGGGCGATCTCGGCGCCGGTCATCCCGTTCAGCAGGATCGCCATCAGCAGGGCCGACATCTGCTCCTCGGCCACCTCGCCACGGGTGTAGGCGCCGATCACCCAGTCGATCTGCTCGCCGGACAACTCTCCGCGGTCGCGTTTGGCGGTGATGACATCCACCGCGGCGAAACCGCTCACAGGTTCTTCCTCTCGGCCGGGAGGTGTTCGGGACCGAAGGCGGCCGGCAGCACCCAGGTCATGGTCTCCGGGCCGGTGGGGGTGTCCACCAGCAGTTCCGATCCGCCGAACTCGTAGATCACCTGACGGCAGCGGCCGCACGGCATGAGCAGCTCGCCCGTTCCCGACCGGCAGGCCAGCGCGACCAGCCGGCCGCCGCCGGTCAGCCGGAGCTGCCCGACCAGGGTGCACTCCGCGCACAAACCCAAACCGTACGAGGCGTTCTCGACGTTGCAGCCGATGACGACCCGGCCGTCATCGACGAGCGCGGCGGCGCCCACCTGCAATCCGCTGTACGGGCAGTACGCGGCGGCCGCCGCTTCGACGGCGAGACGGCGCAACGCGTCCCAATCCACCCGGTCGGGTTGCATCAGCCGCCGCCCTTGCGGTAGATCAGCCCGTCGGCCTTGGGCATCCGCAGGTTCTGCGAGGCCAACGCCATCACCAGCAAGGTGATCGCGTAGGGCGCGGCCTTGATCAACTGCTGCGGCAGCTCGTCGGTGGACAGGAACCACCACAGGCACAGCGCGGCGATACCGAGGGCGACATAGGCGACGACCGGATGCCCCGAGCGGTACTGCAGCAGGGCCACGACCAGCAGGGCGATCGTCACCAGCAGCAGGAACGCGTGCATCGCCGAACCGGACGAGTCGTACTGCTGGACGCCGTCGGTGTAGCCGAACAACCCGGCGCCCATCGCCATCCCGCCTGGCCGCCAGTTGCCGAAGATCATCGCGGCCAGCCCGATGAAACCGCGCCCGCCGGTCTGCCCGTCCTGGTACTTCAGGCCAACCACCAGGAACGCACCGGCCAGGCCGGCCAACCCGCCGGAGATCATCACCGCGATGTACTTGTACCAATAGACGTTGACGCCCAACGATTCCGCCGCGTAGGGCGCCTCGCCCACGGACCGCAGCCGCAGCCCGAGCCTGGTCCGCCAGAGCAGCCAACCGGAGAGCGCGATCAACACCGCGGCCAGCACCGAGAGCAGCGACAGGTTCGTGCAGAACCCGCGGATGATGCCGGCCAGGTCGGAGACGAAGAACCAGCCCTTGGCCTCGATCTCGCCCAGCCAGTCGGACAGCCACGGCAGGGTGATCCGCCCGACGTCCGCCACCGGCGGGGATTGCCGCTGACCGCCGCCGGGGGCGTCGGTGAACACCAGCCGGGACAGGTAGAGCGCCAGACCGGGCGCCAGGATGTTGATCGCGACGCCGGAGATGATGTGGTCCACACCGACCGTGATCGTCACCAGGCCGTGCAACAGGCCACCGAGCAGGCCGCAGACGATGCCGAAGAACACCCCGGCCCACGGTCCCCACTGGTAGCCGGCGTAGCCGGCGCCGAAGGTGCCGAGCACCATCATGCCCTCGATGCCGATGTTGACCACTCCGGCGCGCTCCGACCACAGGCCCGACAAGCCTGCCAGCGCAATGGGAACGGCCGCGGTGATGGCTGCCTGGATGGCGCCGGAGGAATCGAGGTTGTTCGCACCGGTCACGATCCGGACCAGCGAGACCACCGCGATCCCGGCAGCGACGACACCGAGCCAAGCGGCCGGGGTGAGCTTGCGCGGCGCCCGGTACGCCTGCGGCGCGGTGGCGACGTCGGAATCGATGCCGCTCATGCCGCCACCGCCTCGGGCGTCTGCACCGCGAGGGCTCTGGCGACGTCCCTGGCCTCGAGCACCAATCGGTACCGGCGGACGAACTCGTAGGCCACCACGACGGACAGCACGATCACGCCCTGCATGATCGTCACCAGCTCGCGCGCGACCCCGACACCCTGCAGGGCGTTGGCAGAGGAATCCAGCGCCGCCCACAGCAGGGCGGAAAAGACCATGCCGACCGCGTTGTTCCGGCCCAGCAGGGCAACCGCGATCCCGGTGAACCCGATCCCGGTCGGGAAGTTCAGCGAGTACGACGCCGCGGAACCGTTCAGCAGCTCGGGCATGCCGATCAAGCCGGCCACCGCCCCGGAGAGCAGCATCGCCGAGACGATCATCCTGCTGACCGAGATACCGCTGGCCACCGCCGCCGACTCCGACAGCCCGGTGGCCTTGATGGAGAAGCCGAACACGGTGCGGGACAACACCAGCGAGTAGAGGACCCCGACGATCACGGCCAGGATGCTCAAGCTGTAGAGCGGGGTGGTGGAGCCCGGGAAGGTGATCACCGGGAGTTGCCCACCGTCGGTGATTTTTGGGGTGCTGATGTTGTTGCCCTCCAGCACGGCCAGCATCTGCGGCGTGAGCAGGTACGCCACGATGAAGGTCGCGATCGAGTTCAACATGATCGTGCTGATCACCTCGCTGACCCCGCGGGTGACCTTGAGCAGCGCCGCGATGCCGGCCCAGAACGCACCGACCGCCATCGCCACGATCAGGGTGATCGCGATTCGCAGCGGCCCCGGCAGGTTGCTCATGAAGGAGGCCCCGGCAACGGCGGCCGCCAGCATCGCCGCCAGCCGGTACTGGCCGTCGACGCCGATGTTGAACAGGTTCATCTTGAAGCCGATGGCCACGGCCACCGCGGCCAGGTAGTACACCGCGGTCTGGTTGATCGTCCCGAGAATGATCCTCGTCCGGCCGAAGGCGGACGCCATCGCCCCGAAGGCGTCGATGGGATTGCTGCCGGTCAGCAGCAGCAGCACCGAGGTGATGAGGAAAGCTGCCAGCAGCGCGCCCACCGGGGCGGCGGCGCCGAGCAGGATCCTGCGCGTCCGGGAGCCGGTCATCAGGCCACCTCTCCGACATGATCGTCATCGGCACCGGTCATCGCCGCACCGAGCTGCTGCGTGGTGACCGTTCGCGGATCGTAGGTGCCGGTGAGCCGGCCCCGCAGGATCACCGTGAGCCGATCGGACATGCCGATCAGCTCCTCGAGGTCGGCCGAGATCAGCAGCACCGCAAGGCCGGCCGCCCTTGCGGTGCGCAGCTGATCCCAAATCGCCGCCTGCGCACCGACATCGACGCCGCGGGTGGGATGGGAGGCGATCAGCAGCACCGGGTTCTCGCTCATTTCCCGGCCCACGATCAGCTTCTGCTGGTTGCCGCCGGACAGCGACGCCGCGGTGACGTCGATGCTGGGCGTCCGGACGTCGAACTCCTCGACGATCCGCCTGGTGTCGGCCTTCGCGGCCGACCGGTCCAGCAGGAAACCCCGCGAGGACGGCCGCCTGGTCTGGTGCCCGAGAATGCGGTTCTCCCAGAGCGAGCCCTCCAGGATCAGCCCCTGTCGCTGCCGGTCCTCCGGGATGAAGCCGACCCCGGCCTCCCGCCTGCTCGCGGTGGAGAACCGCCCGATGTCCTTGCCGGCCAGTTCGACGGCACCGCCGGCCAGCGGGCGGATGCCCATGATGGTGTCGACCAGCTCGGCCTGGCCGTTGCCCTCCACCCCGGCGATGCCCAGCACCTCACCGGCGTGGATGGTCATGTCGATGTCGGACAACACATCTCGGCCGCCGATCACGCCCCCGGCGACCCTGACCCCGGACAGCTGCAGCACGACCCGGTCGGTGACCGTCGATTCCCGCAGTTCCGGCACCGGCAACGCGGAGCCGACCATCATCTCGGCCAGCTGCCGGTTGGTGACGGTCTTGGGATCGGCGGTGCCGACGGTGGTACCGCGGCGGATGACGGTGATCTCGTCGGCGATGTGCCGGACCTCGTCGAGCTTGTGCGAGATGAAGATGATCGTCAGACCCTCGGACTTGAGTTCCCGCAGGTTGTCGAACAGCTCGTCGACCTCCTGCGGCACCAGCACCGCTGTCGGTTCGTCCAGGATGAGGATCTTGGCTCCTCGGTACAGGACCTTGAGGATCTCCACCCGCTGCCGTGCCCCGACGCCCAGGATCTCGACCAACGCGCCCGAATCGACGACAAGTCCGTAGCGGCGGGCCAGGTCGTCGATCTTCGCCCGGGAGCCCTTGACGTCCAGCCGCCCGCCGGAGCCCATCTGCTCGGCGCCGAGGACGATGTTCTCCCAGACGGTCAGATTGTCGGCGAGCATGAAGTGCTGGTGCACCATGCCGATCCCGACCGCGATCGCGTCGGCCGGCGAGTGGAAGGTGACCCGGGTGCCGTTGACCGTGATGCTGCCCTCGTCCGGCTGGTGCATGCCGTAGAGGGTCTTCATCAGCGTGGATTTGCCGGCACCGTTCTCCCCCACCAGGGCATGCACGGTGCCGCGCCGGACGGTGATGTTGATGTCGGAGTTCGCCACCACACCGGGAAACCGTTTGGTGATACCGCGCAATTCGACGGCAGGTGGTCCGGTCGCATCGGCCACTGGAACGCCCTCGGGTGCATTCGGATCCGTTGTCATCGGTCCTCTCCCATTCCGGAAGGAGCGCCTCAGCGATCATGCAGTCTTAGCAGAAACAACGCGGCCCCGGCGGGTCAGGACCCGCCGGGGCCGCGTTGATCAGCTCACCTGGATCAGCTGGTGGTCGAGGGGACAGTGATGGTCCCGTCGATGATCTCCTGCTTGGCCTTGTCCAGGTCAGCGACGATGTCGTCGACCTGGCCACCCGAGGTGGCGTAGCCGACGCCGTCGTTGCTCAGGTTGTACTTGTGCTCACCGGTGAGGACCTCGCCGTTCACCGCGCTGGTGATGAAGTCGTACGTGGCGACGTCGACCTTCTTCAGCATCGAGGTCATGATGACGTCCTTGACATCCGCCAGGGTCGGGGACTTGTACTGGTCGGAGTCGACGCCGATGCCGAGGTTGCCGGTCGCCTTGGCGGCCTTGAAAACACCGGCACCCGAGCCGCCGGCGGCGGCGTAGATGATGTCGATGCCGTCGTTGTACATGCCGGTGGCGATGGTCTCGCCCTGCTGCGGGGAGTTGAACCCGGCGAAGTCCGGCGGCTCGGTGATGTACTTGGCGGTCACCGTGGCGCTGGGGTTGGCGGCCTTGACGCCCGCCTCGTACCCGGCCTGGAACTTCTGGATCAGCGGGGTGTTGACGCCGCCGATGAAGCCCACCTTGTTGGTCGTGGTCTTCTTGCCGGCGGCGACGCCGACCAGGTAGGAGCCCTGCTCCTCGGCGAAGGTCAGCGACGCGACGTTCGGCACGGCGGCCAGCGAGTTGTCGTCGACGATCGCGAAGTTGACCTCGGGGTTCGCCGCGGCCACCTCCTTGAGAGCGGTGGCGTAGGCGAAACCGACGCCGATGATGTCGGTGGCGCCGCTGTCGATCAGCTGGTTGAGCCGGTCGGTCTTCGCCGACTCCGGTTCGCCCGGCGCGGCCGTCAGCTCGTTGACGATGGTGACGCCGGCAGCCTTGGCCCTGTCCAGGCTGGCGGCGGCCAGGTCGTTGAACGACTGGTCCCCGCGGCCGCCGACGTCATAGGCCAGGCCCAGCTTCACCGACGCCGGATCTCCGGTCATCTCAGCTCCCGCTGCAGCGGAGCCGGAGGCGGCCGCCGACCCGGATGCGCCGGACGACCCGGCCGCCGAACCCGCGGCACTGCTCGCGGCGCTGGAACTGCTGGATGACGAACTGCTGCCGGACGAACAGGCAGCCAGCGCGAGGGCGCCCGCCATCAGTCCGGCGATGAGCTTCAGGCTTCGAGCTCGACGCACGTTGATCTCCTCTTCTTCACTGCATGTCGCCCCGGTCGGGCAGGAGTCCCAGTGGCACGGATTGCCGCCGGGACGGGGATCAGAGGGACGTTACCGCCCGGTAGGCCGAAAGAACGAGCGGCGAACGCGCTCCGTAACCGAATCGTGCCCGGAAATCACCGGATTCTCCGCAAACACCACAGAATATTGTCAAATCGATGATCGTATCCGGCAATTCATCCGATTGGATGATGGCACGAGGCGACGAGCCGTCGCTCTGCGCAATCCCACTCGGTGCCGGACCGCTCTGCCCGCGGTCGCCCGCCCGTGCCCCGGGGCGACGTTGCGGATGCCCGGAGGGCGACGTTGCTCCCGAGCGCGTAGCACGCCGGCCCGCTGCGTGGGCGCGGCACGGCATTCCGACCACCGATATCAACGTCACATCCGACCCGGTCGCTACGAATATCAGCAGAGGGTTAGCATCGCTGAAGATCGCCGTCTGGTGGCCGGGCGGTCGCGCCGCCGTTTCTGCAGCTGCTTCACAGCATGCCCCCCCTTACGCCGGAGGTTGAAAACGATCATGTCCAACCCCACCGCCTTCGCCAGCGGAAAGCGGGTGCCACGACCGCGACGCGGGTCTGTGTACCGGGGCGATGTCGGGATGTGGTCCTGGGTCGCCCATCGCATCACGGGCGTGCTGACCTTCTTCTTCCTGTTCGCCCACGTGCTTGATACCGCATTGGTGCGGGTATCCCCGGAGGCCTACAACAAGATCATCGAGACCTACAAGAACCCGCTGGTCAACCTGTTCGAGGTCGGCTTGGTCGGCGCCGTGTTGTTCCACGCGCTCAACGGGATCCGCGTCATGCTGGTCGATTTCTGGGCGAACGGCGCCCGCTACCAGCGGGTGATGCTGTGGGTCGTTGTCGGCATCTGGTTGGTCCTGATGATCCCCGGCGTCTATTTCATGCTGCAGCGCACGGTGTCCGTGATGTTCGGGAACGCGTCATGACCGCCGCCTTCGACCCTCCCGCCACTCGTGGCATCGAGGCGCCCCGGGCGCCCAAACGTCGGGTGGGTGGCCGCCGCGGCACCAACTTCGAGATGTACGCCTGGCTGTTCATGCGGTCGTCCGGGATCGTGCTGATCATCCTGGTTCTCGGCCACCTGCTGATCATGAACGTGCTGGACGGCGGCGTGCACCGGATCAACTGGGGCTTCGTGGCCGGCCGCTGGTCGAGCCCATTCTGGCAGATCTGGGACCTGATGATGCTCTGGCTCGCCGAGATCCACGGCGCCAACGGGCTGCGCGTGATCATCAACGACTACACCCGCCGGGACGGCACCCGTTTCTGGCTGCAGCTGATGCTGGCGGCCTCTGTCGTGCTGGTGATGAGCGTGGGCACCCTGGTGATCTTCACCTTCGATCCGAACATGAGCTGACAGGAGCACGGTGCCAATCATTAGCCCGGCGAAGCCGGTCTCCCCCGTCCTGCGAAGGACTGACATGCAGGATCAGCCCGGCGTAGCCGGTCTCCCCCGTCCAGGATGTGGCAGTCCGGCGCAGCCGGTCTCCCTCGTCCTGGATAGGACTGATGGGAAGGACTGACATGCGCGATCAGCCCGGCGAAGCCGGTCTCCCCCGTCCTGGGAAGGACTGACATGCAGTTCCATCGCTATGACGTGATCATCGTCGGCGCCGGCGGTGCCGGGATGCGGGCGGCGATCGAGTCCGGCAGCCGGGCCCGCACCGCCGTGCTGACCAAGCTGTACCCGACGCGGTCGCACACCGGCGCCGCACAGGGCGGAATGTGCGCCGCGCTGGCCAACGTCGAGGACGACAACTGGGAGTGGCACACCTTCGACACCGTCAAAGGCGGTGACTACCTGGTCGACCAGGACGCCGCAGAGGTGATGTGCAAGGAGGCCATCGACGCCGTCCTCGACCTGGAGAAGATGGGCCTGCCGTTCAACCGGACTCCGGAGGGCCGGATCGACCAGCGCCGGTTCGGCGGGCACACCCGCAACCACGGCGAAGCCGCCGTCCGCCGCGCCTGTTACGCCGCGGACCGCACCGGCCACATGATCCTTCAGACGCTCTACCAGAACTGCGTCAAGCTGGGCGTGGAGTTCTACAACGAGTTCTACGTGCTGGACCTGATGCTCACCAAGACCGACGACGGCGAGACGTGCACCGGCGCGGTGGCCTACGAACTGGCCACCGGCGAAATCCACGTCTTCCAGGCCAAGTCGGTGGTGCTGGCCACCGGCGGCGCCGGGAAGATCTTCAAGACCACTTCCAACGCACACACGCTGACCGGCGACGGGCTTGGCATCGTGCTGCGCAAGGGACTTCCGTTGGAGGACATGGAGTTCTTCCAGTTCCACCCGACCGGGCTGGCCGGCCTGGGGATCCTGATCTCCGAGGCCGTCCGCGGCGAGGGCGGGATCCTGCGCAACGCCGACGGTGAGCGGTTCATGGAGCGCTACGCCCCGACCATCAAGGACCTCGCCCCCCGGGACATCGTGGCCCGCTCGATGGTCCTGGAGGTCCGCGAGGGCCGTGGCGCCGGACCGAACAAGGACTACGTGCTGCTGGACGTCACCCACCTGGGTGCCGAGGTGCTGGAGACGAAACTCCCTGACATCACGGAGTTCTCGCGCACCTACCTGGGCGTGGAGCCGCTGGACGAGCCGGTGCCGGTGTTCCCGACCTGCCACTACGTGATGGGCGGTATCCCGACGACCATCGATGCCGAGGTATTGAGCAACAACACCGATGTGGTGCCCGGGCTGTACGCCGCCGGGGAATGCGCGTGCGTGTCGGTGCACGGCTCCAACCGGCTGGGAACCAACTCGCTGCTGGACATCAACGTGTTCGGCCGCCGGGCCGGGCTGGCCGCCGCCGCGCACGCCAACGACTCCGATTTCGTGCTGCTGCCCGACGAACCGGCCGGCACCGTGATCGACATGGTCGAGGGACTGCGCAATTCCACCGGCTCCGAGCGGGTCGCCGAGATCCGCAGCGCGCTGCAGTCCTCGATGGACCTCAACGCCGCGGTGTACCGGACCGAGGCCAGCCTGAAGCAGGCGCTGGACGACGTGCGGCTGCTCAAGGACCGCTACACCCGAGTCGCGATCCAGGACAAGGGGCACCGGTACAACACCGACCTGCTCGAAGCCGTAGAACTGGGGTTCCTGCTGGAACTGGCCGAGGTCCTCGCGGTCGGCGCGCTGGTCCGCACCGAATCCCGCGGCGGGCACGCCAGGGAGGACTACCCCACCCGCGACGACGCGAACTGGATGCGGCACACCATGGCCTACAAGCAGGGCCTTGGACTGTCCGCCGACATCCGGCTGGACTACAAACCGGTGGTCCAGACCCGCTACCAGCCGATGGAGCGTAAGTACTGATGGCAACAACGGTCGACGATTCCACTCAAGTGGCGACCGCCGGCGGCACCGGACTGCCCGCCGACTTGCCGCCCGTGCCCAAAGGCTCAGTGATGCTGACCGTGCACATCCAGCGGTTCAACCCCGAACTGGACGACGCGCCGCACACCGAGTCGTACCGAGTGCCTGCGCTTCCCGGTGATCGGCTGCTCAACGTCCTGCACTACATCAAGTGGTACATCGACGGCACGCTGACCTTCCGCCGGTCCTGCGCGCACGGCGTCTGCGGGTCCGACGCGATGCGGATCAACGGCCGAAACCGGTTGTGCTGCAAGGTGTTGGTCAAGGACCTGATCGGCGACAAGAAGAACGAGGTGACCGTCGAACCGATCAAAGGCCTGCCGCTGCTCAAGGACCTGGTCGTCGACATGGAGCCGTTCTTCGACGCCTACCGTGCCGTCAAGCCCTACATGATCACCTACAGCGCCGAACCCACCCGGGAACACGTCCAGTCCCCCGCCGACCGCGCCCGGTTCGACGACACCACCAAGTGCATCCTGTGCGCGGCGTGCACCACGTCCTGCCCGGTCTACTGGTCCGAGGACGCGTACGTCGGGCCCGCCGCGATCGTCAACGCCCACCGGTTCATCTTCGACTCCCGCGACGAGGGCGGCCGCGAGCGGCTGGAGATCCTGTCCGACGCCGAAGGCGTGTGGCGCTGCCGCACCACCTTCAACTGCACCGAAGCCTGCCCGCGCGGCATCCAGGTCACCAAGGCCATCCAGGAAGTCAAGCGCGCCTTGATGTTCCGGCGGATCTGAGGTTCTTGCGGCGGGCGCGGCGGCCGCAGCCGACCGGGTGACCGATGCCGGGCACGGCGGCCGCGGCGGGGGGCGCAGCCTGAGGGGGTCCGCCGCAGTCGCGGGTCCGCGCCACACATAGCCAGCGGTTCGCGCCGGCCACCACCCCAGTGCCGCGGACCGACCTGACTCCGCTTTCCTCACTGGGCCCCGCTTTCCAGCACTCGGCGCCGGCCACCACCGCCTGTGCCGCGGACCGACCTGGCTCCGCTTTCCTCACTGGGCTCCGCTTTCCAGCACTCGGCGCCGGAACATGCCGGAGCCCAGACCCCAAGACCGGCGCTCAGTGCATCCAGCGACGCCGGCGAGGAAGAGCGCCGCCGGATCCCCGGCGCGCGCCGCCTGATCCGAGATCTGGGCGCGGCCGAGCACGGCGAGCGGGCTGACCCGGCGCGCGTACCGCACTCGGCTCCACTTTCTAGCACTCGGCGCCGCCCTATGTTGGCGCCGAGGGCTCAAAACCGGCGCCGAGTGGGAGGAGGGGTGACTCGGACAGGCGCAACGCGACGGCCGCCGGCGCCGCACGGCGCGACGTTCGCCGGCGCCGCACGGCGCGACGTGGCTCGCATGGGCTGTGATGCGTTCCGGCGCAGGGGCGCGCAGCCCTCGGGTTCCATCGGCGCAGCCCTCGGGTTCCATCGGCGCAGCCCGCAAGAAACCCCATTGGCCGCCCCCAAAACCCTCATCTGGGCTCCGCTTTCCAGCACTCGGCGCCGCTCTATTCCGGCGCCCAGACCCTAAAACCGGCGCTCAGTCTGAGGAATCGGCCCGGGGACATAGACATAGGCGTGGCGTTGGAACCGCAGGGCGATGCGGTCACCGGTATGGGTAGGACTCGTCGTAGGCGTGCTCGGCCGCGTACACACCGACACGCGACTTCGGCACCCCCATGGCGCTCGTCTGCCCCGCCCGCTCAGGCGGCACCGTCAACCCACGTCGGCGCGTGGAATACGCTGCACCTGCCCGGCGTTGATACCCCGGTAGGTATGGCGAGACCGCGAAAGGATGACGCTGATATGGCGACGACAGCACTGACAGCCGCAACATTCGGGCCGACCGTCGAGGGTGACGGGATCGTCCTCGTCGACTTCTGGGCGGACTGGTGTGGCCCGTGCCAGCGGTTCGCACCGGTCTTCGAGAAGGCTTCCACGGCAAACCCTGACATCGTGTTCGGCAAGGTGGACACGGAGGCGGAGCAGCAGTTCGCGGGCGCCGCCGGTATCCGTTCGATCCCGACGCTGATGGCGTTCAGGGACGGGATCCTGGTGTTCTCCCAGCCAGGTGCACTGCCCCCGCAGGCGCTGGACCAGGTGATCGACGCGGTCCGAGAGCTCGATATGGAAGAGGTGCGCGCGAAGGTTGCTGCTGCCTCCACGGCGGGCTGATCGATGGTAGAGCTCCCGCCCGAGCAAATGGGTTCGGTCGTCAACAGACTCCGACGGGCGCAGGGCCAGCTCGCCGGGGTCTTGCGAATGATCGAGGACGGCCGCGATTGCAAGGACGTCGTGACCCAACTGGCCGCGGTCAGCCGCGCTCTTGACCGGGCGGGTTTCGCCATCATCGCGACCGGGTTGAAACAGTGCCTGGCCGAGTCGGGCGGCGTCGAGAACCTGGACACCCAAGCGATGGAGAAGCTGTTCCTGTCGCTGGCCTGAGCTGGCGGTGAGCGATCGATCGCCGATCCGTCGCTGATCACGAAGCCATTGTGAACGGAGCGGTACCGCCGTCACGTTACGGTAGGTCTCGATGATCTTCCCTCGCACAACGGACAAACCACCGCTCCACCGGGTCGGCCCGCGTCTTCACGCGGGCCGATCGGTCGCGTCGTTGCTCACCGCCGCGCTGCTCGCCGCGGCGATGGTCGGCGCCGCGGGCACTGCGCTGGCCGCGCCGGGCGATCCGTACGTGCCACCGAGCGAGACCGTACAGACCCCCTCCACCGACGACTGCGCACACCGAAGCCAGCCCCCGCCCGCGGTCGACACGTCCGAGGATGTTCCCCCCGGCGCCACGCCTCCAACCCCGCTGCCGGTGCCTGCCACGCCGGTCGGTGGCGGACGAATGGGCGAATGCGGGGTGATCGTCCCGGGTGGAGTGCCGCCGCTGCCCTCGGACATCTCGGCCGGCTCCTGGACGGTCGCGGACCTGGACACCGGCGAGATCTTGGCCGCCAAGGACCCGCACGGCCGCTACCGCCCGGCAAGCACCCTCAAACTGCTCACCGCCCAGGTGATGCTGAAGAACCTCACCAACCTCGACCAGACCGTCGAGGGGGCTCAGGCCGACACCGCGCAGGACGGCACCAGGGTCGGCCTGGAAGCCGGCGGGGTTTACACCGTCCGCCAGCTGCTGTCTTACCTGGTGATGATCTCGGGCAACGACGCCGCCAACGCGTTGGCCAGGACGAACGGCGGCTACGACAAGACGGTCGCCGACATGAATGCGACCGCGGTGGCGCTGGGTGCGCTGGACACCAGGGCGGCAACGCCGTCCGGTCTTGACGGACCCGGTCAGTCGACGTCGTCGTACGACCTGGCGCTGTTCGCCCGCAAGGACATGGCGACACCGCCCTTCCCGGACATGATCTCGGCGCAGGACGTCCGTGTCCCTGGCTCCGGCAACGAGGGGTACATCGCCGCGAACGACAATCAGCTGCTCTACCAGTACCCGGGCGCGCTGGGCGGCAAGACCGGTTTCACCGACGACGCCGGCAACACCTACGTCGGCATGGCCGGGCGGAACGGCCGACGCCTCGTGGTGACCATGATGAACGGCAACCACGTGCCACGGCGGCAGTGGATGCAGGCTGCCTCGCTGCTGGATTGGGGCTTCGCGCTGCCCGCGACCACACCGCCGGTCGGCCGGCTCATCGGGTCGTTGGCCGAGGCGAACGGCGCACCGTCGCCGACCCCCAGCACCGGGCCGCCGACCGCGTCGGGGGCGACCGGCGCCACCGGCTCAGCGGGGACCGGCGCTGCCGACCCCGCGGCGGTCAGCGGTGACGCGCAGCCAACTGCCACGACGGCGCCCACCACCGGTGGGTTACCCACCGCGGTGATCGTTCTCGCCGGGATCGGGGTGCTCGTCCTCATCCTGGGGGTGGGCCTGCTGGTCAGGCGCCGGTATCTGAACAGGCGCGCGGCCTCCGCCGGGGACGCCGAGCCGGTCCAGGAGGAGGTGGCAGTGCCCGCCCGCTCGGACGGCGCCGCCGATGAGGGCTCGTCGGAGACCACCGCGACACCCGCAGCGGAGGGCGATTCCGCGGCAATCGGCACAGGCGATGACCCCGCGCCCACAGCCGGCGGGCCTGTCGCCCCCGAGGGGAGCACGCCGCCCGTTGAGCCACCGCCCTCGGACCCCCCTACCCTCGACGCGGGCTCCTCACCCGAAGACAACCAGGCACCTGGCGCTGGCAGCACACCCGGGAATCCGCCCGCGGACCCCCCGACCCTCGACGCGGGCTACTCACCCGAGGACAACCAGGCACCCGGCGGTGGCGGCACACCCGGGAATCCACCCCCGGCTCCGCCGGCCTGACGTCACCGTCGCCGACGCGCCGCGCCCCAGCCGACTGCTGCGCCCACCCCGACCAGCGCGGCGACCATGGACGGCGAGATGTCCTTCCGGACAACGACGGTGGCTTCCGGTACCTCCTCCAGCGGGCCGTCGTCGAGTTCTGGGCCGCCCTCCGCTGTGGCGATCCAGGCCGCGACGAACAGCACCAGCTGAGCGACCAGATTGAAGAAGAACAGCAACCCGATGACCGGACCGAAGACCTGCGCCGTCAACGACCCGCCGGTGACGTTCGGCAAGATGTTCAACAAGGCGTACTTCAGCACCTCGAACCCGATTGCCGCCAAAATCGACCCACGCAGCCGCGCCTTCAACGGCGACCGCAAGGCCCTGCCGGGCAGCACTGTGTACACCCACAGAAAGATCAGGATGTCTGCCGCCATCGCGATCAGGATCGTGGTGATCGCGACAACCGTTGTCAGCCATTCATGATCGCCTAGGCCCAGCAGGTTCAGCAGTGTCGTCCGGAACCGCCCCCCCAGCGTGCTCAGCCCCAGCGAAACGGTGATCGCGACGGCCAGCCCGGCCAGCGATCCCAGGTCCTTCAGCGTCGCGATGACGATGTTGTCGACCTCGGCCTTGTTCTCCTCGAACTCGGGACGCCAGATCGCCCTCGTCGCCTTGCGCAGGTTGCCCATCCAGCCGATGCCGGCATACAACGCGATCAGCAGACCGGTGATGCCGACGCCGAGCGGGTTGTCGACCACGTCGTTGATCACATCCGTGATCTTCGTTGCCAGTTCGTCGGGCAACACCTTGGTGATCTGGGTTTCGAGGTCGTCCAGCAGCGGCCGGTTGTTGGCCAGCACGATGCCGCCGACAGCGAAACCGACCATCAGGATGGGCACCAACGACAGGAACGAGAAATACGTCATGGCCCCGGCGAACTGGCTGCCCAGCCGGTCGCCGTACCGGGTGATGGCGCGGATCAGGTGCTTGACGCTCTTCTTCGAGGCGATGCGTTTGCCGCGCAACACCATTCTACTGGCGAACGAGCGCTCGGCCGGCAACGCTTGAACCGGCGGGGTTCTGGTCGAAGGTGTCATGCTGGCTCCCTC
>Ga0208716_1000022_pt1 | contig 49165 bp, 41 predicted proteins | sample NGESurdeep092012_8_FD_184482 | JGI IMG/M metagenome (GOLD analysis project Ga0208716, IMG submission 184482) | Arctic peat soil microbial communities from Barrow, Alaska - NGEE Surface sample 415-3 deep-092012 (SPAdes) | ecosystem: Environmental > Terrestrial > Soil > Wetlands > Peat ...
CCAGCCGGTGGTACAGGTGCTGATCTGTCTGGTGCCCATCATCTACCAGCGTCCGGCGACCGGCAGCGCGCCGCCTCAGCCGGCCAGTAGGGTGCTGGCGCTGACCGCCTGCAGCCCCCGCGCCTGCAGGTCGTCCAGGATGCCGGGGAGCGCATCGACAGTACCGGGATGACCGAAGTGCAGGCTGACGATCGACCCACCGGCCGCCTGGGCCGCACCGTCCCGAACGGCCGCGGCGCCCGGATCGGTCCAGTCCTGCGGATCGATGTCGTAGGACAGCGTCAGCGGATAGCCGGCCGCACCGGCCTCGGCCAGGATCACCGCCGAGGCGTGCTGCCCGCTGGAGGTCCGGAAGAACGGCCCTGGCGATCCGGTGAGCTGGATCAGCAGGTCCCGGCAGCGGGTGATCTCCTCGCGGACGTCGTCCGCGCCGAGGACGGAGAGCACGGGATGGCTCCAGGTGTGATTGCCCAGGTCGTGTCCGCCGCCGACGATCGCGGCCGCCATCGCGGGGTTGGCCTCCAGCCAGGTGCCGATGGCCAGCACGGTGAGGTGGGCGCCGCGGTCGGCTGCGATCTCCAGGATCGACTGTGCCGTCGCGGGGTCGCCGCCGCCGTGGAACGTCAGGGCGACCTGCTGACTGCCGGCCGGGCCGGTGCCGATCTCGACCGAGGGTCCGCCGGGCGGGGTCGGCGCAGCAGATGCCGGCGCGCCCAGAGCGGTCGACGCTGCCGGGGACGGCGCCGCTGCGGATGAGGTCGTCGATGACGACCTCGTGGTCCGGGAACCAGCAGCCGTTGACGCTGCCGCGCTGCTGGGCACCAGGCTCGCCGTCGACGATGTTGCTGATGATGCAGCTGACTCTGCCGACAGCACGCCGTTCGTGCAGCCGGCCGCACCGGCCGCGAGGAGCGTCAGCGCCGCCGCCCGCAGCACAACGCGTCGAGAAGCGTCGGCGGTCATGGCCGCTCACCTTAATGCGCCCTGGGGCGATCCGGATTCGCGACCGGTCGTTCGAGGTGCGGCTCGGCGGGTGGTCATGACCGGCGGTCGGTGCCCTCCCGGCCTGCCGTGTGCCGAGTCCGCACATGATCGCGGCGGCGAGCAAGGTTCCTGCTCCGCCGCCGGCGGGGGTCCGGACCTCCACCCACAGCCAGATGGCTGAGTGGGTCGGCAGCTCACCGGCGCCGGCTCACCGGGGCGGAGCGGCCGCGGCCGCCCATCCGCGACCGACCATTCCGATGGTCGCCCAGAACACCCGCCTGCCGAACAGCCGGGACCGGCTGGTGTAGATCCAACAGTCGCACAGCCGGCAGCCGGTGCCGGCCTCGGGGCCGGTTCCGGTGCCGTCACGGTGCGCGGTGCGCAGGTGCCGGCAGCTGGGTTCGGCACAGGGCCGGTCGACCACGGTCTTCGGTTCCTTGATGTGGTTCACGTCGGTGCCCCCGGCCGGACGGGTTTCCGGCGCGCCGTGCAGCGCGCGTTTACCGCCCAGAGGTAGCACGGTCCGCGCCTCGGGTGGGGGTGACGAGAGCCGTTGGTCCCCGATCCGTGCGCCGTTAGGAGCCTGTGGCGGTCGGAGCCGCTGTTCTCGCGCGGCAGTCGGTGATCGCTCAGCGAGAAAACGCGTTCCACCGGGGCGGTGGCCACCAGTTCGTCGGAGAAAAACGCGAAGAATCGTGCGGTATTTCTTGCCCCGTCCCCATGGCACGATTCTACTTCTACCGAAACACGGTGGAAGCTGGGCGACCGGCACCATTCCTTTGTTTTGCGATCGGGCGGGTACTCGACAAGGTGACGCCGGTCCACGAAACTTCTCGATAGAGACGCACCGTCACGGCGCGCAACGGAGAAAACCAACTCCAGCTGGGCATGATCGGGAAGGTGGTCACGGCCGATCTCCAATGAACATTCCGTTGCGCCACACTGGGTCCATGACGGCCACAACCAATGCCTTGCCCGGTCAGAGCTCGCCGAACGCGGTGCCGGCCCCGCTCGCGGTGGAACTGCGCGGAGTGCACAAGAGTTTCGGTTCGGTCCAGGCGGTCGACGGAATCGACTTGAGTATCGCGTCGGGGGAGATTGTCGCCTTTCTCGGTCCGAACGGCGCCGGCAAGACGTCGACGATCGACGTGATCCTGGGTCTGTCGCGACCGAACGCCGGCGAGGTTCTCGTGTTGGGAATGACCCCGCACCAGGCGATCGCCAGGGGATTGGTGTCCGCGGTGCTGCAGACCGGCGGCCTGCTCAAGGACCTCACGGTCGAGGAAACCGCCCGGTACACCGCGAGCCTGTTCACCCAGCCCAGGCCGGTGAGGGAGGTGCTGGACCGAGCCGGGATCACCGCCATCGGCGACCGCAAGGTCGGAAAATGCTCCGGCGGAGAACAGCAGCGCCTGCGGTTCGCGATGGCCCTGTTGTCCGATCCGGAATTGCTGATCCTGGACGAGCCGACCACGGGGATGGACGTCGAGGGCCGACGCAGCTTCTGGTCGGCGATCCGTCAGGACGCCGACCGTGGCCGCACGGTGCTGTTCGCCACCCACTACCTGGAGGAGGCTGACGATTACTCGGACCGGATCGTCCTGATCAGGCACGGGAAGATCGTCGCGGACGGTACCGCCGCGCAGATCAAGGCCACGGCAGCCGGGCGCACCGTGCGGGCCACCCTGCCCGGCGCCGACCGGACCGCACTCTCGACGATCCCCGGCTTCGACCACGTCGAGGTCAACGGCGACACGGTGCTGGTGCACACCGGCCAATCCGACGCGGTGGCCAGATACCTGCTGACGACCTCGGCAGCGCACGATCTGGAGATCACCGCTCGCGCCCTCGAGGACGCCTTCATCGCGCTGACCAGCGACGATGCCGAGACCGGTCTCCAAGGAGTGTCATGAGCACCGCCGGACGCCCGATTCCTGACCTCACCACCCGCCGCGCACCGGGTCTGGGTGGATTCAACATGACGATCCTGACCCTCGAGGTACGCCGACTGCTGCGCAACCGGCGCACCCTGATCTTCTCGATCGTCCTGCCTGTCGTCTTCTTCCTGATCTTCGGGCTGAACCCGCAGTACGCCGATGAGAGTGTGGGAAACGGCAACGTCTCGGCCTACGTGATGATCAGTATGGCGCTGTACGGCGCGATCCTGGCGACCACCAGCGGCGGTGCCATGGTGTCGACGGAACGCGCCGCCGGCTGGAGCCGGCAGTTGCGGCTGACCCCGCTGTCCCCGTTCGCCTATGTCGTCATCAAGATGCTGACCGCATTGGTCCTCGGGCTCGGCTCGGTGGTCGCCGTCTATGCCACCGGCCTGATCACCGGCAAACCCTCGATGTCGGTGCAGCTGTGGATCATCACCGGGCTCTGCGTGTGGATCGGCTCGCTGGTGTTCGCGGCGTTCGGGCTGTTCATGGGCTACCTGCTGCCCACCGAGAACGTCATGCAGATCCTGTCCTTCGCGCTGGTGCTGTTCGCCTTCGGCGGCGGCCTCTTCGTCCCACTCGATCAGATGAGCGAGTTGTTCCAAGACATCGCGGTGTACACGCCGCTGTACGGCCTGAACGAACTGGTCCACGCGCCGCTGACCGGCCAAGCGCCTACGGTCACCGACGTGGTGAACGTGCTGGCCTGGTTGGCGATCTTCACCGGCGGCGCCATCTGGCGTTTCCGCCGGGACACCGCCCGGGTCTGAACCTCGGGAACGTAAGGACGAAGCCCGGCTCGCGGTCGTCGACAGCTGGGTCCGGCCCTGGCCAGTCCGCCTGGAGTAGGTTTGCTCGTGCCCATTGAGGATTTCCCCCGCTACCCGTTGACCTTCGGCCCCAGCCCGATCCATCCCTTGGACCGGCTGACCGAGCACCTCGGCGGGGCGAAGATCTGGGCCAAACGCGAGGACGTCAACTCCGGCCTGGCCTACGGCGGCAACAAGACCCGCAAACTCGAGTACCTCATCCCGGATGCGCTCGCCCTGGGGGCGGACACGCTGGTGTCCATCGGCGGTGTCCAGTCCAACCACACCCGGCAGGTCGCCGCCGTCGCGGCCAAGCTCGGCCTGAAAGCCGTGCTGGTGCAGGAACGGTGGGTGGACTGGCCCGATCCGGTCAACGACAAGGTCGGGAACATCCTGCTGTCCCGGATCATGGGGGCGGACCTCCGGCTCGACCCGTCGGGCTTCGGCATCGAGTTCAAGGACAGCTGGCAGCAGGCCCTCGAGGACGTCAAGAGGGCCGGCGGCACCCCGTATGCGATCCCGGCGGGCGCCTCGGACCACCCGCTCGGCGGCCTCGGTTTCGCCAACTGGGCCTACGAGTTGCAAGAGCAGGAGCGCGATCTCGGGGTCTTCTTCGACACGATCGTGGTCTGCAGCGTGACCGGCTCGTCGCACGCCGGCATCATCGCCGGCTGCGCCGGCCTGGAAAGGTCGCGCCGGGTGATCGGCATCGACGCCACCCGCGAAGATCGACGCCACCCGCGAGCAGGTGGAGCGGATCGCCCGGAGCACCGCCGCACTGATCGGGCTCGGTCGGGAGCTGCGCGATGACGAGATCACCGTGCTCGACGGATGGGCGGGAGATTTCTACGGCGTCCCGGTGCGGTCGACGGTCGATGCCATCACCCTGACCGGGCGGCTGGAGGGCATGATCATCGACCCGGTGTACGAGGGGAAGTCGATGGCCGGGCTGATCGATCTGGTGCGCAGCGGCGACATCGACAAGGACTCGACCGTGCTGTATGTGCACCTCGGTGGCCAGCCGGCGCTGAACGCCTACAGCGGCATCTTCGACGGCATCTTCGACGGCATCTTCGACGGCATCTTCGACGTCGCCTTCGACGGCAACGTCGACTGAACACGGCAACGTCGACTGAGCGGCAACGTCGACTGAACAAGGAGGGTCTTTCATCCAGCCCAGGTGATGCCCGGACCGGGGCCCGGCTCCCAGAATGATGATCATGTGTCTCTTCCTGATCCTGCTGGCATTCGGACCCAGGACGGCCATCGCGATCTGGTGGCTGGTCGAGCCCCTGCGCTGGAGCGCCACCTTCGGGTCGTTCTTCCTGCCGCTCCTGGGATTCCTGTTCATCCCCTGGACCACGCTGATGTACGTCCTGGTCGCACCGAACGGCGTCAACGGTCTGGATTACCTCTGGCTGGGCCTGGCGGTTGTCGCCGACCTCGCCAGCTACAGCGCGGGTGGGGTCTACGGCAGGCGGCGCGGCGTGAGCGGTGGGGTCAGCTCAGCCTGACCCCCAAGCAAGGCGATCAGGTGACGGGAACGACGGACTCCTCGTCGTCACGCACCCCGAGCCGTGCAGCCGCGGTCTCTCGTCCCCGCCCCACCGGGACGAGACCGACAGCGGCGCCGAGCCCACCGAGGGGCATGTTCCCGTAAGTCGTCTCGATGTTCGCGGTGGGCACTCGGTAGGTCTCGTGCCAGATGCCGACCCCACCGGACCCACCAACGGTGCGGTTGAACTTCCGCCAGGGTTCCAGGTGCGGATCGTCCTTGTCCCGGGCGAAGCGCTCCAGATCGGCGAAGGACCGCCAGTTACTGGACCAGGATCGGAGCCGGTAGCAGGGCCTGCCGGTAGCCGAGCAAACCCTTCTCGGGATGACGCTGCAGGTAGCTCAGCATCCGGGGCATGGCCACGAACACCGGCTACCATTTCGCCGGCTTCCAGGGCTTGTTGATCCGCATGCCGATCAGGAAAACCACGATCTCGTCGCCCGCATTGCTGAGGTCGGCCATATGCCGCCCGTTGCGCACCTGTGCCACACGCACTCCTGGGGTTTGTGCCGATTCACCCGCGTCACCCACGGTCCCGCGAGCGGCAGTACCCGTCAATGCTCCTCGCCGCATCCGTTGTCAACAGCCGCTACCAACAGGCGTTACCAACCGCGCTCACCAGCCTCGAGCGCGCCATTCCGCCAGGTGCGGCCGCTCGGCGCCGAGGGTGGTGTCGTCGCCATGGCCGGGATAGACCCAGGTGTCGTCCGGTAGTACCCCGAACACCCGGCTCTCCAGATCATCCATCAGAGACGAGAAGTTCCGTGGGGTACCGGTTTTGCCGGGGCCGCCGGGGAACAGCGAGTCACCCGTGAACAGGTGCGGGTGCCCGGTGGGGTCGCGGTAGAGCAGTGCGACCGAGCCGGGGGTGTGCCCGCGCAGCGCGATCACTTCGAGCGTGCAATCACCGAGCGGAACGGTGTCACCCTGGTCGAGGGGGACGTCCGTCGGCACCGGCAGTTCAGCCGCATCGGCCGCACCGGCGTAGAGGTTCGCGCCGGTCTGCCCGGCCACCGCACCCAGCGCCTGCCAATGATCGAAGTGCGAGTGGGTGGTGACGATACTGCGCAGCCGCGGCCGGTCGGGGCCGTCGCCGAGCAGATCGCTGATCCGCTGGTTGTCGTTGGCCGCGTCGATCAGCAACCCGTCGCCGGTGTCCCGGCAGACCAGCAGGTAGGTGTTGTTGTCCATCGGGCCGACCGACAGCTTGGTGATCGTGATCTCGGGCAGCCCGCGGGTGGCCGGAGCCCCCTGCTGGTCGACGTGGCCGGTGTACTCGCTCATGCCCGACACCGTAGCGAGGCCGGGCCGCACCCGCCCACAGTTGTCACAGTCGTGTCACTGTCGCCACCGCTGGGGGCGACCTCACCACGACGGCAGTTCCGGCAGCGAGCCCGCGACCCGCAACGCTGTTCCGTCCTGGCGCCCGGACAGCCAGCCCACCAGGTCGACCGCGCTGCCGGCGACCCGATGGCCGCCGTCGCCGATGACGACCGGATCGGCGCCGTCCGGCTCGAGCACCATGTCGCCGACCGCGCGGGTGCGAACGTAGGAGCGCAGCAGGGCCTGCAACAACTCGAGGGCCCGCTCGTCGTCCAGCAGCGCGAGCCCACCGTCGGCGCCGAGATCGTGGTGGTGCAGTTCCACCTCGCCGAGCCTGGCGGCCATGATCACGTCCGCGGTCGTGGGGCCGCCGCGACCGAGATCGACGGTGGCGCTCCAGGTCTGCGCCGGCGTCGCGGCCAGCTGGTCGGCCAATTGCCGCACCGCGGCCGCGAAATCGGCGGCGATGGCGGCGGTGTCGCGCTGCGCGCCGGACTCGATACCCGCGATCCGCGCTTCGGGGGAGGGGTAGGGCGTGCGCCGTTCGCCGACGGCGAGCCCGTCCAGCACGTTGCGGAAGCCGTCGGCGTTGCGCGCCAGGTGGCTGACCACGTGGCCGATCGTCCAGTCCGGCAACAGCGACGGCGCGGCGAAGGCGTCCGGTCCGGTGCTGCGGACGGTGTCAACCGCGGCGATCAATCGGGCGGTCGCGTCGTTGACGGCGGCGATGGCGTCAGCCGGGTCAGTCTGCAGTGTCGGCGAGTGCGAATCGTTGGCCACCTGCCCATCTTGCTGAACTGCCGCCGGTCGTGCCGACCCGGGTCCCCGAAAGCGGGCAGGGCTTCACCGCGCACAGGAAACGGTCGGAGCCACTCGGCGAACACTGTTCCGCCGGCCGTCCACCCGACGGAACAGAAGCGGAAAGCGGGCGACCGAAGGTGGTCAGTGAAATCCACTTCGGGTCCACAAGGTAGCCATGAGGCGGCCATGGATCACCCACCTCCGACGGATTGCGCTGACTGCTCATTTGATGACAAGGAGAGCCACCTCGGCGTGTCGCTCCTGCACGGTCGAGTGAATGTGCCGTCATTTCAGTCATACTTCGGGCGGACCACCGCAAGAAAGTGAACAGATACCAGACCACGGGGTGGGCGGCCTCGGATGATGTTCTGGCAATTCCGGTGCGCCATCCAACGAACGGTCGGATTGTGGCGATGCAGAGACGGATCTTGGTGCTGGGTGCCGGGTTTCTGGGTGCCGCGATCACCCGAACCCTCATCGACGACGGCTACTCTGTCTCGGTTCTCACCCGGGCTACCCCGGGTGCCTTTACGGCACAACAACTTCAGGGCGCGAGAGTCGTCGTCGGTGATGTCGGAGATTGGCGGGTCGCGAGCGGCCTGATTCCGGAGAACGACCACGTGGTCTACGCGGTAGGAGGATCCTCGCCGGCGGACTCCGATCTCGACCCGGCGAACGACGCGGCCACGGTGCTGGCTCCACTGGTTCGGGTCCTCGAACTCCTTCGACAGCGCCCGCACGCCGCGATCACCTATCTGTCCTCGGGTGGCACGCGGGTGGCACGGTCTACGGCATCGCCGATTTTATCCCGACCAGGGAGGATGTCGCACACGGCCGATCAGTTCCTACGGAATCCTGAAGTTGACCGCTGAGCGTTACCTCGGAATGTATGCGCGGAATTTCGGTCTGGCCGTCCGGGTTCTGCGGATCGCGAATGTTCATGGACCGGGGCAACCTGCCACGCGCGGCCAAGGGGTGGTGAGCCATCTGTTCCGCTGCGCAATCACCGGGTGCCCACTTCCGTTGTTCGGCTCCCCGGCGAGCGTCGTGACTACCAATACGTGGACGACGTGGCCCGTGTTGTGGCGGACTTGCTCCGTGCTCGACGACGTGCCGTGGCCGCTGAATGTCGGCACCGGTCTGGGCCACACCGTCAAGGAAGTCGCGGACATCATCACCGGCGTCACGACCTGTCGCCGATCCCACCACCGGAACGCTCAGCGAGGTCGCGCTCAATCCGAACGAACTGGCCGCCGCCCAGACCGACCCGGTCGTCGCACCGACGCCGGACACCAGCCGCAGCCCGGTCGGACCGAACTGGATCCAGATCGGCACCGAGGGTGGATTCCTGCCGGCCCCGGTTGTCGTTCCCGCGCAACCGATCACCTACATCACCGATCCGACCCGGTTCGATGTCGGCAACGTCGACCAGCATTCATTGCTGCTGGCGCCGGCCGAACGAGCCGATGTCGTCGTCGACTTCTCGCAGTTCCGGGGGAAGACCCTGATTCTGTACAACGACGCCCCCGCCGCCTTCCCGGCGCGTGTCCCCGGCTACGACTACTACACCGGAGGACCCGACCTCAGCCCGTCCGGCGCCCCGACCACGCTGCCCGGGTACGGCCCCAACACCCGGACCGTCATGCAGGTCAAGGTGTCCATGGCGGCACCCGCTGTCGCGTTCGACCGGCCGAACACCACCGCCGACCGGATGGGCGCCCTGCAGGCCGCATTCGCCCACCACCTCGATGCCAACGGCAAACCCGCCGGTGTCTTCGAGTCCGGTTCCGACCCGGTCATCGTCGGCCAGGCCACCTACAACAGCGCCCTGGGCACCGACTTCGTCAGCAATGGCTGGTGCAACGCCCCCATCCACGCCAGCGCCCGGTGCGACGGCTACGCGCGCATCCAGGAAGGATCCCAACCGACCGACACATTCGGGTTCAACACCATCGCCTCCCCCAACGCCAAGACGCAAATACCCTTCCAACCAAAGGGAATGCACGACGAGATGAACTCGGCCAGCTTCGACGAATGGGGGCGGATGACGGCCAACCTGGGCCTGGAAGCACCCGGCGCGACGCCACTGACCCAGAACATCATCCTGTATCCGTTCGTGAACCCGCCGACCGAGAACCTCGATGCAACAAACATGCCGAGCAGCCTGCACGTCACCCCAATATCATCGGCAACCGACGGAACCCAGATATGGAAGATCACCCACAACGGGGTCGACACGCACCCCATTCATTTCCACCTCTATGACGTCCAAGTGATCAACCGCGTCACCTGGGACAACATCATCATCCCGCCCGATCCGACGGAACTGGGCTGGAAGGAAACGGTCAGGGTCAGCCCGCTGGAGGACACCATCGTCGCCCTGCGCCCGATCGTGCCGACCCTCCCGTTCGGGATCCTGGACAGCCATCGCCCGCTCAACCCGATGATGCCCATCGGTGCCAGGGGCGACCTGAATACCTTGCAGGGTTACCAGGCCGGCTTCAACAACACCAACACCGACGGCACACCGATGACCACGCCGATCGTCAACGAAGTCACGAACTTCGACTGGGAATACGTCTTCCACTGCCACATCGTCAGCCACGAAGAAATGGACATGATGCGGCCCGTCACGGTGCACGTGCCCAGAGCACTACCGGCGCCGCCTGTGCTGTCCTTCACCCAGCAATCGGGGGTCGTCCTGCGCTGGACCGACGGCACCCCAGTCGACTACAACAACCCGTCCAGCTGGACCAATCCGGGTACCGCGGAAGTCGGGTACCGCATCGAACGGGCCTCGATCACCAACAATGCAGTCGGCCCGTTCGCCCAGATCGCGGCACCGCTGGCGAACGTCATCGGCTACACCGATGCCACCGCCAACCCGGCAGCGGGCTACCAATACCGGGTCACCGCGTTCAACGCCGCCGGCGGTTCGACCTCGAACCTGATCACCATCGCACGCCCGTCGACGACCGTCGTGACCAGCAGCCCTGCACCATCGAGCTTCGGGCAGAACGTCACCCTCACCGCGACGGTCCGGCCGGCCACCGGCACCGGTACCCCGACCGGCACGGTCCAGTTCAAGGTCGACGGCACCAATGTCGGTCCAGCGGTGGCGCTGAACGGGACAGGCGCCGCGGCCTACGCGACCACCGCTCTGACGGTCGGCAGCCACATTGTGACCGCCGCCTACAGCGGCTCGCTCACCTTCAGCAGCAGCGTCAGCGCGCCGTACACGCAGGTCGTCACCACCGCGAACTCGACCACCACGCTGACCACCAGCGGCACCCCAACGGTGTCCGGCCAATCGGTGACGTTCACCGCCCAGGTAACCCCCGCGGCGGCGACCGGCACGGTCACGTTCACCATCGACGGCTCCGGCTCCAGCCCGGTGACCCTCGTCAACGGCAAGGCGACATTCGCTATTTCGTCGCTCGGCGTGGGTGCGCACTCGGTGTCCGCGGCCTACGCCGGCGCGGCCAGTTCGTCGCCGAGCACCAGCGCCACCCTGACGCAGACGGTGAACAAGGCGGGCAGTAAGACAGTGGTCACCACCAGCGGCACACCCGCGGCCCGCGGGACGGCCGTCACGTTCACCGCCACCGTCACTGCCGTCGCGCCCGGCGCCGGCGTGGCAACCGGCACCGTTCAATTCCGCATCGACGGACAGAACGCCGGGGCACCGGTCGCGCTGGTCAACGGGCAAGCGAGGTACATCACCAGCACGATGACCGCCGCAACCCACATCGTGGCAGCGGTGTACGCCGGTGACAGCCGCTTCACCACCAGCACCAGCACCAACCTTTCCCAACGCATTCAATAGGGGAAAGCTGCCGGCATCACCGGTAGCGGCGGCAACCCTCGCCTCGGGGCGGGCAGGAATTCCACATTCCAGCCCGCCCCGTTTCGGGTCAACGGATCCTCTCTGCACAGTCAAGAGGCCTATTGCCAATTGTTGATCTCCGAGGTCGGGAGGCGGCAAGCGGACGGCTTGCGCAGAACACTTGGCCACCGCAACGAACGTGGCCAGCGCCTCCCGGACCCGGCGGGACAGCGAATGCGGAGTCAGCCGTTGCAGCGGCAACAGCAGGCGTTCCTGGCTGGAGGAGATCGGTCCGTTCAGCGAGGACGAGGAGCTCGAGGAATTCATCGACCACGACTTCTGGACGCGGAGCGCCGCGCGGAAAGCCCAGAAGATGGTGCTCCGCAACATCGGGATCAGGATCTGGCCGAAGCGGCCGGAGTTCGTGCTCAGCGATGCCGACCCGGCTGCGGCCGCCCAGGCACTTCACGCCCGTGCGCGGGCCGCGGGACTGCACCGCGGGACAGCAGGGCGGGCTGCGACCAGACCCGGTCAGCCGAGCCGGACGACCGTCCCGGTCGCGGAGGACTCACGGGCCGCATCCAACACCCGGGCGGTGGCCACGGCGTCCCTTGGATCGACCGGCGGAGCCTCGTTACCGGCGATCGCGCGCGCGACGGCCGGGTAGAACGTGTCCCACCGGCCGCGCTCACTCGGCACCGGCGTTTCGCGTTCACCGTCGAACATCGTGCCCCAGGCCGACTCCGGCTCGACGCCCCAGGCGGGTCCGAGGCCGGCGGGCGAGCCGCCGTTCTTGAGCTGCTCCTCCTGCACGTCGAACCCGCCGATCAGGTAGCCGCCCACCGACCCGTTGACCTGGAACCGCGGGCCAGGCGCCGCCGACGCCATCCCGGCTGCCAGGGTGGAGCGCACCCCGCCGGCGTGCCGCAGCTGCAGTTCGATGTCGTCCTCGGCGCCGGCGCCGGCGCGAACGGTGGCCAGCTCGGCGTGCACCAGCTCCGCTGGCCCGAACAGGTGCAACGCCTGGTCGACCAGGTGCGGACCGAGGTCAAGCAGCGTGCCGCCGCCCTGTTCGACGGTCCCGCCGTGCCAGCTGCCCTTGACCGGCTTGAACCGGTCGATCCGCGAGGTGAACCGGTGCACCGCGCCGAGCGAGCCGTCCGCGAGCAGCCGGCGGATCGTCAGGAAGTCGCTGTCCCACCGCCGGTTCTGATACGGCGTGATGATCAGCCCGGCCCGTTCGGCGTGGTCGACGAGTTCCTGGGCGGCGGCCGCGGTGAGCGCGAACGGCTTGTCCACCACCACGTGCAGGCCAAGGTCCAGCGCCTGGTGCGCCAGCTCGGCGTGGGTCGCGGTCGGTGTGGTGATGGTGACGCCGGCGACCCCCAGCGCCGGCAGCTCGCTCAGCTCGCCGACAGTGGTGGCGCCCGGTATCTCGTCGTGCACGAGGGCGCGACGCTCGGCGGATCCGGTGACGACCGCCACCAGTTCCAGACCCTCGGCGGACAGGACCAGCGGCGTGTGGAAGGTCCGGCCACCGGCTCCGTAGCCGGCCAGTGCCCAGCGGATCCCTACAGGAATCTGTGCAGCGGTGGTGGTCACCCGGCCATCCTCCCGCGGGGTGAGCGCCGTCGCAGATTGCGGGACTGTCGGACCACGCGCCTAGCATGGTTCAACGTGACGGATCAGCTCATCGTGCGCGGCGCCCGCGAACACAACCTGCGGAACGTCGACATCACCCTGCCGCGGGATTCGCTGGTGGTGTTCACCGGTTTGTCCGGGTCCGGGAAGTCCTCGCTGGCCTTCGACACCATCTTCGCGGAGGGCCAGCGCCGGTACGTCGAGTCGCTGTCGTCGTACGCGCGGCAGTTCCTGGGCCAGATGGACAAGCCAGATGTCGACTTCATCGAGGGCCTCTCACCCGCGGTGTCCATCGACCAGAAGTCGACCTCCCGCAACCCGCGGTCGACGGTCGGCACCATCACCGAGATCTACGACTACCTGCGCCTGCTGTACGCGCGGATCGGGCACCCGCACTGCCCGATCTGCGGCGAGCCGATCTCCAAGCAGACCCCGCAGCAGATCGTCGACAGGGTGCTGGAGATGCCGGAGGGCACCAGGTTCCAGGTGCTGGCCCCGGTCATCCGGGAGCGCAAGGGCGAGTACGTCGATCTGCTGGCCGACCTGCAGGCAAAGGGCTACTCGCGGGCGCGGATCGACGGCGTGGTCCATCCGCTGACCGAGGCGCCGAAAATCAAGAAGCAGGAGAAGCACTCCATCGAGGTCGTCGTCGACCGGCTGGTCAACCGGGAGACCGCGAAGCAGCGCATCACCGATTCGGTGGAGACCGGACTGGGCCTCGCCGACGGTGTGGTGATCCTGGACTTCGTCGACCTGGACGAGGACGACCCGCTGCGCGAGCGTCGCTACTCCGAACGGCTGGCCTGCCCGAACGACCACCCGCTGGGCCTGGACGAGCTGGAGCCGCGGTCCTTCTCCTTCAACTCCCCGTTCGGCGCCTGCCCGGAATGCACCGGGCTCGGCACCCGCAAGGAGGTCGACCCGGAGCTGGTGGTGCCGGACGGGTCGCTCTCGCTCAACGGCGGCGCCATTCACCCGTGGTCGGCAGGAACCACCAGCGAGTACTTCATCCGGCTGCTGCAGGGGCTCGGCGAGCAGATGGGGTTCTCGGTCGACACCGGCTGGGACCGGCTGCCCGCCGTGGTCCGCAAGGCCGTGCTGCACGGCACCGACCACCAGGTGCACGTCACCTACCGCAACCGGTACGGCCGGCAGCGCTCGTACTACGCCGACTTCGAGGGCGTCATCCCGTACCTGGAACGCCGTGCGGCGCAGACGGATTCGGACTTCGCGCGGGAGAAGTACGAGGGCTACATGCGCGAGGTGCCGTGCCCGGTATGCCTGGGCACCCGCCTGAAGCCGGAGATCCTGCACGTCACCATTCGGCACAAGGATCTGGGCGACAAGAACATCGCCGACCTCGCCGCGATGTCGATCAAGGACGCCGCGGCGTTCTTTCCCGGGCTGGAGCTGTCCGAGCGGGACCGGATGATCGCCGAACGGGTACTGAAAGAGGTCGACGCACGGCTGGGGTTCCTGCTCGACGTCGGGCTTGACTACCTGTCGCTGGAACGGCCGGCCGCGACCCTGTCCGGCGGCGAGGCGCAGCGGATCCGGCTCGCCACCCAGATCGGGTCAGGCCTTGTCGGGGTGTTGTACGTGCTGGACGAGCCGTCGATCGGGTTGCACCAGCGGGACAATCACCGGCTGATCCAGACCCTCACCAGGCTCCGCGACCTGGGCAACACACTGATCGTGGTCGAGCACGACGAGGACACCATCCGGACCGCCGACTGGGTGGTCGACATCGGGCCGGGAGCGGGGGAGCACGGCGGCCAGGTGGTGGTCTCCGGGACGGTCGCCGATCTGGAGTCGTCCCCGGACTCGATCACCGGCGCGTTCCTGTCCGGTGCGCGGGAGATCGCGATCCCGCTGGTGCGCCGTCCGGTGGACCGGCGCCGCAAGCTGACCGTGGTCGGGGCCCGGGAACACAACCTGCGCGACCTGACGGTGGACTTCCCGCTGGGCACCCTGATCGCGGTCACCGGCGTGTCCGGATCCGGGAAGTCGACGCTGGTCAACGACATCCTGCACGCGGTGCTGGCCAATCGGATCAACGGCGCCCGGATGGTTCCTGGCCGGCACACCCGGGTCACCGGGCTGGACGAGGTGGACAAGGTGGTGGGCGTCGACCAGTCGCCGATCGGGCGGACCCCGCGGTCCAACCCGGCTACGTACACCGGGGTCTTCGACCACATCCGGAAGCTGTTCGCGGCGACCACCGAGGCCAAGGTTCGCGGCTACCAGCAGGGCCGCTTCTCGTTCAACGTCAAGGGCGGTCGCTGCGAGGCCTGCGCCGGCGACGGCACGCTGAAGATAGAGATGAACTTCCTGCCGGACATCTACGTGCCGTGCGAGGTCTGCAAGGGCGCCAGGTACAACCGCGAAACGCTGGACGTGCACTACAAGGGCAAGACCATCGCCGATGTGCTGGACACCCCGATCGAGGAGGCCGCGGAGTTCTTCGAGGCGATCGGCCCGATCCACCGGCACCTCAAGACGCTGGTCGAGGTCGGCCTCGGGTACGTGCGCCTCGGCCAGCCGGCGCCCACGCTGTCCGGCGGTGAGGCGCAGCGGGTCAAACTCGCCTCCGAGCTGCAGAAGCGCTCCACCGGGCGCACCGTGTACGTGCTGGACGAGCCCACGACCGGGCTGCATTTCGCGGACGTGGAGAAGCTGCTCGGCGTGGTCAACGGGTTGGTGGACAAGGGCAACACGGTGATCGTCATCGAGCACAACCTCGACGTGATCAAGACCGCGGACCACGTGATCGACATGGGTCCGGAGGGTGGTTGGGGCGGCGGGCTGGTGATCGCCGAGGGCACCCCGGAGCAGATCGCGGCGGACCCGGATTCCTACACCGGCCAGTACCTGGCGCGGATCCTGGACGGTCGGGCGGCGCTGTCCACCCGGGCCCGAGCCGGTGCTATGCGTTCGGCACCGACGGCCATGATCAGCGGCTCGACAGGGTCGGTCGGTTCCCCTCGGTCGGCGGCCGCCGGTGGCGGCCGAACCGGAACACCGGGCGCCGATCGGACCTCGGTGAACGGACGGACGCCCACCGGGAACGGTCCCGCCGCCGTCAATGGCACCGCCAAGACCGGCAGAGCGAACGGTGGGGAACCCGCTGCAGCCAAGGGACCCAAGGGCGTCGCCGCCGGCGGACCGGCGCCCGAAGTGAAGGCAGCTGCCACCCGAGCGCGGCGGAAGGCGGCCAAGCTGATCTGAGCCGGGCCAAGTGGTCGGCCCCCATCGAGTCGCCAGTTTCGGACCCTTCGCCCGCTTTGGAAGGTCCGAAAGTGGGACTCGACGCGACAACCCCAACTTGGAGGCCAGCGGTAACCTCCAGCGCGTGGAATTTCGCTCGCTGACCCCCGACGACGCCGACGGCTCACTGCGAATGAGCCGGGACGCCTTCGGGGTGCCGATCGCCGGGCACGCCGCATTCACCCTGGGCCAGGGGATCCACCGCTGGGGACTGTTCGACGGCCGGATTCTGGCCGCCAAGACAGTCGACCGGGAGTACATCAGTGTCATCGGTGGCCGACCCGTCACCACGGCCGGTATCGCCGGGGTGGCGGTGGCGCCGGAATATCGCAGCCTCGGGCTGGCCCGGTCGATCATGACGGACACCCTGGCCAGGGCACGAGCCCGCGGAGCGGTCATCTCCACCCTGTTCCGCACCGCGCCGGCGCTCTACAGGTCACTCGGGTACGAGCAGGTCGCCGAGCTCGTCACCGCCGAACTGCCGGTGTCCGCGCTCGCCGGACTTCGCGTGCTGCCGAGAATCCGGCTGCGGCGTGCCGAGGCCGCCGACGCTCCCGCGATGCGCGCGGTGTACATGCAGCTGGCCGCGGAGGGGTCCTGCCTGCTCAGCCGCACCGGTCCGTGCTTCGCCCGGTCGAACGCCGAGCTTGTCGACGCCTTCGACGGGGTCACCCTGGCGATCGGCGAAAGTGGGTCCGTCGATGGCTACGCGAGCTGGGATCGTGGGGAGGGTTACGGCCCCGGCGCCATCTTCACCGTCCATGACCTGCTCGGGTTGACCAGCGACGCCGTCGCCTCCCTGCTCGCGATGGCGGCGTCGTTCGGCGCCGTCACCCCGACTGTCCGGCTGCGGACATCGGGAGCCGATCCCGTCCATTGGCTCATTCCCGGTGCCGGCTGGACGGCCACGGACGTCCGCCAGTACCTGCTGCGGGTCGTCGAGCTGGTCGCCGCCGTCGAGCAAAGGGGTTGGCCAGCAAGCGTTTCGGGTGTACTCCAGGTCAGCGTGCAGGATCAGGTGTGTCCGTGGAATACCGGCAACCACCGGATCGTGTTCGACGGCGGGCGTGCTCAGGTGCAACCCGGCACCGGCTCCGGCGTGCAGATGACGCCGACCGGCCTGGCCCTCTTCCTGGCCGGCGGCGGCGTCACCTCTGCGGCGTTGCGAAGGGCCGGGATGCTCGCGGGGGGTTCGCCCGCCGACGACCTACTGCTGGACGCCGCGATGGCCGGACCGCGGCCCGCAATCCTGGACTACTTCTGATTCCACGCCGCGCGGACCGATCGGGTTCCGCGCGGTCCCTGACCCGGGACGATGCTCACGCAGTGGGTGCGATGCCTGTGCTGCAGCAAGGGAACGGCACCCACGCGGTGAGCATCGTGCCGCCATGAGTGTCGAGAATGCGGCAGTCCGTTCGACGTGACGATGAAACGCGGCGCACACGGACCCACCATCCATCCGACCGAACGGAGAGCCCGATGTCCTTCCAGGCGTACTTGGACAACATCGAAGACAAGACCGGCAAGACCCCAGACGAATTCATCGCGATGGCCAAGGAGCGCGGCTTCGATGACCCGACGACGAAGGCGGGGATGATCGTCGACTGGCTGAAGGAGGACTTCGGACTCGGCCGAGGCCACGCGATGGCATTGGTTCAGGTCATCAAGAACGGAGCCCAGATCGGCGAAAAGCACGTCGGCACAACGGGTGTCCACCGCGATCCGGCGAACACGTTGGAACTCGGCGGGAAGGGCCGGCGCGCGACCGGCGGCTGACGGGCAGCGCTGACAGGCGACGGGTACTCACGGGCGACCAGCGCCGGCGGAAGGGGCGCTCACCAGGCGTCGGGCGACCAGCGCCGGCGGAAGGGGCGCTCACCAGGCGTCGGTGACCCGAGTGGTCGCCACGAACACTGTGCCATCGGATTCTCGCACCAGCAACACCCGAATGGCGGTCCGCGGGTCGGTCCCCGTCGTGAGGGGATCGCCCCGGCGGGCGATCGGCAGCACGCGCAGCCGGTCGCCGGCGGCAGGTGCCGCCCCGTCCGCCCTGGCGTGCACGATCAGCGCGCCGTCGCCGGGGGTGGCACCGGAATCGGCGCGGAGCGGAAGCACCAACGCGACGAAGCGGCGCTTGATCGGCCAGCCATTCCGCCTCGGCGACAGGGCACGAGGGTCACCGGTGGTCGCGGGAAGCCCCAGGCCCATTGGCAGCGCCGCACCGGCCACGGACTTCCACAGCGACCGGCGCCGCCACATGATGACCCCGCCGACGATCGCCGCCAGCGAGACGAGCGCGAGGACTGCAGACGGCGCGTCCCAGCGCCTGAGGGTTACCGGCAGGAGGCACAGCGCCGCGCCGCCGATCAGGATCGCCGCCGCGGTCAGGCAACGCCGGGCGAGGCGCGTCGTCACACCGCCATCCAGACTGCGTACGCGGCCGTCGCTTGGTGCGGTACCACTGTGGTCGGCGGCGGGTTGGATCACCCCGAGGTCACTCTCGGGGCCGCCGGCTGATGCACCAAGCGGTTCGACGGGACGAGCGACACGGTCATCGACTCGACGATCGGCAGGATCATCAGCGGCGGGGAGGGACGCGCTCTGGCGGCCCGGGTTGCCCCGACCCTCTGCCTCGCGTTCGTCGGTCATCCCCAGCGACCCTAGGCCAGATCGCCGGACGGAATGCAGGGCCGCGGCCGCGCCGGGCAAATGCGTTACACGGGCGACGAGCGCCCCGGAACCTCAACGGCCGGCCGCCTGTAGATCCGCCGCGGCGCGTGTCACACTGTGCGGGGGGAACGACCAGGAAGGCCGATGACCAGCTCCAGTCCGACCCTGATCACCTCGGTTCAGCGCGCGCTGCACCTGTTGGATTCGGTCGGCCGCAGGCAGCGACCAGTATCGGCGAAGGCGCTGGCCAGAGAGGCCGGGCTGGCCCTGCCGACCACCTATCACCTGCTCCGCACCCTGGTCCATGAGGGCTACCTCGCCCGCGAGGATGGCGGCTACGTGCTCGGTCACCGGGTCGGCGGCCTCAGCCGGCACGGGGACCTGCCCACCTGGCGCACCCGGCCGGCGCTGAACGAGTTGATGAAGGAGCTGTCCGGCGCGACCTACCTGGCGGTCTACCGGGATGGCGAGATCGAATTGGTCGACGTCGTGGACAGCCCGGTGTATCCGCGCACCGATCTCTGGGTGGGTCTGCAGTACTCCGGCCACGCGACGGCATTGGGCAAGGCCATCCTGACGGTGCTGCCGGAGGACGTGCGTGAGGACTATCTGGCCCGCCACGAATTGGCCGATCTCACGCCCATGACGGTCACCGACCCCCGCGAACTGCGTCGCCAGCTCGTTTCCGAACAAGGCATCGCGCTGGACTCAGGGGAGTACCAGCTGGGCGTCACCTGCGTCAGCGCCGCCGTCCGCACCGCGCACGGGGCCGCCGCGGTGGCCGTGTCCGCGCCGATGGCTCGGCAGAGCGTGCTGCTGGAATCGATGGATGTGCTCCGTCGGTGCGCGAACCGCGTGGGATTGGCGCTCGCCACACCCTGACCGTCTGCCGTCTGCATGTCTGCCTTCTGACCTCCGCTGGCGTTCAGTGTGCTGAGGGCAGATCGAGCAGTGCGGCACAGACCGACAACAGCGCCTGGCCGACCCGCTGCATCGAGCCGGTGGGGAATGGCTGAGGGCAGCGCAACTGCTGCGATCTCATCCCTTCCGCGAAACTATCCACAGGTATAGCCTGCTGTCCGAGTACACAGCACGCTATACACAGGAATAGGCAGCTATGAGACCAGGGGTCGGCGACAGAAGGCACGCCTACGAAGACCTGACCGCGCGCGCACGGATCAGGGACGCCGCGCTGTGGCATTTCGCCGAGGAGGGATTCAGTCGCGCGACGATCAGGGACATCGCGGCGACCGCCGGGGTGTCGCCTGGATTGGTCCGTCACCACTTCGGTTCCAAAGAGGGGCTGCGGGACGCCTGCGACGAAGCCGTCTCGCAAACGCTGCGCGCTGTCAACGACGAGGCGTCTGCCGGGAGTCAGAGCGGCGACCTGGGCGCCGCCGCGATCTCCCGGCGGGCGCTGCGCCCGTATCAGAGCTATATCTCGCGGGCACTGGTCGACGGATCACCATCGGTGGCGCTGCTCTTCGACGAACTGGTGTCGATGACCGAGCAGTGGCTGATCCAGGCTGACAACGACCGTCCCGATCCCCCGATGGGGGATCGCCGGACCCGCGCCGCGCTGATCATTGCGATGACATTGGGCATACCACTGCTGCACGGCCACATCTCGCGCGCGGCCGGTACGGACATCCGTGACGACGACGGCGAGCGGCGAGTGGCGATGGCGCTCCTTGACCTCTACTCGCATCCACTGGTGACGCCGGATCAGGCGGCAACAGCGCGCGCCGCCTACGAATCACCGCCACCGACACCGCCAAGTGCCAACGCAGCCGCGTCCGCCGCCGGCGACCGCGCAACGCCGTCAGCCGGCGAACACCCAGACGAACCCGACAGCGACACGATCGAAGGAGAACATCGATGAGTGATGCCATTTCCGTCGCCGGCCTGGTCAAGAACTTCGGCCCGACCAAAGCCCTGGACGGACTCGACCTGGTGGTCCGCACCGGCGAGGTGCACGGCTTCCTCGGCCCCAACGGGGCCGGCAAGACGACCACGATCCGGATCCTGCTCGGGCTGATGCGGGCCGACGCGGGCACCGCGATCCTGCTCGGCGGTGATCCCTGGACGGACGCCACCCCGCTGCATCGCCGGCTCGCCTACGTGCCCGGTGACGTCACGTTGTGGCCCAGCCTGTCCGGCGGGGAGGTGATCGACCTGCTGGGCCGGATGCGCGGCGGCCTCAACCGGCAGCGCCGCGACGACCTGCTGCAGCGTTTCGACCTCGACCCGCGCAAGAAGGCCCGCGCCTATTCCAAGGGCAACCGGCAGAAGGTGGCGCTCATTGCCGCGCTGGCATCGGATGTCGAGCTGTTGTTGCTCGACGAGCCGACCTCCGGCCTGGACCCGTTGATGGAGGCCGAGTTTCGTGAGGTCATCGGCGAGGAAGTACGTCGCGGCGACCGCACCGTGCTGCTGTCCAGCCACATCCTGTCAGAGGTCGAGGCGCTCTGCGACCGGGTCACCATCGTTCGCGACGGGCGCTCCGTGGAGACCGGCAGCCTCGCCGACCTCCGCCATTTGATCCGGGTGTCCGTGCACGCCGAGCTGGCCGGCCCGGCGAACGGTTTGGCCGAGCTACCCGGCGTGCACGACCTGCAGGCACAGGGCAACCGGGTCAGCTTCGACGTAGACGCAGGCGCCCTGGACGCCGCACTCCGCCAGCTGACCTCGGTCGGCGTTCGCACGCTCACCAGCCAGCCACCGACGCTGGAGGAGCTGTTCCTTCGGCACTACGACAACACCGGGCCGAGCGACGCCAGGCATGCGGGGGTGGCGCGGTGATGACAAAGGCCGGGACCACGCTGTCCGACACCAGGCCGTCCGGGACCAGGACCAGCGGGTCCACACTGACCGGCACCGGGAACCTCATCCGGCTGATCCTGCGGCGCGACCGGTTCCTGATGCCGCTGTGGGTGGTGATCTTCCCCCTCGTGGTGGCGGGCTACGTGACCTCGTTCTCCGACCTGTTACCCACGCCGGTCGAGCTGCAGCAGTATGCCGACGCCAGCCGCGCCAACGCGTCCTTCGTCGCCCTCTACGGTCAGCTGCACGGCTCGAGCCTTGGACAGCTGGTCAACTGGCGCTCCGGGTTCATCCCGGTGATGGTCGGCCTGGCGAGCCTGCTCACGGTCATCCGGCACACCCGCACGGAGGAGGAAGCCGGCCGTCGGGAGCTGCTGGGCGCGACCGTCGTAGGACGCCATGCCGGACTGGCCGCGGCCATGATCGCCACCATCGGCGCCAACGTCGTGATGGGTGTGCTGCTGGCTGCACTGATGATCAGCCAGCAGCTGCCCACCGCCGGATCGGTGGCGATGGGACTCGAGTTCGCCGCCGCGGGTGCGATTTTCGCGGCCGTCGGAGCGGTCGCCGCGCAGCTGACCGAGAGTGCCGGCAGTGCAAGGGGAATCGCGATCGCCGTACTCGGCGTTTCCTACCTGCTGCGCGTCGTCGGTGACGTCAGTGAGATCTCCGGTGGCCGTCTCGGTTGGGTGTCCTGGCTGTCGCCGATCGGCTGGGTCCAGCGGATCAGCCCCTACCAGGACGAACAGTGGGTGTGGCTGCTACCTGCGGTGCTGGTGACCGCGGGACTCGGCTGGCTGGCCGTTGCGCTGTCCGCGCGGCGGGACATCGGCTCGGGCCTGCTGCCGGCCCGGCTCGGACCCGTGGAGGCCGCGCCGAGCCTGAGCGGCCCTTTGGCACTCGCCTGGCGGTTGCACCGCGGACTGCTGGCCGGGTGGGCGGCGGCGTTCGCCGCGCTTGGCGTGGTGCTGGGCGGGGTGGCGAACGGCGTGGGCGACCTGGTCGGGACGAACCAGGCAATGAAGGACGTCTTCGCCCGGATCGGCGGCCGGGAGGTTCTGGTGGACGCGTACCTGGTCAGCATCATGGCGATACTCGGGCTGATCGCCGCCGCCTACGGTATCCAGGCGACGCTCCGGCTGCGCACCGAGGAGACCGCCGGCCGGGCCGAGCCCGTGCTTGCAACCGCCGTCGGCCGCCTGCAATGGGCCGGCAGCCACCTGGTGTTCGCCGTCCTCGGCCCGGCCGTCGTCCTGCTCATCTCCGGAGTGCTCGCGGGGCTCACCTACGGCGCAAGCATCGGTGACATCGGCGGCCAGGTCCCCAGGGTGATCGGCGCGGCGGCGATTCAGCTACCCGCCGTCTGGTTGGTCGCCGCGATCGCGGTGGCGTTCGTCGGGTTGCTGCCCCGGCTGGCCGCGATGAGTTGGGGAGCGCTCGTGCTGTGCCTGCTGATCGGGCTGGTCGGCACCGCCATCCAGCTGAACCATTGGCTACTGGACCTGTCGCCGTTCACCCATATCCCGCACCTGCCCGGCGGCGATGTGGCTGCGCTGCCAGTGATCTCGCTGTTTGGCATAGCCGTGGTGCTCGGCGGGGCGGGGTTCGCCGGACTGCGCCGGCGGGACATTCCGACGATGTGAGCCGGATCGGCGGTTGGTCCACGACTGCCGGGCGGACCTGCTGCGACAGTCAGGGGACGTACCGGTCGATGCGGACGAAGTCGATGTTGATCTTCACGGCGCAGCTGGGGCAGGGAGCGGTCCACGAGGCGGTACCCGACTGGATGACCTGGTGCAGCACAGCCGTCGGAACATTGACCCCGCTCGCGGTGGCGTACTGCTTGCCGTCCATCGAGAGTTCGAGCTTGTTCGGAGACCAGCTCACGCTCGTCTGGTGCCAGGTGTTCAACCAGGGTTGAAACGTGTTGACGTTGATTCCGCATTTCTCCGACGCCTGGCGGCCGGTCGCGGTGACGCAGTGGTTGTAGCCCAGCACAGTGGGCGAGGTTCCGCCCTAGATCTCGGGCCAGTCGACCTCGCCGTCGCCCCGGGCGTTGGAGTCGGGCCAGAGCAGGGACGCCCAGCCCCACCCTTTTGCGCCCGCGCCATAGGGCACCGCCTTCCACTTCATCACCCAGCGGCCATACTGCTGCGAAACGTGTCCGCCTTTGAGTTGCGGCATGATCGCAGCAGAGTAGGCCTGACCGAGGCTGTCCGTGTGCAGATCGATCGTGAGATAGCCGTTGGCGACCGAGATCGTCTTGGTCGCGTCGTACTTGGCGATGGCATGGATGTCGCCGAACCCGTCCCGGTCGGTGTTCCACGCCCGCCACTTCGCTCCGTAGACCGAGCCGGGGAGCTGGCCCTTCGGTGCCGAGGTGACGAAGTTGTCATAGAAGATCGTGTGCCAGCCGGCCGCGGCGGCGTTGCCGGCCGGCAGCACCAAACCGGCGAGCACCAGCAGGGTCACGAGCGCGTATTTCTTCATGAGTACCGCACCTTCGTCGTCGCGGGGTGCCCAGTTCAGCGCAGCGTGCGACCGCTCGGCATCGATGGTCGACGAGTCCATCGCGCGCCCGCTGAACCGAGGGGACAACCTTGTCACCCGGCTGGACGAGGTGGATTTTCACATTCTCGCAGAGAAAAGGATCCGTGCCGACCGGGGACCCTCTCACCGGGATGCGTCCGGGCGGTGGTTCGGCGTCCCGCGCGCGTCTGGGAGAATTGCCGCCCGTGAAGACGTTCGATTCCCTGTACGACGAGCTCGCCGAGCGGGCAAGCACCCGACCGGCCGGTTCGGGGACGGTGCAGGCACTGGACGCGGGCGTGCATGCTCAGGGCAAGAAGCTGCTGGAGGAGGCCGGCGAGGTGTGGCTGGCCGCGGAACACGAGGGTGACGAGGCCCTCGCGCTGGAGATCTCCCAACTGCTCTACCGCACCCAAGTGATCATGATCGGCAGAGGCATCAGCCTGGAGCAGGTCTATCGGCATCTGTAGGGGGCCTTCGTCGCGAAACTCCGTCGGCCCCGGGTGAGACATGTCGGGGATCGGCCCGGTGCGCGGCGCACGCAGTCCGCGCGCGTCGCGGGTGACGCACGGACCGCCTCCGTGACGTCCGATCCTTCTCCACCGCCATTCACCGCCATTCACCGCCATTCATCGCAAGGAGAATTGCCGATGTTGAGAGTCGCCGTGCCGAACAAGGGCACGCTCAGCGAGCCCGCCGCCGAGATGCTGCGGGAGGCGGGCTATCGCCAACGGCACGAGTCGCGTGACCTGACGGTGGTCGACGTCGCCAACGACGTCGAGTTCTTCTTCTTGCGCCCCAAGGACATCGCGGTCTATGTCGGGTCCGGCGAGCTCGACCTGGGAATCACCGGCCGTGACCTGGCGGCTGATTCCGGCGCCCCGGTGGAGGAGATCATCGGTCTGGGATTCGGTTACTCCACCTTCCGCTACGCGGCACCGGCCGATGACGACTGGCACGTCGCGGATCTCGCGGGCAGGCGGGTGGCCACCTCCTACCCCAACCTGGTGCGCGCCGACCTGGCGGACCACGGCATCGCCGCCACGGTCATCCGGTTGGACGGGGCGGTGGAGATCTCCGTGCAGCTCGGGGTTGCCGACGCGATCGCCGACGTCGTCGAATCGGGACGCTCGCTCCGCCAGCACGGTCTGGCCGCCTTCGGCGACGTGATCTGCCAATCCGAGGCCGTGCTCATCAGCCGCGCCGGCAACAACATCTCCGCGTCGGCGAAACAACTCAGCAGCCGGTTGCAGGGCGTGGTGATCGCCCAGCAGTACCTGATGCTCGACTACGACTGCCCGGCCGCGCTGCTGCAGCGCGCAACAGCGATCACCCCCGGCCTGGAATCGCCGACCGTGGCGCCGCTGGCCGACCCGCAGTGGGTGGCGGTGCGCGCGATGGTCCGGCGCAAGGACTCGAACCCGGTGATGGATGCGTTGTCCGAACTCGGGGCCAAGGCGATCCTGGCCTCCGACATACGGTCCTGCCGGCTGTAACGGCATCCCCCGTCAGCGGAAGTCAGCCACCTTCGACGGCCAGAACAGGCAGCCCGCCGCCAGCAGCTGCCGTCACCGTGGCCGTTTCCGATGCCACGCCCGCAGGCTCGTACTCAGGTGCTCCCGGATACGGCGGCGCGGTGCCGCCGAACTCCGGGCAGAACGCCTGATAGGAGCACCACTGGCACATCCTGCTCTGCCTGGGCGGAAAGTCACCGCTACGCCGAGCCCGGATGATGGCCTCCCACAGTGCGGTGACGCCCGATTCGAAGGCGACCAGTTCAGCCTCGCTGGGGCTGTAGGTCAGCGACAGCGCGTCGGCCAGGTAGATCAACTTCAATTGCGCGGGAATGACGCCGCGCATCCGAAAGATCATCAGCGCGTAGAACTTCAGCTGATAGAGCGCCTTGGCCTCGAAATCAGGGCCTGGGGAGCGGCCGGTCTTGTAATCGACCACTCGCAGCTGGCCGGTCGTTGCACGATCGAGCCGGTCGACGAAACCACGCAGCGGCACCCCGTCGCCCACGTCGATCTCGATCGCGAGCTCGCAGGCCTCGGGGGTGAACCTGCGCGGGTCCTCCAGCGAGAAATATGTCCGGATCAGGTCACGAGCGGAGGTCAGCCAGCCAGGCAAGTCCTCGGCCGGGACAAGGTCGGCAAGCTGCGGGTACTCATTGGACATCTGCTCCCACAGCGGCTCGACGTCCGCGACGGTGCGATCGGGGGTCCGTTCCGGCGCCGGCCGGCCGAACATCCGCTCCAGGGTGCTGTGCACGAGTGTGCCGCGCACCGCCGGGGCGCTGGGGGTTTCCGGGAGCCGGTCGATTGCCCGATAGCGGTACAGCAGCGGGCACGTCTTGAAGTCGCTCGCCCTCGACGGCGACAGCGCCAACGGTCGGCGGACGCGGGGCGATTCCGATCCGCGGGCCGCCGAGCCGTCGGTCGGCTCACCCATCGGCAGGGGGCCGCCGGACACGTCGCCCTGGCAAACGGCACCGTTGGGTGCGTCTCCCTCGGCCGTCCCCTCGGCCGGGCAGCCCTCGGTCGCAGCAACTCCTGTCACGTCACCCCCCTGGCGTGGTGCGGTCATGGTGCTCACCTGGCTCACGGTAGGTCAGACCCCCGACAGCCAGTCTCCGCGCCACCGCGCGGCCACGAGGATCCGCCCGCGCCGATCCCAGCCTGACGTCCGGGCCGCACGGCGAGCCACTCCCGTACCACTACCCTTCGGGGGTGTCGCCAGACCCCCGACCCGTGCCGCGCCGCCCGCGGCCGGCCCCGCGATCTGAGCGGTCATCGCCGCGGCGGTTCAGCAGCTCCGCCGGAGCGACCCTCGGGTCGATCGGCAGCGTACCGATCATCGTCACCCCCTCCTGGGTGCTCTCGGTCGTGGTGATCGCCGCGTTCGGCGTCCCGGTGATCACCCAGGTGGTTCCCGGAACGGGCGTGGGGACGGCGGTTGCCGTGTCCGTTGTGCTGGGTGTGCTGCTCGGGGTCAGCGTGCTGGCACACGAGCTCGGTCACTGCCTGGTGGCCCGGCTGATCGGGATTCCGGTGTCCGGGGTTCGGCTCTACCTGCTCAGCGGCGTCTCAGAACTGACCAGAGCCCCGAAAACGCCTCGCGACGAGGCGGCCATTGCGGCGGCCGGTCCGGCCGTCAGCGCCCTGCTGGCGGGCATTTTCTGGCTGGCCGTCCGGGGCGTGACCGTCAGCACGGTGAGCTGGCTGGTACTCATCCTGCTGGCCCTGGCGAACGCCGTCGTCGCGGTGTTCAATTTGCTGCCTGCGCTGCCCATGGACGGCGGTCGGGTGCTGCGGGCCGCGGTGTGGAAGGCCTTCGACGACCGTCGGGCCGGCACCGCGGTCGCCGTGGTCGGCGGATACCTGGTCGCCCTCGCGCTGGGGGTCTGGTCCGTGCTGCTGGTGGTCTCCGGTGGCATCGCCGGGGCGCTGCCGGCGTGTATCGGGATCGTGATGGCAGTGTTCGTTGCGGTGGGCGCGGCCCAGGAGCGCGCTCCACGGGAACGGACCAGATGGCCCGCCGGCGTCCCGCTGGCCCCCCTCGCCCGGCCGGTGGTGCAGTTGCCGGCCGAAACTCCCGTCTGGCTGGCCCTGGAGTCCGCCGCCAACCATGGAGTCATCTTGACCGAAGAGGGCGGCATCGCCCGTGGCCTGATGGACGTGCCGGCGGCGCGAGAACTGGCCACCCATCGCCCGCAGGCGCCCGCGTCGTTGGTGGCACGGCCGGTGTCCGCGGACGCGGTCATCCTCGCCGATGACGATCCGGCCGACGTCGTGGAGCGGCTCCGGACCACCACGGCGGTCGACTTCCTGTTGGTGGACGAAGCGGGTTCACCGACGGGGGTGATCCGGCGGGTAGACATCATCGGCGCGCTGGAACCCGCCCGATCGCGTTGCCGCGGCCGGCAGCGGACGGTCGACGGAGTCCAGCCGCCCGGGACCGCCCCGTGAGCGGCGAATTCGGGCCGGGGGACCGGGTGCAGCTCACCGATTCCAAGGGCCGGAAGTACACCGTCGTGCTGGAAACCGGTGGCACCTACCACACCCACCGCGGCGCGCTGGCCCACGACGAACTGATCGGCCGACCCGACGGCAGTGTGATCGTCTCTGCGGGCGGCACGTCCTACCTGGCGCTCCGCCCGCTGCTCACCGACTATGTGCTGTCCATGCCGCGGGGCGCAGCAGTGATCTATCCCAAGGACGCCGCCCAGATCGTGCACTGGGGCGACATCTACCCGGGCGCAACGGTTCTCGAGGCAGGCGCCGGTTCGGGTGCGTTGACCTGCTCGCTGCTGCGGGCGGTCGGTTCCACCGGCTCGGTGATCTCCTACGAGATCCGCCAGGATCACGCCGACCATGCAGTGCGCAACGTGCAGCGGTTCTTCGGCAGCACGCCGCCGAACTGGTCCCTCACGGTGGGTGATCTGCTCGAGCATTCCGGTCAGGTGGACAGGGCAGTGCTGGACATGCTCGAGCCATGGACGGCGCTCGAGACCGTCGCGGACAACCTGGTGCCAGGCGGGGTGCTCACCGTGTACGTGGCCACCACCACTCAGTTGTCCAGGGTCGCCGAGGAGTTGCGGCACCACGGCGGCTTCACCGAGCCGTCGGCGTGGGAGTCGCTGCACCGACCGTGGCACCTGGTCGGGCTGGCGGTGCGCCCGGAGCACCGGATGATCGGGCACACCGCCTTCCTGCTCACCGCCCGCCGACTGGCGCCTGGGGTGACCGCCCCGCGGCCCCAACGCCGGCCCACCGCGTCGGGTCGCTGACGAGCGAACGACGCGCGGTCCCACACCCCGAACGGCACCTGAGCACGGGCGCAACCGCGTCGGACGCGTGACTGTCGTGTAACGATCGGCCTGCTATCGCGTTGCGGACTCGATCAGCCCATCCCACGGAAGGCCGCCCGCAGTCGACCACAGCCCCGGAAACCCGCTGCTCACGGACCACCGGACGGTGATCGGTGGGGTGGACGGACGTTCGGCTGATCCGCAGAAACATGTGGCGCCGAAAGTTAATGTCAGCCGCGCTGTCCGGACCCGCAGGTAGTCTTGGTCCTTGCAGGTCTCCGACTCCAGGGGAGGGCAATGTGGCGGATCGCAGACCGTCTGATGTGTCCGGAACTTCGGAGGGCGCTGACTCTGGCCCCGAAGAAGGTTACCGGCAGACACCCGCGCAGCTCAGCGCGCAGATCAGGGTGCTCAACGACGAGATAGCCCAACTTCGGCGCCGGCTGGCGATAGCGCCCACCGACACCAGGCCGCTGGAACGTCAACTCACCGAGTCGGCCAACCGCATCAACGCCCTGTCCGAACGCAACGAGAAACTCGTCGTCACACTGCGCGATGCCCGGGCCCAGCTCCTGCAGTTGAAGGAGGAGGTCGACCGGCTCGCCCAACCCCCGAGCGGGTACGGCATCTTCCTTTCCGCGGGTCCGGACGGCGCGATCGAGGTGTTCACCGGCGGTCGGCGGATGCGGCTGGCGGTGTCCCCGACGGTCGAGGTCGATGCGCTGCAGCGCGGCCAGCAGGTCCGACTCAACGAGGCCCTCACCGTCGTCGAGGCGGGTTCCTACGAACTGGTCGGCGAGGTCTGCGCGTTGCGCGAGGTGCTCGGCGGCGATCGCGCGCTGGTGGTCGGGCACGCCGACGAGGAGCGGGTGGTGCACCTGGCCGCGCCGCTGCTGGACGCCCCACTCAAGCCAGGCGATTCCTTGCTGGTCGACTCCAAGGCCGGCTACGCCTACGAGAAGGTGCCGAAGGCCGAGGTCGAGGACCTGGTGCTGGAGGAGGTCCCCGACGTCGAGTACTCCGACATCGGCGGGCTCACCCGGCAGATCGAACAGATCCGCGACGCCGTGGAATTGCCGTTTCTGCACAAGGATCTGTTCCGCGAATACCAGCTCCGGCCGCCGAAGGGTGTCTTGCTCTACGGTCCACCCGGCTGTGGCAAGACGCTGATCGCGAAGGCCGTGGCGAATTCGCTGGCCAAGCAGGTCGCGACGTCGCGTGGACAGGAACGGATCACCAGTTATTTCCTGAACATCAAGGGCCCGGAACTGCTGAACAAGTATGTCGGCGAGACTGAGCGGACGATCCGGCTGATCTTCCAACGCGCCAGGGAAAAGGCGTCCGACGGTACGCCGGTGATCGTGTTCTTCGACGAGATGGATTCGGTCTTCCGCACCCGCGGCACCGGTGTGTCCTCGGACGTGGAGACCACGATCGTGCCGCAGCTGCTCAGCGAGATCGACGGCGTGGAAGGCCTGGAGAACGTCATCGTGATCGGGGCCTCCAACCGCGAGGACATGATCGACCCGGCGATCCTGCGGCCCGGCCGGCTGGACGTCAAGATCAAGATCGAGCGTCCTGACGCGGAAGCGGCCAGGGACATCTTCACCAAGTACCTGATCCCGGAACTGCCCATTCACCCGGACGATCTCGCCGAATTCGGCGGCGACCGGCAGAGCACCATCTCCGCGATGATCCAGCACACGGTCGAGCGGATGTACACCGAAACCGACGAGAACCGCTTCCTGGAGGTCACCTACGCCAACGGTGACAAGGAAGTCCTGTACTTCAAGGACTTCAACTCCGGCGCGATGATCCAGAACATCGTGGACCGGGCCAAGAAGGCCGCGATCAAGGACCGCATCGTGCACGGCGCCGACGCGGCAGGCGGGCTCCGGGTGTCACAGTTGCTCGAAGCGATCTCCGACGAGTTCGCCGAGAACGAGGACCTGCCGAACACCACGAATCCGGACGACTGGGCGCGCATCTCGGGCAAGAAGGGCGAGCGCATCGTCTACATCAGGACCCTGGTGTCCGGCAAGCAGTCCGAGGGCTCCCGTGCCATCGATACCGCGTCGAATACGGGTCAGTACCTATAGCTTTCTGGGACCTATAGCTTTCTGGGACCTGTAGCTTCTGGTGCTGTGAGCAGCAGGCCGCGTCGAGCACGGTGGGCCATCGGTACCGCCGTGCTCGGCCGCCCGGCGTACATCAGTACCGGCAGCGCCGCGCAATTGCCGGCCGACCGCAGCGTCGAGTCGTTCCGCGACAACACCTTCCGGATGCTCGACGCCGCCGTGCGGTCGGGGATCGACTGGATCGACACCGCCCGGTCGTATGGCCGCGCGGAGGAATTCGTCGGGCAGTGGTGGCGCGCCCGCGCGGCGCAGGACGTGGACTGGCCCGAGAAGGCGCCGACCGTCTCGAGCAAGTGGGGTTACCGGTACGTCGGTGCCTGGGACCCGCGGGCGGACGTCCATGAGGTCAAGGAACACTCGCTGGCGGCCTTCACCGAGCAATGGGAGCTCACCCGGGCCACGCTGCCGCGGGTGCACCTGTACCAGGTGCATTCGCTGACCCTGGATTCACCGCTGTTCGCCGACGGGCCGTTGCTGGACGCGCTGGCGAGGCTGCGCGACTCCGGTGTCGCGATCGGCTTCTCGGCCTCCGGCGCCCGGCAGGGCGACATCGTCGAGCGCGCCCTCGAGGTGACCAGGGCCGACGCGCGACTGTTCTCCGCCGTGCAGGCCACCTGGAATCTGCTGGAGACCAGTGCAGCGCCGGCCCTGCAGGCGGCGTCTCGGCGCGAGCTCACGGTGATCGTCAAGGAGTCGCTGGCGAACGGCCGGCTGGTCACCGAGCCACCGGACGTCCTCCGCGAGGTGTGTGCACGCATCGGCGCCGCGCCCGACGCCGTTGCGCTGGCCGCCGCGGCGGCGCAGCCCTGGGCGAACCGGGTGCTGATCGGTGCGGCGGGAGTCGATCAGCTGGCCGCCAACTTACGGGCGGATCAGGTGGCGTTGACCCCCGCCGACACCGCACTGTTATCCGGCTGCGCCGAGGACCCCGAGGCCTACTGGGCCCATCGGTCCGGCCTGCCCTGGCGCTAGCCCGGGTCGGTCATCTCCACCGGTTCCTGCGACGCCGGCCCGACGGCGGCAAGACCGCTCTCCAGCTCGTCCAAGATCCGCCCCGTCTCCACCACCAACGTGCCGAGAAAAACCCCGCGGACGAGGTTGACGGCCAGCATGTCGGCCAGATCGGCATTGATCTCGGCGATCTTCGAGCGCGCCACCTCGACCGCCCGGTGTGCCGTGCCACCGGCGACCACTTCTCGGGCGTCCTTCTCGGCCCGCAGCCGGGTGTGCGCGAACGCCTCGATGGCCCGGGCGGTCGCGAACAATGTTGCCGACGCCATCGGCATCGGCGGCTGCCGGCCGTCCTGCGCCGGCACCTTGGCCGCGATGTCCCTGACGGTCCTGGCCAGCGTGCGTACCTGCACCTCGACGATCTGCAGGGTGTCGTTGGCCTGTTGCAACCGGCCGAGCGCGCTGGCCCAGGACGCCCGGCCCGGGTGCAGTTCCAGCGACTGCTGGGCGCGGTCGACGTCGGACTCCGCGGCGGTGGAGATCCGGCCCTGCTCGCGGGCCTCCCGCAGCCAGCCCGTCGCCTCCTCGATGCGCCACGGGCGGCTGATCCCGTCGGCGACGGCCGACAGCACGTCGACGATCCCGTCGCCCAGCTCGGCCACCGACCTGGTCGCGGACGAGACGTAGTTCGGCGGCACGATGGCGAAGTTCACCACGACCGCGACACCCGCCCCGATCAGCGTGTCCAGGAATCGCTGCCCGCTCTGCGCGCTGCCCAGGGCCAGCACGAACAGCCCGTTGATGGGGATCTGCGCTGCGGCGCCGCCGTTGAGTCGCAGCACCTTCCCGACCAGGAACCCCAAGGCCACGATCAGGCTGATCGACCACGCGTGCAGTCCGATCAAGTCGCCGAGCCAGATGGCCACCACGATGCCGATCAGCACCGCGACGACCTTCTCCACGGCGTCGCGGATGGAGGCGCGCACCGTCAGCAGGGCGATCAGCGACGCGGTGATCGGAGCCCAGATCGGTGAGGGTGAGTCGAGCAGCCAGCCAGCCAACGCCCACGACACCCCGGCGGAGACAGCGACCTTCAACGCCTGCCACAGCACGTTGCGGTCGATCCCGAGCAATTCGGTGAGCGGCCGATCCCGCCACGACGGCCGGCCGGTGACCGCCTGCAGCCGCCGCAGCAGGCGGTCACGCAGCGTGCCGTGACCGGTGCCGGCGGCGGTGGCCGGGAGCGGGTGGTCCATCTGGTCGATCCTGCCCCACTAGATTCGAATCATGAGTGTGCGTCGCATCATGGGCACGGAGGTCGAGTACGGCATCTCGGTGCCGGGGGAGCCGGGCGTCAACCCGGTGATCTCCTCGACCCAGGTGGTGCTGGCCTACGCCGCGTCGGTGGCCGCGCCGCGGGCCAGGCGTCCGCGCTGGGATTACGAGGTGGAATCGCCGCTGCGTGACGCCCGCGGGTACGACCTGTCGGCGCTGTTCGGAGCCGCGGAGCCGGACGTGGACGACATCGGCGCGGCCAACGTCATCCTGTCCGACGGCGCCCGGCTGTATGTCGACCACGCGCATCCAGAGTTCTCCTCGCCGGAGGTCACCAACCCGCTGGACGGGGTGCTGTTCGACAAGGCCGGGGAACGGGTGATGGAGGCTGCCGCCCGGCTGGCGGCCTCGCTGCCTGGGTCCAAGCCTATCCAGATGTACAAGAACAACGTCGACGGCAAGGGCGCGTCCTACGGCACCCACGAGAACTATCTGTGCCGGCGGGACACCCCGTTCCCGGCCCTGATCGCCGGCCTGACGCCGTTCTTCTCCTCCCGGCAGGTCTTCGCCGGGGCGGGCCGGGTCGGCATCGGCCCTTCCGGTCAGACCGAGGGTTTCCAGCTCGGCCAGCGTTCGGACTACATCGAGGTCGAGGTCGGCCTGGAGACCACGCTCAAGCGGGGCATCATCAACACCCGCGACGAGCCGCACGCCGACGCGGACAAACACCGCCGGCTGCACGTGATCATCGGCGACGCCAACCTGGCCGAGACCGCCACCTACCTCAAGCTGGGCACAACGGCGCTGGTGCTGGCGATGATCGAGGCCGGCTGGCCGTTGCCGGCCGTCGAGCTGGCGCACCCGGTCGCCGCGGTTCACCAGATCTCCCACGACCCCAGCCTCGCGGTCACCGTGCCGCTGACCGACGGACGTCGGCTGACCGGCGTCGACATCCAGCGTGCCTACGCCGAGGCCGCGGCGGAGTTCGTCGACGATGCCTACGGGCATGACGCCGACGAGCAGACCCTTGATGTGCTCGAGCAGTGGGTGTCGGTGCTGGACAAGCTGGCCGTCGACCCGATGCAGCTGGCCGACGTGCTGGACTGGCCGGCGAAACTCCGCCTGCTGGAAGGCTTCCGCAGCCGTGACGGGCTGTCCTGGGGCGCGCACCGGCTCGCCCTCGTCGACCTGCAGTACTCCGACGTGCGGATGGACAAGGGCCTGTACAACCGGCTCGTCTACCGCGGCTCGATGAAGCGGCTGGTCGAGGAGGAAGCGGTACAGGCCGCGATGACGCTGCCGCCGGAGGACACCAGGGCGTACTTCCGCGGCCGGTGCGTGGCGCAGTACGCCGACCGGCTGGCTGCCGCGTCGTGGGACTCGGTGATCTTCGACATAGGGCGGGAGTCCCTGGTGCGCATCCCGACCCTGGAACCCACCCGCGGCACCAAGTCTCACGTCGGGGCGCTACTGGACGCCGCGGCCGATGCCACGGAGCTGGTCGACGCGCTCACCCGCAAGTAGTCGCCCGCAAGTAGTCGCCCGCAGTACTCGAGGGTGGCCTGGGCCGATCCGACGCCGGACACCAACCGGCACAGGGCCGCGGCGGGCTAACTGTCGGGGCGAATAGGTAGGCTCGCGGGTATCTACCGGTGATCGGAGAACCGACATGGCCCAGGAACAGACCACTCGGCAAGGTGACGGCGACGGCGACGGTGACGGCGCCGCTGAAGGCGCAGCCGGCCAGGAGCGTCGCGAGAAGCTCGCAGCCGAGACCGACGACATTCTCGACGAGATCGACGACGTGCTGGAGTCCAACGCCGAGGACTTCGTCCGCTCGTACGTGCAAAAGGGCGGCCAGTGACAGCGTTTGCCGGGGCCGATCACTGGCCTGTTTCCGCGATACCGGCCGCCTATCTCCGCCCGGGCACCGGATCGTTCACCGAATTCCTGGCGACGGCGGAACCCCACCTGTTGCCGGGCAGCCGTCAGGGCAGTGACGCAGCGCCGCTCGTGGTGCCGCACGCCACCACCATCGTCGCGCTGACCTGCGCGGACGGTGTGGTGATGGCCGGCGACCGGCGGGCGACGATGGGCAACATCATCGCCCAGCGGGACATCGAGAAGGTCTTCATCGCCGACTCCCACTCCGCAATCGGCATCGCCGGCACGGCCGGGGTGGCGGTGGAGATGGTCCGGCTGTTCCGGCTGGAACTCGAGCACTACGAGAAGATCGAGGGCGTCCGGCTCTCGCTGGACGGCAAGGCCAATCGGCTGGCTACCATGATCCGCGGCAACCTCGGGGCGGCGATGCAGGGGCTGGCCGTCATCCCGTTGTTCGCCGGGCTGGAGGAAGGCACGGCCAGTGAGCCGGCCGGACCCGGCCGGATTTTCTCCTACGACATCGCCGGCGGCCTGTACGAGGAGCACGACTACTTCAGCGTCGGATCCGGGTCGCTGTTCGCCCGCTCGGCGCTGAAGAAGCGGTATGAAATCGGCGCCGATCTGGCGACCGCCGTCAGGCTGAGCATCGAGGCGCTCTACGACGCCGCCGACGACGACAGCGCTACCGGGGGCCCGGACGTCACCCGACGAATCTTCCCGGTGGTGATCACCGTGACCGCCGGCGGCGCGGTACGGGTCCCCGCCGAGGACGTTGCCTCGGTGTCGGAGGCGGTGCTCGCCGGACGTCTGCTGCACCCCGGGGGCTGAACCGCGCCCACCGCCACTGCCACCGTCCCGTCCGCCGATGCCGCCCGGCACGAGTGACCCACCACCGCACAAGGAGCCCGGCCCGCCGTGACGATGCCGACCATCTACGCCTCACCCGAGCAGTTCATGCGCGACCGCTCGGAGTACGCCCGGAAGGGCATCTCGCGCGGCCGCAGCGTGGTGGTGACGACCTTCTCTGGCGGGGTGCTGTTCGTTGCGGAGAACCATTCGCCGACATTGCACAAGGTCAGCGAGATCTACGACCGCATCGGATTCGCCGCGGTCGGTCGGTACAACGAATTCGAGAACCTGCGCACCGCGGGCATCCGGCTGGCCGATGTCAGGGGCTTCTCCTACGACCGGCGCGACGTCACCGGCCGGTGGCTGGCCAACGCCTACGCGCAGACCGTTGGCTCGATCTTCTCCGAGCACCAGAAACCGTTCGAGGTCGAGCTGTGCGTCGCCGAGGTGAGTGCAGCGGGCGCACCCGGCTGGGCCGGCACCGCCAGTGCCGGGGTCACCACCGGCGCGGACCAGCTCTACCGCATCTCCTACGACGGCTCGATCGTCGACGAGCGGCGCTTCGTGGTGATGGGTGGCGCCACTGAACCGGTGATCGCGGCGCTGACGGAGTCGTTCACCCCCGGCTGGGACGCCGCGACCGCGCTGGGCGCTGCGGTCAGCGCGCTGGGCACGGCGGGCGAGGGTGCACCACGGATCCTGCAGCCGACCCAACTCGAAGTGGCCGTGCTCGACCGGACGCTGCAGGGCCGAACGTTCCGCCGAATCCAAGGCGCGGCCCTCGCTGCGCTGCTGTCGCCGGAGCCGTCCGCATCGGCCGCCACGGACGCGGCCACCGCCGACGGGGCGGATGCGGCCACGGACACACATGAGGATCCGGCAGACGGCGTCGGACCGGACGGCGCTCTCGGATCCTGACGAACGCAAGGAGAGTGCCGGGCCGTCCTCGGGCATGTCTTCCACACCGTCGCAGTGCGCGCTCCGTCACCGCCGGAGATCTGTTCGGCACTTTCTGTATCAGGTCGTGTATCAGGCACGAACGAAGTCCTCTCTTGGTGGTGTTCGGGCAGCGCCGAAGAGGGGTTCGGGAGCTTTCCGGGCGTACTGCGCCACCCCTAAGCTGCTCGTGACACCAGCAGCGTCCGCCAGGCGCCGATTCGGGAGGTTCTCGTGTGCGAAGACGATGTCCTAGCGCGGAACTTCCCGATCGGCCCCGGCTGTCGGTCGCGGACACTCTGGCGCGCGGCCTCGAGCCGCCCGACATCTGGGAGGGCCCACTCGTGATCGGTGTGAACGAGGACGCGGCGACCGCGACGGGGGCGACCCCGGTCGCGAAGGAACGGGCGGCTGGCGCTTCGCCGCACACCTTGCCAAGCGTCGCACCGATTGACGCCGACCGTGGCCGGATCCTGGACGAGAAGTCCAACGGGACTGCGGCGCAGCCCGATTCGAGCATTACCGGGTCGGCCGCCCCCACCGATCACACCGAACCGTCAGCCCTCGCCGCACCGGCAGGTGCGCCAGCTCGCCGACGCCCGGATGCCGGCGACCTGGTCCAGCGCGCGGGGGCGGCGTTCCAGGAGTACCGCGAAGGCGTGCCGGGGGCGATCGACCGGTTGGTCCGCTTGGTGAGCCCATTGCTGTGGCACACGGCCCGGCAGTGCGGGTTGACCGCGGCCGAGTCCGAGGACGCAGTCCAGCAGACCTTCCTGTTGCTGGTGCGCAACAAGGACACGATCAGCGATCCCCTTGCCGTAGTCCGCTGGATGACCGTCAGTCTGCGGCGACTGGCCTGGCGGGAACGATCGGCCAGTGCGAAGCGATCCGGTGAGGAACCGACCGACGAGGACTTGCCCCGTGCGCCGTCTGCCGAGCACGCGGCAGTGCTCACCGATCAGCAACGTCGGCTGTGGGCGCAGGTGTCGGAGTTGTCGGAGCGGTGCCGGCGGTTGCTTGCGGTGATCGCGTTCGCGCCACGCCCGGATTACGCCTCCATCGCCGCCGACCTCGGCATACCGGTGGGGTCCATAGGTCCAACACGAGGCCGCTGTCTTGCGAAGCTGCGCGCCCGACTAGACGGGGGAGACTGGTCATGATGGCTGCGAGCGAGAACGTCACTGGCAGTGGTGGCGGGGATTTCGAGGTCGACGGCTTCGACCTGGACTCGGCCGCGCCGATGGACCGTGCGGACCTGCGTCTGCTGACGGACCTGCTGGCGATCTACGACGTCGTCGACCCCATGCCGGAGATGTTGCCCGACGTGGTGCTGTTCGGTCTGCACGCGAACAACTTGGACGCGGAGTTCGCACGGCTGGTGGAATCCGAACTCGCGGTGTCCGGGGCCAGCGGGACTCGGTCCGTGGAACACGCCCGACGGGTGACGTTCGCCAGCGACAGCCTGACCGTTATGGTCGTCGTCAACCCCCAGCGGGACGGCTCCGTGCGGCTGGACGGTTGGGCCGCGCCCGGTGGTCGTCTGCACGCGGAATTGCGAGTGGGCAATTCCACGCTGACCGCCGAGTGCGACGAGTCCGGACGGTTCGTCTTCGACGCCGTGCCCGCCGGTCCTGCACAGCTGGTGCTGCACCCGACTTTGGAGTCCGACCCGTCGCTGACGCTTCCGGTCGTCACACCGGCGGTGCACCTTTAGCCCTGCCTGATCGGCTTTCGCCGCGCGTCTGCCGACCGCATGCACGAGGCTTGGCTGAAGGAATCTGTTCCGCACCAGATCCGGAGGCAGTGTGAATCAGCCTGAAGTGCCCCCCGCGCGGCGCCGCGAAGACCCGTTGCGGCGTTTCAACGCCCGGGTACTCGACCCAACCACGGCCGCCCGGCTGCCGGACGGGTCCGCGCCGTATCCGACCGTCTATCGCGGCGACGGGATGCTGGTCACCGCGACTTCCAGTGCGGCGGCCAGGACCGTGCTGAACGCGATCGACGAGGAACTCAAGGCGATCGAACTGCGGCGCTCCGGCCCTGACCCGTTCAGCACGGACACCGACGACCCCGACCACAACCGGGGCGCACTGCTGCTGCGGCACGCGGAGCGCCACCAGATTCCGTTGGTGTTCCCGCTGTCGATGGCTCGCACCAACGATGCTGCGATCGATGCGATCGATGCGTGGCCGGTGTTGCAACAGCTTCGCGCCCGGCGGCCCGAGATCGGATCGGCCATCGGCCTGGACCATTTGATGTTTGCGGCCGCAATCGGCGGAAATCCGTACATGGCCGGGAATCCCTATATGGCGGGAAATCCCTATATGGCGGGAAATCCGTACATGGCTGGGAATCCGTACATGGCGGGGAATCCGTACATGGCCGGAAACGCGGGCATCGCGTCGTACGCTGCGGCCGGGTCGGGCGGGCACGGACCGGTCCGGGTCGTGCTCGGTCCGCCTATTGCCCGCGCCGTCGCTCGTCGGCCCGGGGTGGTCGTCATGGACACCGGAATCGGGGTGCACCCGTGGTTCGCCAGTGATCCGGTGCGGCCGCAGTTGTTCCTCTCGGACAACACCCCGGTGGGCGTCGACATTGTCCCCAACGACCCGACCGATCCGGAAGCCGCAGGAGCGGTCGCGGACCCGCTGACCGGTCTGCTGGCGAGTCACGCCGGGCACGGCACCTTCATCGCTGGGTTGTTGCGTCAGGCCTGCCCGGAGGCCGACCTGACCGTCTTGCGGGTGATGGACGCCGACGGGGTGGTCCCCGAATGGCGACTCAATCGGGCGCTGACCGCCTTTGCCGTGTACCTCAAGGAAAACCCGGGCCAGGTCGATGCTCTGGTGTTGTCCCTCGGGTACTACGTCGAAACCGATGACGACGTCAGGTATACGGCCGGTCTGAAGGACCTGCTGGCTGCCATTGCAGTGCAGAACGTGACTGTGTTTGCGTCGGCGGGAAACGATGCGACGGATCGGAAGTCCTATCCGGCTGCCTTTGCCGTTGAGGCTCCGTTTGGCGCGCCCGGCACCTGCCTGTTGGTGTCTGTCGCCGCCCTGAACCCCGACGGGAACACTGTCGCGCTGTTCTCGAACGACGGCGACTGGGTGACGGCACAGGCGGTGGGCGCCAACGTCGTCTCGACGGCGCCGACGACCGCACAAGGCGGCTGGAACGCCGGGGCGAGCGTGATAGATGGTCGGCAACGGCTGCGAAGCACCATTGATCCCGATGACTTCAGCGGCGGTTTCGCGACCTGGAGCGGAACGAGCTTCGCCGCCCCGGTACTGGCTGGCCAATTCGTCGCCGCGGTGCTCGCCAACGGACTGGACAGCAAGGACACCGGCGGGAGACAGAAGCTGGCCGGTAAATTGCTTCGTTAGCAACGTCACGTACGAAAACAGCTGACCGGCGACTCCCCAAAATGTGCCGGCAACTCAACAAGCACTGACGTCAGGGCCAGCGAGCCGTTCACCACATATTCCCGTGAATTTGTGGCGTCGCGCGCTGCAACTCGGTGATCAGGGCAAACCCGCGGCCGCGGTCCGAATGTGCGAGCGGGCGCTGCGCCACCCGGAGACCTCGCGAGACGCGGCTGTCCATGCGCAGGTATTGATCACGCTTGCCTGCTTCCGGTCCGAGATCGGCGACGCGAGCACCGCTTTGCGGCTGCTCGATGACGTGCTGGTCATCGACCAGCAACGGCTGCCGGCGGTGCTGACCGCTCGCGGCATGGTGCTGGGACGCAGTGCCCACCCCGATGCGATGCCCGCGCTGAACGAGGCCATCGAGGTGCTGGCGGATCTGGCCGAAGAAGACCAGCAACCGGGCGCAGGCCCGAGTGACCTGGCTTCGGCGCTGCTCAATCGCGGCTTCCTGCACATGATGGAAGGCGAACTGGGGGCGGCCCGCGCGGATACCGAGGCGGCGGTCGCTGCAGCCAGGGTCGCCGGACGTCCGGGTGTCGTGCACATGGCCAAGCACAATCTCGGCTACATCCGTTACCTCCTCGGCGATCTCCCAGGTGCACTGAAGGCGATGGCGGCGGCGTCGGAGTTGGTGCCGGACGCGGTTCTGGCGGTGCCCGCATTGGATCGGGCGCGGGTACTGCTGGCCGCTGGGCTGCTTGCCGAGGCCGGTGACCACACTGCGGTGGCGTTAGCGGGATTCACAGCGAACCGGGCGATGCCCGATCTAGCCGAGGCCCTGCAGGTGCGTGCCGAGATCGACCTGGCGATGGGCGATCCCGGCCCAGCCAGCTGGGCCGCGCGGCGCGCGGCAAGGATCGCGGCGAAGCGCGGCAACGACCGGGCCGCCACCGTTGCTGAACTCTTCGAGCTGCGGGCCCACGCCCTGCGGCGGCCGACATCCGACGGTTCCGCGGCGTCGCAGCGGAACCATGCGCTCGGTGACGCGCGCCGGGCCGGCGAACTGGCCGACCGGTTGTCGGCCATGGGATTGACCGAGGACGCGCTCGCGGCCCGATTGCTTCAGGTGGAAGCGGAGCTCGACGCGGCAACCGGAGGATCGCCGAGGTCTGCGTCCAACGGCGCCGAGGGCACTTCCCCAGGCGGTTCGACCTGGCGATCCACTGCCGCGCGGGGCGAACGGTCGGGCAATCTGGCCATCCGGCTGCATGCCAGGGTGCTGTCGGCCCGGCTGGAGCTCGCCGCCGGGGCGCCGGCCGCCGGATTGATCCATATCCGGCGCGGCCTTGACGACCTGGCGAGATTCCAGGCGAAGTTCGGCTCGCAGGACCTGCAGTCGGGTGCCGCGGTTCACGGTCGCCAGTTGGGCGCGCTCGGTCTGCGCACCGCGGTCGAGACCGGCTCTCCGGCAGCGATTCTGCAGTGGCTGGAACGTTCAAGGGCAGTGACCACCAGGCTGGCCGCCGTGCGCCCGCCGTCCGACCCGGCGTTGGCCGCTGACCTCGGCTCGCTCCGCGTGGCATTCGACCGGGCGAGGCAGGCGGCGCTGGCCGGTCGCAGGGACCCGGCCTTGGAGCATCGGGTGGCCGAGCTGCGTCACCGCATCCGGTCCCGGTCGTGGACGGCCGGTGGATCCGGCGCGGTCGACCGGCCGCTCGCCCTCTCTGCGGCGCGGCGGGCGCTGGCGGCCCATCCGGGTACCAGCGTGCTGGCGCTGTTCCACGGCACTGGCCACGACCACGCGCTGGTGATCACCGCGCGCCGCGCACGGTACGTGCGGCTCGGCGAGATGGCACAGACCGAGAGCAGGTCTCGGCGGGTGGCGTCCGATCTGGATCTGCTGGCCGATGCGCGGCTGCCGCGGCCGCTGCGGGCGGTGGCCACGGGATCCCTGCGGGGGACCTTGGGCCGGCTGTCCGAATCCCTGATCGAACCGGTGGTGTCGCAGCTGGACGACGGTCCGGTGCTCATCGTCGACGCCGGCCCGACGGCGGCACTGCCCTGGTCGCAGCTCCCCGCGCTGCGCGGGCGGATCGTGTCGGTGACCTCGTCGGTGAGCAGGGCGATCGCCGGACTCTCCGCGCCGGAGCGCGGGGCTCATGTCAACGGTGTGCTTGCTGTGGCCGGGCCGGACGTCAGCAACGGCGAGAAGGAGGTGCGGGCGGTGGCCGCGCTGCACCGTGACGCGACCGTGCTGGCCGGCGACGAAGCAACCGGACGCGGCGTGCTGGACGCCATCGCTGCCGACGGATTGGTGCACATCGCCGCGCACGGGCACCACGAGCCCGACAACCCGTTGTTCTCCGGCTTGATGCTCGCGGACGGGCTGCTGTTCGGCTACGACGTCGCGCCGAATCCGCACCTGCCTGCACAGATCGTGCTGTCCAGCTGCGACGTCGGCCGCACCGACGAGCGCCCCGGCGGCGAACCCCTCGGGCTGGTTGCCGCCCTGGTCCGCAGTGGCGTCCGCACCGTCATCGCCGCGACCAGCCGGATCTCTGACGAGGTCGCCGAGCATGCCATGATCGGCTATCACCGGCACCTGCTGGCCGGCCTGCGCCCGGCGGCGGCATTGTCCGCAGTGCTGGACGAGGTGTCCGGTATCACCGATATGCCGGCACCGCTGACCTGCTTCGGTGGGTCCCGCTAGACTCCGGCCCCCCTGCTCGACTGGCAGACGGCCGGCCGTTGGTGCTCCGGCTGTTCGCGGTGGCAGGGATTCGGCCATCTGGGCCGGTGCCCCCCGAACACGCCGCCCGCGCGTGACGTTCGGCATCAATACGGGCATGCTGTCTTGGTGACAACGGGCGTTCTGGCACGAACGGCCCGTCCCTCCTCGTCCCACGGCAAGCCATCGGCGGTCGATCTATGGGCGAGCGCGCGGGGGATGGTCGACGTCGGGCGCCCGGCGACCGGGTTGCGGCTGGCCGAACGGGCCTTGCGCACCTACGACCGTGCCGACCGTGCCGACCGTGCCGACCGTGCCGACCGCGCCGACCGCGCCGACCGGGGCAGGAGCGGACCCGAACGACCGGACGGGCTCGGTCCCGCCGGCCCCGCAGCCGACAACGGTTCGGACACCCTGCGCGCCAGGATCCTGCTCGTGATGGCCGACGCGCTGGTCGAACTCGGCCAGATCGCCGAAGCGACCGCAGCGCTGGAGCAGGCCGAGCAGGGCGGCGGCCCGGCCGTGCAACCGCTGGTGCAGGCCTCGCGGGGAGTGCTGCTGGGGCGCACGGGCCGGATGCAGGAGGCCAAGCGCGAGTTGGACGCGGCCATCGCGACCTACAGCGATGGGCGCAAGCCCGGCGGAACCTTGCTGCGGATGCTGCACTGGCGGGGATTGCTGCATCTGACCGAAGGTCGCCCGGAGCTCGCCCAGATCGACTGCGAACAGGCCCGGCTGCTCGGCCAAGCGCTCGGCCTGGACGCCTCCGTCACCATTGCCACCCACAACATCGGGCTCGCCAAGTTCTACGGCGGCGACCTGCCCGGCGCGCTCGCCGAGATGGCCAAGGCCGAGGAGGTCGCGCCCGAGGTGCGGGTGGGTTTCCGGGCACTGGACCGGGCCAGGGTGCTGCTCGCTGCCGGACTGTCCGCCGAAGCCAGGGAGTTCGCGGACAAGGCACGGCGGGCCTTCGCGGCCGAAAGGTCGCGGGTCGATCTCGCCGAGGCACTGCTGGTGCAGGCCGAGATAGACCTGATCGCGGAATTCTCGCGCACGTCGCGGCTGGCGGCCCGGCGGTCCGCGCGCATCTACCTGGTTTCCGGGCATACCAGGGGGGTGCTGGCCGCGCGGGTGATGGAGGTCCGCGCCGACGCTCAGGAACGGATGACTACCCGCAAGTCCCGTGCCCGCAGAGCGATCACCGATGCGAGCCGGGCCGCGCAGGTTGCGGACGACCTCGAGCAAGCCGGCCTGTCGGACGAAGCCCGCGCCGTGCGGCTGATGCAGGCAGACGCGCTGCTGGAAGCCGACGATCTCGCCGGGGCGCAAGCGGCGGCGAAGGCGGCCGGAGTCGTCACCAACCCGAGGGCGCGCGGACATCTGCGCGCGCCCACCCTGGCCACCGAGATGCACGGCCGGCTGGTGGCGGCCCGGCTGGACCTGGCGGAGGGCCGGCGAACGTCGGGACTCACCCACATCCGCCGCGGCCTGGACGATCTCGCCGCCTTCCAGGCCCGCTTCGGGTCACAGGACCTGCAGGCCGCATCAGCGGTGCACGGCCGTGAGCTGACCCAGCTGGGACTGTCTACGGCGCTGGAAACCAGGTCACCGGCGGCCATCCTGCAGTGGCTGGAACGCTCCAGGGGTGCCAGCACCAGGCTGGCGGCGGTGCGGCCGTCCGCCGACCGGGAGCTGGCCCGTGAATTGAGCGCGCTGCGTACCGCGATGTACCTGTCGCTGCGAGCCACCCGCAGCGGGAACGTCGACCCCGCGCTGGAACGCACGGTGAAGGAACTGCGTCACCGGGTCAGGTCCCGGTCGTGGGCGGCCGGCGGAACCGGTGACGTCAGCAGGCCGTTGTCGCTGGCCGAGGTGCAACGGCGGCTGGCGCAGACGTCGCCGAGGGTGAGCGTCGTCGCCCCGTTCCGTGGCAAGGGCCGCTTCCACGCCCTGGTGATCACCGCCACGACCGCGCGGTACATGCGACTGGCGCCGGACCCCGGCCTGAACGGCATGCTGCACCGGGTCATCGAGGACCTCAACGTGCTGGCCGACCACCGGATCCGGCGTCCATTGCGCAGGGTCGCCGAACATTCCCTGAACGCCGGCCTCGGCGCGGCGGCACGACTCATCGTCGACCCGGTGCAGCCGTATGTCGACGACGGCCCTGTGGTGATCGCAGCGGCCGGCGCGGCCGCCATCGTGCCGTGGGCGTTGCTACCGGGGCTGTCCGGCCGGGCCATCTCGGTGACCGCCTCGGTAACGGCGGCGATCTCCAGCCTGGGCCAGCGCGGACAGGACCACCGGCACGGCGTGCTGGCGGTCGCCGGGCCCGAGGTACCGTCGGCGGTCACCGAGGCGTCGAACGTCGCCGCGGCGTATCCGAGTGCTGTCCTGCTGATCGGCGCGCAGGCCACGGGGCGCGCCGTGCTCGATTCCATGCCACCGGGCGGCCTGCTGCACATCGCCGCGCACGGCCACCACGAAACGGAGAACCCGCTGTTCTCCGGGGTGATGCTGGCCGACGGGCTGCTCTACGGCTACGACGTGGCGCCGAACCCCGTGCTGCCGGCCCAGGTGGTGCTGTCCAGCTGCGACGTCGGGAAGACCGACGACCGCCCGGGCGGCGAGCCGCTGGGGCTGGTGGCCGCCCTGTTGCGCAGCGGGGTGTCGACCGTGATCGCCGGTACCAGCAGGATCTCCGATCCCGTCGCGGCGATGGCCATGACGGCCTACCACCACCGGCTGAGCACCGGCGTTCCGCCGGCCATCGCATTGGCCGATGCGATCAAGTCCGTCGCCGAACAGGACGAGGACCCGGCGCCGTTCACCTGCTTCGGCGCGGGTATCTGAGCCGATCCGCTACCGTCGGGGGCAGCCCGATCGTCGGGCCGTGAGCACGTGAGTGCCCGAACCGGTGGGTACCAAGTTCCGCCCCTGACTTCCTGGAGTTTCCAGCATGCTCACCGAGTGGATCCTGCTCGGCGTCGGGCTCATTCTGATCGCCGGCACCGCTCTGTACGTCGCAGCCGAGTTCAGCCTCGTCACCGTCGACCGCGCCCGGGTGGCCAAGCAGGCCGCCGAAGGCGACGGGAGTGCCCGCTCGCTGCTGATCGGGCTGAAGTCACTGTCCACCCAATTGTCCGGCGCGCAGGTGGGTATCACCGTCACCACGCTGGCTCTGGGTTTCGTGATGGAGCCGTCGCTGGCCGGCCTGCTGGCGGCGCCGCTGGAGGCCGTCGGGCTGCCAGAGGGCGCGGCCCAGTCCACCGGGGTGATCGTCGCGCTGGTGGTGGCCACCGTGCTGTCCATGGTGTTCGGCGAGCTGGTGCCCAAGAGCATCGCGATCGCCGAGCCGATGAGGACCGCCAAAGCGGTGATCACCCCGACCCGGATCTCCACGATGATCTTCACCCCGTTGATCGTGGTGCTGAACGGCGTGGCCAACGGGGTGCTCCGGATGATCGGCATCGAACCGCAGGAGGAGCTCCGCTCGGCACGGTCGGCGGTCGAACTGGACTCCCTGGTCCGACGCTCGGCCGCGCAAGGGACCTTGGAGGCTCCGACCGCCGGACTGCTGGCCAGGTCGATCGCGTTCTCGGGCAAGACGGCCGACGACGTGCTGACCCCGCGGGTGCAGGTGCGGTTCGTCAAGGCGAGCCAGCCGGCGGACGCCGTCATCGCAGCGGCCGTGCAGACCGGTCACTCCCGCTTCCCGGTGTCCGGGGAGGACTCCGACGACGTGGTCGGCCTGGTGCACCTCAAGCGAGCCGTCGCCATCCTGCCCGAGGAAAGGTCAGCGGTGACGGTGGAACAGCTGATGGCACCGGTGCCGATCGTCCCCGGCTCCATGCCGCTGGACGACCTGTTGGACCTGCTGCGTGAGCAGGGACTGCAGCTGGCGGTGGTCGCCGACGAGTACGGCGGCACCGCCGGGATCCTCACCCTCGAGGATGTGGTCGAGGAACTCGTCGGGGAGATCAGGGACGAACACGACCCGGCCGCGGTCCGGGCCGAACGGCGGTCCGACGCCACCTGGCTGCTGCCAGGGACGCTCCGGCCCGACGAGATCGCCGAGTTGACCGGGGTCCGGCTGCCCGAGTCGAACGCCTACGAAACGGTTGCCGGGCTGCTGATCTCGCGGCTCGGCCGGATGCCGGAGAACTACGACACCGTCGAGGTGACCGCCACCATGGAGGCCGCGGCCGAACTGGGAGTCCGGCAGGGTCAGGCCGGTGCGCACCCCGACGACGAACCGATCCCGCGCGAGGAGAACGACGACGTGCCGCGTGCGGTGGTCGTCCGGCTGACCGTGCACAAGCGTGAGCGCCGCCGGATCGACACCGTACTGATGTCCGCGGTCGGCCTTGCCGGCGAGTGGGACGAGCGTGACCGGGACGATCACGGCGACCGACCGGACCTGCACCGACCGGACCTGCACCGACCGGACCTGCACCGACCGGACCTGCACCGACCGGACCTGCACCGACCGGACCAGCACCGGTCGGAGCAGAACGGCGGCGGTGAGCGCCGATGACCGGAACCTGGCTGCTGCTGGGCCTGGTGGTGGTGCTGCTCGCGGTGAGCGCGTTCTTCGTCGCCGCGGAGTTCTCGCTGATCGCGGCCCGCCGCAGCGTCATCGAACCGATGGCGGTGACCAGTTCGAGAGCTCGCTCGACCATCAAGGCGATGGAAGCGGTCTCGCTGATGATGGCCTGTGCGCAGCTTGGCATCACGCTGTGCGGTGTGCTGCTCGGCGCGGTCGGCGAGCCGGCCGTCGCCACCCTACTGGAGCCGGTGTTCGAGGCTGTCGGCGTCCCGGAATCCTGGCTGCACCCGGTGTCCCTGACCATCGCGCTGCTGCTGGTGGTGTCCGCTCACGTGGCGCTGGGGGAGATGGTGCCCAAGAACATCGCGATCGCTGGGCCGGAGCGGACCGCCATCGCGCTGGCCCCGATCCTGCGGGGCATCGCGTCGGCGATCGGCCCGGTGATCCGGTTGCTGAACCACTGGTCCAACGCGGTCGTCCGGGCCACCGGGCGCGAGCCCAAGGACGAGATCGCCTCCGCGTTCACCCGCGAGGAGGTCGGTGACCTGGTGTCGCAGTCGCTCGCCGAGGGCGTGCTGGACGCCGATGAGGGACAGCGGATCAATTCGGCGCTGGAGTTCGACGTGTCCCAGGTGGACTCGGTGATGGTGCGGGCAGAGGAAGTGGTGTCGGTGCCGGCCGGGGTATCCGCCGCCGAGCTCGAACGGGCCTGTGCCCGAACGGGTTTCTCCCGCTTCCCGGTCCGGCAGGAGGACGGCCGGTTCTCCGGGTACCTGCACATCGGTGACGTGGTCGACATCCCCGTCGAGCGGCGGGACGAGCGGCCTGCCCGAAGCCTGCTCTTTCTCTCCCTCCTTGGGGCGGTACTCCTAGGAGGGATCTCGCTCCGCTGCTACCGGCTGTTCGACCTCCCGGCGGGGCCCTGGATCGACGAGGCGTACGCCCTGCGCGCCGCGCGCGAGGCGACCGCCGCCGGATGGCGCCACATTCCGGCGAGCGCGCCGCTCCAGCCACCGGGCGCTCCCTTCGTCAACTTTTGGGTCACCGGGCCCTATCTCGCGTTCGCCTCGGCCGTCGACCGCGCCGCCGGCGGGGGAATCGTCTCGTTTCGGCTCCTCTCCACGCTTCCCGCGGTGATGCTGCTCGCGGGGGGCGTCCTCCTCGCGTGGGAGGCCCTTCGCCCGCGCCGGGATGCCTTCCTACTCGCGTCGTTCCTCCTCTCCTCGTCTTCGTGGCTCCTCTCGACCTCGCGCTGGGGATGGGTCGCGAACTTCAGCGCCGCCCTCGTCGTCCTCTCAGCCTTCGTAGCGCTGCGCACAGCCCGGACGGAGAGTCGACGCCTGGCAATCCTCCAGGCGGCGGCCGCGGGCGTCCTGCTCGCAGCGCGCATCCACGCGGGCGACCCCGTGGTCGGCAACTCGATGACGCTCGACAGCGTCGCCGCCGCGATCGTCGGTGGTACGCCGTTCCCCGGGGGCTCGGGCGGACCGGTGGGCACGTTCGGGG